>JGI24771J26695_1000241_pt1 | contig 37297 bp, 39 predicted proteins | sample LakSupMetagenome_FD_26695 | JGI IMG/M metagenome (IMG submission 26695)
TGGTGGCCGGTCATTAATCGGAATGGTGGCCGGAGAATTATCGGAATCCCGGCCGGTCAATTATCGGAATGATGGCCGGTCGGAATCGGAATCCGCAACCCCCCAAGCCCCACCCTCAGCCGCAGGGCAGTTGCACTCTTACGAAGCTATCAAATGCTCCTGATCTGCTTCTATTGACTTTGAAAGACCCAATAGCCGGCAACGCCCACATGGCAGCGCCCGAGCACGCACATTTGACCTGCTGGAGCCCGCGGTAGCGCGCGAACACGCTCTGCCGGCCTGCCGAAAAAATGGCGATCTCGTAGGACTGCGGCGCCTAGCCGGGTNCCTCCATGCCGGGCGAACCGACCGGCATGCCTGGAACCGCGATGCCNATCGCCTTCGGACGCGCGACGAGCAAGCGCTTCACCGCCTCGGCCGGGACATGGCCCTCGATGACGTAACCGCCGATTACGGCCGTGTGGCACGACATCGAGGCCTCGGGCACGCCGAGCCTGGTCTTGAGCGGCATCACATCGTCGACCAGGACCNCCTCGACCGCCAGGTCGGCGGCCCTGATATGCTCGACCCAGTTGCCGCAACAGCCGCAATTCGGGTCGCGGGTCACGATCATCTTCGGCAGAGCTTCCGTAGGCGGCCATGTAGACGAACTGGTCCTTGCCCGTGACGTCACCCGCCGCGTAGACGCCAGCCTTGGTGGTGCGCATGCGGTCGTCGACAAGGATGGCGACGCTGGTCTCGTCCTCGATGGCCATGAATATGACGCCCTTCGCCGACCCGGCCGCTGCTGCACCAGCACGAGGCCGGCGACGTCGACCTGACGCCGGTCCCGGTAAGCGACCGCCTCCATGCAGGTCAGGATGCGCCTGCGCGCGAACTCGTCGCGCAGGAAAGCGCGCCCGCAAGGGCTGCAAATCTCTCCAGCCGGCTCGTAGGGGCTGCTGGTTGAGCGTCAGTCAGATTATCGATCTGCCGCTGCAGCTGGGCGATGACATGCCGGGAAAATGGGCCGAGATGCAGGTATAGCGCCATCATCAGCAGCACATAGGGCAATGCCTGACGATGATGGACGAGGCAGTCGAGCACGATCCGGTCAAGCCGGACCGGGTCCGAAAATCGATCGGCGCCGAGGCCACCTTCGCGACCGACATCGTCGAGCGCGACGCCGCGCGGTCCGAGCTCACACCTCTCGTCGCGAAGGTACGGCGCCATTGCGAGGCCAAGCAGCTCAGCGCGCGTACGATGACGCTGAAAGTAAAATACGCCGACTTCCAGGCGGTGACGCGAAGTCGGACGGTCCCGGGGCCATTCACCGGGTCAGAGGAGGTCGAGTGGTTCGCCCAGGCGCTTCTCGATCCGCTGTTCCCGGTTCCGAAAGGCATCCTCTGATCAGCGTGACCGACCCGACGCTCAACGACGCAGCGGCGACCCCGGTGACCGATCCACAGCTCTCGCTGCTCTAGCGTGACCGACCTGGACAGCTCAGGCAGCCTTGCCACGCGGCTTCCGCCGCTGTTGACCCAGGCCCATTTTCTTAGCCAGGCTGGAACGCGCCTCGGCATAGGCCGGAGCGACCATTGGGTAGTCGGCCGGAAGCCCCCAACGAGCCCGATACTGCTCGGGCGTCATGTCGTAGGCGGTGCGAAGGTGCCGCTTCAACGATTTGAACTTCTTGCCGTCTTCGAGGCAGACGATGTGGTCTGCGGTGATCGACTTCTTGATCGGCACCGCCGGTGTAGGCTTCTCCTCAACCGCGGGCGCGGCCGCCTCAGAGCCCAATCCGGTGATCGCTGCGTGGGTCGTTGCGATCAGGTTTGGCAGCTCGGCCGCAGGCACGCTGTTATTCGAGACGTAGGCCGAAACAATATCAGCGACCAGGCCGACCAGAACGTCGTTGTTCTCTGCCATTGTGCTCTCCCGCAATGCCGGCGAAGCGCCCGCAGAAATTGGAATTAGCTGCCTACTATCTTCAACGAAGACAAACCGACTCGCTATTGTCTACAACAACATAGTCTCAACGAGCCCGCCACGGCCAGAGAGCTATCCACAATTTCCTGATCAGCCCATGAGGTCTCGATTGCTCGCCGCAGACATTTCCGCGCCGACATCGGTCGCAATGCGGCTCCCGACCGCCCGTGGCTACTCGACCATTTTCCGGTATCGATCCAGGGTGCGGCGCACGAGGTCGGCCTCGTCGAGCGCGACATGTGCGAAGTGTGCGACGAGGGAGGCAACGCGCGTCCGCTCGCGCTCCTGATCGCCGTCGGGAACACTCGGTCTCACCTCGTTCCAAACGAGATCGAACGCCGCATGCGCGCGGGCGACGTCGATAGGATCGTTCAACGAAGAAAACGGCATGGTCCGATCATCATGTCCCGGTGGCCGCCTTGGCGAACCGCCGGATTGTGCAATCCCAGCATCCTAGGATGATGGCGCGCCTTTTTTGAGGAGATGCGACGATGGCGACCGGCACCGTGAAGTGGTTCAACGCCACGAAGGGTTTCGGCTTTATCCAGCCGGGCACCGGCAGGACGTCTTGGCCCATATCAGCGCCGCAGAGCAAGCGCCCCGCGCGAGCTTCGCGACGGTCAGAGGGTCTCCTAGGAGCTCGCCCAGAACAAGCGGTCCGGCCGGACCTCGGCCGAGCAGTTGCAGGCGCTGTAGTCGCGAGCTAGCGCGGCCAGAAAAGCGCCGCTCCCTCGTACCGGTCATTCTCTCACCCGTGCTGCGATCATCCTCGTCAAGTCGTCTCCTGCCGAGGCCGGCCGCGCGGGGGGGCGCAATGAGTTCGACAGCAGGTGCTTCCTTTCATGAGGTGGGGGTCTCAACCGATCGTCGCGAGGATCGGGAAGCGTTCGAGCAACCAGAACGCCATGGTCGATAAATGGCCGGACAACATCGCCAGGCCCATTGCGATCATCGTCAGGCCCGCCAGGACCTGAAGGGTGCGCCCGATCCGGCGCAGCCGACGCAGGCGGGCCGCGAAGCCTTCGGCGAATAGGGCCGCCAGCAGGAACGGAAGGCCAAGGCCGAGGGAGTAGAGGCTGAGGAGCGCCACGCCATCGAGCGCGGTCGCGGATGCCGCACTGACGGTCAGAATGGCGCCCAGCACCGGACCGATGCATGGGGTCCAGCCGAAGCCGAAAGCCACGCCGAGGAGATAGGCGCCAACCGGATGTCCGCCTCTGGCCGGGCCCTCGAGGCGCAGCTCCCGCTCAAGCCAGGCAAACCGGACGAGGCCCGTGGTGAAGATGCCGAAGACGATGACAATCACGCCACCGACGAGGCCCGCTTCATAGCGATAGCTGCGGAAGGCGTCCCCCAAGGCCGTCGCGCCCGCTCCCAGGATAACGAAGACGGTCGAGAAGCCGAGCACGAAGCTAACACTCAGGAATAGCGTCGACAGCCGCCGCGCAACGCGAGAGCCTGCCAGTCCCGTCTCGACGGCATTGCCCGCAATGAAAGAGATATAGCCGGGCACGAGCGGCAGCACGCAGGGTGACAGAAAGGAGATCGCTCCGGCCGCCAAAGCAGTCAGGACCCCGATATTTCCAATCTCGCTCACGGCTGCGCGCCCCGATTTCCGGGNTCGGACAGCGTGGGGACATGTCGGGAGATCTCTGAGATCAGCTCCGGCGAATCCCATTCCTTCGGCCCGACCCAGCGCAGCACCTCGGCGCCGTCGGGGCCGAGCAGGAGCGTGGTCGGAAGCCCCGTGATCTTGAACGACCGGACCGCCTTGCCTTCTCGGTCGAGATAGATCGTAAGGTCCTTGATGCCGAACTGTGAATAGAACGGCTTCACCACTTCGGCGCCGTCGCGGTCGACCGACAGCGCGACCACTTCGAAGGCTTTGCTCCCCATCTGGCCCTGCAAGCGATCGAGCGAAGGCATCTCGGTGCGGCACGACAGGCACCAGGTCGCCCAAATATTCAAGAGGATCGCTTTGCCGCGCAGCTCTGCGAGGCGAATGGACCGGCCGTCCGCGCGCTCGAACTTCAGATCGAGCNCGCGCCGGCTCTGCACTGGCGTCGCCCGTTCCGACCAGATCGTACTGCTTCCGTAGACGACTGCAACGACACCGGGTATGGCCAGCATGGCCAGCGCGACGTACAGGCGGTATCTTCCTGGTGTGTTGTGAGCGATCACGTCATCGCCCTGTGTTCGCTGCCTTCCTCCACCGGCTTTGGGAGCCTCTTGCATCACCGCGTCCGAACTCCCCGATAGAGAGAGATGGAGCCACTAGGCGTCGCAATAGCGGCCGTCTCCTCAACATTTTGGAATCCCGCGCCGCGCATCAGTTCCGGAAGGACCCCACGGGCATTAGGTTCTGTGTTCACGCGCCCATCGAGATTCTGAATGATGCCTCTGAACAGAAATCGCATTATTTGCGTGCGCTGAAGGCCATAGTCCGCGATGTGAAGCTCACCACCGGCGGCAAGCGCAGCATACATCGCGGTGAGCGCTGCCACCTTCTCGGCCATCGGCACCTGATGAAACACAAGGCTGGACACGATCTTGGTCGGACGCCGCCCTTCCAGCAATACCGCCACTTGTCGCGCGAAGCCGACGTGCAGAACAACGGAGAGGCCGGCGGCTGACAATCGCTTCTGCGCTCGCGCCAGCACGGCCGGATCGGGATCGACCCCAATGAGCTGAGCGGACGGCGCGACATTTCCTACGCGCAGCAAAAGCGAACCGGTGCCGCAGCCAACATCGAGGATGACGTCGCTGGGCGTAGGGCGGAGTTGCTCAATGAGAGCATTGCGCCACTGACGCTCACGAGTCAGCGCCGCAACCCCGATGTCGTAGAAGGGAGTAAGCCAATGATGTCCGGCGGCAGGCGTGTAGGTCAGTTCAGGTGGCATGATCGGTCCTTTCCGTTCGGCCATCATGCAACCTGTAGCGACTACAGGATCAATACCGAAAAGCTGTGAGGTTCGTCGTGCTGTGTTCGGCAGCAAGGCACCGTCCTTCTTCAAGCCGGGCACCACACGGTCACCACCAGATGGAGACGGAAAACCGTCCGCCAGATAGCGTGTTCAAACTCGGGGGATTCTGCGCCGTTGCATGGTGGCGCATTGGGGAATCGCGTATTGATGATTCGCGGTTTTGCCTCCCTACGAGGCAATCGATGAGGCGCGTGCTATGCAGAGGCTTCTTTCGGTCGCGACCGCCATCGATGCCGTTAATGCCGTCATCGCGAAACTCGTCTGCTGGGGATTGCTTGCAAATGCGATCCTCATCGCCGGCAACGCGGTGGCGCGGAAAGCTTTTTCAGTCGCATGGCCGCTGGCATTCGACATGCAGTGGCATTTTTTTTCAGCCGTCGTGCTTTTGATGGCGGCTTACACCCTCCAGCGCGACCAGCATGTGCGGATCGACATTCTCGCGCAGAGGCTCGGAGAGCGCGGCCTTGCCTGGCTCGATCTGATCGGCATCGTCACGGTGCTGCTGCCGGTTTGCGTCGCGATGATCTGGATCAGCTGGCCGCAATTTGCCACCTCATTCCTCGCCAGCGAGACGCGGGCCAGCCGCGAAAGCCTGAGTTCGCTGCCTGCCTGGATCATCAAAGGCTTCATTCCGGCAGGTTTCCTACTTCTCGCTCTTCAAGGTCTTGCCGAAGCCCTGCGCTGCGTCGCTGCGCTCAGACGAATCGCGCCACGACCACTTCAGCGGTTCCAACTGATCGAGAGGGAGAATTGACCGCCGAACTGCTCGCGCCCGCGATGCTTTGCGCCCTCGTCGCGGTTCTGTTGGTCGGGTTTCCTGTAGCGTTTTCGTTGGCAGCCGTAGCGGGCGTCTTCGGCGCCTTNGGCGTGTCTTCGGGTGCCTTTCCACCCACGTTCCTGACCGCGATGTACTTCCGCGTCCTGGGCATGTTCAACAACGAGAACCTGCTAGCGATCCCGTTGCTCGTGCTCATGGGTCTGATCCTCGAAAGGACAGGCATTGCAGAGGACATGCTGCTGGNGCTCAATCGCCTCTTCCGCAGACTGCCTGGCGGGCTAGCCTATGCGGTCGTCATTGTCGGCACGGTCCTGTCGCCGATCGTCGGATTTGTTTCGGCGTCAGTCATCGCGCTTGGATTGATCGCGCTGCCGGTCATGATCCGGGCCGGCTATGATAGCCGGCTGGCGACCGGCGTTGTCGCCGCCTCGGGAACGCTGGCCCAGGTGGTGCCACCGAGCCTGGTCCTGATTGTGTTGGCCGAGCAACTCGAAGTGTCGCTGATCGACATTTATCGGGGCGCTCTGCTACCCAGCGTCGCGCTGGTGGCGCTTTACATGCTCTATATCTTCGCCTTGACCACCTGGAAACCGCTTCTGGCGCCCCCGGTACTCGATTCCGGTTGGATAGGCAAAGCCGATTGGCGCTCCCGGCTGCGGCTCTTCCTCGATGGGGCTTTGCCTATTGGTTTGGTTGTTTGCGTGTCGGCTTCGGTCGCGTTCGGCATCGCAACTCCAAGTGAGGCGGGCGCTATCGGCGTCACCGCGGCGCTGACGTTAGCGTGGGCGAAACGGCGGCTTAAGCTCGCTGGTATGAAGCAAGCGCTCGTCGCGGCGGGCGTGCTTTGCTCCGGCGTTGTCTTTCTGCTGATCGGTGCGTCCTTCTTCACGCTGGTATTCCGTGGGCTGAACGGACATCTCATGATCGAGGCCTTGTTCCAGCACATTCCGGCCGGTCAAATCGGGTTCGTCCTCGCAGTGAATGCGGCGGTCTTCGGCCTGGCCTTCTTTCTCGATTTTTTCGAAATCGCCTTCATCGTTCTGCCGCTGATTGCGCCGATCGCTCACACGGCTGGCGTGGATGTCGTGTGGCTGGCTGTCCTGCTTGCGATCAACTTGCAAACATCCTTCATGCATCCGCCCTTCGGTATCGCCCTCTACAATCTCCGCAGCGTCACGCCCGCCTCGATCAAAACCTTGAGCATTTATTGGGGCGCCGTGCCGTTCGTGCTGATCCAGGCGCTTACGGTCGTGCTTCTCATTCTGTTTCCCGCCCTCGTGCTTCGCAATGTCACNCCTCCCCCCTCAGGCCGGGAGCTTCAAATCGACCTTCCGCCGCTCATGTTGCCTGATCCGGTATTGCGCTAGAAGAACCAGCTCGGTTTTCCGTGTTTTGGCCCACAGCGGCAGGCCTGCTGGCGGATGATTTCCACTTGAACCTGAAGCGGCATCAGGTTGTAAGGCTCCCCATATCGACCGTTAACAGCATATCAGGCTCCTTCGCGCACGCTCTCCTTCATGCAATTTCCCACCTTGCGTCCCTTTGTCAGATTGGCTGCCGCACTCGCGCTCGGCGCCTTCGTCCTGTCCGGCTGCGTCGTCGGCGAGGGCGACACGCGTCACCTGCAGCCGCTTCCGGCCAAGCTCGTCGCGCAGATACACGCGAAGGGCATGAGCGAGGCAGACCCGATCTTCGTGCGCATCTACAAGATGGAGAGCGAGCTCGAAGTTTGGAAGCGTGACCGCAGCGGCAGGTACGCCTTGCTGAAGACCTACCCGATGTGCCGCTGGTCAGGACAACTCGGGCCGAAGAAGCGCGAGGGCGACCGTCAGGCGCCCGAGGGCTTCTATACCGTCACGGCGGATCTGATGAATCCGCGCTCGCAGTTCTATCTCTCCTTCAATCTCGGCTACCCGAACCNGCTGGAGCGATCGCAGGGCTATTCCGGGTCGGCGCTGATGGTGCATGGCGCCTGCACCTCGGCTGGCTGCTTCGCGATGACGGATGAGGGCGTCAGCGAGATCTATGGGCTCGCGCGCGAAGCCTTCGCCGGCGGCCAGGCCGGCTTCCAGGTCCAGGCCCTGCCGTTTCGGATGACGCCGGAGAACATGGTGCGGTACCGGAGCAATGCGCACATCGCCTTCTGGCGCAACCTGAAGGAAGGTGCCGACCATTTCGACGCGACGCGGCAGCCGCCCAAGCTCGCCGCCTGCGGCCGGCGTTACGTCTTCAACGTCAAGGGCGACACCAGCTCCTTCGACCCGGCCGGCCTACGAGGTCGAACCGGAAATCCAGGGCCTCGTGGCGGAGCGCCGCGCCCGCGATGAAAGCCGCATTGCCGAACTCGTCGGCACTGGGCTCCCGACGGCGGCCTTCGCCTACGCCGATGGTGGCATGCACCCGAGCTTCCGGAAGCTGCTCAGGACGATGGGACCCGAGCGGATGCAGGCCATGGTGTCCGGCAAGGTGGAGATCAGTCGCCCGGATGCTGCGCTGGCGGACCCGTTCGAAAGCGGCGACGCCGACGCGACCGGATCGCTCCCCAAGCGTTGACCGATATCCGGGCCCCATGACGCAGGTCACGGGCGCGACCAGCAAGGACATATCCCGATCATGAACAAGAGTTCGCTGCCGGCTGGAAATCAGCGCGCGATGCTGGATGCCGCTGACGCACGGCAAAGGATCGTGCTGATCCTGCTCCTGGCCTTCGTCTCGTTCGCCTTCGCGATCAGCTTCGATCACGTCACCCGCGAGATGCGCGGTCCGGCACTGCAGCAGCAAAGCCCCACCTCGCCGACATCGACCTTCGCCCGCCATGCAAGCGCTTAAGTGGATTCGCTACGGCGCTTGGGCCGCCGTCGCCATTCTGGTCTTCGTCAGTGCCGCGATCCTGATCGGCTGGTGGCAGGTCGACGGCCCCGGCCGGAAACGGACCGAGGNCGCTACATTCGCTGTCGGCGGCCCGTTCACGCTCGTCAACCACAAGGGCGAGACCGTCACGGAAGCGACCTATTTGGGCAAGCCGACGCTGGTGTTCTTCGGCTTCACCCATTGCCCGGAGGTTTGCCCGACGACGCTGTTCGAGATCAGCAACCAGCTCGGCAAGCTCGGCCCCGACGCGGATCGCCTGCAGGTTCTCTTTGTCACGGTTGACCCGGAACGCGACACACCCGCGCAGATGGCGCTTTACCTGCAATCCTTCGATTCCAGGATCATCGGCTTNTCCGGTACCCAGGCGCAGGTCGATACCGCGCTCTCGGCCTACAAGGTCCATGCCAAGCGGATTGAGACCGAGAGCGGCTACACCATGGACCATACGGCGTCGGTCTACCTGATGGACGCCAAGGGCCGCTTCAAGAGTATGATCGACTATCATGAGGACGACGCGGCGGCGCTGGAGAAGATCCGGCTCTTGTTGAACGCGAGAGGCTAGCCACCAATGACAGCTTTCCCCGTCCTCTCGGACAAGCACGCCCTCGAGGACGGCACGCAACTCGCGCCGCGCTTCGACACCAATGGCCTGATCACCTGCGTCACCACCGATGCCGAGACCGGCGAGCTGCTGATGGTCGCGCATATGAATGCGGACGCCCTGGGGCGCAGCATCGAGACCGGCGAAGCCTGGTACTGGTCGCGCTCACGCCAGCAACTTTGGCACAAGGGCGACACCTCGGGCCAGATCCAGACCATCGTCGAAATGCGCATCGACTGCGACCAGGATGCGCTCTGGCTCAAGGTCAATGTCGCGGGCGATGGTGGCTGCTGCCATACTGGCCGGTGTTCCTGCTTCTATCGCGCCAAGCCCCTATGCGCAGGCGCCGAGGCTCCGCTCATTCGCGTGTGTGCCGGCGATTGAGGCCCGTGGCAGGTTAAAGCCGCCCAGCTAAGACCCGGTCGTGAAAGACCATGCCTGTGGCCATGGCAGCGACGAACAGGAGGACAAGCGGCAGCCCCATCAAAAAGGCGGAAATGGCCGGTCCCGGGCAGAAGCCGGCGAGCCCCCAGCCGACGCCGAAAATCGCCGATCCAATGAGAAGGCGCGCGTCGATCTGCGTCTTCTCCGGCAGATGAAATCGTGCATCCAGAACCGGCTTCGCCATGCTGCGCTGGAGCACGACGCCCGGCATCGCGACGAGCACAGCGCCGCCGAGCACGAACATCAGGCTCGGGTCCCAATCGCCGCTCGCGATGTCGAGGAAACCGAGGACGCGCGCGGGGTCGACCATGCCGGACAGCGACAATCCGAAGCTGAAAATCGCGCCCGCAAGCAGGGCGATGGCAGGGCGGGCATAAATGGAACCGCTCATCTCAGCATCCCCATACTTGTTGCCGCGACGATCCCGGCGGCGAGGAAGGTAGCGGTCGCGGCAAAGGAGCGTTTCGAAAAGCGGGCAAGGCCGAGGATGCCGTGGCCGGACGTGCAGCCCGAGCCCATACGGGTGCCGATGCCCACGAGCAAACCGGAGGCAAGGACAAGGGGCCAGGTGGTTTCGATCGTCACGGCCGGGAATCGGCCAAACGCTGCTGCGTAGACAAATGGCCCTGCGAGAAGACCAACGACGAAGGCTGCATTGGCCCAAACGGGTCTGCCGCCGAGCAGGTTTCCCAGGATGCCGCTGATGCCGGCGATCCGACCGTTGGCGACGAGCAGCAGGACGGCGGAGAGACCGAGCAGCATGCCGCCAAAAAGCGCGGGCAGGTAAGGCGTCATCTCCGCCCCTCCGGACTGCAAAAAATGGCATAGAGCGCCGTGACGAGCTGAGCCGCCTTTTCCTCCGACAGGCGATAGAATATCTGCTTGGCCTCGCGGCGCGTTTGCACGACACCCGCCTCGCGAAGCACGCCGAGCTGCTGCGAAAGGGTCGGCTGACGGACGCCGAGCTCCTCCTCCAACTCACCGACCGAGTGCTCGCCTTCGGCCAGGGTGCAGGCGAGCATCAGCCGCACGGGATGCGCCATCGTCTTCAGAAGGGACGCGACCTCTTCTGCCCGGCTTGCCATCTCCTCTGGCGGCATGGTGGCGGACGCCGATTTTTCGATTGCAGTCACCGTGCCGCCCCTAGCGCGTCGAGTGGAATTTTCAGATAGCGCCGGCCGTTGTCCTCCGGATCGGGGAGCTGGCCGGCGCGCACGTTCACCTGAAGTGCATGGAGGATCAGCCTCGGCATCGGCAATGTTCGGTCCCGCGCTTCGCGAAGCGCCACGAAGCTGTCCTCGGTCATATCGGCGAGATGCGGGTTGGAGCNCTTTTGCTGGCTCACCGTGCTCTCCCATTTCGCATGTCGCCCGCCCGGCTGGTAGTCGTGGCCCGTGAAGACGCGGGTCTCATCGGGAAGCGCCAGAATCCGCTGGATCGAATGCCACAGAACCTTGGCGCTGCCGCCTGGAAAATCGGCGCGGGCCGTGCCCGAGTCCGGCATGAAAATCGTGTCATGAACGAAAGCGGCGTCGCCGATGACGTAGCTGACGGAGGCGAGCGTGTGTCCGGGCGAGAACATCACGTGGCCTTCAAGATTGCCGACCCTGAAGGTGTCGCCGTCCGAAAACAGTCGGTCCCACTGCGATCCGTCGGTCGCCAATTCCGGCCAGTTGTAGATGTCCTTCCAGAGCTTCTGCACGTCGACAACGCGCGCGCCGATCGCCGTCGGCGCGCCGGTTTTCTCCTTCAGATAAGCGGCGGCCGAAAAGTGATCGGCATGCGGGTGGGTGTCGAGAATCCACTCGACCGTCAGCCCTTCGGCCCGCACATAGTCCAGGATCGCATCGGCATGAACAGTCGCGGTCGCGCCGGACTTCTCGTCGAAATCGAGGACAGGATCGATCACCGCGCAGGCGCCTGTCGCCGGATCGGTGACGACATACTGAATGCTGCCCGTACGCGCGTCGTGGAAACCCATGACGCGCGAAACCTTGGCGTCCCGTCGATCAAGCCAGACTGCGGCGCCGGACAGGTCGAAGCCGTTGCCCTTTCCGAAGATCTCGACCTCCGCGCGCTGCATTCGCCCGTCGAGCACCTCACCGATCGCGTAGAGCGTGAGCGCCCGCATTCCGCTCTTGCAATGGGCAAGGGTCGGCCCTTTCGCCTCCTTCATCGCTTCCTGAAATGCCCGGACGTCGGCCTCGGTGATGGTCGGACCGGTGACCGGTACGAAGGCATAGCCGAGGCCGGCCGAACGCGCGGCGGCGGCTTCGGCGGCGTTGCCCGGTTGCCCTGCCTCTTCACCATCCGGTCTGGCATTGATGATGGCGGCAAAGCCTTGTCGCGCGAGGTCACCGAAGGCAGCAGGATCCGGTTGGGCAGAGACCGTCAGGCGGTCATCAATCGTCACCATGTTCATCAGCGCACGCTCCTGATTATCAAACATTATACGATTACATATAATGTATAATGACGGAAATCAAGGTGGCACCGCTTGCGGCGCCAACGACATTCCGACGAGCGACCTTCTGATGGTCGTATGGCAGCAGACACATATGCGCGCCGCGGCAATGGCACGGCTCAGAATCATCTTAGAGTGCGCCTCTGGGGTCCCGGAGACGCCGAGCCCAATCCTGACCGGGGTGAGAGTTGGTGGTCTTCTAGTCCTTTTGAGCCAACACACTCGCGCGCCGCGCGTCGCGTGCTTCCTTCAAGATCTCCCAGCCGCCCTTGAGCACGAGCCCGCCGACGACCAGGCCGATGATCAGGTCTGGTAGCGGAGATGCGAAGAACATCACCGCAGCGCCGGAGAGCGCTATGCCCGCATTGGCCAGCATGTCGTTGGTCGTAAAGATCCAGGACGCCTGCATATGGACGCCCTGATCGCGATGCGAGCGCAGCAGCCGAAGGCAAATCAGATTTGTCGCCGCATTCGCGACGGCCGCGACAATCATGGCAAGACCGATCGGCTCGGCGCCAACGAAAAACCTGCGCAGGACCTCGACCAGCAACCCGACGCCTAAAATGATCAAAAGCGCGCCAGACAAAGCGGCAACACGCGACTTAGCCGCGACGCTCCGTCCGACGGCATAAAGGCTCACCGCGTAGACGCCGGCATCCGCCAGGTTGTCGAGCNCCGCGCCCAGCAAACCAGTCGAGTCCGCAACAACGCCCACCGTCCCCGCTACGACCACCTGCAAGCAATTGATAAGCAGCACCCAGATCAATGTTCGACGTTCGGCCACGTCGCTTGGGTCAAGTTCGATCTCGGCTTCCTCGTTGCGACGCTCGGCGGCCATGTCAGCGCTCCGTCTCACCCGATGGTTTCTGGACGCCGAACACCGATCGGAACGGCCGCAGGGACCCCGCCAGCAGCAGCGCAACTCCGATGCTGATCGCCACATCCGCCATATTGAAGGTAGGCCAATGCCAATCGCCGACATGAAAATCTAGGAAGTCGGTCACGACTCCTTGTCGCACGCGGTCAACGACGTTGCCGGCGGCTCCGCCGGCAATCAAGCCGAGGGCGACCGTCTCGACCATGTTCTCGACGCGCAATGCCCAGACGAGAAGCCCGGCTGTGATCGCCACTTTAATGGCACCCAGTACCAACGGACGCTCAAGAAAGACGTCCTGGAACATCCCGAAGCTGACTCCGGGGTTGAAGCCAAGCGTCAGGTTGAAAAATGACGTAATCTCTATGACGCGCGGAGGCGCCATCACCACCGTCACGATCAGCCACTTCGTGACGACATCGACGAGAAGAGCGGGGACGAATGCGAAGCCCAACCACATCGCACGCTGTCTAACGGACGCTACCGCCACGGTATTACTTTCCTTGCAGGTCATTTTTCATTGACGTCCTGGTGACGACGGTCGCCCAATCTTGACGACCGTCGATGCGTTTTCAGTGGGCAGATGCCGGGCGCATCCCTGGCTGATGGCGCTCACTGGCAGGAGAACCAGTACCCCCTGATGGACCGGCCTTTGGTCCGCCTTGGTCGCGATTGAGAAGGCGCAACCCGTTGAGAACAACCAGCAGGGAGGCGCCGACATCCGCAGCGATGGCGCCCCAGAGCGATGCCAGGCCGAGCACTGTCAGGACCGTGAAGAGGAGCTTCACCGCGATTGAGAATGCGACATTCTGCCGAATGACTGCGAGCGTCGCGCGCGAATGACGCACCAGCCAAGGTAGCCTCGAGAGATCGTCCGACATGAGTGCGACATCGGCCGTCTCGATTGCCGCGTCGCTGCCCATTGCGCCCATCGCAATCCCGAGACTGGCACGGCCCATCGCCGGTGCGTCGTTGACCCCATCGCCGACCATGGCGACAGAACCGTAACGCCGTACGAGATCCTCGACCGCTGTAACCTTGTCGCCGGGTAACAGTTCCGCCCGAACCTCATCGATGCCGGTCTGCTTGGCGATCGCATCGGCGGTCGCCTGATTGTCGCCTGTGAGCATCACCACTTTTTCGACGCCGGCCCGATGCAGCGCGGTGACGATATCCTTGGCTTCTGCGCGCACGGCATCAGCAACGGCGATCAGCCCCCAGACCTCTTCGCCGTCACCGACCGCCACGACAGTACGACCGGCGCCGGACAAGGTGTCGGCTTGACCGAGAACGGCTGGNGAGCCGACCTTCCGTTCATCGAGATAGCGGCGCGACCCAAGCCAGACCTCGCGACCGGAAATCCGACCGGTCATTCCCCTGCCGGTGATGGCCTGCACCGCGTCGGCTGGCTGGGCAGCAAGGCCGCGTTCCGCGGCTTTAGCCAGAATGGCGCGCGCTATCGGGTGCTCGCTACGCGCCTCAAGGGCTGCGGCCAACCGGAGAACGTCATCCTCGCTGCGGCCGACGAGCGGCACCACGTCAACCACCCGCGGACGACCCTCAGTCAGGGTTCCGGTCTTGTCCATGGCGATGGCCTTGAGCTTGGCCGGAGTCTCGAGATGGACGCCGCCCTTCACCAGGACACCCTGCTTCGCGGAGCCCGCGAGAGCGGCTACGATGGTCACCGGTGTCGAGATCACAAGGGCGCAGGGACAGGCGATCACGAGCAGCACGAGCGCGCGATAGAACCAGACCTCCCAGCCACCGCCGAGCAGCAGCGGCGGGATAAGGAAAACTGCAATGGCGAGAACCATCACGACAGGCGTGTAGACGCGCGCGAACTTTTCGACCCACTGCTCGCTCGGTGCGCGCCGGCTCTGTGCGGAGCCGACCATGCGAATGATCTGCGCAAGGGTCGTATCGTTCGCCGCCTTGGTCGTGACGACATCGAGGGCGCCTTCGCCGTTGATGGTGCCAGCGAACACCTCATCGCCCTCGGATTTGAACACGGGAACGCTCTCGCCGGTGATGGGCGCCTGGTTGACCTCGCTCTCACCAGCTGCGACGCGACCATCAAGAGGAAGCTTGTCGCCGGGACGAATAATGATGTGCGAGCCGACACGAATCTCGGCGGCCGGTACGTCGCGCTCAGATCCATCTTCGAGCTTAACCCGTGCTGTCGGCGGCGCCAGCTCCATCAAAGCAGCCACCGCTCGCCGCGCGCGACCGAGGCTCCACGCCTCGAGTGCCAGGGCAAGCGCGAAAAAGAAGGAAACCGTCGCGGCTTCGAACCACGCACCGATTCCGATCGCGCCCACGACGGCAACCACCATCAGGAGGTTCATATCCGGGCGTAACCGTCGTGCCGCGAGCCAGGCCTTAGGGGCGACGTAGCGCACCGCACAGAGTACTGCGAGGGTATAGAGGATAATGCTCGGCAGCGGCGTCGAGCCTGCAGCATGTTCGCCAGCCTCGAACGCTGCGATGATGCCGCCGCCGAGCCAGGCGTGAACCGCAAAGCCGAGCGCGGCGAAGACGCCGCTCGCGGCGGTCAGCCACGACTGTATGCGCCTGCGACGCTCTTCTGCCTGTGCCGTTTCGCTGCTCGCCCCTTCGATCCAGGGCTCGGCTCGCAAGCCGGCGCGCCCGACGGCTTTCTCGATGCTGGCCTCCAGCGCAGCGTCTGGCGCCATGTCGATCGACATGCGGCCGTTGAGGAGGTCGAAGGCGAGTTTATCTTCGCCCACGAGCGGACCAACCTCGCGCTTCAAGGCCGCGATTTCGTCGGCGCAATCCATCCCGTGGATTCGATAGACCACGCCGCCAGGCTGATTGGTCGGAAGTGGCGGTGCAAGCGCCTCCTGAGCTTGGCCCGCACAGCCGCATCCGGATCCGGCAGTTTCGGAACAGGCAGCCTCAGAAACCGCCGGCGGCGACCACGGCTCAGCTCGCATGCCCGTTCGCGCGACTGCTTCCTCAATCTGACGGAGTGTTGCCCCGATCTGAGGCGCAACGGTCATCGCGCCCTGCGAAGTGTCGAAGGCAAGATTGTCCTCACCGACGAGCGGCCCCAGCTCCCTCGTCAGGGCGGCCACCTCGTTCTTGCAGTCGAGGCCACGCACGCGCAGCAGCATGGCCTCGGCCAAACCATTTCGGATGAGAGAGCCGGACATTCCGGTCTTTGAGATGCCGCTCACGAGCTCGTCGATCGAGGCACGCTGCTGAGGCGCAACCGTCATCANCCCCTTGGCCGTATCGAAGGCGAGCCGGTCTTCACCACCAACGAGCGGGCCGATTTCGCGCTTGAGCATCGCGACCTCGTTCTTGCAATCGAGCCCATCGACCTTGAACAGCCACGCAGACGCCGAGGACGTGTCGAGCTCAGCCAGCAGCTGCGCCCGCATCCCGGTGGAGGCGACCGCCTGCTCGATGGCAGCGCGAGCTGGGAGGCTCGGGACGGTCGCTTCCATGACACCGCCTTTGGTGTCGAACGACAACCTGTCCTCACCGCCCACGACCGGGCCGACCGCAGCGCGAAGCAGGCGAACCTCGTTCTGACAGTCCAAGCCTTCGACCTTGAAGCGTAATGTGCTTGAGGTGCTTCTAATCTCGGCATCAGCGGCCATCGCGGTCTCCTTGACTGCTAGATTGTCTGGGCTTGGCTCAAGCCTGTTGGCGCACCATACATTCTGTAGTCGCTACAGGATCAAGAGGTCATGAGCCGAATTTATGGCCGTCTCACGAGCGGCAGATGTCAGCGTCCGACAGCCACCAAGCCGACCGCCACTCCGTAGCTCACGATGATAGACGCGGCGGTAAGGGCCATGCCGAAAGCCCGACCTGATGCTCCTTTGGCATAGCCGAAAGCAAAGGCCACCCGACCGGCCAAAAACAGAGCGACCAGCAGAGGGATGAGTACCAGCTCGGGTCCTCGCAACAGCGCTGCAAGTGTTAGGTGGGCGCCAAAGGCCAGAACCGTCTGCTCCAATGAATTCTGCAGCACCGCAGCTCGCACGGCGATTGCTGGGCTGGGTTGGCCAAATGCCGAGCCCCGTATATCTGCTGGCGAATAGAACCGTCCTCTGCTCACCGCGCCGACGCAGCCAGCAAGCCAGAGGAACATGAGAATATCAGCCTTCAGCGTGAACGCGACCCGCTCACCGAGGCCCATCTCCGGGTTGAGGCGGAGCAACCCAGGAGGCAGCCAAACATACCCGGCAGTAAGGACGATCGCCGCAAGAGTGAGCGCGGCGGCGGAGCCACGGATGATGCCCATCTGGTCCGAACTAAAGGCCCTGGCCATTCTCCTGCTCCTCTTATGCCCTCCGCTGAGTGGCGCGATCAGGTGACGTACCGGGAAGCGGCCGATAGCCGCGCCTGTGTTCACACGTCTCCAGCCATTTGCTATATCTACATCCTGTAGTGGCTACAGGATCAACCCTCGATTATATCCATGGCTGGACTATCCCGACGCGGCGGCGATCAAGGCCGCCGCGCTCTTGGTTGAAATCGCGCAGCGCAAGAATGGAGATAAGACCGTCGATGAGCTTCTATTCCATCTGTCAGCACGGGTTCGTCCGCCATCCCGGCGACAACGTCGCTGAGACGCTCCGGCCCACCGCGCGACGGCGCATGCCAGGTGTCGCGCTGATGGCGTCAATCGCCCCTACGGAATGAATCCGCCATGATCACCATCGGAGCTTTGTCACAACGGACAGGCGTCAATATTGAAACAATCCGCTACTACGAGCGGATCAACCTCACCCCAAAGCCGCCCCGCACGGAAAGCAGACGCCGGCTTTACGGAGCCGAGGACGTACGACGTTTGACATTCATCCGGCATTCCCGGGACCTCGGCTTCGATATCCCGGCTATTAAGAAAATGCTTGCTCTGCAGGAAAGCCCGGAGGCCTCTTGTGACCAGGTCAGCCGAATTGCCACGGATCAGCTTGAAGCCGTCGAGATCAGGATAGGTCGGCTTCTGGGACTTAAGGGCGAGCTCATTCGAATGATAAAATCGTGCGACAACGGGAGCGTCGCATCGTGTCGGATTGTGGAAGTCCTCGCTGATCCAACTATCCCGCAAGACGCATCGTGAATCACCCACCGAATGAAAGCTCAGCAAAGGTTGCGAATACCCTTCTTGTACCGGCTGCGGATTCGTCCCGTCCGACTCAACCGACCATGGCATTCTCTCTCTCTCTCTTGCCGCGGGGTCATCGCTAACGCGTATAGATCAAATCCGTTGCAGCCCGCGATAGCGGGCAAACAGGCGCTGCTCTCCGGAGGCGAAGAGGACGACCTCGTAAATCTGAGGCGCCTGGCCCGGGATCTCCATTCCGGGCGAGCCGACCGGCGCGACAGCGATGCCCTTCACCCGCAGCCGCTCGACCAGCAATCGCTTGATCGCCTCGGCCGGAACATGACCTTCGACGACATAGCCGTCGATCTCGGCGGTATGGCACGATGCCAGGGCATCGGGCACGCCAAGCCTGGTCTTGAGCGGCATGACGTCGGGAACCTCGACCACTTCGACCGGAAAGCCCGCGGCCTTCACATGCGCAATCCAGTTGCTGCAACAGCCGCAGTTCGGGTCACGAGTCACGGTCATCTTCGGGAGCGCCTCGGCGGCCAGTGACGGAGGCGACAGCGCGAGCGCCGCGGCTGCCTGCGCAGCGCCGATCATCAGCGCGCGGCGGGATGGATAGAGCTCGGTTGGCATAATTGTCTCCTTTGCCTGGGCTGTGTCTTCCTCCGGTCGTGCGCGCATCCAGCGCCGTCACCGGAAGAAGACGTATTTCACGAGCGCTGCGATCGTGAGCACCAGTACTGCGATGCCGAGTAGGCCGACGAGGCCCATGCCCCAGCCCATACCGCTCATCATGTTGTGCATCATTGGCTCCTCCCTCATTCGACAGCCGCAGCGAAGCTTGCCGGCGCGGATCCCGATGTTGCCTTATCGGTCACAGCGGCCGCCGGCAGCCGCCAGCCCTTGATCAGGCCGTAGATCGCCGGGATCACCAGCAGCGTCAGCACGGTCGAGGAGACCATGCCGCCGATCATCGGCACGGCGATGCGCTGCATCACCTCCGATCCCGTGCCGGTGTTCCACAGGATCGGCAGCAGGCCGGCCATGATCGCGATGACCGTCATGATCTTGGGCCGCACGCGCTCGACCGCGCCCAGCATGATCGCCTCCTGCAGATCGGCTCGCGTGAATGCTCGCCCCTCCGCCGCGCAGCGCGCCTGCACCTCCTTCAGCGCGTGGTCGAGATAGATCAGCATGATCACGCCGGTCTCGGCCGCGACGCCGGCGAGCGCGATAAACCCGACCGCAACGGCGACCGACATGTTGAAGCCGAGCCACCAGAGCAGCCAGACTCCGCCGACCAGCGCGAAGGGCAGCGAGAGCATGACAATGAAGGTCTCGGTCAGCCTGCGGAAGTTCAGGTAGAGCAGCAGGAAGATGATCGCGAGCGTCACCGGCACGACCAGCTTGAGGCGAGCCTCGGCCCGTTCGAGATATTCGAACTGACCGCTCCAGGCGACGCGGTAGCCTGCTGGCAGCTTGATGCTCTGCGCGATCGCATTTTGGGCGTCGCGGACATAGCCACCGAGGTCGCGCCCGACGGTGTCTACGAAGATGTAGACCGCGAGCTCGCCGTTCTCTGTGCGGATCGACGTCGCGCCGCGCTTGCGCTCCACACTTGCTACCTCGCCTAGCGGAATGCTGGCACCGGACGGCGTCGAAATCTGGACCTCGCGCGCGATCGCCTGGGGATCAGAGCGCAGGTCACGGGGGTAGCGGATGGTCACGCCATAGCGCTCGCGCCCCTCGACCGTCGTCGTCACGGTCTCGCCACCCATCGCCATCACGATCGCATTCTGGACGTCACCGACGGAAAGCCCGTAGCGCCCGAGCGCGATCCTGTCCGGCACGATGTCGAGGAAGTAGCCGCCGATGACGCGCTCGGCATAGGCGCTGCTCGTCCCCGGTACCGCTTTGAGGACGGTCTCGATCTGTCGCGAGATCGCCTCCATCTTCGCCAAGTCGGTACCGAACACTTTGACCCCGATCGGCGTGCGGATGCCGGTCGCGAGCATGTCGATGCGGGCCCGGATCGGTTGGGTCCAGGCATTGGAGACGCCCGGAAACTGGAGCGCCTTGTCCATTTCCGTCTTGAGGTTGTCGAGCGTGACGCCCTGGCGCCACTCGGTCTTGGGCCTCAGGTTGATGATGGTTTCAAACATCTCGGTCGGCGCCGGGTCCGTTGCCGTCTGGGCCCGCCCAGCTTTGCCGTAGACCGAGGCGACCTCCGGGAACGAGCGGATGATCCGGTTCTGAGTTTGCAGAAGCTCGGCCGCCTTTGTGACCGACAGCCCAGGCAGTGTCGTCGGCATATACATCAGCGTGCCCTCGTCGAGCGTTGGCATGAACTCCGAACCGAGCTGACGCATGGGCCAGAGACTGAGCCCGAGCACCGCGACCGCCAGTAGGATCGTCACGGTTTTGGCTTTAAGGACGGCGCGAATGAAAGGGCGATAGAACGCGATCAAGAACCGGTTGATTGGATTCCTGGCCTCCGGAATGATCCGTCCTCTCACGAATATCACCATCAGCGCCGGCACCAGCGTCACCGACAGAAAGGCCGCAGCCGCCATGGCGAAGGTCTTGGTGTAGGCGAGCGGACCGAACAGCCGNCCCTCCTCCGCTTCCAGCGTGAAGATCGGCAAGAACGAGACGGTGATGACGAGCAGGCTGAAGAACAGCGCCGGCCCGACCTCGCTTGCCGCCTCGATCAGGATCTCGATGCGCGGCTTGTCCGGTCGTGCCCGTTCGAGATGCTTGTGGGCATTCTCGATCATGACGATCGCGGCGTCGATCATGGCTCCGACCGCGATGGCGATGCCGCCCAGGCTCATGATGTTGGAGCCAAGACCAAGCGCCTTCATCGCCGCAAAGGCCATCAAGATGCCGACCGGCAGCATGATGATCGCCACCAGGGCACTGCGCAGGTGCAGCAGGAAGACGACGCAGACCAGAGCGACGATAATGCTCTCTTCGAACAGCGTGCCCTTCAGCGTCTCGATTGCCCGCTCGATCAGCCCGGAGCGATCGTAGACGGGCACGATCTCGGCCCCGCCCGGCAAGCTGGGTGCAATCTCGGCCAACCGCGCCTTGGCGCGCTCGATCACGGCGAGCGCATTGGCACCGAAGCGCTGCAGGACGATGCCGCTCGCGACCTCGCCCTCGCCGTCGAGCTCGGTGATGCCGCGCCGCTCGTCGGGGCCGAGTTCGACACGGGCGACATCGGAGAGGCGCAGGGCTGCGCCGCGCTCGCTCTTCAGGACGATGTTCTGAATATCGGCGATCGACTTGAGATAGCCGCGGCCGCGGACCATGAACTCGAACTCGCTGAGCTCGACCGTACGTCCGCCGACATCCAAATTGCTGCTACGGACGGCTTCGCGCAGCGCAGCCAGCGAGACGCCCTGGGCACGCAGCCGCACAGGATCGACCACGACTGCGTATTGCTTGACGAAGCCACCGACGCTGGCGACCTCGGCCACGCCCTCGGCACGCGAAGCCGCGAAGCGGATCTTCCAGTCCTGCAAAGAGCGCAATTCGGCCAGGGTCATCTCCTTGGCCATGACAGCATATTGATAGACCCAGCCGACGCCGGTGGCGTCAGGCCCGAGAGTCGGNGTCACGCCCGAGGGCAGGCGACGCGCTGCGGTGTTGAGATATTCCAGAACCCGCGAACGCGCCCAATAAGGGTCGGTGCCGTCCTCGAAGATCACATAGACGAAGGAGACTCCGAAGAAGGAGAAGCCGCGCACGACGCGCGCTTTCGGCACCGTCAGCATCGATGTCGTCAGCGGATAGGTGACCTGATCCTCGATGACCTGTGGCGCCTGGCCGGGATATTCGGTGTAGACGATAACCTGGACGTCGGAGAGATCGGGAATGGCGTCGAGCGGCAGGGTCCTTAGGGCATAGACGCCGGCGGCCACGACGAAAGCCGTGGCAACCAACACCAGGATCAGGTTGCGCGCCGACCAGGCGATCAAGCGGGNTATCATGGTTTCGCCTCCGTCGAGGAGAAGCCGCTCAAGGCCGCCTTGAGGTTGCTTTCCGCATCGATCAGGAAGTTGGCGGAGACGACGACGCGGTCGCCCTCGGAGACGCCCTCGCTGATCGCGACCATGCCGTCGCCGCGGCGGCCGAGCTTGACTTCACGCGGCTCGAAGCGGCCTTCGCCGCGATCCAGAATGACAATGCGTCGCGTGCCGCTATCGATGACAGCACTCTGGGGAACCGTCAGCTCTGCGCTTGCATCGCCCGCGCCGATCTCGACATCGGCGTACATGTTCGGCAGCAAGACGCCATCGGGGTTGGCGAGCTCGATGCGGACCTTGGCCGTGCGCGTCGCCTCGGCGATCTGCGGATAGATCACGCTGACGCGGCCTTCGAACGCCACCTCGGGACGTCCGCGCAACCGGACCGATACCGGTGCACCGATATGAACGTCGGACAGCTCGCGTTCAGGCACATCGGCCAGGACCCAGATCGTCGAAATGTCTGCGAGCCGGAACAGGCTGGTGCCGGCCACCATCTTCATGCCGTCACTGACATTGCGCTCCAGCACGATACCGTCACGCGGCGCCGACCAGTTGATCGTCGGTGGTACCTTCCGGCTGCGCTCGATCTCGGCAATGATTTCGGGCGGAACCCCGAGGTTTTCGAGACGCTGTTTTGCGCCGCCCTCGGGCACGCCGCGCGCGGCGGCATTGAGCTCGGTGATGTACTGCGCGCCCGCCGTGCTGATGTCAGGCGAGTAGATGCGCGCGAGCCGCGTACCCTTGGCAACGCGATCACCGGTCGTCACCGGCGCGACCTCCTGGACGAAGGCATCCGCGCGTATCGCCACGACGGAAACGCGTCGCTCGTCGAGCTGCACCACACCCGGAACCCGAATGGTCTGTGCGATGCTCTGGCGACGGACCGGTTCTGATCGCACGCCACTACGCTGGATGCGCCCAGGCGAGAGCTTGATGATCCCGTCCTCGCTCGCCTCACCCTCAAAAACGGGGAGATAGTCCATCCCCATCGAATCTTTCTTGGGCACCGGCGAGGTGTCCGGCAGCCCCATGGGATTGCGGTAGTAAAGAATGCGGCCCTTCTCCGCTTGGACCGCCTGCTCCTTGCCCTCAGGCTTCTCCTCGAAGCTGATGTCCTCGCTGGCCCGCACGGCCCTGAACGGCCTGCCATCGACCGTCTGAGCCGGCTCGGTCGAATAGACCGGCTTTCGATCTGGATCCTGATAGTAGATCACGGGCCCAACTCCGGCAGTCTCGTTTGCCGCGAGCGACCCCTCGATACCGAGCCAATTCCGCAGGCCAGGCAGCGCGATGCCGCGATGACCGGCCCAATAGCCTGCCCCTCCCGCCGCCAGAATGGCGGCGAGAGCGAGGCTCGTGAGGGCGAGGCGTTTCATGGCAGCGCCTTGAGGATCAGCTTGTTTTCGAGCGTGCCGGTCTCACCCTGGACCTTGGCACCGAGCGACAAGCGCCAACCACCTTCCATGACCAAATTGGTCTTGAAGCTGTAGGTTCCTGCTTCCGGCGCAAGGAGCGCTTCGATCGGAGAGGCCATCGTGGCCATGCCCTCCGGCTCCATGTCTATGCGCTTGGCGAAGATGACGGCATCCGGCACCGGCTTGCCGGAGCGCTTGTCGATCAGCCTGACGGTGATGACGACACCATTGCCCTGCTTGAATTCACTCTGGGTGAGACGGAATTCATAATCCTTGATCTCCGCCAGAGCCGGTAACGCAACGGCCATGAGCGGAAGCGCGGCGATGAGCGCGCGCGAAGTGCGGGTGATAAACATTGTCGAGATCCTGAGACGGTGAGGCTGCTGCGCTCACGCGCGCAGCTCCAACGTGGCGTTAGCCACGGCGCGCCGACCACCCGGGTTCACCGTGCGGTCGCAACCGGCGCATGAGCGCCGGCTATGTCTCAGGTTCGTGGAGGTCGGGCGGGTGGCTCGCTCGGCTGTGAGAGGCGTGCGGCTTCATTGCCCGCAAGCCCGAGCATTACGACAACGGGTTGAACAACCAGGTCAAACGCCGTGGGTTCGCTCGCGAAGCTCTTGGCCAGGCAGAAGCTCAAGGCCGGGCAGTTCGTGGTGCAATCCGGTTGCTTGTCTTTCGGATTGGGGCAGCACGGCATCTCAGGCGACATGTTCGCCATCGCCTCGCTGTCCATGCGGGCATAACCGGCCTTTGCCGGCGCCACCAGGGCGACCAACATCGTGGCCGTGACGAACAGCCCCAGGACCAACACATTCGTGAGAAGTCGAAACTTCATGGCACCTGTTCTGACATACCGTCAGATATCGCAAAAGGGCGAGAAGTGCGGCTGTTTGACCGGGAGCAAGCAAAATCGCTGCTTCGTGATCTCACCTTTGGCTAGTCAGCATACGGCGCAGGATGTCGTCTCGACGATAGAAATGGTGCCACAGCGCGCCGGCAACATGGAACAGCGCCAGTACAAGCAGCGCCCAGCTGAGCCATCGATGAACCGGCGCGGCGCGGAAGCTAAGATACATCGCAATCGTACCCGTAAACGGCAGAAGCAGCAGAACACCGTACAGGGCAACATGAACGCCCGTCGCGGCCCACCGTTCGGGTGGCGACAACCCTTCAAGGGAAGGGCGGCCATAGAGATAGCGCAACCCTATCTGCAGCAGCGCAAGTCCCATAATCAGCCAGCCCATCCAGGCATGGACCTGATGCAAAAACAGATCGAGCGGGGCAGGCTTCGTGAAGCCATGTGCCATATGGGTGCGTTGGATTGCCCAGGATGTGGGGACCTGGGCAATGCACAACAACGGCACGAGCCAGTGGATCCAGCGTTGGTAGACACCGAAAGACTTGGTCGGGCTGAGTTTGGGAACAAGGACGCTTTGCAACAAGCTCACGATTCAGGCCCGTTCGGTTGAATGGCGCGGTGTAGGTCTGGCATCAGCGGGAGGCAACCGTCGTCCTGTGCCAGGTGCCGGACGGGATCAACGCAGTCCCATCAAGCCGTTGAAGACTGCTCTTATTCCAGAGAGACGGTGCGTAACCGCAGGGCGTTTGCAATCACGCTGACCGAGGACAAAGCCATCGCCGCCGCCGCAATGATCGGCGACAACAGCAATCCGAATATCGGATAGAGCACGCCTGCGGCGATTGGGACGCCCGCCGCATTGTAGATGAAGGCGAAGAACAGGTTCTGCCGGATATTGCTCATCGTCGCCCGGCTGAGCTGAAGCCCGCGCACGATGCCCTCAAGGTCGCCTTTGAGCAGGGTTACGCCGGCACTTTCGATCGCGATATCCGTGCCCGTGCCCATCGCGATCCCGACATCCGCCGCCGCCAGCGCAGGCGCGTCATTCACGCCGTCGCCGGCCATCGCGACCACCCTGCCTTGCGAACGAAACTTGCTGACGACTACGCTCTTGTCCTCGGGCAGGACCTCGGCCTCGACCTCGTCGATACCGAGCCGGCGCGCGACCGCTTGTGCCGTCGTCTTATTGTCGCCGGTTAGCATGACCACCCGAATGCCGGCGCTTTTCAGCGACTTGATCGCTCTCGGGGTGGTCTGCTTGACCGGATCAGAGATTGTCAGCAGTCCGGCGACACGGCCATCGATCGCCACGAAGATCACTGTGCCGCCCTCGGCGCGCAGCGTTTCCGCCTCGGCTGCCTGAGCCGCGGTGTCGATACCAGCCTCAGTCATGATCCGGTGGCTGCCAATGACCAGCGCGCGACCTTCGACGGTTCCCGTTACCCCCTTACCGACCGGGCTGTCGAAATCCTGCGCCTCGGCCAGGGCGAGGCCACGTTCCTTGGCGGCATCGACAATCGCGGCGGCGAGCGGATGCTCGCTCGCCCGCTCGAGCGAAGCGGCGAGCCGCAGCAGCTCGCTCTCGGTGATCGTGCCGACCGGCTTCAGCCCGGTCAGCCGTGGCTTGCCTTCGGTCAGCGTGCCGGTCTTGTCGACGACGAGGGTATCGACCCTCTCGAAGCGCTCCAGCGCCTCGGCATTCTTGATCAGTACGCCGAGATGCGCGCCGCGCCCGACCCCGACCATGATCGACATCGGCGTCGCCAAACCGAGCGCGCAGGGACAGGCGATGATCAGCACGGCGACGGCGGCGACCAGCCCATGCGCGAAGCGCGGCTCCGGCCCGAACGCCATCCAGGCGGCGAAAGCGACGATGGCAATGACGATGACGAGCGGAACGAACCAGCNGGACACCTGGTCCGCCAGGCGCTGGATCGGTGCCCGCGAGCGCTGGGCCTCCGCCACCATCGAGACGATCCGGGCCAGCATGGTGTCGCTGCCGACCTTGCCGGCGCTCATGATGAAGCCGCCGGTGGTGTTCAGCGTGCCGCCGATCAGGGTCGCGCCGACCTCCTTGGTGACCGGCATCGATTNACCCGTGACCATGGATTCGTCGATCGAGCTGCGGCCTTCGATCAGTTCGCCATCGACCGGAACCGTCTCGCCCGGGCGGACCCGCAGGCGGTCCCCGACATGGACCGCGTCCAGTTTGATATCCTCGTCCTCGCCGTCGTCGCGCACCCGCCGGGCCGTCTTCGGCACGAGGTCGAGCAAGGCCCGGATCGCGCCGCCCGTCTGCTCGCGGGCCCGCAATTCGAGGACCTGGCCCAACAACACCAGAACGGTGATCACGGCCGCCGCCTCGAAATAGACTGCGACCGCGCCTTCCGCGGAGCGGAGCGTTTCCGGGAACAGGTTCGGAGCGACGGTCGCGACGACGCTGTAGGCCCAGGCGACGCCGGTGCCCATCGCGATCAGCGAGAACATGTTCAGGCTGCGGTTGACGAGCGAGGCCCAGGCTCGCTGGAAGAACGGCCAGCCGGCCCAGAGCACGACGGGCGTCGCCAGGACCAGCTGCAGCCAGTTCGAGCTCTGCTGGCTGAGCAGCATGTGCAGATCGACGAGGTGCCCGCCCATCTCCAGCACGAACACCGGCAGGGCGAGCGCGAGGCCCACCCAGAACCGGCGGGTCATGTCGACGAGCTCGGCGCTGGGCCCTTCCTGGAGCGTCGCGATCTCAGGTTCGAGCGCCATGCCGCAGATTGGGCAATTGCCCGGGCTAGGCTGGCGGATCTGGGGATGCATCGGGCAGGTGTAGATCGCGCCCTCGGGCGCCGGCTTTGCGGCAGGCACCTCGGCCTTCTCGCCGAAATAGGCTGTCGGATCGGCCTCGAACTTGTTCTTGCAGCCGGCGGAGCAGAAGAAATAGGTCTGCCCGGCATGCGCGGCGCGATGCTTTGCCGTGGCGGGATCGACGGTCATTCCGCAGACCGGGTCCTTCACACTCTCCCCTGAACCATGAGAATGGCCGTGGCGATGGTGGCGTGAATGGTCATCGTGCCGATGACCGCCGTGGTGCTGATGATCTGCCATGGATCGCCGCCTTGCTCCCTGCCCCTTGCCTTGCCAATGCGTGAGCGGCCGGCGGGTTCGCGCCGGCCGCCCGCGATCAGCCGATGCGATCCGCGCCGGGCGTGTATCCGGCGCCCGCCACGATCGACCTGACAGCGGAAAAATCGGACGCTCCGACGACGCTGACGAGCTTCGAAGCCGGATCGGCGGTGACCGCGGTTCCGGGCAATTGATCCTCGATCGCCTTCTTGATTGTACCGGCGCAATGGCCGCAGGTCATGTCCTCGACGCGAAAGCTGATCGCGCCCTCAGGCGCGGTGGTCGCCTTGGCGACGGTATCCGAATGTTGCTGGCAGGAGCACATCGCTGCAATGTCCCATGGTTGACGATTACAGCACCCTACGGCTTCCCATAATGGGAAGGTCAAGGGCATGTTGCATTCGCGTTCGAGTGCTTGCTGAGAGCGCCAAACGCGGGGCTGGTGAGCGCGAGTATCTTGTCCAAGGGGACAATAGCTGCGCGAGCGGCAGATGTTAGATTGCTTCAGAAAGCTCGGCAATTCCAGCATCGGAGAACTTATGAGCCAAGCCATTCATCCAGCAGCCGCTTCGACTCATTTGCCGGCATTCCTCGCCGGCCCCGGTGAAACGGACTGGCTCCTGGTTGCGATGGGCATTTTTTTGGCCATCTTCGCCTTGGCAATTGGTATTGTATTTGCACCTGCATGTCCTCCCGGATCGGATTGCTCATAATAAGGTGCAATTGCAGATCGTTTGCGTGCTGGGATTGCTGGCCATGTTCACGCACATGCACATCTTCTGGATCGCGGGCCTTCTTCTTGCTTTAGTCGACATTCCCGATTTCATCACTCCCCTGAAACGCATCGTAGCGGCAACGGAAACGATCGCAGGCGCGAGACATCGACCGGAGTGAGTAGATCAAAGTGCCTTGCAGGGTAGGACTGGCACGATCGCATCTTTGGCGTGCTTGCTGCATTTCCCACTTAGTGAAGATCAACAGCTCTCGCTTGCTGCTGTCCATCGGTTCTGCGTCCCGTTTCTCCTCAGTGCAGGATCTGGCTGAGGAAGAGCTTGGTGCGCTCGTGCTGCGGGTTCCTGAAGAACTCGTCCGGGGTGTTCATCTCGACGATTTGGCCGGCATCCATGAAGATGACCCGGTCCGCGACCTGGCGGGCGAAGCCCATCTCATGGGTGACGCAGAGCATGGTCATGCCCTCCTCCGCCAGCGACACCATGGTGTCGAGCACCTCCTTGACCATCTCCGGATCGAGCGCCGAGGTCGGCTCGTCGAACAGCATGATCTTCGGGCTCATGCACAAAGAGCGGGCGATGGCGACGCGCTGCTGCTGTCCGCCGGAGAGCTGGCCCGGATACTTCAACGCCTGCTCGGGGATCTTGACGCGCTTGAGGTAGTGCATCGCGATCTCCTCGGCGTCCTTCTTGGGCATCTTGCGAACCCAGATCGGCGCCAGGGTTAGGTTCTCCAGGATCGTCAGATGCGGGAACAGGTTGAAGTGCTGGAACACCATGCCGACGTCGCGGCGGATTTCGTCGATCTTCTTGAGGTCGTTGGTGAGTTCGGTGCCGTCGACGATGATCTGGCCCTTCTGATGCTCCTCGAGCCGATTGATGCAGCGGATCATCGTCGACTTGCCGGAGCCGGACGGGCCGCAGATCACGAGCTTCTCGCCGCGCGATACTTTGAGATTGATGTCGCGCAACACGTGGAACTCGCCGAACCATTTGTTGACGCCGATCATCTCCACCGCCGTCGCGGTGTTGAGCGAGGTCGGCTTCAGCGCCGCAGGGCGGATGTCGATCCTGTTTTCGGCCATGGCCAAGGTCATGCTGGCGTCTCCTAATGAGCAGCGGGACCGCGCCGCTCGAGGAAATCGGCGAAGCGGGCGAAGGAGAAGGACAGCGCGAAGAAGATCGCGCCGATAAACAGGAAGGTTTCGGCAGCCGGCGACGGCCAGGCCGGATCGGCGAGAGCCGCCTTGCCCGAGCTGATCAGGTCGAACAGCCCAACCACGAGCACGAGGCTGGTGTTCTTGATCATCACGATGATCGTGTTCGCCAGGGCCGGGATCACCACCCTGATCGCTTGCGGCAGGATGACGAGATATTGCGTGCGCCAGAACGGCAGACCGAGCGCCGCGGCAGCTTCATATTGCCCTTTCGGGATCGCTTGCAGCCCGCCGCGGATCACTTCGGCGAGATAGGCCGCCGCGAAGATCGTCAAGGCGACGAGGGCGCGCACGAACTTGTCGGGCAGCAGCGCCTCCGGCAGGAACAGCGGCAGCATGATCGAGGCGACGAAGAGGATCGAGAGCAGCGGCAGGCCGCGGACCGACTCGATTGCGACCACCGCCCCGATCCTGACGACGGGCATGGCAGAGCGGCGCGCTAGCGCCAGCAGGATGCCGACCGGAAAGGCGATCCCGATGGCGACGACGGTGAGGATCAACGTCACCGGCAAGCCNCCCCAGGCCGAGGTCGGGACTTCTTCGAGCCCCAGGCCACCGCCCATCAACCAGACGATGAGCATGAGCGCCGCGGCCCATAGCCAGACCAGCCGCGGTGTCCAGCTCGCCGGCCGAACCGACCAGCCGAGCAACGCCAGGATCAGAAGGCAGACCAGAGCAGGTCGCCAGCGCTCGTCGACCGGATAGATGCCGAACAGGAGCTGTCCCGACTTGGCGTAGATGAAGCTCCAGCAGGCGCCAGATGCCGCACGGCAGGCCGCGGGGTCCGGATTGAACAGGACCGCGTCAAGCACGAGCCAGCGCAGCATGGGCGGCACGGCAACCAGGATTAATGCGCTGAAGACCAGCGTCAGGACGGCATTCAGCGGCGAGCCGAACAGGAGCTTGCCACTCCGCCGCAAGGAAGCCGGGAGCAGCGCAGACCATGCGTTCGTCGGCACAGGAGCCTCGGGGATAGGGAGCGATATCGTCTTCACGGTTTCAACGTTCCACGATCGCGATGCGGCGGTTGTACCAATTGGCCGCGCTCGACAGGGTCAGGTTGAGGGAAAGGTAGACCCCCAGGATGATGAAGACGCCTTCGATCGAATGGCTGGACTTGCTGATGATCGTGTTCATCACCGCGAGGAAATCCGGATAGCCGACGGCGATCGCCAGCGTCGAATTCTTGACGACGTTGATGTACTGGCTGTTGAGCGGCGGCACGATCACCCGCAGCATTTGCGGGATCACAATCAGCCGCAGGATCTGGGTTCGGGACAGGCCGAGCGAGCGGCCGGCATCCCACTGCCCGGCGCCGACCGACAGGACGCCGCCGCGGACGATCTCGGCGATGAAGCCGGTGGTGTAGATGGTCAGGCCGATCAGGATNGTGCTGAGCTCCGGTGTCAGCTCCAGCCCGCCCTGGAAATTCGAACCCGCGAAGACCGGCCAGTCGGTCGAGAAGCCGGCATCGGCGACCCAGAGGCCGAGCAGCAGCATTGCGGCAGCGGCCCAGCTCAGGGGGGACCGGAAGCGGCGCAGGACCCCGGCCATCCGGGCGACGAGCACGAGCAGCCCGGCAAGGACGATCAGGGCGACTCCCNCCGTCTCCATGTCGACATGCACGCTCGGCACCATGACGCCGCGCATCGAGGCGAAGACGCCGGGTATCGGATTGAGCGCCTCGCCGACCGGCGGGAGGACCTTCCACCAGAGCGAATAGAGGAAGATCAGCAGGACGATCGGCGGTGAGTTGCGCGCGATCTCCACCCAGACACGGCAAGTCCCGGCGGCGAGCGGATTGCTGCTCAGCCGGGTGACGCCGACGATCAGGCCGAGAACCGACGAGAAGGCGATGACGAGCGCGGAAATGAAGACCGTGTTCGCAAGGCCGACGACGATCGCCCAGTAATACGGGTCCCGCGATTTATAGGAGAGGATCGCCTCGGAGATGACGATCCTCGACGGCATCGTCAGGAAGTCGAACCCGATCGGGATGCCGCGCGCCTGCAGGTTCGCGAAGGTATTGCTGACCAGAAGCGTCGCAGCCCCCACGACAGCCGCCACCAGTGCGCATTGGATGACGATCGATCTTGCCCTGGCATCGTTGAGCATGGCGCTTTCCCCTTTTTTTATTCGCCGTTGAGAACAGGGGAGCGTTCGTCGCACTCCCCTGGCAGCGCCTAGTCCCAGGGGTACGGGTAGTTCAGTCCGCCATCCTTCCAGAGCGCATTCAGGCCGCGCTCGACTTTGAGGGGGCTGTCTTTGCCGAGGTTGTTGTCCCAGATCTCCGCATAGTTCCCCATCTGCTTGATGACGTTGTAGACCCATTTGTCATCGAGCCCGAGCGGCTTGCCAAAGCCGGCCTCCTGACCAAGCACCCGCTTGATTTCGCTCGATCCCGATTTCAGTTTCTCGTCGATGTTCTTGGCGGTGATGCCGTGGAGCTCGGCCCAGAGCAGGGCGTTGACCGTCCAGCGCGTGATGTCGAAGAGCTGATCATCCCCGCGCGCCNCCGCGACGCCGTTCGGTTCGGCCGCATGGCCGACCTTGATGATGTCGTAGTCGTCCGGGTTCTTGGCCACCGAGGCCCGCTGCCCGGCGGCGGCCGTGCCATCGGTGACATAAGTATCGCAGCGGCCGCCGAAGAAGGCATCGCGGGCCTGGATCGTCGAGTCGAAGTAGACCTTCTTCATCGTGATCCCGTGCTCTTCCTCGGTCTCCTCGATCGCCTTCTCCGTGAGGCTGCCACCGCCCTGCAGACACACCGTCTTGCCGGCCAGTTGCTTGGGATCGGTGATCTTGTCCGCCTTGCGCACGAGCAGGCCGTCGGTGTCATAAAGCGTGATCCAGACGAAGCGGACCACCGTGTCGCGTGAGAGTGTGATGGTCGAAGTGCGCGAGAGGACATCGATCTCGCCGGTCTGCAGCGCCGGGAAGCGCTGGCCGGCATTGAGCGGAACGAAGCGGATCTTGTCCTTGTCGCCGAGGATGGCCGAAGCGAAGGTCCGGCAGATGTCGGAATCGAAGCCGCGATAATAGCCCCTCTCATCGGGCCGGGAGAGCCCGGGCACGCCCTGGCTCGCGCCACAGCTGACATAGCCGCGCTGCTTGATCTTGTTCACGACGCTCTGCGCGCTGGCATCACTGATACTCGCCGTTAGACTCGCGGCGGCAAGAGCTGCGCCGAGCAGCACTTTCAATCTTGTCATGGCTATCTCCATTCCCCTGTTTTTTGGAGTTCTCTGCGGTTATTCAGCTGCCGTTCGGCCCACCGACTTCGACGCCGCCGCGAACTGAGCAAACGGGATAAAGGCCCGCTCCAGATCGCCGATCAGGTCATCAAGTGCTTCCAAGCCGACCGACAACCGCCAGACCGGCCCCGATGGCAGCCAATCAAGACTGGTCCGACCTTTCCGTGGATCGTTGACCGCGACCAGTGAATGCACACCGCCCCAGCTCGCACCGAGCTTGAACAGGCGCATCTGCCTGAGGACTTCGCCCTGCAAGGGAGCGAGTTCCGGTCTGAGCACGATCGAGAACACCGCGGCCGCCCCGTTGAAATCCCTTTTCCAGACCGCATGTCCGGGATGGTCCGGCACGGCCGGGTGCAGGATCCGAACGACCTCCGGGCGCTGTGACAGCCAGGTCACGATTTCGGCTGCGCTCGCGGCGGCGTGACGCATGCGGACCGGCATGGTCATCAGGCCGCGCTCGCACAGTGCGCAATCTTCCGGAGAGACGCCGTAGCCGAGGAAGCGCGCGGTATCCTTCAGGCGCCGGAACAGGGCTTCGTCGCGCACGGCGAGCGAGCCCATGAGCAGGTCGCCATGACCGCCGGCATGTTTCGACAGCGCCTGCATGGCGATGTCGACGCCGTGAGCCAGCGGCTTGAACAGCAGATGCGAAGCCCAAGTGTTATCGGCTGCGACCAACGCGCCAGCCTTGTGGGCCGCCGCGACAATCGCAGGAACGTCCTGAACCTCGAAGGTCCCAGAACCCGGAGATTCCACCCACNCCAGCCGCGTCCGTTCGTCGAGCAGCTCCGCGATCCCGGCATCGAGCCGCGGATCGTAGGATTGCGCCGCAATGCCGAGTGGCCCGAGGAAGCGCAGGATCATGTCCCGCGCCGGCCCATACAACGTCTCGGGCATCAGGATTCGGTCGCCGCTCCGGCACACCGCCATCGTCGCCAGTGTCATCGCCGCCATGCCGGACGGCACGACGAGCGCCCTCGATGCCCCTTCGAGCTGGGCGATATGGTCTTCGAGGAGCCGGCTCGTCGGCGTTCCGTAAAGCCCATAACTGAAACCGTCATAGACGCGGTCAGCTCGGGTCTCAAACGCCTCGAGATCATCGAAAACGATCGTCGAAGCGCGCTCAACCGGCATTGCCACGGCCTGGAACGGCTGGCGTGAACGCTCGGGCGGATGAATGTGCGAGGTGTCGTCGGATTTCGTCATAGGCCAACGCTAGCTCGCGCTGGCATTGCCATCTATGGCCATATCGATAGAGTCGATCCATTCTTGATATGCCCCCCCATGAACCTGCGCGACATCGACGTCTTCCATGCGATCATGATCAGCGGCGGCGCCGGCGCGGCGGCTGCCCTGCTCAGCACGTCGCAGCCGGCCATCAGCCGTTCGCTTGCGAANCTTGAGTCCGAGCTCGGGTTCAGTCTGTTCGATCGGATCCGTGGCCGCCTGGTTCCGACTCGCGAAGCGCTGCTCTTCCACGCCGAGGTGAAGGCCAATCTGGTCGGTCTTGATCGGCTCAAACTACGGGCTGCTCAGATCAAGGAGGTCGGCGCCGGGACTATCCGTGTCGCCAGCCTCTCTGCGCTCGGGCACGGCCTGGTCCCGCGGGCCATCACGGCATTCTCGCGCAAGCACCCGCAGGTGCGGATCAGCTATCAGGTCCGCACCTCCAACGTCGTTCGCGACCTGGTCGCTTCCGGCAGCTTCGACATCGGCTTGGCAGCCGACGAGATCGATACCGACGGTGTCCTGCACAGCGTTTTCACCACGCCTCGTGCGGTTTGCGTCATGCCACAGGGACACCCTCTGGCAAGCCGAGATGTCATTGTGCCGGCGGACCTGAACGACGAGGGCTTCCTGGCGCTCGCGCCGGAGGACACCGTGCGGCTCGCCATGGACAGGATCTTTGCGGAACACGGCGTCCAGCCCCGCATCCTGGTGGAAACGCCCTATGGCGTGACCATCGCTATCCTGGCGGCGCAGGGTCTCGGCATAGGCCTCGTCANCCCGTTCATCATCGCCGACAAGATGATCCAGGGCGTCGTCGTCCGGCCTTTCGAGCCGGCCGTGCATTTCAGGGCGCTCCTTCTCAGACCGCCCGGCAGTGCNAACTCCCGTCTCGTCTCAGCGTTCACTGCCGAACTATACGCGATCCGGAATGATTTTGCCGCTCCCGGAGAGAGCTTAAGGTAGCCATTCGTCGCGCGCTAGGTCCGCCGCGATCGTGACGGGCCAGATTCTGCGACAAAAAGAGGNGGCAGATATTGGGATCTACCCCCTCAAGTCTGGTCTCTTTTGGAGGTTGAGAACCAGCTAGGCTTCAACCGATTTCGATACTAGCATCTTGCTCAACGAGCTCTGTGAAGAAACTCACAAACTACGGAAAAATTTCTGTCATTGCCATTCGATGACGCCGAGGGCCTTGCTGATTTCGGAACGCAAATACGCTTCGCCGGTGATAACAATGAACCCGTGCGAACTATCGATCACACCTTGCTTTGCCAGCTGGCTTAAATGCCTCGTGACGGTCTCTCGCTGGGACGCGATTCTGCGCGCCACCTCCGCATGCGTCGGCATCGGCGAAATGCACAGCCGTCCCTGCCCGTCCCGGACGCCGTGACGGATCAGGTCCGCATAGAGTCGCGTCTTCATCGGTAGCAGTTTGCTCTCGATGTAGAGCTGCTTCATCAAGCGCAAACGGCTACAGAGCGTTTTCGCCACGAGTTCGGCGAACTCTGGCAAGTTGCGCAATTCTTCGAGGAACTGTCCCTGGTTCAGGACGAGCGCAACAGTATCCTCCATGGCTTGGAAATAGGTCGCAGGCTCGTCGCTGCCAAAGGCCGACAAATCTCCAACGAAATCTCCCGACCCTAGTCTTACTGCGTCATATAACTGATTGAAGACGAACATTGGCCCTGGCGCAGCAGGGACATCGAAGCAAGCTGCGGACGAGCGCGGCGGTGATCAGACGGCGTATGGTGGCGATCGAGCTGTGGACGTGCCGCTCGGGCCGCGTGGGCGGATGTGCGGGATCGTGAACTGCGGGGAACGGGAGATTCCTGGCCGCCTTGGGGGTGGACCGGTGCCGAGGGGGGAATCGCCTCCCGTTCGGAGATGAGGAACCCGTAGGCCGCGATGCAGAGGCTGGCATGGTGGTGAAAGCCTCGCCATCCCCGACCCTCATAGTGTCCCAGGCCGAGTTCCTGTTTGAGCTCCTGATAGTCGCGCTCGATGCGCCAGCGTAGCTTCGCCGTGGCCACGAGATCGCTGAGCGGCCTGTCGGCCGGAAGTGTGGAAAGCCAGTATTTGAGCGGTTCGGCGTCGCCGTCAGGCCACTCGATCAGCAGCCACTCCTCGGCGCGCGGCTGCCTCAGATTATAGTCACGCGACGCGGGCCGGATGCGCACGGCGGCAAAGCGCGAGACGAGATCGATATTCGATCCCTCACGCCATGTGATGCTCTGCCAGGCATCTGCCTGCAGTTCCTGCGCCAGCGCCTTGGCGGAGAGTGGCTTGTGATCGCAGCTGCGCCGCATCAAGGATGGCGGGCGCCCGGTTCCGCTCCAGGCCTTCGGCGGCAGCGGCTCCTCGCCGGGCCGCCAGACGCTCAACGTCGGCTGCACGCCGACGACATAGTCGAGACCGAGCTGTGACAGGCCGGATCGGAAGTCGCCATCGGCGCCATAGCCTGCATCGGCGAGGATCACGCCGGCCGGCGTTCCTGTCACGACCGCGGCACGGATCTGGTCGAGCGCGATCTGCGGCTTCGTCTGGAAGCCGACATCGTCCGGGATCTTCGCCTTGCCGCGAAGCTCGCGATCCTGCGCCCATGGTTCCGGCAGATAGAGCCGCCACGCGATCGGCAAGCTCGCCTTCTCGTTCGCGATCGAGAGGCTCACCGCAACCTGGCAATTGTCCTGCTTGCCGATCTGCCCGCAATACTGGCGCGCGACCCCGACCGAATGCCTGCCCTTCTTCGGAAAGCCGGTGTCGTCGATGATCCATGCCGTAATCGGACCACCGCGCTCGATCATCCGCGGCAGCACCCACTCGCGAACGCGCGCAATGAGCGCCGCATCCGACCAAGGCGACTGTCCCACGAAATGCAGCAGGGATTGATGCTTGGCCGAGACCCGCGCCGGCGCCGTCACCGCCGCCAGCGGCTCGACGCTCTTGCGCGCCACCGGCAGCATCAATCCCAGGCAATAGTCCCGAAACGGTTCGGCGCGATCGGCATGGCCGATCACGCCAATCAGCGCTTCCACATAGGCATCGAAACCCGGATGCCCGCCGCTCTCCTGCTCATCCATCGCCATTCATCCGCCGACGTGAATCGGCAGCCTAACACCTTCAGGCGGCGAGCGAATCCCCTTCCCGCGCTTTGTGACTCAGTAAGACTAGCAGGCTGTTGAAGAAGTCGCTCGCCCGACCGGTGTCGGCGTGATTCAATCGTCCTGACTGGCTTGGGAGGGTTGATTTGCGGGGATCGGACGAGAGCACGGGGGCGCTGTTCAGCTACGTTGACCTGGAGTCTCGGGTGCGGGTTGATCATCCGCTTCGGGCGATCCGGGAACTGGTGAACCAGGCGCTGGCTGCGTTG
>JGI24771J26695_1000256_pt1 | contig 34260 bp, 37 predicted proteins | sample LakSupMetagenome_FD_26695 | JGI IMG/M metagenome (IMG submission 26695)
CCGCGTTGTGCGGCGCGGCGAACCCTTGCGTGATTCTAAAGCAGGGTCTAATCGACTGGCGAGATTGAGGGCGCCAGTCGCGGCGCCGGGTTGAAGCGGGGNGACAGATGCAAGCTCTTCCTGTGCAGTCCCTGCTGTCGGACTACCTGCCTCTGGTGATCTTCATCGGGCTGTCGCTGGTGATCGGCCTCGCCCTGCTGATCGCGCCCTTCGCCGTGGCCTATTCCAAGCCGGACGCCGAGAAGCTCTCGGCCTATGAATGCGGCTTCAATGCCTTCGACGATGCGCGCATGAAGTTCGACGTGCGCTTCTATCTCGTCGCCATCCTCTTCATCATCTTCGATCTCGAAGTCGCCTTCCTCTTCCCCTGGGCTGTCGCCTTCGGCGGCCTCGGCTGGGTCGGATTCTGGTCGATGATGGTGTTCCTCGGCGTGCTGACGGTCGGTTTCGTCTATGAGTGGCGCAAGGGCGCGCTCGAGTGGGATTGATCGTTTTGTCGTGCCGGGCTGATATCACTTTGCATTCGACGAAACCCAAAGGTTCGAACTGATGGCCATGACAGCGATCGATCGCGGTGACCCGCTCGTCGCGCCCGCGCCACGGGGCCTGCTCGGCCCGGACGGCAAGCCGGTCGGCACGCGCGATCCCTATTTCGTCGAGATCAACAACGAGCTCGCTGACAAGGGCTTCCTCGTCACGGCGAGCGACGACCTGATCAACTGGGCCCGCACCGGCTCGCTGATGTGGATGACTTTCGGCCTCGCCTGCTGCGCGGTCGAGATGATGCAGCTCTCGATGCCGCGCTACGACGTCGAGCGCTTCGGCTTCGCCCCGCGCGCCAGCCCGCGCCAGTCGGACGTGATGATCGTCGCCGGCACGCTGACCAATAAGATGGCTCCGGCCCTGCGCAAGGTCTACGACCAGATGCCGGAGCCGCGCTACGTCATCTCGATGGGCTCCTGCGCCAATGGCGGCGGCTACTACCACTACAGCTATTCGGTGGTGCGCGGCTGCGACCGCATCGTGCCGATCGACGTCTATGTGCCGGGCTGCCCGCCGACCGCGGAAGCACTGCTCTACGGCGTGCTGCTGCTGCAGAAAAAGATCCGGCGGACCGGGACGATCGAGCGCTGAGGCGCTTGACGACTGGCGGCTTGCGAAGGNGATGCGATGAGCGAAGCGCTCGTGACATTGGGCGAAGAGATCAAGGCGGCGCTGCCCGGCGCGGTGACCGATATCGTCGTCGCCTTCGACGAGATCACGGTGCTGGCGCAAGCCGCCGAGATCGTGCGGGTCCTCAAGACCCTCTATGACGATCCGCGCTTCCGCTTCGTCAACTTCACCGACATCGCGGGCGCCGACTATCCGCAGCGCGAGAAGCGCTTCGAGGTGGTCTATCACCTGCTGTCGCCGCGCCATAACCGGCGCATCCGCGTCAAGGTTCAGACCGACGAGGCGACCCCCGTCCCCTCGGTGATCGAGGTCTTCCCGGCGGCGAACTGGTACGAGCGCGAGGCCTACGACTTCTACGGCATCCTGTTCTCGAACCATCCGGACTTGCGCCGCATCCTCACCGATTACGGCTTCGAGGGCTATCCGCTGCGCAAGGACTTCCCGCTGACCGGCTTCGTCGAGGTCCGCTATGACGACGAGCAGAAGCGTGTCGTCTACGAGCCGGTGAAGCTGAACCAGGAGTTCCGCAACTTCGACTTCCTCTCGCCCTGGGAAGGGACGGAATACGTCCTGCCGGGCGATGAGAAGGCCAAGGCGGGCTGAGCGGATGGGCGAAGGCCACACACTCTCTGGCGGCTGTCTCTGCGGCTCGGTTCGCTTTACGGCGACCATGGCCAAGCCCGAGATGGACGTTTGCCATTGCAGCATGTGCCGGCGCTGGAGCGGCGGCACGCTGATGACCGTGCCGTGCACGGATGTCGCGGTCGCCGACGAGACCAATCTTGCCGTCTACACCTCATCGGAGTGGGGCGAGCGCGTCTTCTGCCGGAACTGCGGCACCAGCCTGTTCTGGCGCCAGCGCTCCGGCGAGGGCCATGTCGCCGTGGCGTTCCCGAGCCTCGACGATCCTTCCGATCTCGTCTTCGCCGAAGAGATCTTCATCGACGAGAAGCCTGACCTCTACGCCTTCGCGGGCGAGCGCCGGCGCAAGACCGGCGAGCAGGTGATCGCCGAATTCCATGCCGCCCAGGAAGGCCGGACATGACCGAGCACAACATCCGCAATTTCTCGATCAATTTCGGGCCGCAGCATCCCGCGGCGCACGGCGTGCTGCGCCTGGTGCTGGAGCTCGACGGCGAGATCGTCGAGCGCGTCGACCCGCATATCGGCCTGCTGCATCGCGGCACCGAGAAGCTGATCGAGCACAAGACCTATCTCCAGGCCGTGCCCTATTTCGACCGGCTCGACTATGTCGCGCCGATGAACCAGGAGCATGCCTACGCGCTTGCGGTCGAGAAGCTGATGGGCGTGACTGTGCCGCGCCGCGGCCAGCTCATCCGCGTGCTCTATTCCGAGATCGGCCGCATCCTCTCGCACATCCTCAACGTCACCACGCAGGCGATGGACGTCGGCGCGCTCACCCCGCCGCTCTGGGGCTTCGAGGAGCGCGAGAAGCTGATGATCTTCTATGAGCGGGCCTGCGGCGCGCGCATGCACGCGGCCTATGTCCGACCGGGCGGCGTCCACCAGGACCTGCCGACCTCGCTGATCCACGACATCGCCGAGTGGTGCGATCCGTTCCTCAAGGTCTGCGACGACCTGGAAGGGCTGCTCACCGACAATCGCATCTTCAAGCAGCGCAACGTCGATATCGGCGTCGTCGATCTCGAAACCTGCTGGAAATGGGGTTTTTCGGGCGTGATGGTGCGCGGCTCCGGCGCTCCCTGGGACCTGCGCAAGGCGCAGCCCTATGAGTGCTATGAGGAGATGGAATTCGACATCCCCGTCGGCAAGAACGGCGACTGTTACGACCGCTACTGCATCCGGATGGAAGAGATGCGCCAGTCCGCCTCGATCATGAAGCAGTGCTGCGAGAAACTGCTGGCGGCCGATGGCGGCGGCCCGGTCTCGTCGCTCGACGGCAAGATGGTGCCGCCCAAGCGCGGCGAGATGAAGCGCTCGATGGAAGCGCTGATCCACCACTTCAAGCTCTACACCGAGGGCTACAAGGTGCCCGAGGGCGAGGTCTATGCCGCCGTCGAGGCCCCGAAGGGCGAGTTCGGCGTCTATCTCGTCTCCGACGGCACCAACAAGCCCTATCGCTGCAAGATCAAGGCGCCGGGCTTCGCCCATCTCCAGGCCATGGATTTCATGTGCCGCAAGCACATGCTCGCCGACGTCTCCGCGATCCTCGGCTCCCTCGATATCGTCTTTGGTGAGGTGGACCGCTGATGTCCGTCCGTCGTCTCGCGCCCGATCACGTTCAGCCGGCCTCCTTCGCCTTCAATGCGGCGAACGAGAACTGGGCCGATCAGCAGATCGCCAAATACCCGGAAGGCCGTCAGGCTTCGGCCGTGATCCCGCTGCTGTGGAAGGCGCAGGAGCAGCATCATGGCTGGCTGCCGCGCGCCGCGATCGAAGCCGTCGCCCATAAGCTCGGCATGGCGCCGATGCGGGTGCTGGAGGTCGCGACCTTCTACACCATGTTCAACCTGCAGCCGGTCGGCACGCATTTCATCCAGCTTTGCGGCACGACGCCCTGCGCGTTGCGCGGCGCCGAAGCGCTGAAGAAGGTCTGCGAGGACGTGATCGGTCCGCAATCGACCGTCACCGCCGACGGCAAGCTGTCCTGGCTCGAGGTCGAGTGCCTCGGCGCCTGCTGCAACGCGCCGATGGCGCAGATCAACTTCGACTACTACGAAGACCTGACCCCGGAGAATTTCCGCAAGCTGCTCGGTGATCTCCGCGAGGGCCGGCCGACGAAGCCCGGCCCGCAGGTCGACCGCTCCTGCTCGGAGCCGCTCGGCGGCGGCGACACGCTGAAGGATCCGGCTCTGTACAATGGCTCGATGATCGGCGCCGGCGACTGGCAGGCCCGCATCACCAGGCAGCGTGAAGAGGCCGCGATCAAGATCGCCAGCGAGAAGGCCGCGGCCGAGGCCAAGGCCAAGGCGGAAGCCGAGACGGCCGCCGCGACGGCCAAGGCCGGCCCGACCGACGTCAAGACCGCGCCGGCCCCCGAGGCCGCTGCGCCCGCCCGGCCCAAGCCGTCCGAGCCGAACCAGCCGGCGAGCGCCGCGCAGGACACTCCGTCCGCGACGAGCAAGGCGATCAAGGACACGCCCGCCCAGGCGCCGGCAGCCAAGGCCGAGCCGGCCGCTGCCGTTGTCGAGTCCAAGCCGCAGCTGCTGACCTCGGCCCGCGACGGCAAGGGCGACGATCTCGAATTGATCTGGGGCGTCGGTCCCAAGCTCGGCAAGATGCTCAACGAGATGGGCATCTGGCACTTCGACCAGGTCGCCGCCTGGACCCCGGCCGAACTCGCCTGGGTCGATGCAAGGCTGACCGGCTTCAAGGGCAGGGCGGTCCGTGACGACTGGATCTCGCAGGCGAAGAAGCTCGCTACCGGCTGGCGGCCGGAGAGCAAGCTCGGCGACAAGCCGGCGAACTGAGGCGAACAACGATGCTTGCTGATCGCGACCGCATCTTCACCAATCTCTACGGCCTTCACGACCTGTCACTGAAAGGCGCCATGCAACGTGGCGCCTGGGACGGCACCAAGTTCCTGCTCGAGCAGGGGCGCGACTGGATCATCGACGAGATGAAGAAGTCGGGCCTGCGCGGGCGCGGTGGCGCCGGCTTCCCGACCGGGCTGAAATGGTCGTTCATGCCCAAGCAGAGCGACGGCCGCCCGCACTACCTCGTCGTCAATGCCGACGAGTCGGAGCCGGGCACCTGCAAGGATCGCGAGATCATGCGCAACGACCCGCATACGCTGGTCGAGGGCTGCCTGATCGCCTCCTTCGCCATGGGCGCGCATGCGGCCTACATCTACATCCGCGGCGAATATGTCCGCGAGCGCGAGGNGCTGCAGCGCGCTGTCGACGAGGCCTATGAGGCAAACCTCATCGGCAAGAACAACAAGCACGGCTATCCCTTTGATCTCTATGTGCATCACGGAGCCGGCGCCTATATCTGCGGCGAAGAGACGGCGCTGCTGGAGAGCCTCGAAGGCAAGAAGGGCATGCCGCGGCTGAAGCCGCCTTTCCCGGCCAATGTCGGCCTCTATGGCTGCCCGACCACCGTCAACAACGTCGAGTCGATCGCGGTCGCGCCGACCATCCTGCGCCGTGGCGCCAGCTGGTTCTCCTCGATCGGCACGCCGAACAATGTCGGCACCAAGCTGTTCTGCGTCTCCGGCCATGTGAACAAGCCCTGCAACGTCGAAGAGGCGATGGGCCTGACCTTCCGCGAATTGATCGACCGCCATTGCGGCGGCATCCGCGGCGGCTGGGACAATCTCAAGGCGGTCATCCCCGGCGGCTCCTCGGTGCGCATGGTGCCGGCCGAGCAGATCATCGACACGCCGATGGATTTCGATTCGCTCTCGAAGCTGAAGTCGGGCCTCGGCACGGCGGCGGTGATCGTCATGGACAAGTCGACCGACATCATTCGCGCCATCGCCCGCATCAGCTATTTCTACAAGCATGAGAGCTGCGGCCAGTGCACACCCTGCCGCGAGGGCACCGGCTGGATGTGGCGCGTCGTCAACCGCATGGCGGAAGGGCGCGCCCAGAAGCGCGAGATCGACATGCTGCTCGACGTCTCCAAGCAGATCGAGGGCCATACCATCTGCGCGCTGGGCGATGCTGCCGCCTGGCCGATCCAGGGCCTGATCAACCATTTCCGTCACGAGATCGAGCAGCGCATCGACGACTATGCCGCCAACCCGCATGGCGAGCCGGTCAGGCTCATGGCGGCGGAGNGAGACCATGACCAAGCTTCTGATCGACGGCATCGAGGTCGACGTTCCGCCGGAGTACACCGTGCTCCAGGCCTGCGAGGCGGCTGGCGCCGAGGTGCCGCGCTTCTGCTTCCATGAGCGTCTCTCGATCGCCGGCAATTGCCGCATGTGCCTGGTCGAGGTGAAGGGCGGNCCGCCGAAGCCGCAGGCCTCCTGCGCCATCGGCGTGCGCGACCTGCGTCCCGGCCCGAATGGCGAGCCGCCGGTCGTCTCGACCAAGTCGCCCATGGTCAAGAAGGCGCGCGAAGGGGTGATGGAGTTCCTGCTCATCAATCACCCGCTCGACTGCCCGATCTGTGACCAGGGCGGCGAGTGCGACCTGCAGGACCAGGCCATGGCCTACGGCGTCGACACCTCGCGCTATGCCGAGAACAAGCGCGCCGTCGAGGACAAGTATATCGGCCCGCTGGTCAAGACCTCGATGACGCGCTGCATCCAGTGCACGCGCTGCGTCCGCTTCACCACCGAGGTCGCCGGTGCCTCCGACCTCGGCGCGATCGGCCGCGGCGAGGACATGGAGATCACCACCTATCTCGAGCACGCGATGAGCTCGGAGCTGCAGGGCAATGTCGTCGACCTCTGCCCGGTCGGCGCCCTGACCTCCAAGCCCTATCAGAACAAGGCCCGGCCCTGGGAGCTGACCAAGACCGAATCCATCGACGTGATGGACGCGGTCGGCTCGGCGATCCGGGTCGACTCGCGCGGCCGTGAGGTGATGCGCGTGCTGCCGCGCGTCAACGAGGCGGTGAACGAGGAGTGGATCTCCGACAAGACCCGCCACATCGCCGACGGCCTCCGGACCCAGCGTCTCGACCGCCCCTATATCCGCGAGAACGGCGCGCTGCGCCCGGCGAGCTGGACCGAGGCGCTGGCGCTGGTCGCTTCCAAGCTCAAGGCTGCCAAGCCCGAGCGCATCGGCGCGATCGCCGGCGATCTCGCCGCGGTCGAGGAGATGTACGCGCTGAAGGCCCTGATTTCCGGCCTCGGCTCGAGCAATCTCGACTGCCGCCAGGACGGCGCGAAGCTCGATCCGGCCTTCGGGCGCGCCAGCTACATCCTCAATACCGGCATCGCCGGCATCGAGGATGCGACCTCGCTGCTGATCATCGGCTCGAACCCGCGCCGCGAGGCGCCGATCGTCAATGCCCGCATCCGCAAGCGCTGGCTGCGCGGCGACTTCAAGGTCTCGCTGATCGGCGAGAAGGTCGACCTGACCTATGCCTACGACTATCTCGGCGCCGGTGCCGAGACGCTGGCCGATCTGGTCAAGCGCGCCGGTGCCGCCGGCGAACGACCGATGGTGCTGGTCGGGCAGGGCGCTCTCACCCGCTCCGACGGCGCTGCCGTGCTCTCGCTCGCGGCCAAGGCGGCCGAGGTGCTCGGCGCGGTCAAGGATGGCTGGAACGGTTTTGGCGTTCTGCACACCGCGGCGGCTCGCGTCGGTGGCCTCGATCTCGGTTTCGTGCCGGGNGAGGGTGGTCATGACGTCGCCGGCATGACCAGGGCGGGCGCGCTCGACGTGCTCTTCCTGCTCGGCGCCGACGAGATCGAGGTTCCGGCCGGCGCCTTCGTGATCTACCAGGGCAGCCATGGCGACAAGGGTGCGCACCGCGCGGATGTCATCCTGCCGGGCGCGGCCTACACCGAGAAGTCCGGTACCTACGTCAATACCGAAGGGCGGGTGCAGATGGCGGCTCGCGCCACCTTCCCGCCCGGCGATGCCAAGGAGGACTGGGCGATCCTGCGGGCGCTCTCCGCCTCGCTCGGCAAGCCGTTGCCCTTCGACTCGCTCAGCGCACTGCGCCGCGAGCTCTATGCCGTCCATCCGCATTTCGCCGCGGTCGACACGGTCGCGCAGAGCGATCGGGCCGGGCTGGCCAAGCTGGCCGGGCAGGGCGGTGCGACCGACAAGGCCGGCTTCGTCCCGGCGGTCGCCGATTTCTACACCACGAACCCCATCGCCCGCGCTTCGGCGGTGATGGCGGAATGCTCGGCGCTGGCTTCCGGCCGCATGCGCCAGGCGGCGGAGTAAGCCTCGATGAACTGGGACCTCGTCCTCGATCTCGCGATCATCGCCGGCAAGAGCCTGCTGCTCCTGGTCGCGCTGCTGGTCTTCATCGCCTTCATGCTGCTGGCCGACCGCAAGGTCTGGGCGGCGGTGCAGCTGCGTCGCGGCCCGAACGTGGTTGGCCCCTTCGGCCTGCTGCAGAGCTTCGCCGACCTGCTGAAATTCGTCTTCAAGGAGCCGATCATCCCGTCGGGCTCCAACAAGGGCGTGTTCCTGCTGGCGCCGCTGGTCACCTGCCTGCTCGCGCTGGCGGCCTGGGCGGTGATCCCGGTGGCGGAAGGCTGGGCGATCGCCGACATCAATGTCGGCGTGCTCTACATCTTCGCGATCTCCTCGCTCGGCGTCTACGGCATCATCATGGGCGGCTGGGCTTCGAACTCGAAGTACCCGTTCCTCAGCGCGCTGCGCTCGGCGGCGCAGATGGTCTCCTACGAGGTCTCGATCGGCTTCGTGATCGTCACCGTGCTGCTCTGCGTCGGCTCGCTGAACCTCTCGGCGATCGTCGAGGCGCAGAACACCAAGGCGGGCCTGTTCGGCTGGTACTGGCTGCCGCTCTTCCCGATGTTCATCGTCTTCTTCGTCTCGGCGCTGGCCGAGACGAACCGGCCGCCCTTCGATCTGGCCGAGGCGGAATCGGAGCTCGTCGCGGGCTTCATGGTCGAGTACTCCTCGACCCCGTATCTGCTGTTCATGCTCGGCGAGTACGTGGCGATCATGACCATGTGCTCGCTGACCACGATCCTGTTCCTCGGGGGCTGGCTGCCGCCGTTCCCGATCGCGCCCTTCACCTGGCTGCCGGGCGTGGTCTGGTTCGTGCTGAAGGTCATGCTGGTCTTCTTCATGTTCGCCATGGTGAAGGCCTTCGTGCCGCGCTACCGCTATGATCAGCTGATGCGGCTGGGCTGGAAGGTCTTCCTGCCGCTGTCGCTGGCTTGCGTCGTGATCGTGGCGGCGGTGCTGCAGATCACCGGTTGGGGCCCCGCGCCCTGATGGCGGGTCAGGCCGGCCTGATCGGAGCCCTGATCGGCTTCGTCGTCGGCCTGATCGAGTATCGGCTCGTCACGGGCGTTGTCGTCGGCGCGTTGCGCCGCACCGACAGCTCGCAGACGCAGGCCGAGAAGGATGATTACGAACGGCGCATCCGCCTGTTGAAGGCGGCGGTGCTGGTGGTGTCGGTGGGCGGCCTGCCCATCGTCGGTTACTTTATCGGCCGGGCCTTGTTCGGCTGAGACGAGAGAAGGACGAGACGGATGTCACTCGCGCAAGCCGCCAAGGGACTGCTCCTCAAGGAGTTCGTCGGCGCGTTCGCCTTGTCGATGCGTTACTTCTTCAAGCCGAAGGCGACGCTGAACTATCCCTTCGAGAAGGGCGTGCTCTCGCCGCGCTTCCGGGGTGAGCATGCGCTGCGCCGCTATCCGAACGGCGAGGAGCGCTGCATCGCCTGCAAGCTCTGCGAGGCGATCTGCCCGGCGCAGGCGATCACGATCGAGGCCGGCCCGCGCCGNAATGACGGCACCCGCCGCACGACGCGCTACGACATCGACATGACCAAGTGCATCTATTGCGGCTTCTGCCAGGAGGCCTGCCCGGTGGACGCCATCGTCGAGGGGCCGAATTTCGAGTTCGCCACCGAGACGCGCGAGGAGCTGTTCTACGACAAGGACAAGCTGCTCGATAACGGCGCCCGCTGGGAACGCGAGATCGCGCGCAACATCGCGATGGATGCGCCGTATCGCTGAGGATTGCGGTCCGTCGCGCGGTTGTCGCGCTAGGCGGNCCTGACTATAGACGCTCCAAACTGCGGCGGGACTCGGGCCCGCCGCTTGATGAAACGAGGGCCGCCCGCGAGGGCGGAAAGGCTGGCGAAGATGAATGCCGCAGCGGCTTTCTTCTATCTCTTCTCAGGCGTCACCATCGCCTCGGCGCTGATGGTGATTTCGGCGCGCAACCCGGTGCATTCGGTGTTGTTCCTGATCCTCGCCTTCGTCAACGCGGCGGGCCTGTTTCTGCTGCTCGGGGCCGAGTTCCTGGCGATGCTGCTGGTCGTCGTCTATGTCGGCGCCGTCGCGGTGCTCTTCCTCTTCGTGGTGATGATGCTCGACGTCGACTTCGCCGAGCTGCGCCAGGGCTTCCTGCAATNCCTGCCGATCGGCGGCCTGATCGGCCTGATCTTCGCGGTCGAGCTGCTGCTGGTCGTCGGCGCCTGGGTGATCGACCCGCAGATCGTGCGCGCGCCCGTCGCCGCGATCCCGGCGGGCGTCACCAACACCGCCGCGCTCGGCCAGGTGCTCTACACGAAGTACATCTACTACTTCCAGGCGGCCGGCCTCGTGCTGCTCGTCGCGATGATCGGCGCGATCGTGCTGACCCTGCGCGACCGCAAGGGCATCAAGCGCCAGGATATCCCGACCCAGAACGCCCGCACCAAGGCTGCGGCGATGGATGTGAAGAAGGTGCCTTCGCGCGCCGGCGTTCCCGAGGAGATGGCGTGATGGTCGGGCTTGGATCTTACCTCGCGGTCGCCGCGATCCTGTTCACGCTCGGCGTGCTCGGCATCTTCATCAACCGCAAGAACGTCATCGTCATCCTGATGTCGATCGAGCTGATCCTGCTCTCGGTCAACCTCAACTTCGTCGCCTTCTCGAGCTTCCTGAACGACATCGTCGGCCAGGTCTTCGCCATGCTGGTGCTGACGGTCGCCGCCGCCGAGGCCGCGATCGGGCTCGCCATTCTCGTCGTCTACTTCCGCAACCGCGGCACGATCGCGGTGGAAGACATCAACATGATGAAAGGCTGAGCGCGGCAACGCGCCCGTAACCTGCCATGTATCAAGCGATCGTCTTCCTCCCCCTGATCGGCTTCCTGATCGCCGGCCTGTTCGGCCGGCTGATCGGCGCGCGCGCCTCGGAGATCGTCACCACCACGCTGCTGCTGATTTCGGCGGCACTGTCCTGGGTCGCCTTCGTCCAGGTCGGCTTCGGGCACGGCACCACCCGCGTCCAGGTTGCGACCTGGCTCGCCTCGGCCGACCTGCGCGTCGACTGGGCCTTCCGCATCGACACGCTGACCGCGGTGATGCTGGTCGTGGTCAACACCGTCTCCTCGCTCGTGCACCTCTATTCGATCGGGTACATGCACGAGGACCCGTCGCGGCCGCGCTTCTTCGCCTATCTGTCGCTGTTCACCTTCGCCATGCTGATGCTGGTGACGGCCGACAACCTCGTGCAGATGTTCTTCGGCTGGGAAGGCGTCGGTCTCGCCTCTTATCTGCTGATCGGCTTCTGGTACCAGAAGCCCTCGGCCAATGCCGCGGCGATCAAGGCCTTCGTCGTCAACCGCGTCGGCGATTTCGGCTTCCTGCTCGGCATCTTCCTGGTCTTCGTGCTGACCGGCTCGGTCGCCTTCGACAGCATCTTCCCGCAGATCGCCGGCCTGACGGAGCGCAGCTTCCGCTTCCTCGGCTATGACTGGAACGCGCTGACGCTGACCTGCCTGCTGCTGTTCATGGGCGCCATGGGCAAGTCGGCGCAGTTCCTGCTGCACACCTGGCTGCCGGACGCGATGGAAGGCCCGACCCCGGTCTCGGCCCTCATCCATGCCGCGACCATGGTCACCGCCGGCGTCTTCATGGTGGCGCGCCTGTCGCCGATCTTCGAATACGCGCCGGTCGCGCTGACCGTCGTCGTCGTCATCGGCGCCACCACCGCCTTCTTCGCCGCCACCGTCGGCCTGGTGCAGAACGACATCAAGCGCGTCATCGCCTATTCGACCTGCTCTCAGCTCGGCTACATGTTCGTGGCGATGGGCGTCGGCGCCTACTCGGCCGGCATCTTCCATCTCTTCACCCACGCCTTCTTCAAGGCGCTGCTGTTCCTTGGCGCCGGCTCGGTCATCCATGCGATGCACCACGAGCAGGACATGCGGAACATGGGCGGCCTGCGAAAGCACATCCCGCTGACTGCTGCGGCGATGACGATCGGCACGCTGGCTCTGACCGGCTTCCCGCTCTTCGCCGGCTACTTCTCCAAGGACGCGATCATCGAGAGCGCCTATGCCTCGGTGGCGCATGGTGGCTTCGCCAGCTCCTACGCCTTCGTGCTGCTGGTCGTCGCCGCGCTGATGACCTCGTTCTACTCCTGGCGCCTCTACTTCATGACCTTCGAGGGCGCCCCGCGTTGGGGCGGCCACGGCCACGGTCACGATGACCACGCGCATGGCCATGGGCACGACGATCACGCCCACGCAGCTCATGGTCACGACGATCATGGTCACGGTCACGATCATACGCCGCATGAGAGCCCGCTCTCCATGCTGATCCCGCTCGCCGTGCTCTCGCTCGGTGCGCTTGCGGCCGGCTACGTCTTCAAGGAGGCGTTCATAGGCCACGACTACGAGCACTTCTGGAAGGCGGCGCTGTTCACCGGCAAGGACAACCACATCCTGCACGCCATGCACGAAGTGCCGAAATGGGTGGTCTGGTCGCCCTTCGTCGCGATGCTGCTCGGCTTCCTGCTGGCGCTCTACATGTACGTGCTGCGCCCGGACGTGCCCGGCAAGCTCGCCGCCGCCAACCCGGTTCTCTACAAGTTCCTGCTCAACAAGTGGTACTTCGACNAGATCTACGACTTCCTGTTCGTGAAGCCGGCGATGTGGCTCGGCCGCTTCCTCTGGAAGAAGGGCGACGGCGCCGTCATCGACGGCTTCGGCCCGGACGGGGTCTCGGCCCGCGTCGTCGACGTGACCAACCGGGTCGTGCGGCTGCAGACCGGCTATGTCTACCACTATGCCTTCGCCATGCTGATCGGCGTCGCCGGGCTGGTGACCTGGTACCTCATGGCCCGCGGGNGAGATGATGTTCGGCTTCGGTATCCTCACCGGTCTCCTGGTCCTGCCGCTGGTCGGCGCCGCCTTCATCCTGGCGCAGCGCGGCGACGAGGCTTCGGTCAATTCCAACGCCCGCTGGGCGGCGCTGATCGCGACGGTCGCGACCTTCATCCTGGCGCTGATCGCCTGGGGCCGCTTCGACTCGGCCAATCCCGGCTTCCAGATGGTCGAGAGCCATGCCTGGGTCTCGGACATCATCAAGTTCAAGCTCGGCGTCGACGGCTTCTCCTTCCCCTTCGTGGTCCTGACCGCCTTCCTGATGCCGTTCTGCATCCTGGCGTCCTGGACCTCGGTCGAGAAGCGGGTGCGCGAATACATGGTCGCGTTCCTGATCCTCGAGACGCTGATGATCGGCGTCTTCGTCGCGCTCGACCTCGTGCTGTTCTACCTGCTGTTCGAGGCGGGCCTGATCCCGATGTTCCTGATCATCGGCATCTGGGGCGGCAAGCGCCGGGTCTACGCCTCCTACAAGTTCTTCCTCTACACGCTGCTCGGCTCGGTGCTGATGCTGCTCGCCATCATGGCCATGTACTGGAACGCCGGCACCACCGACATCCCGACGCTGCTGGCGCACAAGTTCCCGGTCCAGATGCAGCCCTGGCTCTGGCTCGCCTTCTTCGCCTCCTTCGCGGTGAAGATGCCGATGTGGCCGGTCCACACCTGGCTGCCCGACGCGCACGTCGAGGCGCCGACGGCCGGTTCCGTCATCCTGGCGGCGATCCTGCTGAAGATGGGCGGCTACGGCTTCATCCGCTTCTCGATCCCGATGTTCCCGGACGCCTCGGCGATGTTCGCGCCGCTGGTCTTCGCGCTCTCCGTCATCGCCATCATCTACACCTCGCTGGTGGCGCTGATGCAGGAGGACATCAAGAAGCTGATCGCCTACTCCTCGGTGGCGCATATGGGTTTCGTCACCATGGGGCTGTTCACCCTGACGCCGCAGGGCATCCAGGGCGCGATGTTCCAGATGGTCAGCCACGGTCTGGTCTCGGGCGCGCTCTTCCTTTGCGTCGGCGTGATCTACGATCGCATGCACNCCCGCGAGATCGCCGCCTATGGCGGCCTGGTGAACCGCATGCCGCTCTATGCAGTGGTGTTCATGATCTTCACCATGGCCAATGTCGGCCTGCCCGGCACCGCCGGCTTCGTCGGCGAGTTCCTGACGCTGATGGGCGCCTTCAAGGCCAATCCCTGGGTATCGTTCCTGGCGACCACCGGCGTGATTCTGTCGGCGGGCTATGCGCTCTGGCTCTATCGCCGCGTCGTCTTCGGCGAGCTGGTGAAGCCCGAACTCAAGGACATCACCGACCTCAACGCCCGCGAGATCGCGATCTTCGTGCCGCTCGTCCTGCTGACGATCTGGTACGGCATCGCGCCCGGCACGATCCTCGACGCCTTCGCGGCGCCGACCGAAGCCCTCATCAAGAACTATCAGGCCGCCATCACCGCCGCGAAGACGGCGATGTTGGCAGTCCAGTAAGGCTGCTCCGATGACCACCTTGCCCGCTTTCGGTCCGGCCCTTCCGGAAATCGTCATGGCGCTGGGCGCCATCGCCATGGTGCTCTACGGCGCGATCCAGGGCGAGCGCTCGACGCGCACGCTCGAGATCGCGGCGCTCGCGCTTTTTGCGCTGGCGCTGGTGCTGGTCCTGCGCGGCGAGGGTAAGGTCGTCACCTTCAACGGCGCCTTCATCGCCGACGGCTTCGGCCGTTTCATGAAGGTGCTGACGCTGATCGGCGCCGCTGCCGCGATCGTGCTCTCCGCCGATTTCCTGCGCCGCGACGGCGCCATGCGCTTCGAGTTCCCGATCCTCGTCGTCCTCGCCACCATCGGCATGATGATGATGATCTCGGCCAGCGACCTGATCGGCCTCTATGTCGGCCTGGAACTGCAGTCGCTCGCGCTCTACGTCGTCGCCGCCTTCGACCGTGACAATCCGCGCTCGACCGAGGCCGGCCTGAAGTATTTCGTCCTCGGCGCGCTGTCCTCGGGCATGCTGCTCTACGGCTCGTCGATGGTCTATGGCTTCACCGGCACGGTGAGCTATGCCGGCATCGCCGAGGCGGTGAAGGGGGGCCATCCCGGCATCGGCCTGATCATCGGCCTCGTCTTCGTCGCCGCCGGCGTCGCCTTCAAGATCTCGGCCGTGCCGTTCCATATGTGGACGCCGGACGTCTACGAGGGCGCCCCGACCCCGGTCGCGGCCTTCTTCGCCTCGGCCCCGAAGATGGCGGCGATGGCGATGACCGTGCGCATTTTCGTCGGNGCCTTCCCGGGCGCGCTGCACGACTGGCAGCAGATCATCGTCTTCATGGCGATCGCCTCGATGGCGCTCGGCGCCTTCGCCGCGATCGGCCAGACCAACATCAAGCGACTGCTCGCCTATTCGTCGATCGCCAATATGGGCTACGCGCTCGTCGGCCTCGCCGCCGGTACACCGGCCGGCGTCCAGGGCGTGATGACCTATATGGCGATCTATCTCGCCACCACGCTTGCCGCCTTCGCCTGCGTCTTGATGATGAACCGCAATGGCAAGCCGGTCGAGGAGATCGGCGAGCTCGCCGGGCTGTCCCGCACCAATGGCTGGATGGCGTTCGCGATGTCCATGATGATGTTCTCGCTCGCCGGCATCCCGCCGCTCGCCGGCTTCTGGGCAAAGTGGTACGTCTTCCTCGCCGCGATCGAGGCCAAGCTCTACGTGCTCGCCGTGGTCGGCGTGATCACCAGCGTCGTCGGCGCCTACTACTATCTGCGCATCGTCAAGGTGATCTATTTCGACGACGCCAAGCCGGNCTTCGACAAGGGCGACGCCGGCGTGCGCGGCGTGCTGCTGATCTCGGCGCTGTTCGTGCTGGTGCTGTCCCTCCTGCCGGCGCCGCTGTTCGACTCCGCTGCCGCGGCGGCGAAGTCGCTGTTCTGATGCTCCGCCGTCATTCTCGGGCGAAGCGAAGCGCAGACCCGAGAATCTCAGGACGAGTAGCTGGATTCAGAGATGCTCGGGTCAAGCCCGAGCATGACGATCTGTGAGAACGGCATGCTGAGCGAATCCGCCCGCGCCGCCGGTTATCGCCTGATCGTCCGCGACGAGGTCGCCTCCACCATGGAGGAGGCACGCCGCGCGCTGGGCGAGGGCGATCCCGGGCTGCTCTGGATCGTCGCCAAAAGCCAGAATGCCGGCCGCGGCCGGCATGGCCGGCACTGGGGCTCGCCGCCCGGCAATCTCTACGCCAGCCTGCTGCTGGTCGCGCCTTGCGAGCCGGCGCTCGCGCCGCAGCTCGGATTCGTCGCGGGCCTTGCACTCCACGATGCGGCGGCGAGCGTGACTGGACTTTCCGCTCCGACGCTCGCCCTGAAATGGCCGAACGACCTGCTCATCAGCGGAGCCAAGACCTCGGGCCTGCTGCTCGAGGGCGAGAACCGGGCAGGGCGCTTCAACGTCGTCATCGGCTTCGGCGTCAATATCGCCTCCTCGCCGGAGGGGACGCCTTATCCCGCCACTCACCTTTCCGCGCATGCAGCGGAGGCGAATGTCGAGCGCTTGCTGGCGGCTCTGTCGGATGCCTGGCACAAGCGCTTCTCGGCTTGGTCGCTGCCGGGCGGTTTCGGCCCGATCCGCGCCGCCTGGCTGGAGCGCGCCGCCTATCTCAGTGAGACCATCACCATGCGCCTGCCGGAGGGGCCGGTCTCCGGCCGCTTCCTTGGCCTCGACGCCTCCGGGCGGTTGGAGCTTGAAGCCGCAGGCGGCCGGCGCCTGATCGATGCCGGCGATCTCTATTTCGGANACCGCACTTGAATGTGATCGCCTCCCGCCTGAAGAGTGTCTTTGGGCAGGTGTCGGGAAGCAGGTGATAATGATGCGGACGGGGTTGGCGATCGCGGCTCTCGCGGCAACCGCAGGTGTGCTCGACGCCAAGGCCCAGCCGCTGACCCTCGAGGCGCTGTCCGGCTATTCGATCGTCTCCCGTCATGAGGAGATTCTCGATTTTCCCAATGGCCGCTCGGTCCGCCAAGTCTGGAACGACCGCGTCTATTTCTCGACCAAGGGGCGTATCTTCCACAAGTTCAATCTCGACAGCGACCATGCCGCGTCGGGCCGCGCACTTGAAATGATCGGTGGCGAGCAGGGGAAGCTAGGGACCTTCCGGTGGGGCGGCGACGGCATTACCCGGCAATGGCGCAATCCGCGCGGCGGAGTGGGCCACCAATCCTTCCACATCACCGGCCGTGGCGGCATCTATGCTTGCCGGTTGTCCCTTGAACGCGTCGGCATGATGTTGACGGCTCGCCCGATCAGCCAGCGTTGCACGATCGTCAAGGGGAACGCGCTGGAAGCAGGTTAGGGGCAGGGTCGCGGACCTCAACCCTTTGGAAAGCCGGAATGCGGTTGCGCAAGCTGGAGGCGGGCCGCCGGCCGTGCTAGTTCAGCCCGCCGCCGCCTTTTTCGTGTGATCGGCTCATTCCTTCGCACTTTCGATGTCAGGATAGCCAGTGACCCGTTCCAGCGACCAGCTCGTCTTCGTTCCGCTCGGCGGCCTCGGCGAGATCGGCATGAATGCCGCGCTCTACGGCTTCGGGCCGGAAAAGAAGCGCAAATGGATACTGGTCGATTGCGGGCTCTCCTTCGCCGGACCGGAGGCGCCCGGTGTCGACATCGTCCTGCCCGACCTCAGCTACATCATCCAGGATCGGGCCAACCTGCTCGGCATCGTCATCACCCACGCCCATGAGGACCATATCGGCGCGCTCGCCGCGCTCTGGCCCTCGCTGCGCGTGCCGGTCTGGTGCACGCGCTTCGCCGCCGGCCTGCTGGCGACGCGCCGACTGTCGGAGCCCGGCGCGCCCAAGGTCGAGATGAATATCGTCGCCCAGGGCGGGCGCTTCACGCTCGGCCCCTTCGACATCGAGTTCGTCCCGGTCGCCCACTCGATCCCGGAATCGAACGCGCTCGCGATCCGCACGCCGGCCGGCCTCGTCGTCCACACCGGCGACTGGAAGATCGATCCGACCCCGCGCGTCGGCCTGCCGACCGACGAGGCCCGCCTGCGCGAGCTCGGCGAGGAGGGCGTGCTGGCGCTGATCTGCGACTCCACCAACGTCCTGCGCGACGGTATCAGCCCGAGCGAGGCCGATGTCGCCGCCAAGCTGAAGGAACTGGTCGCCTCGGCCCCGAACCGCGTCGCCGTCACCACCTTCGCCTCGAATGTGGCGCGCCTGCGCGCCGTCGCCGAGGCGGCGATGGCCAATCAGCGCGAGGTCGTCGTCGTCGGCCGCGCCATGGACCGCGTCATCGACGTCGCCCGTGAATGCGGCTTTCTCGACGGCATCCCGGCCTTTCGCGGCGTCGAGACCTATGGCTACCTGCCGCGTGACAAGGTCGTCGCACTGGTGACCGGCAGCCAGGGCGAGCCGCGCGCCGCGCTCTCGCGCATCGCCGCGGACGATCACCCCGAGATCGCGCTGTCGCCGGGCGACCGGGTGATCTTCTCCTCGCGCACCATTCCCGGCAACGAGAAGGCCGTCGGCGCCATCCTCAACCGCTTGGCGCGCGACAATATCGAAATCATCACCGACCGCACTCATCTCGTGCATGTCTCCGGCCACCCCCGGCGCGAGGAGCTGGCGCGGCTCTATGGCTGGCTCAAGCCGAAGATCGCGATCCCCGCCCATGGCGAGGATCAGCACCTGACCGAGCACGCCACTTTCGCCCGCAGCCTCGGCGTCAAGCATGTGCTGCGCGCCGGCAATGGCGATGTCGTTGCGATCGCCGAGGACGGGGCCCGCAAGCTCACCGAGGTCCAGCATGGCCGGCTCTATCAGGACGGCGAGCTTCTGATCGGCGCGCTCGACCGCACCATTCCCGAGCNCCGCAAGCTCTCCTTTGCCGGTGTGATCTCGATCGCGGTCGCGCTCGACGAGAAGGGCGAACTCGCCGGCGACCCGGAGATCGCGCTGATCGGCCTGCCGCTTAGCGCCAAGGACGGCACGCCCTTCGACGATATCGTCGCCGATGCGGTCGAGGACCTGATCGAGGGCCTCCCCAAGGGCAAGCGTCGCGATCCGGAGGCCCTGCGCAACGCGCTCGAACGCGGCGTGCGCGCTGCGGTCAACGAGGAGTGGGGCAAGAAGCCGCTGGTGAACGCGCTGGTGATCACGGTGTAGGATCGGGCATATCGCCCGCTGAACGCTGGGCCTGAACGGAGTCTTTGCATGATCGGACGCCTCAACCACGTCGCCATCGCCGTGAAGGATCTCGCCGCCTCGACCGCGCTCTATCGCGACACGCTCGGCGCCCGCGTCTCGCAGCCGCTGCCGCAGCCCGAGCACGGCGTCACCGTGGTCTTTGTCGAGCTGCCGAACACCAAGATCGAATTGCTGGAGCCGATGGGTGCCGACTCGCCGATCGCCAAGTTCCTGGAGCGCAATGCCGACGGCGGCATTCATCACATCTGCTACGAGGTCGACGACATCCTCGCGGCGCGCGACCGGCTGAAGGCGCAGGGCGCGCGCGTGCTCGGCTCCGGCGAGCCGCGCATCGGTGCCCATGGCAAGCCGGTGCTCTTCCTCCATCCCAAGGATTTCTGCGGCACGCTCGTCGAGCTGGAGCAGGCCTGAGCCATGACCTCGCAGATCGCATTCTTCGGCGAACCCGAGGCCGGCTCGCCGCGCCCGTTCAGCCTCGCCACGCGGGCCGGCGGCCTCGTCTTCGTCTCCGGCCAGTCGGCGCCGCATGAGCCGGCCAAGGGCATCGTGCGGGGTGAGACTCCGGCCGAGCAGGTGCGGCAGGCGCTGGCGCATGTCGCCGCCATCCTGAGCGAAGCGGGCAGCGGTCTCGACCGCGTCGTGCAGATGACGATGCTGATCACCGACCCCAGCGACTACGCCGCCTGCAATGCTGAGTATGTGAAGCATTTCCCCAATGGCTTGCCGGCTCGGCACACGGCGCGTTTCGGCGTGCCGACCGAAGCCAAGGTCGCGTTCGCGTGCATTGCCCTGGCCGGGGAGGGCAGGTCGTCATGACGATCGGCGGCGGGCTCGCGGTCTATTTCGTGATCTGGTGGACGGTGCTGTTCGTGACGCTGCCGTTCGGCGTGCGCAGCCAGGCGGAAAGCGGCGAGGTCGAGAAGGGTACAGATCCCGGCGCGCCGGTCCTGCCGGGCCTGGCCAAGAAGGCGGTCGCGACGTCGATCATCGCCGCCATCGTCTTCTGCATCGTTTGGTATATTTGGACACAGCTCGATATCTGAACAGTGTTCAGTGGGGCGTAGCGTATAGACCAAAACAAAAGGCAAGGCTTGCGCCTTGCCTTTGGAAGTCTGTTTTTTACCGCAGTATCGGCGCGCCATTATGTATGCGCACTCATATACTGGACGGCTGTTTGTTCCTCCCGAGACCTGGTCCGCGGCGCCCGGAAAACGGTCGGGCGAGCCCAGCGCTGAACTGATTAGCGGATCGCCATTATGTTGTCACCTGTTTAGGCAGCTCGCGATCGAACTTTTTGCAAAATTATTCCAGTTTGCTCTTGTGCGGTGCAACATTGTTCGCCGTGCGCGATTCAGCGCCTTGTTCCAGTCATAGGATGTCGTTACCTCGCAGCCTCAGATGCGCCGGGCCGTTCCGGCGGTCAGGAGAGGTTTTTCGATGCTTCGCACCACGCTCGCCGCCCTGGCACTTACCGCTTCGATCGGCCTGNCTCAGTCCCAAGCTTTTGCCCAGGCGCCGGCACCGGCCAATCTCGATCCGCAGAACACCCTGGTGCTCGACACCAAGGACGGGCGCGTCACCATCCGCCTGCGGCCGGACCTCGCGCCCAAGCATGTCGAGCAGATCAAGGCGCTGACCAAGCGCGGCTTCTATGACGGCATCGTCTTCCACCGCGTCATCGACGGCTTCATGGCCCAGACCGGCGATCCGAAGGGCGACGGCACCGGCGGCTCCGACCTGCCGAACATCCCGGCCGAGTTCACCCCGACGCCCTATAAGGTCGGTTCGGTCGGCATGGCGCGCTCGCAGANCCCCAATTCGGCCAATTCGCAGTTCTTCATCTGCTTCGAGGGCTGCGGCTCGCTGACCGGCCAGTACACCCTGTTCGGCGAGGTCGTCTCCGGCATGGATGCCGTGCGCAAGATCAAGAAGGGCAGCAGCGCCAATAACGGCTCGATGAGCGGTCCCGACAAGATCATCCGCATGCGCCTGCTGGCGGACGCCAAGTAAGTCCATGCGCCGCCCGCGCGTGCCTGCGCTGACGCTTCTGCTTCTGGCCTCTGCCGGCGGCACGGCGCTGGCGCAGGACACGCGCGATCTCGGCCTGCCGCCGGCCTCCGGCTTCCAGAACCCCGTCCTGCCGCCGCCATCTGGCTCGCAGAACCCGGTGTTGCCGCCGCAATCGGGCCAGCGCTACATGCCCAGCATCGGCGGTCCCTTCGGGGAGGGCGCGCGCCGCCCGGTCGTGCCGTCGCCGACGCCCGGCGTCGATCGCGGCGTCATCGGCACCGTCAATCCCGAGACGATAGGCCTCGGCGAGGACACTGTCGACCGGCTCGACCAGATCGGCCCGGCGCTGCGGCACTGCTGGAAGCCGCCGGCGCTTCAGGCTGGAGACAGCGCGGCCGCCAGCGTCCGCTTCAGCTTGCGCCGTGACGGCACGCTCTTCGGTCAGCCGCGCGTCACCTGGGAGATGCGGCGTTCGCCGCCTGGCTTGCGCGAGCGTTTCACCGATTCCCTGATGCGCGCCGTGCGCGATTGCACGCCGATGAGGTTGTCGCCGGGGCTCGGAGGGAGTATCGCAGGCCGCCCGATTACCATCCGCTTCTTCGGCCGCGTGCCGACCAACGAAAGATCAGTCTGATGTCGCTCGACCCCGAGAACACACTCGTCATGGAGACCACCAAGGGCCGCGTGGTGATCAAGCTGCGTCCGGACCTCGCTCCCAAGCATGTCGAGCGCATCAAGCTGCTCGCCCGCGAGGGCTTCTATGACGGCATCGTCTTCCACCGCGTCATCGACGGCTTCATGGCGCAGGTCGGCTGCCCGCATGGCACCGGCACCGGCGGCTCGAGCTATCCGGACCTGGCCCAGGAGTTCAACGCCGAGCCGCATGTCCGCGGCATCTGCTCGATGGCCCGCGCCCAGAACCCGAATTCGGCCAACAGCCAGTTCTTCATCGTCTTCGACGACGCACGCTTCCTCGACAAGCAGTACACGGTCTGGGGCCAGGTCGTGGAAGGCATGGAGAACGTCGACAGGATCAAGCGCGGCGAGCCGGTGCGCGATCCCGATTCCATCGTGTCGCTGAAGGTGCAGGCGGACGCCTGAGGCGTTTCCACGCGTGTTGAATACAGTCATCCCGGGTCGACTTGGTCGGCCCGGGATGACTTTTTAGGATCGGTCCATGGACGTCGGTCTCTTTGATTTCGATCTGCCCGAGGAACGCATTGCGCTGCGGCCCGTGAGTCCGCGCGACGCAGCGAGGCTGCTCGTCGTCCGCCCCGACGCGCCCGAGCCTTTCGAGGATCGCGGCATCCGTGACCTCGTCGAGCTGCTGCGGNCGGGCGATGCCCTGGTGCTGAACGATACCCGCGTCATTCCCTCGCGGCTCTGGGGGCGGCGCTATCGCGGCGAGGCCTCGGCCCGCATCGAGATCATGCTGCACAAGCGCGAGGCGGATGATCGCTGGCGCGCCTTCGCCCGTCCGGCCAAGAAGCTCGCGGTCGGCGAGACGATCGTCTTCGACAGCGAGGGGGCGGGCAATGCCTGCGAACTCGCCCGGCTGCAGGCCGAGGTCGAGGACAAGGGGGAGGGCGGCGATATCGGTCTGCGCTTCTCGCTGACCGGCCCCTATCTCGACGAGGCGATCGCGCGGCTCGGCGAATTGCCGCTGCCGCCCTACATCGCCGGCAAGCGCGCGACGGACCAGGCCGATGCCCGCGACTACCAGACGACCTATGCCCGCGAGGAAGGCGCCGTCGCCGCCCCAACGGCAGGTTTGCACTTCACCCCGGAGCTGTTCGCGGCGCTGAAGCAACGCGGCGTCTCCAGCCATTTCGTCACGCTGCATGTCGGCGCCGGCACCTTCCTGCCGGTCAAGGCCGAGGACACCGACGAACATCGCATGCATGCAGAATGGGGCACGGTCAGCGCCGCGACCGCAGATGCGCTCAATGCGGTCAAGGCCGCCCGCGGGCGCATCGTCGCCGTCGGCACGACCTCGCTGCGGCTGCTCGAAAGCGCGACGGCTGAGGACGGCGTCATCCGGCCGTTCTCGGGCGACACCGCGATCTTCATCACGCCGGGCTATCGCTTCCGCGCCGTCGACCTGCTGATGACCAATTTCCNCCTGCCGCGCTCGACGCTGTTCATGCTGGTCTCGGCCTTCGCCGGTCTCGACCTGATGAAGCGCGCCTATGCCCACGCCATCGCCGAAGGCTATCGCTTCTATTCCTATGGCGATGGCAGCCTGCTCGAGCGGGCTGGCTGATGGGGAAGTCGCCGGGCTGGCGTGAGCGTCTTCGCAGCGCCAGGCAACTGCTGCGCGGGGCCGGTGTCACGCTGCTCGGCCGAGGCGACGATGCGGTGGTCTGCAGCTTCTGTGGCAGGGACAGGCATGTAACCGGATGTGACATTGTCGCGGGACCGGGCGTCGCCATTTGCGAGAGCTGTGCCTCGCTTGCCGTCAGCTATGCGCATTCCCAGAAGCTCGGACCTGTGCCGGAAGGGCGCACGGGCGATGTTGTTGCCATGTTCGAGTTTCCGGCGACGCTGCTGCCGCCCCATCGCGTCAGCCTGGATGACGATCTGGCCTCCTGCGCGGGCGAGCTGTCCTGCGAGCTGATCTCCTGGGGCTATTTCTGCGGCGAGGGCAGAGTCGGTGACGGGCTCTCCGTGCACATTCACGCCCCGGCCGGTGCCAACCTTCCGCTCCTGCGCGAGAGTTTCCGGCGGCTCTATCTCGGCGATGCGCTGGACTGAGCGCCGGCGCCCCTTCCTTCACTTGGCCGGCAGCGGCGGCACGCCCTTCTGCCACTCGCCCCAATTGCCGACGATGTGATCGACGACGCGCGAGCCGACCGCCTCGACATTGGCGACGGTTTCGGCGAANCCGCCGGCCGTCTGGCCCGGTGCCGGGTCGAGATGCTGCAAGGTCGTCTCGTTCGGGTTGCCCTGGTCGAAATTGACCGCGCCGCGCAGGCTGAGAATCCGGTCGGTGCCGAACTGGCGCTTGATCACCAGCGTGATCGCCGCCGCCTCCATTTCGGTGATGACGTAGTCGTCGGCGCCGTAGAGCTTGGCCATGTACTGCGCCTCCTTCGACAGGCCGGGGCCGTGGAAGAAGGTGTCGCCGGTCATGTGCGTGCCGGTCTGGACGGAGGGCGCCGCCCGCGCCTTCTCGTCGGGATAGCGCTGGCGGTACTGCTTCGCCGACTCCGAATCCTGCAGGTTTACGCCGGCGCTGAGCCGCGTCGCCCAGCCGACCAGCGCCGGGTTGAGCTTGAAGACCCGGTATTCTTCATAGCCCTTGCGCGGCATGAACACCGGCTCGCCCGGCTTGCCTTCCTCCGGCGCCCAGCGATGGCCGAGATCGTAGTCGACCAGCCATGTGCCCCAGGAAACGTCGCCGATCGTGCCGCGCGAGGGCGGCGTGCCGGCGACGCCGGTGATGAGGAAATAGGCCTGCGAGAAGTCGTAGTCGGGATCGAGCAGGATCGCCTGCATCGAGGAGGAGGAGTTGACCTTGCCCATGCCGAGGACCGCGCCGCAGACACCGTCGCCATCGCAATAGACCGGCTTCAGCGCGCCGCGCGCCTCGTGCGGCTGGCTCTTCTGCCAGTAGCGCTCGTACCAGTGCTGGAACTCGCCGGCCCGGTCGCCGGTATTGGCGCCGATTTCGAACATCGAGGCGACGAAGACCTTGACCTTGGTCGGCGCCGCCATCGCGGTGCCGCCCGCGCCGAGCGGGGCGAGGCTGAGAAGGACTGCTGCGAGCCCGCTGGCGATCCGGTTCATGGCGCTCTCCCTGGCGCTGCGAGATGGAGCAGCTCTGCAGCTTGCATGCCACCGCGGGGTGATCAAGCCGATCGCTCACGCGGTTTCCGGCGGCCAGGCATCACCGCATCTCGTCCGTTCCGGCTCGCATTCCGCCGGCAAAGGTGCTACCCGGCAGGCGAAGATCAATTCGAGGCGTCATGTCCGATATTTTCCGCGAGATCGACGAGGAGGTCCGCCGCGACAAGGCGACCGCCATCGTCAAGAAGTATGGCAATGTCTTCATCGCCATCGCCGTGCTGGCCGTGGCCGGCGTCGCCGGCTGGCAGTTCTGGCAGCAGCAGGAGCGCAAGAAGGCCGAGGCCGTCGGCGCGAAGTTCGAGGAGGCGGTGCGCGCCTCGCGCGACAACAACGCCAGCGCCGCCGAAGCGACGCTGGCCGAGCTCGCCGCCAATGCGCCTGCAGGCTACCGGCTGCTCTCGCGCTTCCGCCTCGCCTCGGAGGTCGGCAAGCGTGATGCGGCTGCCGGCGCGACCGCCTTCGACGCGATCGCCAACGACGCCTCGCTCGACCAGTACCATCGCGATCTCGCCCGCCTGCGCGCCGGCCTGCTGCGCGTCGACATCCTGCCTTATGCCGGGCTGCGCAAGGAGCTCGAGCCGCTGGCGACGCCGACCGGGCTCTGGCGCCATTCGGCTCGCGAATTCCTCGGCATTTCCGCGCTCAAGGCCAATCTCTTCGAGGATGCCGGGCGCTGGTTCGACGCCGTCGTCGCCGACCCGCAATCGCCGCAGGTGCTGCGCCAGCGCGTCGAACTCTATCTGACATTGGTGCGCGGCGGTCCCGTCGCCATCAAGAACTGACATCGGGCGCCGCCAACCAAGGCGGTAGTCCCTCAGGCTTGGGTCTCAGACCGGACAGTGGGACCACTATCCGGACGAGGCCCGATGCTGCATTAAAGACGGATCATGAGCGCCACCATCGCCATCGTCGGCCGGCCCAATGTCGGCAAGTCGACCCTGTTCAACCGGCTCGTCGGCAAGAAGCTCGCGCTCGTCGACGATCAGCCCGGCGTCACGCGCGATCGCCGCGAGGGCGATGCCAGCCTCGGCCATCTCAGCTTCACGGTGATCGATACCGCCGGCCTCGAAGAAGCCGACAAGGATTCGTTGGCGGCGCGCATGCGCGCCCAGACCGAGACCGCGATCGGACAGGCCGACGTCGTCCTGTTCATGATCGACGCCCGTCTCGGCCTGACGCCCATGGATCACACCTTCGCCGAGCTGGTCCGCCGCTCCGGCAAACCGGTCATCCTGCTCGCCAACAAGGCTGAGGGGAACAAGGGCAAGGACGGCGTCTTCGAATCCTACTCGCTCGGCCTCGGCGACCCCGTGCCGTTCTCGGCCGAGCACGGCGAGGGCACGGCCGACCTGCTGGAGGCGCTGGCTCCCTACATCGCCGACGAGCCCGAGGAGGACGAGGAGGAGGCCTGGGCCGATGTCCCCGCCGAGGCCCCGTCCGATGAGGACGTCGATCCGAACCGGCCACTGCGCGTCACCATCATCGGCCGCCCGAACGCCGGCAAGTCGACGCTGGTCAACCGGATGATCGGCGAGGAGCGCCTGCTGACCGGGCCCGAGGCCGGCATCACCCGCGACACCATCTCGGTCGAGTGGGAGTGGCGCGGCCGCCCGGTGAAGCTGTTCGATACCGCCGGGATGAGGAAGCGCGCCCGCATCGACGAGAAGCTGGAAAAGCTCGCCGTGGCGGATTCGCTGCGCGCCATCCGCTTCGCCGAGGTCGTCGTCGTGCTGCTCGACGCGACCATCCCCTTCGAGAAGCAGGACCTGACGCTGGCCGACCTGACCGAGCGCGAGGGCCGCGCCGTCGTCATCGGTCTGAACAAATGGGATCTCGTCGCTGACAAGCAGGGCTTGCTCGCCGAGCTCAAGGAGAAGGCGCATCATCTGCTGGCGCAGATCCGCGGCGTCGAGATCGTGCCGCTGTCCGGACTTGCCGGCGACGGCATCGACCGGCTGATGCAGGCGGTGTTCCGTGCCTATGAGGTCTGGAATCGCCGCGTCTCGACCGCGAAGATCAATCGCTGGCTCGAAGGCGTGCTCTCGGCCCATCCGCCGCCGGCTGTCGCCGGCCGGCGCATCAAGATCCGCTACATGACGCAGCCCAAGGCGCGGCCGCCGACCTTCGCGCTGTTCGGCAACCAGCTCGAACATCTGCCGGTGTCCTATCTGCGTTATCTGACGAACAACCTGCGCGAGGCCTTCGAGCTGCCGGGCACGCCCGTCCGGCTCCATACCCGCGGCGGCAACAACCCCTACGACAAGGCTAAGGGNTGATGCTGGAGACCGTCAGCGCGCTCTTTCTGCGCGCCGACGGGCGGGTGCTGCTCGGCCTGCGCGCTTCCTGGAAACGGGCCTGGGCGGACCACTGGGACGCGATCGGCGGCCGGGTCGAGGCGGGCGAAGAACTCGAAGCCGCGCTCATCCGCGAATGCCGCGAGGAGGTCGGGCTGGCGCCGCAGACCTTCCGGCTGATGCTCTCGGCGCAGGAGCGTTTCCCGGAGCGGAATGGCGCGGCGCTGCACCACATCTATGTCGTCTCGGGCTGGGAGGGCGGCGAGGCGCAGAACCTCTCCGACGAACATGTCCGGATCGGCTGGTTCTCGCTCGACGAGATGGCCGCCCTGCCGAACCTGACCGTGCCCGACCTGATCGCGGTGGTGCGCGAGTATGCAGCGGCGTGAAAGCGCGCGTCATGCTCGGCTTGACCCGAGCATCTCATGACGGAAAGGCGCTCTTGTCGGCCTGAGATTCTCGGCTCTGCGCTTCGCTTCGGCCGAGAATGACCNCGTCTGCTAGGCCGGCATCTGCGGCGTCAGCACCTTGCCCTGCGGGAAGTCGAAGATCTTCCCGGTTTCGCTCCAATCCGGCGCGGCGATTGCGACCAGATGCGGCGCCAGATCCTCCGGCGTCTTCAGCGTCATCGGATCCTCGCCCGGCATCGCCTGGGCACGCATGCGCGTACGCAGCGGGCCGGGATTGACGAGCATGACGCGCAAGGGCGTATTGCGCGTCTCGTCGGCATAGCTGCGCGCCATCGCCTCCAGCGCCGCCTTGGAGACGGCATACGGCCCCCAATAAGCCAGGCCCTTATGCGCTGCGCCGGAAGACAGGAAGATCGCTCGGCCGGATTCCGAGGCCTTCAGCGCCGGCTCGACCGATTTCAGCAAGCGCCAGTTGGCGCTGACATTGATGTCGAAGACATCGGACCATTCCTTGGAGCTGACATGGGTCAGCGGCGCAAGCGGGCCGAGGATGCCGGCATTGGCGAGCAGGATGTCGAGCCGGCCCCAGCGCGCCAGCAGGGCCGGGCCCAGCTTCTCGATCGCGGCGGCATCGGCGAGGTCCGCGGGCACAAGAGTCGCGCTGCCTCCGATCGCCCGGATCTCGTCGTCGAGCTCCTCCAGCGCGCCGGTGGTGCGCGCCAGCGCGATCACATGCGCACCGGCGTGAGCGAAGGCGAGCGCCGCGGCACGACCGATGCCGCGCGAGGCGCCGGTGACGAGCGCGATGCGCCCTTCCAGAGGCTTGGTCATCGAAGTCCCGTCGAAAGGCTCAGCCGGCTTCAGCCAGCAGTGACATCTGCTGCTTGGCGCTCTCGCCGACCACGTCGGTCAGCGAGGTCGGATAGTCGCCGGTGAAGCAATGGTCGGTGAATTGCGGCCGGGTCGGATCACGCCGCTCATGGCCCATCGCCTTGTAGAGGCCGTCGACCGAGATGAAGGCGAGCGAATCCGCGCCGACGAACTGGCGCATCTCCTCGAGCGAATGGGTCGCCGCGAGCAGCTTCGCCTGATCCGGCGTGTCGATGCCGTAATAGTCGGGATGGGTGATCGGCGGCGAGGAGATGCGAAAATGCACCTCGCGTGCGCCGGCCTCGCGCATCATCTTGACGATCTTCAGCGAGGTTGTGCCGCGCACGATCGAGTCGTCGACCAGCACGATGCGCTTGCCCTCGACCACGCTGCGATTGGCCGAGTGCTTCAGGCGCACGCCGAGCTCGCGCACCTTCTGGGTCGGCTCGATGAAGGTACGGCCGACATAGTGGTTGCGGATGATGCCGAGCTCGAACGGGATGCCGCTCGCCTGGGCATAGCCGAGCGCCGCCGGCACGCCGGAATCCGGCACCGGCACGATCACGTCGGCCTCGGTCGGGGCCTCCAGAGCGAGCTGCGCGCCCATCGCCTTGCGGCGTTCATAGATGCTGCGGCCCTTCACGATCGAATCCGGCCGGGCGAAGTAGATGTACTCGAAGATGCAGGGTCGCTCGGCCACAGGCGGGAAGGGCTTGTGGCTCTCGATTCCCTGCTCGGAGATGACGACGACCTCGCCATTCTCGATCTCGCGCACGAACTTGGCGCCGATGATGTCGAGCGCGCAGGTCTCGGAGGTCAGGATCGGGCAGCCATTGAGGTCGCCAAGCACCAGCGGCCGGATGCCGAGCGGATCCCGGGCGCCAACCAGCTTCTTGTTGGTGATGCCGACGAAGGCATAGGCGCCCTCGATCTGGCGTAGCGCATCGATGAAGCGCTCGATGAACTTGGGCTTGCGGCTGCGCGCGACGAGATGGAGCAGCACTTCGGTGTCGGAGGTCGACTGGTAGATCGCGCCGTCGCGGACGAGGTTGCGCCGCAGCGTCAGGCCATTGGTCAGGTTGCCGTTATGGGCGACCGCGAAGCCGCCGCCATGCAATTCGGAGAACAGCGGTTGGACGTTGCGCAGGATCGTCTCGCCGGTGGTCGAGTAGCGGACATGGCCGATCGCCTGCTTGCCCTTGAGCTTCTCGATCACGCTGGCATCGGAGAAGGCGTCGCCGACGAGGCCAAGCTGCCGCTCGGTGTGGAAGCGCTGGCCGTCGAAGGAGACGATACCCGTCGCTTCCTGGCCGCGATGCTGCAGGGCGTGCAGGCCGAGCGCGGTCAGCGCCGCGGCGTCCTCGTGGCCGAAGATGCCGAAGACGCCGCACTCCTCGCGCAAACGGTCGGCGTTCGGATCGAACACGGCGTCGGCATCGTGGATCAGGCTCATCGCAAGGCTCCATCGCGGCTTCAATAGGTTCTCCGTTCGGCCAAGGGGGCCGAACGGAGAGAATCTGCCAACTACTTGTTCGAGCCTTTCATCATCGCAAGAACGGGTGCCGTTTTTGTGATGAGGCTTGGCTCGTGTTCCAGTCAGGGTCGGCGCTGAGCCGGGGCGGGCGTCGCGCCGGTGGTCGCCGGAGCGGTCGAATCGATCACGCGCTGCAGCGCCTGCCTGTCGGTCGCGGGCGCCTGGGTGCGGCGCTGCGGATCGGCCGGGGCGGTGCCGCCGGCCGGCGGGGCGGCGCCCGGCGTGCGCGGCTCTTCGGCCGGTGCCTCGGTCGGCTCCGCCTGCTTGGGCTGCAGCAGCTTCTTCACGAACTCGGAATCGATGTCCTGCGGCAGCATCGTCAGCAGGCTGCGGCCGGTTTCCTCCAGCAGGGGCTTGGAGCGCGAATCGCGCGCCCAGGCCGGCTGCATCTTTTCCGGCACCAGCGCGGTGAAGAAGAGGTAGCCGACCACGGCGAGCAGCAGGNCGCGGGCGGCGCCGAAGACGAAGCCGAGGGTACGGTCGAGCGCACCGATGCGCGAATCGAGCACGAAGTCGGAGATTCGCGCCGTGATCAGCGAGACGACGATCAGCGTGCCGAGGAACAGCGCCGCGATCACCGCGACCAGGGCCACGGTCTTGTTCGGGATATGCTGCTGCGCCAGCGGCAGCAGCTGCGGGTGGAAGATCCAGGCGACGACGGCAGCGGCGGCCCAGGAGGCGATCGCCAGCACTTCGCGCGTCAGCCCGCGCACGGCGGCGAGCAAAGCCGAGATCAACACCACGCCGATGACGACGAGATCGAGAATGGTCACAGGCATGTCAGGGCCGCTTCGCTGCAAAATCGGGGCCGGCACGCGACAAATGGATGGGCCGGGCGGGTTTTGCTATACCCGCTCGCGCGCCGCACGTCACCCATGCAGTCGGCTCATTTTGCACTGCGATAGCCGGATTCTGCCAAGTTATCCAAGCTGATCGCCGAATCCGTCCGTCGCCTCTGATATCGAGACGATTTTACCGGTCGGCCTGCGGAGCGCGTGGACCGGAGCGGGCTCGCGGGGCGCTCGCTGCGATTTCGGCGACGAGTTCGCCGACATGGCTGAGGCGCCGCAATCTCAGGCCGTTGCCGTCGCCGATATCGGCGCCCGCCGCAGGCAGGACGGCGCTTTCGAAACCGAGCTTGGCGGCCTCGCGCAGCCGCGCGGCCGCAACCGAAACCGGCCTGATCGCGCCCGACAAGGCGATCTCGCCGAAATGCACCGCGCCCGAGGGCAGGATCGCGCCGGTCAGCGAGGAGACGAGCGCGGCAGCCACGGCAAGGTCGGCAGCCGGCTCGCCGACGCGCAGGCCGCCGGCGACGTTGAGATAGACGTCGTGCTGGCCGAGCTTCAACCCGCCATGCGTCTCCAGCACCGCCAGCACCATGGCGAGGCGGCTGTTCTCCCAGCCGACCACGGCGCGGCGTGGCGTGCCGAGCGCGCTCGGGGCGACCAGGGCCTGGATTTCGACCAGCACCGGCCGCGTGCCCTCGATGCTGGCCAGCACGGCGGCACCCGGTGCATCCTGGTCGCGCCCGGCGAGGAACAGGGCGGAGGGGTTACCCACCTCGGAAAGGCCGGCACCGGTCATCTCGAAGACGCCGATTTCGTCGGTCGCGCCGAAACGGTTCTTCTGGCCGCGCAGGATGCGGAAGGAATGGGTGCCTTCGCCTTCGAAGGACAGCACCGCGTCGACCATGTGCTCGACGACACGCGGGCCGGCGATCTGGCCGTCCTTGGTGACGTGGCCGACCAGGATCAGGCAGGCGCCGGAGGTCTTGGCATAGCGGATCAACGCCTGGGCCGAGCCGCGTACCTGGGTCACCGTGCCGGGTGCGCTCTCGACCTCGGAGGACCACATCGTCTGGATCGAATCGATCACCACCAGGGCAGGGCGCTGGCCTTGCCCAAGGGTCGCAATGATGTCCTCGATATTGGTCTCGGCGGCGAGATCGACCGGCGCCTCGGCGAGGCCCATGCGCTGGGCGCGCAGGCGGACCTGACTGGTCGATTCCTCGCCCGAGACATAGACCACGCGCCGGCCGGTCATCGCCATGGCGGCGCAGGCCTGCATCAGTAGCGTCGACTTGCCGATGCCGGGATCGCCGCCGATCAGCAGCACGGAGCCTGGCACGAAGCCGCCGCCGGTGACGCGGTCGAGCTCGCCGATGCCCGAGACGATGCGCGGTGCGTCCTGCGTCTCGCCCTTCAGGCTCTCCAGCGCGAAGATGCGGCCCCGCNCCCGTCCGCCCGAGGGCGCACGGCCGCCACCCGGAACCGGCGCTGCCTGAGCCTCTTCGGAGAGCGACGACCAGGTGCCGCAGGAATCACATTTGCCCTGCCAGCGATGATAGACCGCGCCGCAGGCCTGGCAGATATAGGTCGGTCCGCGCTTGGCCATTACAGCCCGACATAGTGCCGCTCATGGCGGCGGCCGAGGCTGGTCAGGATCTCGTAGCCGATCGTCTTGGCTCCGGCGCCGACCGCCTCCAGGTCGAGCTCGCCGCCGATCAGCGTCACGGCTGAGCCGCGTTTGGCCGCCTCGGCCGGCGCCTCCGAGACGTCGATGATGATCAGGTCCATCGAGACCGTGCCGACAAATGGGCAGCGCACGCCGCCGACCAGGGCCGAGCCGCCCTGCGAGCGATCGGTCCAGCTGGCATTGCGCGGATAGCCGTCGGCATAGCCCAGGCAGATAGTGGCGAGCTTGCGACGGCTCTTCGCCGTCCAGGTGCCATTATAGCCGACCTGCGTGCCGGCCTCGACCTCGCGCAGCTGGAGGATCTGCGCCTCCAGCCCGACCACGGGCCGCATCGGGTTGGGTTTTCCGGGCGTCGGATTGCCGCCATAGAGCGCATAGCCCGGCCGGGTCAGCTGGTAGGAGGGGCAGCCCGGCAGGAAATGGCCGGAAGAATTCAGCAGCGAGGCCGATACGCCGGGAAAGGCGGCGGCGATTTCGGCGAAAGCCGAGATCTGCCGGGCATTGGCCGGGTCGTCGATCACTTCCGACGCCGCGAAATGGCTCATCACCAGCCCGATGCCGGCGGCGGCAATCNCCCCGCTCTTCTCGCGCGCCAGGTCGAGGCCTTCGCCCGGCCAGAGCCCGAGCCGGTTCATGGCGGTATCGACATGCAGCGCCGCCGGCCTGACCTTGGCGCCGCTCTGCCGGAAGCCGGCCCATTCGAGCAGCTCCTCATGCGAGCCCAGCACCGGCGAGAGATCGTGCTCGGCGTAAGCACCGCCGGTCTCGGGCGCGAGGCCGTTGAGCACATAGATCGTCGCGTCTGGGGCGACAGCTCGGGCGCGTATCGCTTCCGACAAATGCGCGACGAAGAAGCTCTTGCAGCCAGCCTTGGCCAGTGCAGTGACCGCCGGCTCGATGCCGATGCCATAGGCATTGGCCTTGACCACGGCGGCGGCTTCCGTGCCCGCACGTTGCTTCAGCATCCGCCAGTTCGCGACGAGCGCGGCGAGGTCGACCGTCAGGATGGCGCCGTGGCCGGCATTCTCGGGCGTGTCGAAGGGGCTCATTCGAGGCGCTCCGGTAGATGTGCGTCGTCGGCGCGGTCGGAGAAGCGCGTCACATCGGCGTCGAATTGCAAGGCGACGGTTCCGGTCGGGCCGTGGCGCTGCTTGCCGATGATCAGCTCGGCGAGCCCGTGGGCCGCCTCCATCTCCAGCACCCACTTGTTGTGCTCGTCAGTGCCCGGTCGGGGCTCCTTGCCCTTGAGATAATACTCTTCGCGGTAGACGAACATCACCACGTCGGCGTCCTGCTCGATCGAGCCGGATTCACGCAGGTCCGAGAGCTGCGGGCGCTTGTCGTCGCGGTTCTCGACCTGGCGCGAGAGCTGGGAGAGCGCGATGATCGGGACGTTGAGCTCCTTGGCCAGCGCCTTAAGGCTGGTGGTGATCTCGGTCAGCTCCTGCACGCGGTTCTGGCCGGCCTTCGACGAGCCGGAGAGCAGTTGCAGGTAGTCGATGAACAGGACGTCGAGCCCCTTCTGGCGCTGCAGGCGACGGGCGCGGGCGACGAGCTGGGCGATCGAGATGCCGCCGGTCTGGTCGATATAGAGCGGCAGCTTCTCGATCTGGGCCGCGACGTCGGTCAGCCGGGCGAAATCGGCCTCGGTGATGCGGCCCTGCCTGATCTTGTAGGAGGAGAT
>JGI24771J26695_1000271_pt1 | contig 31147 bp, 8 predicted proteins | sample LakSupMetagenome_FD_26695 | JGI IMG/M metagenome (IMG submission 26695)
GACCACCTGCACGGGCTCGGCCAGCCCTTCCCACAGCACGGCCGTGCGCAGGATGTCGTGGCGTGCGATGACCTGGTTGAGCCGTTGCACAAAGCCCAGCAACCGCTCGCGCGTGTCGAAGCCCAGCAGCGTGGGCGTGGCATAGGCATCGCCCTGCTGGTGCAGCGTGTGGTGGAACAGAATGCCTTCCTGCAGCGGCGCCAGCGGATAGATGTCCTGGATGTTGGCCGCGCCACCGGGCACGGCGTCCTGCACCCGCGCGATCTCCTGCGCGTCCAGTGCCACCAGCGGCAGCATGTCGGGCGTGATGGCCGTGCAGCCTTCGGGGATGCCGTTGGGCGGCACCTGCACCTCATGCCGGGGCAGGCCCTGCTCGCGGCGCAGCGCCAGTGCCAGATCCGCCAGCCGGGGGTGCTGGAACAGCGTGCGCACCTGCGTCACCCAGCCCTGGGCGCGCATGCGCTCCAGCAGCTTCAGGGCCAGCAGCGAGTGCCCGCCCAGCTCAAAGAAATGGTCCCGGCGCCCCACGCGCTCCACGCCCAGCACCTCGCTCCAGAGTGCGGCCAGACGCTGCTCGCCGTCGCCCACGGGCGCCTCGTAATGCAGGCTGGCCAGCAGTTCTGGCTCGGGCAAGGCGGCCCTGTCCACCTTGCCGTTGGCATTCAGGGGGAGGCGGTCCAGCACCATGATGGCGGCCGGCACCATGTAGTCCGGCAGTTCAAGGGCCAGGCGCTCGCGCAGTTCGGCCGCCGTGACCTGCTGCCCTTCATGCGCTGAGACATAGGCCGCCAGGTGCATGCCCGCCGGGCCCTTGCGGGCCACGACCACGGACTCCCGCACCTGGGGCTGGGCCAGCAGCCGGGCCTCGATCTCGCCCAGCTCAATGCGAAAGCCCCGGATCTTCACCTGGTGGTCCAGGCGCCCCAGGTACTCCAGCTGGCCTTCATCGTTCCAGCGCACCAGGTCGCCCGTGCGGTACAGGCGGCCGCCGCCCTGGTCGAACGGGTCGGCGACGAAGCGCTCGGCGCTCAGGCCGGGTCGGCCCAGGTAACCCTGCGCCAGCGCCTGCCCACCCAGATAGAGTTCGCCGGCCACGCCTGCGGGAACCAGTCCCAGATCCTGGCCCAGCACCAGGGCCTTGGTCGCGCTGACGGGGCGGCCGATGGGGACTGGGCTGCGGCCATCGTCGCGGCAGGTCCAGTGCGTCACGTGGATGGCGGCCTCGGTCGGGCCGTAGAGGTTTTGCAGGCTGACGCCGTGCAGGCGGCGCAGGGCCTCGCGCTGTGTCTCGGCCGGCATGGCCTCGCCGCCGCAGATCACGTAGCGCAGGCGGGTCTCCTCCTCGATGCCTTCATGGGCCAGAAACGCCTGCAGCATGGCCGGCACGAAGTTCAGCGTGGTGATCTGGTGGCGGCGGATCAGCGCGACGATGCGCTCGGGATCGCGGTGGTCGCCGGGCCGGGCCACCACCAGGCGCACGCCCGCCGTCAGCGGCCAGAAGATTTCCCAGGCCGAGACATCGAAGCCGAAGGCCGCCTTGTGCAGCACCGCGTCGGCCCGCGTGAGCCGGTAGTGGTCCTGCATCCAGGCCATGCAATTGGACAGCGCGGCATGCCGGTTGGCCGCCCCCTTGGGCCGGCCGGTGGAGCCCGAGGTGTAGATCACATAGGCCAGATGGTCGCCATGGACCGCCACGCCGGGATTGTGGTCAGGCCCTGCGTCCAGGTCCAGGCCGTCGAGCTCGACCACATTCAGCGCCTGCGCGAACGGCAGGCGCTCGCGTGCCTTGCGCTCGGTCAGCAGCAGGGCAATGCCGCTGTCCTGGGCAATGTAGGCCAGGCGGTCCACCGGATACTCCATGTCCAGCGGCACGTAGGCGCCGCCGGCCTTGAGCACCGCCAGCAGTCCCGCCACCATGTCCACCGAGCGCTCCAGCGCAACGCCCACGCGCACGTCCGGCCCCACGCCCAGGGCCATCAGCCGGTGGGCCAGCCGGTTGGCACGGGCGTTGAGCTGGGCCGAGGTCAGCGCCTCGTCGCCATGGACCAGGCAGACGGCATCGGGCTGCTCCCGCACGCGGGCCTCGAATTCCCGGTGCACGGGCAGGGCCTCGGGATGGGACTTGCCATTGAGGCTCCACTGCAGCAGCCTGTCCCGTTCATGCGCGGGCAGCACCGCAATCGCGGTCACGGGCTGGCAGGGGTCGCGCGCCAGGGCATCGGCCAGGCCGTCCAGCGCCTCGTGCATGTAGCCGCACATGCTGTGGGCATTCACCGCATCGATCACATGCGCGATCAGCGTGAAGCCCTCGCCCGTGTCGTTGACCGACAGGCCGAACGGGAAGTTGGTGCGCTCGTGGCTTTGCAGTATCTGCACGCCGGTCCAGGCATCGCCAGCGTCCGCGTCCTGCTGCGCCGTGTGCCGGTAGTTGAGCAGGGCCGTGAACAGCGGCGCCCCGCCGGCCAGGCCGCTGCAGGCCTGGGCCATCGACAGGCTGGCATGCTCGTGGTGCAGCAGGTCCGTCAGCGCGGCCTGGGTCTGGCGCAGGGCCTGGGCCACTCCACAACCGGCCAGGCGAACGCGCAGCGGCAGCGTATTGATGAACATGCCCAGCGCGCGGGCCGCGCCCTGCTGCGCCTGCATGCGGCCAAACAGCACGGTGCCGAACACCACGTCGTCCCTGCCGCTGGTCCTGGCCAGCACCAGGGCCCAGGCCAGGTGGAACAGTGCTGCGGCGCTGACGCCGTGGCGCCGGGACTGCTGCCGCAACCGGGCTGCAAGGCCGCCGTCAAGCACCTGCCGCACCTCGTTCGTGCGCGCTCCGTCGCCCTGGACATCCAGCAGCCCGAATGGCGCCGTGGGCTCCTGCACATCGCCCAGCATGGCGCGAAAGAACGCCTCATGCCCGGCCGTGCCCTCGCCCGAGCGCGCCTGGGCCACAAAGTGGCGGAACGGCAGCGGCCGGGGCAGCGCACTGGAGCGGCCCTGCTGGATCAGCGCGATCTCACCAATCACCTGCTTAAGCGTGGTGTTGTCGTCCACCATATGGTGGGCCAGGATCTGCAGCAGCCAGCGCTGGCCCGGCGCGTCGTGCGCGGCCACCAGGTGGATCAGCGGCGCCTTGCGCAGGTCGATGCGGTAGCCCTGTGCGCAGGCGGCCAGCCGGGCCAGCGCGTCCTGCGATGATGCCGCCGTGCCGCCCTCCTCCAGCCAGGACAGCGGCAGGCGGGCCTGCCGGCAGACGACCTGCACGGGCGTCGCCAGGCCCTCCCAAAACACGGCCGTGCGCAGGATGTCATGGCGCGCGACCACCTGGTCAAAGCTCTCGGCAAACCGCTGCAGCCGCTCGCGCGAGTCAAAGCACAGCGTGTGCGAGGTGACATAGGCATCGCCCTCGGACTGCAGCAGGTGGTGGAACAAAATCCCCTCCTGCAGCGGCGCCAGCGGGTAGATGTCCTGGATGTTGGCTGCGCCACCGGGCACCGCAGCGGCAATGCGTGCAATCTCATCCTCATCCAGCGCCACCAGGGTCAGCATGTCCGGCGTGATCTCCGTGCAGCCTTCGGGGATGCCGTTGGGCGGCACATCGATCTCGCCGGCTACCTGCTCCCCTTGCTCACCCTGCTGCTCCTGCCGCACCGCCTGCGCAAACTCCGCCAGCCTCGGGTGCTGGAACAGCGTGCGCACCTGCACGCGCAGGCCCTGGGCGCGCACGCGCTCCAGCAGGCCCAGGGCGAGCAGCGAATGCCCGCCCAGCTCGAAGAAGCCGTCCTGCCGGCCCACGCGCTCCACGCCCAGAACCTCGGCCCAGATCGTCGCCAGCGTTTCTTCCAACTCGCCCTGCGGTGCCTCGTATTCCTGCGCACTCGCCATCTCCGGCTCGGGCAGGGCCTTGCGGTCCACCTTGCCGTTGGCCGTCAGCGGCAGGGCATCGAGCACGACGATGGCCGAAGGCACCATGTAATCGGGCAGCACCTCGCCCAGTCGTCCCTTGAGCAGACCCTCTGCGATTTCTGCATTCAGCGACACATAGGCGATCAGTCTGGCGCCGCCCGCCCCCTCCCTGGCCAGCACCACCGCCTCACGCACTTCAGGCCGGGCCAGCAGTTGCGACTGCACCTCGCCCAGCTCGATGCGAAAGCCCCGGATCTTGACCTGCTGGTCGGCACGGCCCAGGTATTCAAGTTCGCCCTGAGCGTTCCAGCGCACCAGATCGCCCGTGCGGTACAGGCGATCGCCCGTCTCGCTGAACGGGTTGGCAATGAAGCGCTCTGCCGTCAGTCCTTGCCTGTTGAGATAGCCCCGTGCAAGGCCCTCGCCCGCCACATACAACTCTCCCGCCACACCCTGCGGCAGCAGGTTCAGGCTGCCGTCCAGCACGTACAGGCCCAGATCCGGAATCGCCACGCCCACGGGGCTGCGTCCGCCATCCAGATCCGCCTTGGTGATCTGCCGGTACGTCACATGCACCGTGGTCTCGGTGATGCCGTACATGTTGATGAGTTGGGGGCTCTGGTCTCCGAAGCGGTCGAACCAGGGCCGCAGGCTCTCGGGCTCCAGCGCCTCGCCGCCGAAGATCACCTGGCGCAGCGCCAGGCCAGCGCCGCCCTGCTCGTTCCCATCTTCCTGCTCCACCGCATGCACCAGTTGCCCGAAGGCCGAAGGTGTTTGATTGAGAACCGTTACGCGCTCGGCACGCAGCAAAGCCAGGAAGTCCTGGGGCGAGCGGCTGACCCAGTACGGCACCACCACCAGCCGGCCGCCCGTGCACAGGGCGCCGAAGATCTCCCAGGCCGAGAAGTCGAAGGCATAGGAGTGGAACAGGGTCCAGACATCGTCAGGCCCGAAGCCGAACCAGGCATCGGTGGCATCCAGCAGCCGTGCCACGTTGCGGTGGCTCAGTTGCGCTCCCTTGGGGCGGCCCGTGGAGCCCGAGGTGTAGATCACATAGGCCAGGCTGTCTGCAGAGACTTCAACCTGCGGATCGCTATCGGGTTCGCCCGACAAGTCCAGCGTGTCGATCTCCAGCACCTGCAGCACAGCAGCGCCGGGAATGCGCTCGCGCAGCGCCGCCTGCGTCAGCACCAGGGCAATGCCACTGTCCTCGACCATGTGCGCCAGACGATCGGCAGGGTAGTCCGGGTCCAGCGGCACATAGGCACCACCAGCCTTGAGGATGGCCAGCAGGCCGACCACCATCTCCACCGAGCGCTGCATGGCAATGCCCACGCGCGTCTCCGGGCGCACGCCCCGGGCGATCAGGCGGCGGGCCAGGCGGTTGGCCTGGGCGTCGAGTTCGGCGTAGGTCAGCTGTGCGGACTCGCAGGTCAACGCCACCGCATTTGGCCGCTGCTGCGCGCTTGCCGCAAAGCGCTGGTGCAGGCAGGCGGGCTGCGCAGGGTTGAGGGCAGGTCCATTGCGGGTACTGCGGCGCGCGCTGCGGTCCAGAAGCTGCGCCTGCTCATCGCCGGGCAGCAGCTGCACCTGGTCCAGCGTGCACTGCGGCGCATGCGCCAGCGCCTGCAGCAGCAGCGACAGATGCGCGCCCATGCGCTGCACCGTGGCCGGCTCGAAGCGCTCGCGCGCATAGGCAAAGCCCAGTTGCAGGCTGCCGTCGGCGCGGCGGCTGGCGTGCAGGGTCAGCTCGAACTGGGCGGCCAGGCCGTCCAGCTCCAGCTTCTGGATCTCCAGGCCCGCCAGGCCGGCCGCCTCTTCGTGCTGGTAGTTCAGCATCACCTGGAACAGCGAGCTGCCGTCCAGGCTGCGGCGCGGCTGCAGCGCCTCGACCAGTTGCTCGTAGGGCAGGTCCTGGTGGGCCAGGCCCAGGCGGACCCGCTCGGCCAGCTGGGCCAGCAGCTCCTGCAGGCGCATGCGGGGATCGAGCCGGCCACGCATCACCAGCGTGTTGACGAAGAAGCCGACCAGCGGCTGGGCCTCGGGCTGGTTGCGGTTGGCCACGGGCACGCCCACGCGGATATCGGTCTCGGCGGTATAGCGGTGCAGCAGGGCCTGGAAACCGGCCAGCAGCGCCACGAAGAGGGAGGTGCCCTGCTCGCGGGCGCGCTGCTCCAGTCCGGCCACCAGGCTGGCGGGCAGATCGAGACGGTGCCAGGCGGCATGCCAGCGGGTCTCGGCGCCCGGCGCGCGGGCATGGTCGGCGGGCAGTTCCAGATGCAGGTCCTGCCCCCCGGCCAGTTCGGGCAGCCAGTAGTCCAGCAGGCGCTGCCTTTCCCCAGCCTCCAGCCAGTCGCGCTGCCAGGCGGTGTAGTCGGTGTAGGCAATGGGCAGCGGCGGCAGGCGGGTCGGGCGCTGCTGCACCAGTGCCGCGTACAGGCCGGCGAACTCCTCCAGCAGGATCTGCATGGAGCGGCCGTCGGAGATGATGTGGTGCATCACCACCACCAGCAGGTGCTGGCGGCTGTCCAGGCGAAAGGCGGCCACGCGCAGCAGCGGGCCGCGCGTCAGGTCAAAGGGCGTGAGGCACAGGCGCGAGGCTTCGGCCAGGGCCCGTTCGCGCCGCTGTGCGGCGGGCAGGGAGCTGAGGTCGATCAGCGGAAGCTCCAGCTCCAGCGCCAGCTGCGGCACGATGCGCTGCCGCGCCAGGCCGTCGGGGCTTTCCTCGAACACCGTGCGCAGTCCGCCGTGGCGCTCCAGCAGCACGCCGAACGCCTGCCGCAAGGCCGCCAGATCCAGCTCGCCATGCATCCACGATGCCTGGGCGATGTGGTAGGCCGAGCTTTGCTGGTCCAGCTTCCACAGGAACCACTGGCGCAGCTGCGCATGGGACAGGGCTTCGGTCTGGTCGGACGATGGTGCGCGGACCGGGATGGGGAAATGCGAGAGATCCAGTCCCTCGGCCCGGATCTTTTGCAATGCCAGCGTGCGCTGGGCAGGGCTCAGGCTTGCAAAGCGCTCGGCGATTTGGCGCAGGCGGCCACGGTCCATCAGATATCTCCCAGAGTTTCGAGAAAGGAATCCAGCGCATCGAGCGCCTGCGCATCCGCGCCTGTCGTGCCTGTTGCACCCGCAGCACCCGCTTCACCCGCGCCGCCATGGGCCGGCAGGCGCACCAGGCCCGCCATGTCCTGCAGCACCGGGGTGCGGAAAATGTCCTGGGCGGTCAGCCCCGCAGCGCCTGCCCCCTGCAGCCGCGCCAGCAGTTGCACCACCTTGAGCGAGTGCCCGCCGCGCTCGAAGAAGCTGTCGCGGCGGTCCACGCGGCCACCGCCCAGCAGCTCGGACCAGAGCCCGGCCAGCATTTCCTCGGCCTGCCCCGAGGGCGCCTCGTAGGACTGGCCGGCCGGTGCCTGCGCCGCAGGCAGCGCGGCACGGTCCACCTTGCCGCTGTTGTTCAGCGGCAGCGTGTCCAGCACCACGATGGCGGACGGCAGCATGTAGTCGGGCAGGCCGCTGGCCAGTCTTGCGCGCAGTGCCGCAGCGTCCAGGGGCGGGCCTGCATGCAGCGGTGCATGCAGCGACGCATGTAGCGATGCATGTAGAGATATGTGCGCCACAAGGCGCGTATCGCTGCCGGACCCCGCTGCCGTGACCACGGCCTCGCGCACCTCGGGCTGGGCCAGCAGCGCGGCCTCCACCTCGCCCAGCTCGATGCGGTGGCCGCGGATCTTGACCTGGTGGTCCAGCCGGCCCAGGTACTCGAGCGCGCCATCGGCATTGCGGCGCACCAGGTCGCCGGTGCGGTACAGGCGTTCGCCAGCCGCGCCCGGCCCCACGAAAGGATCGGCCACAAAACGCTCTGCGCTCAGGCCCGGCCGCTGCCAGTAGCCGCGCGCCAGGCCCTGGCCGCCAATGAACAGCTCCCCTGCCACGCCTTGCGGCACGCAGCGCAGTCCTTCGTCAAGCACCAGCAGCCGGGTGGCCGCGATGGCCTGGCCCAGCGTGGCGGCATCGCCCTGCACCTGCTGCAGGCTGGACCAGATCGTGGTCTCGGTCGGGCCATAGAGGTTCCAGAGGTCCACGCCCGCCGCGCGCAGCAGGGCGATCAGGTCCGGCGCAAGCGCCTCGCCGCCGCACAGCGCCTTCAGGGGCCGTGCCGCCTTCCAGCCACCGGCCAGCAGCAGGCGCCAGCCCGAGGGCGTGGCCTGCATCACGCTGGCGCGGCTGCGCTCCAGCAGCGCCGCCAGCGCGGCCGCGTCGCGCACCTGTTCGCGCCCGGCCACCACCAGTTGCGCGCCCACGGCCAGGGGCAGGAAGATCTCCAGGCCCGCAATGTCGAAGGACACGGAGGTCGTGGCCAGCACTACGTCCTGCGCCTGCAGGCCCGGCTGTGCCGCCATGGACTGCAGGAAGTTGGAGAAGGCCGCATGCCGCACCACCACGCCCTTGGGCCGCCCGGTGGAGCCCGAGGTGTAGATCACATAGGCCGCCTGGTCGCCATGCACCTCGACGCGGGGCGCGCGTTCCGTGCCTGCCTGTGGCCCTGGCTCCCTTGCCTCCACTGCCTCCAGTACTTCCAGCGCCTCCAGCTCCAGCACCTTCGGCACGCTGGCGGCGAGCACGGCCAGCCGGCCCGGCGCCAGGCCCGAGGCCAGCACCAGGCAGGCCCCGCTGTCCTGCAGCATGTACTGCATGCGCTCATCGGGCAGGGACGGATCGACGGGCACGTAGGCGGCGCCCGCCTTGAGGATGGCCAGCAGGCCGGCCACCATGGCGGCCCCGCGCTCGGCCACCAGGCCCACGCGCTCCCCGGGCCGCAGCCCCTGGGCGATCAGGGCCTGCGCCAGGCGGCTGGCCCGCCGGTCCAGATCGCCGTAGCTGAACACCTGCCCGTCCGCGTTCAGCGCCGGGGCCTGGGGCCGCTGCCTTGCCTGCGCCTCGAACATGCGGTGCACCGGCAAGGCCTGGGGCCAGGACCGGGGGTTGACGGCCTGCGCCAGCAGCGCCTGGCGCTCGGCCGGGGGCACCACGTCCAGCGTGCGCAGATCGCGGCCGGGCTGCTGCTGCAGCGCCTGCACCAGCGCCTGCAGGGCGTGCTGCATGTAGGCACAGACGCGCCCGGCCCCCACGCTGCGAACCACCTGGGCGACGAGCACAAAGCCCTGGCCGTCGTCATCCACGGCCATGCCCACGGGATAGTTGCTGCGCTCGGGGCGGCCCAGCACCTGCACGCCGGCCCGGGCCAGCTCTTGCGCAGCACCCTCTGCCGCGCCATGCCGGTAGTTCAGCAATGCGCTGAACAGCGGCGTTCCCGCAGGCAGGCCGCTGCAGCGCTGAGCCAGCGACAGGCTGGCATGCTCGTGCTGCAGCAGGGCCGCAAGCGCCGCTGCCGTACTGCGCAGGCCCTGGAGCACGCTGCCTTCGCCCAGCGGCAGGCGCAGCGGCAAGGTGTTGATGAACATGCCCAGCGCCTGCTGCGCACCGGCGCCGCCATCCATGCGGCCCATCAGCACGGTGCCGAAGACCGGCTCCTGCCTGCCGCTGGTCCGGGCCAGCACCAGCGCCCAGGCCAGGTGACAGAGCGCGGCGGGACTGACCCCGTGCGCACGCGCCTGGCGGCGCATGCCCTGGGCCAGCGGTGTGTCCAACCGCAGGCGGGCCTCCTCCATGCCGCGGCCATCGCCTTGCACATCCAGCAGGCCGAAGGCGGCCGTGGGCTCCTGCACATCGGCCAGCATGCGGCGGAAGAACCGCTCGTGCGCCTCGGCAACCACGCCCTGGCGCGCCTGCGCCACAAAGCGCCGGAAGGGCACGGGCACCGGCAGCTCGGCCGCACGGCCCTGCTGAAGCCGCAGCACTTCCTGCAGCAGCAGGTCCAGCGTGATGCGGTCCATCACCAGGTGGTGACTCAGCAGCTGCAGCAGCCAGCGGCCTTGCCCGGCATCGTGCGCGGCCCGCGCCCCTATCATCGGCGCCTGCCGCACGTCCAGGCGCAGGTCGTGGCTGCCCAGTTGCTCCAGCATCTGCGGCACCAGTGCCTCATGTGCCTCATGTGCCTCATGTGCCTCATGCACCTCATGCGACCCATGCGCCTCATCCGCATCAGGCCACTGCAGCTGCAGCGGCGCCTGGCGCAGCACCACCTGCACGGGCTCGGACAGCCCTTCCCAGAGCACGGCCGTGCGCAGGATGTCATGGCGCGCAATCACCTGGTTGAGGCTGTGCACGAAGGATTGCAGCTGTTCGCGCGCCCCGAAGCTCAGCAGGTTGGGCGAGACGAACACATCGCCCCCGGACTGCAGCAGGTGGTGGAACAAAATCCCCTCCTGCAACGGCGCCAGCGGGTAGATGTCCTGGATATTGGCTGCGCCACCGGGCACCGCAGCGGCAATGCGTGCAATCTCATCCTCATCCAGCGCCACCAGGGTCAGCATGTCCGGCGTGATCGCCGTGCAGCCTTCGGGGATGCCGTTGGGTGGCACATCGATCTCGCCGGTCACCTGCTCCCCTTGCTCACCCTGCTGCTCCTGCTGCACCGCCTGCGCAAACTCCGCCAGCCTCGGGTGCTGGAACAGCGTGCGCACCTGCACGCGCAGGCCCTGGGCGCGCACGCGCTCCAGCAGGCCCAGGGCGAGCAGCGAATGTCCGCCCAGTTCGAAGAAGCCGTCCTGCCGGCCCACGCGCTCCACGCCCAGCACCTCGGCCCAGATCTGCGCCAGCATTTCTTCCAACTCGCCCTGCGGTGCCTCGTATTGCTGGGCACTGACCATCTCCGGCTCGGGCAGCGCCTTGCGGTCCACCTTGCCGTTGGCCGTCAAAGGCAGGGCGTCAAGCACGACGATGGCCGAGGGCACCATGTAGTCGGGCAGCGCCTGGCCCAGGCGCTGCTTGAGCTGGCTTTCCGCCACCGCGTCACGCAGGGAGACATAGGCGATCAGCCTTGCACCCTCCTTGGCCAGTACCACCGCCTCACGCACTTCAGGCTGGGCCAGCAGTTGCGACTGCACCTCGCCCAGCTCGATGCGGAAGCCCCGGATCTTGACCTGCTGGTCGGTACGGCCCAGGTATTCGAGTTCGCCGTGCGCGTTCCAGCGCACCAGGTCGCCTGTGCGGTACAGGCGCTCGCCTGTCTCGCTGAACGGGTTGGCAATGAAGCGCTCTGCCGTCAGTCCTTGCCTGTTGAGATAGCCGCGTGCCAAGCCCTCGCCCGCCACAAACAGCTCCCCGGCCACGCCCTGCGGCAACAGGTTCAGGCTGCCATCGAGCACGTACAGGCCCAGATCCGGAATCGCCACGCCAACGGGGCTGCGTCCGCCCTCCAGATCCTTCCGGGTGATCTCCCGGTACGTCACATGCACCGTGGTCTCGGTGATGCCGTACATGTTGACGAGTTGGGGGCTCTGGTCACCGAAGCGGTCAAACCAGGGCCGCAGGCTCTCGGGCTCCAGCGCCTCGCCGCCGAAGATCACCTGGCGCAGCGCCAGGCCAGCGCCGCCTTCTTCATCCTGCTCCACGGCATGAACGAGTTGCCCGAAGGCCGAAGGCGTTTGATTGAGAACCGTTACGCGCTCCGCACGCAGCAAAGCCAGGAAGTCCTGGGGCGAGCGGCTGACCCAGTACGGCACCACCACCAGCCGGCCCCCCGTGCACAGGGCGCCAAAGATCTCCCAGACCGAGAAGTCGAAGGCGTAGGAGTGGAACAGGGCCCAGACATCGCCAGGCCCGAAGCCGAACCAGGCATCGGTGGCATCCAGCAGCCGTGCCACGTTGCGGTGGCTCAGTTGCGCGCCCTTGGGTTTGCCTGTCGAGCCCGAGGTGTAGATCACATAGGCCAGGCTGTCCGGGTTCACATCGACCTGCGGATCGGTATCGGGTTCGCCCGACAGGTCCAGCATGTCGATCGCCAGCACCTGCAGCGCAGCAGCACCCGGGAGGCGCTCACGCACCGCAGCCTGCGTCAGCACCAGGGCAATGCCGCTGTCCTCGACCATATGTGCCAGCCGGTCCGCCGGGTAGTCCGGGTCCAGCGGCACATAGGCGCCACCGGCCTTGAGGATGGCCAGCAGTCCCACCACCATCTCCACCGAGCGCTGCATGGCAATGCCCACGCGCGTCTCCGGGCGCACGCCCAGGGCGATGAGGCGGTGGGCCAGGCGGTTGGCCCGGGCGTCGAGTTCGGCGTAGCCGAGAACATGGTGCTCGAAGGACAGCGCCTGCGCCCCGCCTCGCGCCAATGCCTGGCTGGCGAAGCGGCCGTGCAGCGTCTGCGCTGCGGCCGGCCGGCCGGCAGGCAGGCCGGCGGCGCGGCCCCATGCCTGCTGCCTGTGCAGTTCGGCCGCGCCCAGCAAGGCGACCTCGCCCACCTTGCGGGCCGGATCATCGGCCAGCGCCTGCAGCATGGCCACATAGTGGCCGGCCAGCGCGCCGATGGTGGAAGCCTCGAACAATTCGCGGGCATAGGTCAGGCGCAGATGCAGGCGGCCCTGCGCATCCTCGGTGGTGTCCACCGTCAGCTCGAACTGGGCGCCCTGGCCCTGCAGCGCATATTCCTGCAGCTCCAGCCCAGGCAGTTGCTGCAGCGCGCTGCGGTCCTGGCGCTGGTGGTTGAACAGCACCTGGAACAGCGGCTGGGTGCCGGCGTTGCGTTCGGGCTGCAGCGCCTCGACCAGTTGCTCGAAGGGCAGGTCCTGGTGGGCCTGCGCGCCCTGGGCGGCCTGCCGGGCCTGGTCCAGCAGTTGCGCCAGGCCCATGCGCCCGTCCAGCGTGGCGCGCAGAACCTGGGTGTTCACGAAAAAGCCCACCGTGCCCTGCGTTTCCACCCGGTGGCGGTTGGCAATGGGCACGCCCACGCGAATGTCTTCCTGGCCCGTGTAGCGGTGCAGCACGGCCTGCAGGCCGGCCAGCAGCAGCACGAACAGCGTTGCGTCCTGCGCCTGAGCGCGGCGGCGCAGGCTGCCGACCAGACCGGCCGGCAGCTGCAGGCCATGGCTGGCGGCCACATGGTCAACGCCGGGCCGGCGCGGGTGGTCCGTGGGCAGTTGCAGCACAGGGTGCGTGTCGCCCAGCTGGGCGCGCCAGTAGGCCAGTTGCCGCTGCCGCTCGCCGGCCTCCAGCCACTGGCGCTGCCAGGCCGCGTAGTCGCCGTACTGCAGCGGCAGGGGTGCGGCCTGCGGCACCTGTCCCTGGCACCGGGCGCGGTACTGCTGCACGAATTCATCCACGATGATCTGCATGGACCAGCCGTCGGAGACGATGTGGTGCATGGCCACGACCAGCAGATGCGCCTCGGCCGACTCCCGGATCAGGCCCACGCGCAGCAGCGGCCCGGCCTGCAGGTCGAAGGGCTGGCGGTGCACGGCGGCCGCCGCCTGGTGCAGTTGTTCCTGACGCTGCGCAGCGGGGAGTTCGGACAGATCCGTTTGCTCGACCCGCACACCGCCCTGTGCGGCAACCACCTGCACCACCTGCCCGTCCCCGCCCATGCGGAACACCGTGCGCAGCGACTCGTGGCGCGCCACCAGCGCGTCGAAGCTTTGCTGCAGCGCCAGCACATCGAGCGTGCCCAGCAGACGCAGCGCGCCGCTGATGTGATAGGCCGTACCGGCCGGCTCCAGCTGCCACAGGAACCACTGGCGCAATTGCGCAAAGGACAGCGGCAGCGGGCCACTGCGGTCGGCCCTGGGCAGGGGCGCCGTGCCTTCGGTCTGCTCGGCGCCGGCGACCGGCCCCTCCACCAGCCGTGCCACACCCGCGGGCGTCTTGCCCGTGAACAGCTGCTTGGGCGTGAGCTTGACGCCGCGCTTGCGGGCGCGCGCCACCAGCTTGAGCGCGAGGATGGAGTCCCCGCCCAGCGCGAAGAAGTCGTCATGCCGGCCCGCGCGCTCCAGGCCGAAGAGGTCGGCCCAGACGGCGGCCAGCGCCTGCTCGGCCTCGCCTTCGGGCGCCTCGAACAGATCGGCGGCCGCCTGCTCCGGCACGGGCAGGGCCTTGCGGTCGATCTTGCCGTTGGCCGTCAGGGGCATGCCTTCCAGCACGGTGATGCTGGCGGGCACCATGTACTCGGGCAGCGCCTGCGCCAGCGCTGCGGCCCACCCCGACCTGTCGGCGGGCACGCCGGCCTGGGGCACGGCATAGGCATGCAGCTGCATGCGCCCGTCCCCGCCCCCATCCCCATTCCCGTCCAGCCGTGCCACGACTTCGGCCTGGGCCACGCCGGGCACGGCCTGCAGCGCCAGCGCCACCTCGCGCAGCTCCACGCGGTAGCCGCGCACCTTCACCTGGTCGTCCATGCGGCCGAGGAATTGCAGGCTGCCATCGGCCAGCATGGTCACGCGGTCGCCCGTGCGGTACAGGCGCTCGCCCGGCTGGAACGGGCTGGCCACGAATCGCTCTGCCGTCTGCCCGGGCCGGAGCTGGTAGCCGCGTGCCAGGCCCGGCCCGCCCAGGTACAGCTCGCCACTGGCGCCCAGGGGCACGGGCTGGAGGTCGGCATCCAGCACCAGGGCGCGGCTATTGGCCAGCGGCCTGCCCACGGGCAGGCTTTCGCCGCCACGCAGCGCCTCGCCCGCCTCCTGGGTGAGGATGCCCACCGTGGTTTCGGTGGGGCCGTAATGGTTGAGCACGCGGCAGCCGGGCCTGAGCACGGCGATGCGGTCCACCAGCGGCCAGCGCGTGGCTTCGCCGCCCAGCACCAGGCGGCTGGCAGGCAGCACGTCAGCGGGCATGCCGGCATTCAGCAGCCCCTGCAGATGGCTGGGCACGATCTTGAGCACGTCCACGCGGTGCTCCGCCATGTAGCGCGCGAAGCCGTCGGGGTCGAAGGCCAGTTCGGGCGCCATCAGATGCAGCGCGCGCCCCGAGCACAGCGCGCCGAACAGCACGGTGTGCCCCAGGTCCGCCGCCACGGTCGAGACCATGGCCATGCTGCGCGCCGCCTCGGGCAGGTCCAGCCGCTGCAGCACGGCCTGCACATAGTGGGCCAGCGCCCCGTGGCTGACGACCACGCCCTTGGGCTGCCCGGTCGAGCCCGAGGTGTAGATCACATAGGCGCCCTGTGCGGAATGCGGCGGCGCGGCCGGCGGCGCCTCCCCCGCAATGCACGGCTCCTGGCAGGCATTCAGGTCCAGGCTCAGCAGGGGAACGCCCGCGTCCCAGGCGGGCGCCTGCTGGCAGAGCATCAGCACCGCGCCGCTGTCGCGCAGCTGCCAGGCCAGCCGCTGCGCCGGCAGGCCGGGGTCCAGGGGCACATAGGTGCCACCGGCCTTGAGCACGGCGAGCAGGCCCAGCACAAAGGCGCAGCTGCGCTCGGCATGCAGGGCCACGCGCACATCAGCCCCCACGCCGCGCGCCACCAGGGCCCGGGCCAGCTGGTCGGACTGCCGGTCCAGCTGCGCGTAGTCCAGGGCCGAGCCCGCATCCCTGACCGCCGTGCCATCGGGATGGGCCTGCACTGCGCGCGACCACAGCTGCAGCACGCTGTCGGCGCCAAAGGCCTGCACCGGGCCTGCAGACTCCGACACGCGGCCTGGCAGCGACAGCTCGCCCAGCCTGGGCGGCTTCTCGCCCATGACACCGGTGACCTGCCGCGCAAGGTCCTGGAATGCGGCCGCCATGTCGCGCACCACGGCTTCGTCGAACAGTTCATCGGCGTAGATCAGCACGCAGTCGATGCCGTCCTGCCGGTCGGTGAAGTCCAGGCTCAGGTCGAAATGCGCCTGGCCGCTGGAGACGGCCTGCATGGCGATCTCCAGGCCGGCGATGTGGCGCGCGGCCGAGGCATCCTCCTGCTGGGTGCACTTGACCTGGAACAGCGGGTGAACGCCCGGCTGGCGGGCCGGCTGCAGCGCCTCGACCAGCAGGTGGAACGGCAGGTCCTGGTGGGCCTGCGCGCCCAGCACCGCCTCGCGCACCTGCGCCAGCAGCGCGCCGAAGTCCTGCGCGGGATCGATGTGCGTGCGCAGCACCAGCAGGTTCAGGAAGTAGCCGATCAGCCCATGCGTCTCGGCCTTCTGGCGGTTGGCCACGGGCGTGCCCACGCGCAGCTCGCGCGTGCCGCTGAAGCGGTACAGCACCAGCTTGAGCAGGGCCAGCATCACCATGAACAGCGAGGCGCCATGCGCGCGGCCCAGGGCACGCACGCGGGTGGCCAGTGCGGCGGGGAGCGTGAACTGCAGGCGCTGCTCCTGTGCCTCCTGCGCGGCCGCCCTGGCCTGCTTCATCGGCAGGGCCAGGGCCTCATGCTCGGTGCCCAGCCGGGCGCGCCAGTAGTCCAGCTGCCGCTCGCGCTCACCGGCATCGAACCAGCGGCGCTGCCAGACCGCGTAGTCGGCGAACTGCAGGGCCATGGCCGGCAGGCGCGATGGCTGCTGCGTGCGCAGGGCCTCGTACAGGTGGAACAGCTCCTCGACCACGATGCCGTTGGACCAGCCATCGCCCGCAATGTGGTGCAGCGACAGGCCCAGCACATGCTCCTGCGCGCCCAGCCGACACAGGACGGCGCGCAATGGCGTTTCCGTGTCCAGCGCAAAGGGCTGGCGGGCCAGCAGCAGCACCTGGCGCTGCGCCTCGGCCTGCGGATCGCCACCCGTCCATGCGCCCAGATCGACATGGCGCAGGGGCACGGGCGCGGCGGGCTGGATGGACTGCCGGGGCTCGCCATCCTCGCCGGCCGGATAGCAGGTGCGCAGGATCTCGTGGCGCTCGGCCAGGGCCTGCAGCGCCTGCTCCAGCGCCAGCGCATCCAGCGGCCCCTTGAGCGACAGCGATCCCACCATGTTGTAGGCGGGGCTGGCGGGCTCCAGCCGCCAGGTGAGCCAGAGGCTGCGCTGCGCGGGGGACAGGGCAATGGCCAGCGTGCGGTCGCAGCGGGTGATGGTGTGGGCCGTGTTGCGGGCGTCGCCGTCCGGCAGGCCACCTGCGCCACCTGCGCCAGATGCAGCGGTTGCACCGGGTGCACCCCGGAGCCTCAGGGCCAGTGCGGCGCGCTGCGCATCGGACAGGCGGGACTTGCGGGAATCGAGATCGTTCAGGGACATGGTGGTCTTCTCACGCAGATGCGAAGGCGGCAAGGGCATCGCCTTCATCGGTAACGGTGGCCTCGATCTCCTCGATCAGCCGGGTCTCCACCAGCACGGCCAGCTCGCCGACGGTGGGGGCCTTGAAGAAGGCGGCAGGGTGCAGCTCGACACCAAAGCGCTTTTTCACGCGGCCCAGGATCTGCAGGGCCAGCAGCGAATCGCCGCCCAGCTCGAACAGGTTGTCGTGCACGCCCACCGGGGCAATGCCCAGCATGTCGGTCCACAGCGCGGCCAGGGCCTGCTGCAGTTCGCCTTCGGCCGCGACATAGGCGGTCTGCAGCGCCGGGCGCGGATGGCCGCCACGGGCCTGCGATCCGTTGGCAGGTTCGGCGACGGCTTCGGCGGCAGGTTCGGCCAGCGCATCCACCAGCCCGGCATCGATCTCGCCCAGGCGCTGCTGCAGGTCGGTGGTGGAGATGACCACCTGGTGCGGCACATCGCCGTTGACGATGCGCTCGAACACCGCTGCCGCTTCTGCGCCGCTCCAGCCTATGCCCTCGGGAATGCGCATGCCGGCGGCCATGCCCAGGTCACGCCAGGCGTCCCAGTCCACGGAGATGACGGGCCAGGCGCGCTGGCGGCTGGCCAGCGCCGCCAGTGCATCCATGCAGGCATTGGCGGCGGCGTAGTCGCTCTTGCCCAGGCCTGCGGTGAGGCTGGAGATGGACGAGCACAGCAGCATGAAGTCCGGCGCCTGCATGTCCAGCGTGCCCAGCAGGTCCAGCAGCAGCCGGGTGCCGCGCAGCTTGGGGGCGAACCTGCGCTCCACGCCGTCCCGCGTGCGGGTGGACAGCATGCCGCTGTCGGCATGGCCTGCGGCATGGACCACGCCATGCAGCGCGCCAAAGCGCTGGTGCGCCTGCGCCAGCGCCGCCTGCATCTGCGCGGCGTCGGCCACATCGGCCGCCAGGGTCAGCACCTGTGCACCCTCGGCCTCCAGGGCCAGCAGCTGCAGCAGTTGCTGGCGCAGGGTGCGCGGCTGCCCGTCATCGGCGGCCAGCGCCTCCCATTGGCTGCGTGCTGGCAGCGCCGTGCGGCCCACCAGCACCAGGCGGGCCTGCCAGTGCGCGGCCAGATGCCGGGCCAGCGCCAGGCCCACGCCGCCCAGGCCGCCCGTGATCAGGTACACGCCCTGCCTGCGCAGGCGCGGTGCTGCGGCTTCCTGCCACTGCAGGGGCTCGTAGGTCTTGCGCCAGCGGTGGGCACCGCGCAGGGCAATGGCCGTGTCGGCCGCGCGCAGCCCATGCGGCGCGCGGGCTTCGTCCAGCAGCTGGCGCGCCAGCCGGGCCTGCATTGCGGGCGAACCCGCCTGCACCACATCGACGAAACGGCAGTCGATGGACGGGCATTCCTGCCCGATCGCCTTGCACAGCGGAAAGACGGCGGCCATCTCGGGGTTCAGCGCTTCCACTCCGGTCACATCTTCCGAACCGCCTGCGGCCACCAGCAGCAGCCGCCGTGTGCGCGGGCTTTCAGCACCGTGCGCACGGGTCTCCAGCGCCTGCGCCAGCGCCAGCACGCTGTGAAAGCCGCGCTCCAGCGGCGCAGGGGCGGCCGCATCCATGGCCCACAGGTGGTAGATGGCGTCCACGGGGCCGAACTGCGCCTGCACCGCATCGAGCAAGTCCTCGCAATCGCGGCGCTCGCCGGGGCGCACGGCATGCCGGCCCGGGGCCAGGCAGGCGGGGGCGGCGCCCGTTTCCACGCTGACCACATCGGCGCCCTGCGCGCGCAATGCGTGCACCAGGGCCTCGGCCGTGGCACTGCCGTCACCAAACACCAGGGCCACCTGGGCTGCGGCGGCAGCGGTGCCTGCCGCCAACTGCAGAGGACTGCGCTGCCAGGCGGCTGCGTAGAACGGACCCGCGGTAGCCGAAGGACCCGAGGGACCTGCCGTGCCTGCCGCTTTCGGTGCATCGCCACCCTGCCCCGCCGCCTGCACCCAGAAGGAGCGGCGCTGGAAGGCATAGGTCGGCAGCGGCACGCGCCGACCTGGCCGCCCGCCCCGGCAGGCAGTCCAGTCGATGTCCACGCCCGCGCACCACAATCCGGCAACGGCCTGCGCCAGCAGTTGCGCGCTGCGTGCGGTCTGCTGGGGATGGGCCTGGCTGGGCCAGATGCCGGCCGCCGTGGCGGCGCGCGCATGCTGGCGAGCCAGGGCGGTAAGGGCCTGGCCGGGGCCCACCTCCAGCAGCACGCGGCCCGGCTCTCGCACAAGCTCGTCCAGCCCGTCCGCAAAGCGCACGGTATGGCGCAGGTGGCGGGCCCAGTAGGCGGGGCTCATGGCCTGCTCGGCCGTGATGGGCCTGCCGGTCACGCTGGAGATGAAGGCCAGGCGCGGCGCATGCCGGGGCACGCTGGCCACCACCTGCTCCAGCTGCGCCAGCAGGGGCTCGGTCATGGCCGAGTGCGAGGCCACGGCAATGTGCAGCCGGCGGGCGGTGATGTCCCGCGCGCGCAGCGCCTCTTCAGCCGCCTCGATGGCGGCCAGCGGGCCGGACAGCACGCACAGGCGTTCGCCATTGACGGCACCCAGATCACAGCCCAAATCCAGCAGGGATTGCAGCTCGGCCTCGGCCAGGGGCACCGAGGTCATGGCGCCCTGCGGCAGCGACTGCAGCAGGCGGCCGCGCGCCGCGACGATGCGCAGGGCATGCGGCAGCTCGAACACGCCAGCCAGGCAGGCCGCCACATACTCGCCCAGGCTGTGGCCCAGCATGGACACGGGCTGCACGCCGCGCGCCATCCACATCCGGGCCAGCGCGTAGCCGATCACGAACAGGGCCGGCTGGGCCTTGTCCATGGCGGACAGCGCCGCGTCGGCCTCCACCTCTTCACCCGGTGCGGGGAACAGCCACTGGCGCAGGTCCCAGCCTGTTTCGGCCTGCAGCAGCTCGCAGCAGCGGTCCACCTCCTGCCGGAATACACCGCCGTCGCGGTACAGGTCCAGGCCCATGTTGGCGTGCTGCACGCCCCCGCCCGGGAAAAGAAAGACCACGCGGGGCGGCTGCGCCGGCACCTCGGTGGCCTGGCCTGCCGGTGCAGCAGCAGCAGCAGCAGCAGCGAGGTGCAGGCCCTCCACCGCCATGCCCATGCCGTCGGCCACCACGGCACGGCGATGGCCGAAGGCGCGGCGGCCCTGCTGCAGGGTGTGGGCCACATCGTCCAGCGACAGGCCGCTGCCGGCCTGCTGCAGATGGGCGGCCAGGCGGCGCGCCGCTTCGTCCAGCGCACGGGGGCTGCGAGCGGACAGCGGCAGCACTTGCCAGCCCCGGGCTGCATCCGCCTGTGTAAGAGAAGGGGCGGCAGAGGTGGCAGGGGCGGCAGCAGCCTCCTGCAGCACCACATGGACATTGGTGCCGCCAATGCCGAAGGCGCTCACGCCCGCGCGGCGCGGTGTGGCCGCCTGGGGCCAGGGCTTGGCCACGGTGTTGACATGGAAGGGACTGCGCTCGAAGTCGATCTGCGGGTGCGGCCGCTCGAAATGCAGGCTGGGCGGCAAGGTGGCATGCCGCAGCGAGAGCACCGTCTTGATCAGGCCCGTGACACCGGCGGCCGCATCGAGATGGCCGATATTGGTCTTCACCGAGCCGATGGCGCAGTAGCCCCTGCGCTGCGTGCTGGCGCGAAAGGCCTGGGTCAGCGCCGCGATCTCGATGGGGTCGCCCAGCGCCGTGCCCGTGCCATGGGCTTCCACATAGCCGATGGTGTCGGCCGGCACGCCCGCCAGGGCCTGCGCCGCGCGCACCACGGCGGCCTGGCCGTTGACGCCGGGCGCCGTGAAGCCCACCTTGTCTGCGCCATCGTTGTTGGCGGCGCTGGCCAGGATGACGGCGTGGATGGTGTCGCCGTCGCGCAGCGCATCGTCCAGGCGCTTGAGCACCACAATGCCCGCGCCGCTGCCCTGCAGCGTGCCTGCGGCCTGGGCATCGAAGGCGCGGCAATGCCCGTCCGGCGAGAAGATGGCGCCGGCCTGGTAGCGGTAGCCGCCGTTTTGCAGCAGGTTGAGCGAGACGCCCCCGGCCAGCGCCATGGCGCATTCATGGCCCAGCAGCGCCTGGCAGGCGGTGTGCACGGCCATCAGCGAGGTCGAGCAGGCCGTCTGCACGGTGACGGCCGGGCCGCACAGGTCCAGCTTGTAGGCCACGCGCGTGGCCAGGGCATCGGCCATGTTGCCGCTCATCAGGCCCAGCAGGTCGGCGACCTGGGCGCCAGGGCCCGGCGCATGGCGGGGCAGCAGATGGCGCATCAGGTAGACGCTGGCGCCCGTGCCCGCATACACGCCGATGGCGCCGGGATGGCGCCGTCCCTCGTAGCCCGCGTGCTCCAGCGCCTGCCACGCGCATTCCAGAAAAAGGCGGTGCTGCGGGTCCAGCTGCTCGGCATCGCGCGGGGTGTAGCCGAAGAAGTCGGCATCGAAGAGGTCCATGCCGGCCAGCGGCACGCCGGCCTTCACGTAGCCGGCATCGTCCAGCAGGGCCTGGGGCACGCCCAGGGCGCGCAGCTCATCGTCGCTGTAGCGCTTCACGGACTCGACGCCGTCACGGATGTTGGTCCAGAAGCTGTCGATGTCGTCGGCGCCCGGAAAGCGCCCGGCCATGCCGATGACGGCGATCTCCAGGCCGGTGGTTTCGGAGGAAGAAGACATCAGAGGGTCCTTTCGATGTGGCGCTTGCGCTGCAGCAGCGCCTCGCGGCGGCGCTGGGCCGCGTCCATGCCGTCCCGGGCGGCGGCCGCCTGCGCGGCGCCCTCGCCCTCGCCCTCGCCCTCGCCCTCGCTATCTGCGCCCTGCTCGATGCGCCGCGCCAGGGCCGACACCGTGGGGTGCTTGAAGAGATCGACCAGGGACAGTTCCCGGCCCAGCCGCGACTCCAGCAGGCCATGCACGCGGATGAGCTGCAGCGAATGCCCGCCCAGGTCGAAGAAGTTGTCGCTGGCGCCTATGCGCTCCACGCCCAGCACCTGGGCCCAGAGGGCGGCAATGGTCGCGGCCACGCCGCCCTCGGGCGGCTCGTAGGCCTGGTGCTCCAGGGCCGGCAGGGTGGGCGCCTCGGGCAGCGCCTTGCGGTCCACCTTGCCGTTGGCGTTCAGCGGCAAGGCATCCAGCACGGTGATGGACGAGGGCAGCATGTAGTCGGGCAGGGCCGCGGCCAGCGCGCTGCGCAGCGCGGCCATGTCCAGGCTCTGCCCCTGCTGCACCGAGACAAAGGCGGCCAGCCGCGCGCCGTCGGCCGCCTGGCGGGCGACCACCACGGCCTCGCGCACGGCGGGGTGGGCCAGCAGTTGCGCCTCCACCTCGGCCAGCTCGATGCGAAAGCCGCGGATCTTCACCTGGTGGTCCACGCGGCCCAGGTAGTCGATCTGGCCGTCGCCGCGCCAGCGCACCAGGTCGCCCGTGCGGTACAGGCGCTCGCCCGTGCGGCTGGCGGGGTCGGCGACAAAGCGCTCGGCGCTCAGGCCCGGCCGCCGCCAGTAGCCGCGCGCCAGGCCCACACCGCCCAGATACAGCTCGCCGGCCACGCCGCGCGGCACCTCGTTGAGCGCGGCATCCAGCACATGGGTGCGCAGCCCGGCCACGGGGCGGCCTATGGGCACGGACAACGCGCCCTCGTCCCGGCAGTCCCACCAGGTGACCTCGATGGCCGCCTCCGTGGGGCCGTAGAGATTGAGCAGGCGGGTGCCGGGGAAGGCCTGCAGCACGGCCGCCTGCAATTCGGCGGACAGGGCCTCGCCGCTGCAGATGATGCGCTGCAGCCCCTGGCAGGTGGCGGCCGCCGGGTGCGCCATGAAGGCCTGCAGCATGGACGGCACGAAGTGGATGGTGCTGACCTGGTGGCGCGCTATCAGCTCGGCCAGGCGCCGGGGATCGCGGTGGTCGCCGGGGGCGGCCAGCGCCAGGCATGCGCCGGTGGTCAGCGGCCAGAAGAATTCCCAGAAGGAGATGTCGAAGCCGAAGGGCGTTTTCTGCAGCACCGTATCGCCCGGGCCCAGCGGCTGGTGCATCTGCCCCCAGGCCAGGCGATTGCACAGCGAACGGTGGCGGTTGGCCGCGCCCTTGGGACGCCCGGTCGAACCCGAGGTGTAGATCACATAGACCAGGCTGTCGCCATGCAGGGCAATGGCCGGGTTGTGGACCGGCATGTCCTGCAGCCGGGACGCCAGACCAGGCACATCGACCCATTGGGCACTGCAGTCGGCCGGCAGGCGGTCCCGCACCTGCGGCTGCACCAGCACCAGGGACACGCCGCTGTCCTCCAGCATGTAGGCGATGCGGTCGGCCGGGTGCTCGGGGTCGATGGGCACATAGGCCGCGCCGGCCTTCATGATGGCCAGCAGCCCCACGACCATCTCGATGGAGCGCTCCATGGCAATGCCCACCGGCACGCCGGGCCGCACGCCCGATGCGATCAGGTGATGCGCCAGCCGGTTGGCGCGCGCATTGAGCTCGGCGTAGCCCAGCGTGGCCTCGCCCAGGCACAGGGCCGGGGCATCGGGGCTGCGCGCCACCTGCTGCTCGAAGCGGCGGTGCACGATGTCGCCGCCGTGCAGGACCTGGTCATTGCAGCTCCAGGCCGCCAGTTGCTGGCGTTCTTCGGGACCCAGCAGCGGCACCTCGTCCACGGCACATTGGGGCTGGTGCGCCAGTGCGTCCAGCATGGCCGCATAGTGGGCGGCCAGGCGCTGCATGCTGCCCGGCTCGAACAGTTCGCGGGCATAGACCAGGCTGATGCCCAGGCTGCCATCGGAGCGCTCGCGCACTTCCACGGTCAGCTCGAACTGCGCATCTGCAGTCGCCAGCGGCTGGCCGGCCACCGTCCAGCCCGGCACCTGCTGCAGCGCGTGCCAGTCCTCCACCAGATGATTGAACAGCACCTGGAACAAGGGGCTGTGCGCCAGGCTGCGCTGCGGCTGCAGCGCCTCCACCAGCTGCTCGAACGGCAGCGCGTGGTGGGCCTGGGCGCCCTGCGCCGCCTCGCGGGACTGCTGCAGCACCTCGGACAGGCGCATGCGCCCGTCAATACGGTTGCGCAGCACCAGGGTGTTGACGAAAAAGCCGACCACGCCCTGCAGATCGGCATGCGCGCGGTTGGCCACGGGCACGCCGACGCGGATGTCCTCCTGCCCCGTGTAGCGGTACAGCAGCGCCTGCCATCCTGCCAGCAGCAGCGTGAAGAGCGTGTCTCCCTGCTGGCGGGCCTGCGCGCGCAGCGCCTGCAAGGTTGCGCCGGACAGCTCGAAGCTGTGCCGTCCCGCCCGATAGCGTGCCAGCGCCTGGCGCGGATGGTCGGTGGGCAGGGCCAGCACAGGCTGGGCCTCGCCTGGGGGCACCTGCAACCGTTCCAGCCAGTAGGCCAGCGAGGCCGGCTGGCCTTGCTGGGCCTGCTGAGCCTGCTCCCGCTGCCAGACGGCGTAGTCCACATACTGCAGCGCCGGGCCGCTGTCCGGGGCGCCGGCATACAGCGCCGCCAGATCGTCCAGCAGGATCTGCATGGAGGCGCCGTCGGAGACGATGTGGTGCATCACCAGCGCCAGGATGTGCTCATTGGCCTGCAGCCGCACCAGGGCAGCCCTGGCCAGCGGCCCCTGCTGCAGATCAAAGGGCTGGGCGCACAGCGCCTGCAGCCATTGGGCGGCGTGCTCCTCGCGCTGCGCGGGCTTGCCCTGCGCGGCCTGCGCGGCATCCAGCCACTGCAGCTCCAGCCTGCCCTGGGAGTCCAGGCGCTGCTCGACCTCCCCATCGGGCCGGGCGTTGAATACCGTGCGCAGTGAACCGTGCCGTTCGGCCAGGCCCTGCACGGCCGCACGCAGGGCGCCTGCATCCAGCGGCCCGGTGATGCGCAGGGCGCCCTGCACGTGGTAGGCCGTGCTGCGCGTATCCATCTTCCAGAGAAACCATTGGCGCTGCTGGGCCGGCGTCAGCGGCAGGGGCATGGCGCGGCGGGCCTCGGCCAGCGGGGCAATGCGCTGCAGCGCCGTGCCCGGCTGGCGCTGTTGGCACAGCCGGTCGATGTCCTGCGCCTGGTCGCGCAGCCGCGGGTGCTCGAAGACCCGCCCGGCCGGATACTCCAGGGACCATTGCCGGCAGATGCGCGCGGCCAGCCGCACGGCGGCCAGGGAGTTGCCGCCTTGCGCGAAGAAGTTGGCCTCGCCGGCCGGCCCGTGCAGGGCCTCGCCACCGAGCACCTCGCGCCACAGGCCGGCCAGCGTGCCTGTGGTGGGATCTGCCGCGCCCGCCTCCTGCGGTGCCTGGCTGCCGCCGTCCGCGAAGCGGCCCGACTCGAACACCGCCCAGGCATCCAGCGTGCGCGCGGACCAGCCCTGGCGGCAGGCTGCGCGCTGCAGCTTGCCGCTGGAGGTGCGGGGCAAGGCGCCGGGGTTGAGCAGCACGATCACCCGGGGCGCCTCGCCGCACTGCGCCCCCACGGCGGTGCTCAGTGCATCGACCAGGGCCTGGGCCGGCACCAGTTTTTGCATGCCGAACGAGACTTCGGCAGCAATGCCTATGCCTTCCCGGCCATCGATGTCCACCGCAAACGCGGCCACGCGCCCCTTGCGCACGGCTTCGACCTCGGCCTCGACCACGCGCTCGATGTCCTGCGTGTAGAGGTTGTGCCCGCGCACGATGATCAGGTCCTTGATGCGGCCCGCCACATGGACCTGCCCAGCATGCACGAAGCCCAGGTCGCCCGTGCGCAGCCAGCGCCGGCCTGCATGCTCGACAAAGGCCTGTTGCGTTTGCTGCGGCTTGCCCCAGTAGCCCTGGCTGATGCTGGGGCCGTGCGCCCAGATCTCGCCCACGCGGCCGGGCTCCAGCACCTGCAGGCTGTGCGGATCGACGATGTTCACCGCATGGCCGGGAACGGCGGGGCCGCAGCCCACGAGCGGGGTGGTCTGCGAGGCGCCCGGGCTTTCCTCGGCCCGGCCCTGGCCCAGGGCCTCGGTATCGAAGGACGTGATCGTGGCGCCTGCGCCGCAACTGCCGCCGGTGATGAACAGGGTGGCTTCGGCCAGGCCGTAGCAGGCATAGGCCGCGTCGGGCCGCAGGCCGCAGGCGGCAAAGCGCTGCGCGAAGGCCGTGACGGTATCGGCACGCACGGGTTCGGCGCCCGTGTAGGCCAGCCGCCAGCTCGACAGGTCCAGCAGCGCCAGTTGCGACGGCTTGATGCGCTCCAGGCACATGCGGTAGGCGAAGTCGGGGCCGCCGCTGATGGTGGCGCGGTGGCGCGAGATCAGCTCCAGCCAGCGCACGGGGCTTTCCAGAAAGAGGCGCGGCGAGGTCAGCACCAGCGGCAGCCCGCTGTACAGCGGCTGCAGCAGTCCGCCGATCAGGCCCATGTCGTGGTACAGCGGTGCCCAGGACATGAAGCGGTCGCCCGCGCCGATGTCCATGCGCTGCTGGATGGCGGCCTCGTTGGCGATGAGGTTGCCGTGGCTGACCATCACGCCCTTGGGCGCCGAGGTGGAGCCCGAGGTGTATTGCAGGAAGGCGATGTCGTCGGCAGCCGGCGCATGGGGCCGCCAGGCGTCGGCATCGGCCAGGTCCACCTGGTCGGCGGCCACGGCGGCAATGCTGCCAAAGCGCGCATCGGCGCCGGGCAGGGCCTGCATCACTTCGGCCGTGCTGATCACGCAGGCCGCGTCCGCGTCGCCCACGATGCCCAGCAGCCGCTCCAGGTGCTGCACGCGCAGCGATTCCAGCGGCGGCACCGGCACGGCGATCACGCCAGCGTAGAAGCAGGCCAGCATGCTGGCGGCGTAGTGCTCGTCGTTGTCCATCATCACCAGGGCGCGCGCGCCCACCGGGCACAGCTGCTGCAGCCGGGCGGCCAGCGCGCGCACGCGGCGGTCGAACTCGCCGTAGCTGTGGCTGCGCTCGACCACGCGGCCGTCCTGCACGGCGGCCACGGTGAGCCAGATGTCGTCGGGCCGCTGCTGCGCCAGTCCCCTCAGATGCTCGACCAGGCTGGCAGGCGCCTGGCCTGCTGCCGCGATTGCACTTTGTCCACTCAGCATGTCAGCTGCCTCCCGGGTTCTCAGAAACGGTCCAGATTGCTGCGCGGCTCGGCCATGGCGACGATGACCTTGCGCGGCCCCTTGAAGGGCGAGCGCGCATGGGCCACGAGCATGTTGTCCAGCATCAGCACGTCGCCCTGCTCCCAGGGGAAGCTGACGGTCTCGGCGTCCAGCGCGGCGCGCACCTCGGCGAAGATGTCGTCGCCGATGGTGGAGCCGTCGGCGAAGAAGGTGTTGCGCGGCAGGTTCTCGATGCCGTAGACCTCCTCCAGCACCTCGCGCTCCTCGGGCTCGCGCGCCGAGATGTGGAACAGGTGGGCCTGGTTGAACCAGACCATCTCGCCCGTGACGGGGTGGCTTTCCATGGCCTGGCAGAGCTGGCGTGTGCGCAGGCCGTCGTCCTCCTTCCACTCCCAGTCCATGCGCGCATGGCGGCAGAACGCCTCGACCTCGGCGCGGCTTTCGGTGTTGAAGACCTTCTGCCAGGGCACGTCCATCTCGCCGAAGTTGCGCACGTACAGGATTCCGGGCTCGAACAGCTCGCGGATGCGCGCCGGAATGCGGCGGTAGACCGCACGGCTGTCGGCAATCGGCGTCTCGCCGCCCTCGGGCGATGCGGTGACGCAGTGGAACCAGATCTTCATGGGCCACTCGCGCGTGTAGGCCTGCTCGTTGTGCAGCGGAATGCTCTGGTGGGCCGGGTATTCGGTGGAGGTGTAGACGCCCGCGCCGCTGGAGGCCTCGACCGCGCTGCGCGGCGTGGAGGCGAATTCGTACTTGAGCAGTGGGTGGCCGAAGGCCGAGGCGAAGCGCTGGAAGGTCTCCACATCGGGCACGCCAAAGCCGCGCAGCAGCACGCCGCCCGTGGTCAGCAGGGCCTCGTCGATGTCGCGGCGCAGCGGCGGCAGCGCGGCCAGCAGGTCCTGGCCCGGCTGGGCGGGCGTGATGAGCTGGGGAAGCAGCGAGCCCGCGGGGGCCTTGCGCTCGAAGCGCTGGAGGGTTTCGTTCATGTCGATTCCTTGGTGCGCCACGCAAGAGCTGCCGCGTAGCCCGGCGGCGCTGGCAGCGCCATCGCTTGAAAACCATTCCAGTCGGGGACCGCGCAGGCGATGGCCAGCCGTCCGTCCCCTCCCGGGCTGATGCCTATGGAGCGCAGGTGGTCGGCCACGCCGATGCCGATGGCCTTGAGCACGGCTTCCTTGCCCACCCAGCGCTGGTAGAAGGCCGCCAGCCGATCAGGCGCACGGCGCACGCTGGCGCGCTCCTGGTCGGTGCAGACGGCGTCGAGCATGACCTCGGCATCGAGGTCGGGCTTGTGCTGCTCGATGTCCACGCCCAGGTGCAGCACGCCACCGGGGTCGGCCAGCGCGATCAGCGCATGGCCGCCCGAATGCGAGACATTGAAGAGCGGTGCCCGCAGCGGGTCCTCGTCGACAAAGGGCTTGCCGTGGACGCCGACCGCCAGCGGCACATCGGCCGGGCAGCAGCCCAGCCTGCGCCCCAGCAGCCGCCGCGTGGCAGCGCGCGTCTGCGCGAAGCGCAGCCGGTCGGCGGCCCGCACGAAGTGCGCGGCGCGACCGCGCTCCTCGGGGGTCAGGTGCGGCAGGCTGTCGCTCAGTTCGGCCGACAGGTCCAGGTCCAGCCTGAAGACCTCGATGCCCTGGCTCATGGCCTCACGCACGGACACGAGCTGCATGGATTTCCCCCTGGAGTGACTGGGCCCCGGCCAGGCGCTGCGCCAGCACGGCCAGCACATCGCCTTCGCGCTGCCTGATGAAGAAATGCCCGCCCTCAAACCAGTCCAGCGTGAAGGCCTCGGCAGCCTCCTGCGACCAGGCCTGGACGCGGGGCGCCTCGATGTCGTCCTGCCGCCCCGCAAAGACGTGCACCGGCAGCGGCAGGCCCGCAGCGGGCACATGGCCGAAGCTCTCGCAGACGCGGTAGTCGGAGCCCAGCACATCCAGCGTGATGCGCATGAGCTCGGGGCTGGCAAACACCTCTTCGGGCGTGCCGCCCTGCCTGCGCAGATCGGCAATCAGCGCCGCATCGTCGCCCTTGCCCGCAAAGCGCTCGGGATCGCGGCAGGCCGGTGCCGGGCTGCCCGAGGCAACCAGGGCCAGCGGCAGCTCCCTGCCCTCCTCGCGCAACTGCCGCGCCATGCCGAAGGCCAGCAGCGCGCCCATGCTGTGGCCCAGCAGCGCAAAGCGGCCGCGCATGGCCTGGCGCTGCTCGGCGCACAGCAGCGAGACCAACTGCCCGAAGTCCTCGACCGCAGGCTCGCCCAGCCGGCTGCCCCGCCCCGGCAGCTCCACCGGCGCAATGCGGATCCAGTGGGGCAGCAGCCTGCGCCAGCGCAGGTACATGGTGGCGCTGGCGCCTGCGCATGGCAGGCACAGCAGGGTCAGCGGCGCGTGCATGCGCGTCAGCCCGCTGCGGTTTCGATCACGGTATCGGTATCGCTTTGCAGCGCGGCGCCGGCTCCCGCCTGCTCCTGCTGCTGCATCCACACGCGCAGCGACTTGGGCCGCATGTCGGTCCAGGTGGCGTCCACGTAGTCGAGCACGGTTTTCTTGTCGCCCTTCACGCCCTCCACGGCGGTCCAGCCGCCGGGCACGGCCTTCCAGTGCGGCCAGATGGAATACTGTTCCTCGTGGTTGACCAGAACGATGAAGGTTTCGTCTTCGCGGTCGAAGCAGCTTGTAGACATGCAGGCGTCCTTTATGCGGTTGAACATCGGTGAGGCCAGTACCGGATCGCGGCGACCCGGTACTGCGCCTCTGTTCAACATGACGTTCCGGATCCGAAACTGTTCACGCCGCGTGCGCGCCGGTTCCGGGTCGTGCGCCGGGCTGCACCGTTCAATGGTGGTCCAGCAGCGAGCGGTGGACATGGATGGCCTTGCAGGCATCGGCAATCCTGGCGTTCACCAGGCCCAGCGCGCACTCCATGTGCTCGGCGATCTGGCGCTGGGTGAGGCCCTTGATGCGGTACAGCTCGAAGGTCTCGCGGGTCTTGGGCGGCACCTCGTCCAGGGCCTGGTCGATCAGGCGTATGGCCTGGGACTCGAACAAAAGGCGCTCGGGCGAGCGGCTGTCCGGTATCTCCAGCGTCTCCACATCCACGCCGTGGGTGCGGTAGCTGTTCTCGCGCTCCTGGCGGCGCAGGTAGTCCAGCGCCATGTTGCAGACGGCGCGCGTCCAGTAGGCGGCGGGCCTGGCGATCTCGGCATCGCTGCGCATCTCGGCAACGCGCAGATAGGTGTCCTGCACGGCGTCGTCGGCCAGTTCAGGATTCCTGAGAATTCTTCGCGCGACCCTCACCAACTGTCCACGCGAAGCAATGAAAACCTCTTCCAGCGAAGAATGTGTGTGATTCAAGGACACGATGCAGTTCCTCTCGCAAGCTAGGCAAGAACGTCAAGGGGAAATGTCGACCGCAGGTCGATGGACTGCCGGCGCGCCACCCGTGCAAAAAGACGGGAACGGGGCTCGGCACAGGCGGAAAGCGGCGGCACGACCGCTGACCGCAGGGCATCAGTGCACGCCGATGCGCATCGGCGTGACTTGGGGGGACGGGCCTTAGATCGGCCTCATACCGGCTTCATGGCGGCGGCCGACCTCGCCGGGCCCATGCGTCCTGGAACAGGATCGGCAAGGGCTGTGCGGCCTTGCAGACGTGCTGAAACTTGAACCGGGACCAAGGCATGCAGTGGTGCTCCTTTAACGTTTTCCAGAACATGAAATGAGAAGCATTAACAGCTCCGGCGACAAAACCGGGTCTGGATCGGCATCTCGTACCTGTCTGGAAGACGTCCCGCCAAGGCAAACGAAGACACGGCTATCGGCATTGGAAAATCGGCAGCCGGTGCCTATGGATTCCCGTCCCTATGGCTTTCCCTCGCCATGGATGATGGGCCTGGATCATGACGGACTGGTGATGCCCCAAGCGCAGCGCGGGGGCACAGAAGGGCTGGGTGCGCAGGCAGGAAAAGCGAACGGAGCGCAGCCTGCTGCTGCAACCTGCAGACGAAAAAAAAGCCACCTTGCGGTGGCTTCTTGCCTGTGCAAACGCTGGGTTTGCACAAGGAATCTGGCGGAGTGGACGGGACTCGAACCCGCGACCCCCGGCGTGACAGGCCGGTATTCTAACCAACTGAACTA
>JGI24771J26695_1000277_pt1:5000-29524 | contig 29524 bp, 32 predicted proteins | sample LakSupMetagenome_FD_26695 | JGI IMG/M metagenome (IMG submission 26695)
GGCCGGCGGCGGCGCCCGCAAGGGCGACAAGCTCGTCGCCGAGCAACCGATCGCCTCGGCGCGGCACAGCGTGCGCGCGCCGATGTCCCAGCGCATCGGCGATCGCGAGGTCATCCGGGTACGCCCGTTCGTGCGGCTCTCGACCAATCTGTCGCTGACCAGCGGCGTCTATGCCGCCAACATCCCGCCCTTCAATCCGCTGCGGCTCTTCGCCGAGGGTGCCCCCAGCGGCGAGCGCTATGCCGAGCCGGTCACCGAAATGGCTGATGCCGACGTCTCGATCACCAAGCGTGATCTCGCCGACATGCCGATCGTGCCTGGCAAGGCCAATCTCACCGACGCCGACGTCGTCAACCAGATGGAGGAGGAGCGCGCCAACCTCGCCGCCGCCGATCGTCGCGCCGCCTTGCCGATCCCGCCTCAGCTGATGCTGAGCCGCACCTTGGCCCAGGGCAGCCAGGCTGCAGGCGCCGCTGGTAATCTCCTGTCCTACGCTCCCGCCACCGACACCTCCTTCTCGGGCATCGAGGTCCGTGTCGTCCCGGAGAACGTCACCAACGCACCGAAGACTCCGATGGCCGCCACGCGCGAACCGCAGGTCGAGGAGAAGCTGCTGATCACCCGCCGCGGCGAGAATTTCGAGACGGTGGTGCGCAATGCCGGCGCCAGCCGCGACCAGATCGTCTCGATGATGAAGGCCTTCGACGGCCGCGTGAAGGTCGCCGCATTGCCGGAAGGGCAGGTGCTGCAGGCCTTGTTCGCTCCCGGCCCGCGCCCCGGCGACCCGCGCCAGATCGTCCGCGTCGCCCTGCTCGACAATGGCCGCCCCTCCGCCGCCGTCGCCGTCAACGACAAGGGCCTGTTCGTTCCGGTCTCCCTGCCGCGAGCCGAGACGACCGGGCCTTCGCAGAAGTCGCAGGTCAGCGCGCAGGACGACGAGAGCGAAGAGGAAGAGGAGGGCGGCACCGGCGCGCGGCTTTATGAGAGCCTCTACGAGACCGGGTTGCGCCATGACCTGCCGCGTCCGCTGATCGACGAGCTCGTCCGGATCTTCTCCTATGATCTCGACTTCCAGCAGCGGGTGCGCGGCGGCGACAATCTCGAAGTCATCTTCACCGACGACGATGACGGCGGCGAGCGCGCCGAGATCCTCTCGGCGAGCCTCACCGTCAACGGCGAGACGCGCCAGGTCTTCCGCTATCAGGCGCCCGAGGACGGGCTGATCGACTATTTCGACAGCGACGGGCGCTCGCTGAAGAAGTTCCTGCTGCGCAAGCCGATCAGCGAGGGCGAGATGCGCTCGGGTTTCGGCATGCGCTACCATCCGATCATGCGCTATTCGAAGATGCATACCGGCATCGACTGGGCCAACAAGATCGGCACGCCGATCCTGGCTGCCGGTAACGGCACGATCATCAAGGCGGAATGGGATTCAGGCTATGGCCGGCGCATCGAGATCCAGCACGCCAACGGCTACGTTACCTCCTATTCGCACCAGTCGGCCTTTGCCAAGGGTATCGCGCCGGGCGTCAAGGTCCGCCAGGGCCAGGTAATCGGCTTCCTCGGCAGTACCGGCCTCTCCACCGGGCCCCATCTGCACTATGAGGTCCTGGTCAACGGCAACTTCGTCAACCCGATGAAGATCAAGGTGCCGCGCGGCCGCGAGCTCGACGGCAAGGCGTTGGTCGAGTTCAAGCGACAGCGCGACGAAGTCCTGGGCCTGATCGAAAAGGCCGGAGGCCAGACCGCGCAATTGCGCTGAACCGCGTTCCCCTGCCGGCGGGCCAGATGCTATCGTCCTTCCTCATCGTCCTGCCCGTCTTCGGCCTGATCGCGATCGGCTATGGCGCGCGCTGGCTGAAGCTGCTGCGGGAAACCACGGGCGAGGGCCTCTCCGACTTCGTCTTCGTTCTCGCCATCCCCTGCCTGCTCTTCAAGACGCTGGCGACGGCCACGATCCCGCCGGACCAGCCCTGGGGCTATTGGGTCTCCTATTTCACCGGCCTCGCCATCGTCTGGGTGATCGCCCAGCTCGTGGCACAGCATCTGTTCGCCCGCAAAGGCCCCGAACTCGTCGTCTCCGGCTTCGCCGCAGCGCAGTCGAACACCGTCTTCGTCGGCATCCCGATGATCCTGAAAGCCTATGGCGAGGCCGGGGCGGTGCCGCTCAGCCTGCTGCTGGCCGTGCATCTGCCGGTGACCATGACGGCCGCGACACTGCTCGCCGAAGGCAAGGGCACCTCGCCTCTGCTGCTGCTCAGGCGCCTGTTCACCCACCCGATCGTCGTCGGCATCCTGCTCGGCAGCGCCGTGCGCCCCATCGTCGGCCTGATCCCGGCGCCGCTCTGGTCGATCGTCGATCTGATCGCGGGCGCCGCCGTCCCCTGCGCCCTGGTCAGCCTCGGCATCGCGCTGCGGCGCTACGGCCTGGCCTCCGGCATCGGCCTCCCGGCGATCCTGAGCTTCCTCAAGCTCATCCTGCACCCGCTGATCGTCTTCCTGCTGGCGACGAAGGTCTTCGCCATGCCGGTTGCCTGGGCCGGCGTCGCCGTGCTCTTCGCCGCCTGTCCCTGCGGCATCAACGCCTATCTCTTCGCCGAGCGCTACAAGCAGGGCGTCGCCGACGCCTCCAGCGCAATCGCGCTTTCGACCGGGCTGTCGCTCTTCACCACGGTCGGCTGGCTGACTTTTCTAGGGGTCGGCTGACCGGGATCGAGCGATTCACGTGAAACCGAGCTGCCGCCGGATCGCGTCCGGCTTCGTTCCGTCCGCCCGCAGATCGGCAAGGCTCCGAGACATCCGGCTCTTCGCCAGCTTCTGCCCGGTCTCGTCGCTGAGCAACTGGTGGAAATGATAACGCGGCGTCGGCAGACCGAGCAGCCGTTGCAGCAGCACATGGATGTCGGTCGCCGCTTCCAGGTCCCGCCCGCGCACGACATGGCTGACGCCTTGCAGCGCGTCGTCGACCACCACCGAGAGATGATAGCTCGTCGGCACGTCCTTGCGCGCCAGCACGACATCGCCCCAGCGTGCCGGATCGACGGCTATCTCGTGTTCCGCTCCGGTCTCGTCGAAGCGCCGGTAGGAGAGCGATTCGCCGGCCATCCGTGCCAAGGCCCGGTCCATGGCGAGCCGCAGCACGTGCGGCTCGCCCGCTTCGCAGCGGCGGCGCATTTCGGCTTCGCCAAGGGCACGGCAGGTTTCAGGATAGAGCGGCGCGCCATCGGGATCGCGCGGCCAGGGGATTCCGGTCGTCGCCTCCCGTTGGCGCACGGCATCCTTGATCTCCTGGCGCGAGCAGAAGCAGGGATAGACCAGCCCTGCCGCCTCGAGCCGGCCCAACGCCTGGCGATAATCGTCGAAATGCAGGGATTGCCGCCGGACTTCCGGCGCAAAGGAAATCCCGAGCCAGGCAAGGTCCTCGAGAATCCCCTGCTCGAATTCCGGCCGGCAGCGGGTGAGATCGATATCCTCGATCCGCAGCAGCATCTCGCCCTGCAAACGCGCGGCGAGGCGCTCGTTCATCAGCGCCGAATAGGCATGGCCGAGATGCAGCCGCCCGTTCGGACTCGGCGCGAACCGGAAGATCGGAGAAGACGACGCCATCGCCTCCTGTCTATGGTCCCTCGCATCTCTCGCCAAGCCCGGCCTGCTGACACAGTCCGGACGTCCGATCGGTGATAGACCGGGCCAACATGACGACGATCTCCAGCACCGCCGATCTCGAAGAGGGCATGGCTGCCCTCGCCGCGCTCGACCCCGCCTGGGCGCCGATCATCGCCCGCACCGGCATCCCGCCCTTGCGCCGACGCGAGAGCGGGTTTTCGAGCCTGGCTTCGATCATCGTGTCGCAGCAGCTCTCGGTGGCGAGCGCCCGTGCCGTCTGGGCGAGGGTCGAGAGCGTGCTCGCGCCCCTGACGCCGGAACGCGTCCTTGCTGCCAGCGACGAGGAGATGCGCCTGTCGGGGCTGTCGCGCCCGAAGCAGAAGACGCTGCGCGCCGTCGCTGCGGCGATCGCCGAGGACCGGCTCGACCTTACCGCGCTGGAGACGGCGACGCCGGACTTCGTCCACGCCCACATGACCGCCGTCTCCGGCATCGGCCCATGGACGGCGGATGTCTATCTGCTGTTCTGCCTCGGCCATCGCGACGGCTTCGCCGCCGGCGACCTCGCGGTGCAGGAAGCGGCGAAGGTCGCTTTCGCGCTGCCGGCGCGGCCCAAGCCCGCCGAACTCACTCGGCTCGCCGAAGCCTGGCGGCCCTGGCGCGGCGTCGCCGCGCGGCTGCTCTGGTCCTATTACGCGGTGCTGAAATCGCGCGAGGGCATCAACGCCTGACGCGCCTAGCCTCGCACGATCTTCAGCGCCGCCTGTGCCGCGCTGCGCAGGAAGCCGGTGTCGCTCATCACAGTGACCAGGCGCGCGCCGAGTGCGACACCTTCAGCGGCCCGCTCTGCGCTCGCGGCATAGAAGGCGACCGGCTTGTTCACCGCGTTCGCCCGCGCCACGATATGGCGCAGCGCATCGTCGACCTCCTTGGCGGAGGCGTTGACTGAGGCGCCCCCCGACAACGCAATCGAGAGATCGGACGGGCCGACGAAGAGCGCATCGATCCCGTCGAGGGCGAGGATGTCGTCAACGATCGCCATCGCCTCGCGGGTCTCGATCATCGCGAAGGTCAGCGAGAAGTCGTTGGCCTGCCGGAGATAGCTGTTCTGGTCGAGGCCGGAGGCGCCGAGGCCGCCATAGCTGCCCCAGCTGCGCTCGCCGAGCGGCGGGTACTTGGCATAGGCCGCGAGCCGGCGCGCATCCTCGATCGTGTTGATCATCGGCGCGATCACGCCGGAAGCGCCGGAATCGAACAGCTTCGAGACGTTCTGGAACTCGCCGACCGGAATGCGCGCGATCGCAGGCTTGCCGGCGGCGTTGATCAGCGGGATCGCCCGGATGACCTCGGCCAGCGTGATCGGGCCGTGCTGCATGTCGAGCGTGACCGCGTCGAAGCCCTCCTGCGCCAGGATCGCGGCGATGCTCGGATCGGGCAGCCCGCACCAAGCTGACAGCAGCGTCTCGCCCTTGGCGAGGCGATCAGCGAGCGAGGACAGCACAGTCGGCTTGGCGGCGGTCATGAGCGCATTCTTCCGGTTGCCCGCTCTTCACCACTGGCGGGTCCAGTGACCCTGGACCGAACCGGCGGCGAAAGGCAAACCATGCGGCATGCGCCCTGCTCAAGGGCGCAATGCAGCGAAAGCCACATTGCGCCGAGCCTCGTTCAGCGGCCTGCCTGGATCTCGTCGGCGGCCTTGATCAGCAGCTCGGTCATCGTCCGGCGAATCTCATCGTCGGCGACCGCGACGCCGCCCGCGGCGAAATCGGCCTTGACCTTGCGCAGCACGTCGTCGTCGCCGGCTTCCTCGAAATCGGCGAGCACGACCGACTTGGCATAGGCATCGGCATCGGCGCCGCCTTTGCCGAGTTTGTCGGCGGCCCACAGGCCGAGCAGCTTGTTGCGCCGGGCGGTCGCCTTGAAGCGCAGCTCCTCGTCATGCGCGAACTTGTTCTCGTAGGCGTCCTTGCGCTGGTCGAAGGTGGTCATCTGGCTCTTATCCTCTTCGGAGCGGCAATCTTGCTGCGGCGCGACATCAAGTTTCGCCATATAGCAATGTGATGGCGGTGCGGGCTAGAGGCCCCGCCGAACAAGCGGCTCCAACCCCGTCGAATCGGGCACCAGAGCCCCGCCTTTTGCCATTTGTTGCGTTTGCGGCGCGAAAGGCCCATATAGCGCGAGCGCGGCGAGCTTCCAACGGAGCGAGGCCCGCATGAACCAGCCGGATCGGCGCGCCAAGATCGAACTCGACAGAGCAACGGGATTGCGCGAGAGCGTGCTGAACAGGGCCATGATCCCGCCGCGGGCGACCGCGACCAGAGAGAGGCCGACCCTTTGGATTTCCTCAAGCCACGGTATATCCCGATGAACCGCCGCCGTCGCATTTACGAAGGCAAGGCGAAGGTCCTCTATGAGGGACCGGAGCCTGGAACGCTGATCCAGCATTTCAAGGACGACGCGACCGCCTTCAATGCCAAGAAGCACGAAGTGATCGACGGCAAGGGCGTGCTCAACAACCGCATCTCCGAGCACATCTTCAGCAATCTCAACGATATCGGCGTGCCCACGCATTTCATCCGCCGGCTGAACATGCGCGAGCAGCTGATTCGCGAGGTCGAGATCATTCCGCTCGAGGTCGTGGTCCGCAATGTCGCGGCCGGCTCGCTCTCGACCAAGCTCGGCATCGAGGAGGGCACGCAGCTGCCGCGCTCGATCATCGAGTTCTATTACAAGAACGACGCGCTGAACGACCCGATGGTCTCGGAAGAGCACATCACCGCCTTCGGCTGGGCGACGCCGCAGGAGATCGACGACATCATGGCGCTCGCCATCCGCGTCAACGATTTCCTCTCCGGCCTGTTCCTCGGCGCCGGCATCCGCCTCGTCGACTTCAAGATGGAGTGTGGCCGGCTCTGGGAAGGCGACATGATGCGCATCGTCGTCGCCGACGAGATCAGCCCCGATTCGTGCCGGCTCTGGGACATCCGCTCCAAGGACAAGATGGACAAGGACCGCTTCCGCCGCGACCTGGGCGGTCTGATCGAGGCCTATACCGAGGTGGCGCGCCGCCTCGGCATCCTCGGCGAGAACGAAAAGCCGGGCCCGACCGGGCCGCGCCTCGTGCAGTGAGCGTGACGGCTACCGGAACTCTGACGACCGGACGGGGGCGCTTGCGCTCCCGTTTGCGTTTCGGCGCGCTCGCGGTCGGTCTGCTGCTGATCGCCGGCTGCGCCGATCATTTCGGGCCGGGCCTGGTCCAGCTCGCCGCCGGGCGTGGCTGGGAGCCGCTGCCGATTCAGAACTGGGTCGTCAACGACGGCATCAACCCGAAGGCCATGGTGTTTTGCACGCCGGCGGATTGCCAGCGGCCGGGCGTTGCCGCGCTGCTGAGCTTCGAGGGCCGCGAAGCTGCCGACATGGCGAGGACGCTCGCACTCAACCCGGCAAGGCTGGCGCGCGAGTTCTCGAAGCGCCCGAAAGCAAAGCAGGCCGAAAAGCCGAAGAGCACGACCACCGTCTCGCGCTTCAAGCAGGACGGGACCGACGGCATCCTCGTCGAGATCCGCGCCAGGGACGGCGGCCGCCTGGCCGCGACGGCGATCCTCTACGCCCGCAAGGACAACACCCTGTCCATGGCGATCGCCGTGACCGACGATTCGCAAGCCGCCCAGGATGTCGCCCGCGCCACCTGGGCGAGCCGCTGAAATGGTTGAGCCCGCACCGATTCACCTTTAAGCGAACCCATAAGCGCCCCCGTTCCGGAGATCACGATGAAAGCCCGCGTCACCGTCACCCTCAAGACCGGCGTGCTCGACCCGCAGGGCAAGGCGATCGAGGGCGCGCTGAAATCGCTCGGTATCGACGGCGTCGGCTCGGTCCGCCAGGGCAAGGTCTTCGACATCGAGCTCGACGGTGCCGACAAGATCGCGGCCGAAGCCGCGCTCAAGGCCGCCTGCGAAAAGCTGCTCGCCAACACCGTGATCGAGAATTACCGGGTCGAGATCGGAGCCTGACCGATGCGCGCCGCCGTCATCACCTTCCCCGGCTCGAACCGCGACGGCGACGTCGCCAAGGCCCTGCGCCAGGCCGGCGCTCATGTCGACCATGTCTGGCATGGCGACCATGAGCTGCCGGCCGGCACCGATCTCGTCGTCCTGCCGGGCGGCTTCTCCTATGGCGATTATCTGCGCTGCGGCGCCATCGCCGGGCGTGCCCACATCATGGACGCGACGCGGGCCCATGCGGCGCGCGGCGGCCTCGTGCTCGGCATCTGCAACGGCTTCCAGATCGCCTGCGAGGCCGGTCTGCTGCCGGGCGTGCTCGCCCGCAACGCCGACCTCAAATTCGTCTGCAAGCGCCAGCATCTCAAGGTCGAGCGCAACGACACCGCCTTCACCTCGGCTTATGCCAAGGGCCAGGTGATCGATGTCTGCATCGCCCATGGTGAGGGCAACTATATCTGCGATCCCGAAACGCTCGCCCGGCTCGAAGGCGAGGGACTCGTTGCCTTCCGCTATTGCGATGCTGAAGGCAACGTCACAACGGCCGCCAATCCGAACGGCTCACTCAACGGCATCGCCGGCATCTATTCGCCCGGGCGCAACGTGCTCGGGCTGATGCCGCATCCGGAGAATCTGATCGACGGTCTCGTCGGCGGCACCGACGGGCGCGGCATGTTCGAAAGCCTGGTCGGCGGCAAGAAGGCAGCGTGAGCGAGGCGCCCCCGCTCGTCGAGGGCCGCCAGCCACTCGTTCCGGACTGGAGTCTGGTGCTGCCTTTCCCGATGGCCCGCCGCGTCGAGGATGGCTCACTGGTCTTCTGGCATAGTCCGCGCGGCCTGACCTTCTGGCTCAACGCCTACGATGCCGGCGAGCCGGACGACGCACTCGCGAATGGCAGGAAATTCATGCCTCCGCCGCCTTCGATCTGATCGAGGAGCGTGAGACCGACTTCATCCGTTTCGCTTACCGCCTCGATGAAGGCGAGGAAGACGGACGTCAGCCGGCATTCTACGGTTTCGCCTGCGCCCGCGATGGCGGACAGATCCACATCGCCGCCTATTTCGATGACCCGGGCCTGCTCGATGCCGTGCTCGCGACCTGGCGCAGCCTGCGCTTCGGCCCCGCCCTGCAGTAAAACGATCTCAGCTGCCCTTTTGCGCCCGCGCCAGCATGCGTGACGCAGCCGCCCCGTCGAGCGGGCCGACATGCTTCTCCAGAATGCGCCCGTCCGGACCGATCAGGAAAGTCTCCGGCACGCCGTAGACGCCCCAGTCGATCGCGGCGCGACCGGCGCGGTCGACGCCGACGGCCGAATAGGGATTGCCGAGCGCGCCGAGGAAGCGGCGGGCATTCTCGGCCTCGTCCTTGTAGTTGAAGCCGACCAGCGCGACCTTGCCCTGCTTCACCGCGGGCGCTTCGGCCATCGCGACCAGGAAGGGATGCTCGACCCGGCAGGGCGCGCACCAGCTGGCGAAGACGTTGACGATCGTCGCCCTGCCCCTGGCCAGATCGGCCATGCTGAAGCTGGGAACGGGCTGGCCATCACGCAGCAAGCCTTCGAGCGGGGCCAATGTCACCGCTGGGGCGGGCTTGCCGATCAGGGCCGATGGAACCTTGCTGGCGTCGCCAGAGAACAGCCCCTTGGCGAACACCGCCGCCAGCGCCGCGAAGACCAGTAATGGGATGGCGTAGAGCCAGGGCGAGCGTCGCGCCGGTGTGGCGGTGGCCTCGCTCATGACGACGCCCCACCCCGACGGCCGGCGCCACGTTCTTCCAACGCCGCGAGCGCCCGCCGCTGGGCACGCCGGTCGAGCAGGATCGCAGCGGCAAGGCCAGCGAGGATCACGGCCGCCGCCAGATAGGCGGCGAGGATGAAGCCCGCATGAGGTCCGAGCCCGTCCATCATTGCGCTGCCTGCAGCGAAAGCCGGTCGAGCCGCTCGGCCTCAAAGATCGTCAGCGTGCGCACCCGCCGGCGCAGGATCTCGGCCTGCATGGCGGCGCAATACAGCGCCAGCGCCAGCAGCGTGAAGCCGACAGCGGTGATCACGAGCGGCCACAGCATCGAGGAATGGATGGTCGGCCCGCTCAGCCGCAGCACCGAGGCTGGCTGGTGAAGGGTGCTCCACCAGTCGACCGAGAACTTGATGATCGGGATGTTGACGCAGCCGACCAGCGTCAGGATCGCCACGGCGCGCCCGGCACGCGACGGCTCGTCGATGGCACGGCGCAGCGCGATCAGTCCGAGATAGAGGAGAAACAGCACCAGCATGGAGGTCAGGCGGGCATCCCAGACCCAGTAGGTNCCCCACATCGGCTTGCCCCAGAACGAGCCGGTCAGCAGGCAGATCAGCGCAAAGCTGGCGCCGATTGGTGCCGCGGCTTGCTGGGCAACGTCTGCGAGCGGATGGCGCCAGACCAGCACGCCGAGCGCCGACAGTGCCATCATCGAATAGAACATCAGAGCCAGCCAGGCGGCGGGCACATGGATGTACATGATCCGAATCGTCTCGCCCTGCTGGTAATCGGCCGGGGCGACGAACCAGACGAGATAGAAGCCGATCGCGAGCAAGAGCGCCGCCGCGCCCGACAACCAGGGCAGCAGCATGCTCGACAGGNGCATGAAGCGCGCGGGATTGGCCAGTTCGGTAAGGCTCGCCATGGAGTCGGTGGCCGGCTCTGCTCTTCTTTCGACCAGAGAGCATGTAGCAATCGCCGGCCCGCCTCACAATCGAGCAGCGGCCCCTGCGACGATGACGCCGCTGGCCGTGCTAATCTTTCTCGGGAGTGCTAACTGTCACGGGCTCATCGCCATCGAGAACGCCGAAGCTGCCTGAGCGGGCGCCCTCGGCCGCGACGGTAAATCCTTCCGACTGAAGACCCCGGCGCAGAAGCTCACGCACCGCAGCCGCACGACTCGGCATGCGCTTGTCGAAGCGCCAGTTCTCGACGGCGCGGAGCTCTTCCGCGTTGAGCATGATCTGCAATCGTTCGCCGCGTTCGAGCTCGGACATGGCGCGCTCCCCATCGCGCTAAGAATGAGTAAGTGACGATATGGGCACAAGCTGCTCATTCGCAAGGGGAAGCGTAATCGGCGTTACCTTAGCGTCATGCAACGGGAGCGTCTTTGATACAACCTACTAACTAGTTGAAATTATTCAAGTTTTTACTTGAATCGCGATTGCTCCTGGGCTATTCATCGATACAGGAGGGATTGTCATGCTCATCACGCTATCCGATCCCATGCGCCGCGACATCGAAGCGNCCGTGCGTCTGAGGGCCGCTCAATCGCGTGTCGTCGACGTCTTCGGCGTCGCCGAAGAGGTCCAGCTACGTTTCGTCGACGACAATGTCGCGCTCGAGGATATCGCTGCCGTTGTCGCCCGGCTGGCAACCCAATCCGGCTGCGCACTGGAACTCGACAGCGGCGAGATGCTGTCCGAAATCTGAAAGCATCAATCCGGCTGGCGCAGCGCTGCCGCCGCCGCAATGCAGCCGACGACAGCGGCCATCAGCGACAGCGCCGCCAGGATCAGCAGCGGGCTCTGCAGCGGCATCGGCCCACGCGCGGCGTCCGACGCCGAAACACCGAAGATCAGCACGGGGACGCAGAGCGGCGCGACCAGGATCGGCAGGATCAGGCCGCCGCGACGCAGGCTGGCGGTCAGCCCCGCCGCCGCCGCGCCGATGAAGCTCAGCGCCGGCGTTCCCAGCGCGAGGCTCGCGGTCAGCGGCAGCACGCCTTCCCCCGGCAGGGCGACGAGCAGCCCGAGCAGCGGCGCGGCCAGCGTCAGCGGCAGGCCGGNGGTCAGCCAATGCGCCAGAGCCTTGGCGAAGACGGCGAGCTCCAGGGGCAGCGGCGCGCTTCGGATCAGATCGAGCGAGCCGTCTTCCTCATCGGCCTGGAACAGCCGGTCGAGCCCGATCAGCGTCGCCAGCAGCGCCCCGAGCCAGAGGATCGCCGGCCCGATCCGCGACAGCAGGTTGAGATCGGGCCCGAGCGCGAACGGGATCAGCACGACAACGGTGAGAAAGAAGACGAGCGCGAGCTCGCCGCCACCACCGGCCCGGACGGCCAAAGCGAGATCGCGCCGGAGGATGGCGAGGAAGGCGCTGGTCACGGCCCGATCCTGAGGTCGCGCGCGCCGTCAAGGCCGAGCGGCCCGTGCGTCGCGGCCAGGATCGCGCCGCCCGCCGCCAGATGCCCTTGCATCAATTGCGACAGCATCGCCTGCGAGCCCGTGTCGAGCGCCGCCATCGGCTCGTCGAGCAACCAGATCGGCCGCGACGACACCAGCAGCCGCGCCAGCGCCACGCGCCGGCGCTGGCCGGCCGAAAGATAGCCGACCGGCAGAGCCCCGGCATGCGGCAAGCCGACCGCTGCGAGCGCCTCGCTTGGGCTCAGGCCGGGCGCGCCCAGCAGCTCTTGCGCGAAACGCAGGTTCTCGGCGGCGGTCAGCGCGGTTTTGAGCCCGTCGCGATGGCCGACCAGATGGGCAGCCTCCGCCAGCGGCATGTCGTCGAGCCCTTCAAGCCGGATCGAACCAGCCTCGGGCCGCAGCCGTCCGCTCAGCATCGCGATCAGGCTCGACTTGCCGGCGCCGTTGCGACCGGTGAGGGCGATGACCTCGCCATTCGCCAGCCGAAAGCCGACGCCGTCGAAGATCGCGCGGCCGCCACGGCGACAGGCGAGCCCTTCGGCCGTCAGGGCAAAAGTCTGGAATCGAATCTGCGTCACGCCGAGCCTGTCTTCCGAAGCGTCATTAGCTCTTCATCCGACGCATATCGAGCCTGTAGCGGGCTTCTTGGAATTGATCTATAGAACCCGTGGCTACGCCGCACGCCGATCCGGCGCGGGGCTCGGGCACTCCCGGGGCGGCGTGCGCGTCATGCGCAACAGGCCTTCGACCGGATTCATCCGCAAGGCGGGATTCGGCTCGTGACCGCAACCCCTTGATCAGGATGTAAGCCCAAATGGCCTCGCTCGATTCATTCAAGTGCCGCAAGACGCTGACCGTCGGCACGAAGAAATATGTCTATTACTCCCTGAAGGCAGCCGAGAAGAACGGCCTCGCCGGCATTTCCAAGCTCCCCTTCTCGATGAAGGTGCTGCTCGAGAACCTGCTGCGCTTCGAGGACGGCCGCTCGGTCACCAAGGCCGACATCGAGNCCTTCGTCGGCTGGCTCGGCGACAAGGGCAAGGCCGGCAAGGAGATCGGCTTCCGCCCCGCGCGCGTGCTGATGCAGGACTTCACCGGCGTGCCGGCGGTGGTCGACCTCGCCGCGATGCGTGACGGCGTCGTCGCCCTCGGCGGCGATCCCAAGAAGATCAACCCGCTGGTGCCGGTCGACCTCGTCATCGACCACTCCGTCATCGTCGACGAGTTCGGCTCGCCCAAGGCCTTCAAGCAGAACGTCGATCTCGAATACCAGCGCAATGGCGAGCGCTACCGCTTCCTGAAATGGGGCCAGGGCGCCTTCGACAATTTCCGCGTCGTGCCGCCCGGCACCGGCATCTGCCACCAGGTCAACCTCGAATACCTCGCCCAGACCGTCTGGACGGCGAAGGAGAAGGTGAAGAAGGGCAAGAAGACCGAGACCGTCGAGGTCGCCTATCCCGACACCGTGGTCGGTACCGATTCGCACACCACCATGGTCAATGGCCTTGCCGTGCTCGGCTGGGGCGTCGGTGGCATCGAGGCCGAGGCCGCCATGCTCGGCCAGCCGCAGTCGATGCTGCTGCCCGAGGNGATCGGCTTCAAGCTCACCGGCAAGCTCAAGGAAGGCATCACCGCGACCGACCTCGTGCTGACCGTCACCCAGATGCTGCGCAAGAAGGGCGTCGTCGGCAAGTTCGTCGAGTTCTTCGGCCCCGGCCTGTTCAACATGACGCTCGCCGACCGCGCCACCATCGGGAACATGGCGCCGGAATACGGCGCGACCTGCGGCTTCTTCCCGGTCGACGCCGAGACGCTGAACTATCTGGAGACCACCAGCCGCAAGGCCGCCCGCGTCGCCCTGGTCGAGAAATATGCGAAGGCCCAGGGCCTGTTCGCCACCCGCTCGACGCCCGATCCGGTCTTCACCGACACGCTCGAGCTCGACCTCGGCACCGTGCAGGCCTCGATGGCCGGCCCGAAGCGCCCGGAAGGCCGCGCCGATCTCGGCGCGATCAAGAGCGGCTTCGCCGCCGCGATGGAGAACGACTACAAGAAGGGCGGCGAGCTGTCGCGCCGCGTCAAGGTCGAGGGTGAGACCTTCGATCTCGGCCATGGCGACGTCGTCATCGCCGCCATCACCTCCTGCACCAACACCTCGAACCCGTCGGTGCTGATGGCTGCCGGCCTGCTCGCCCGCAACGCGGTGGCGAAGGGGCTCAAGGTCAAGCCCTGGGTCAAGACCTCGCTGGCCCCCGGCTCGCAGGTCGTGGCCGAGTATCTCGCCAAGGCCGGCCTGCAGAAGGACCTCGACAAGCTCGGCTTCAACCTGGTCGGCTTCGGCTGCACCACTTGCATCGGCAATTCCGGCCCGCTGCCGGCNCCGATCTCGAAGGCGATCAACGATCAGGNCCTGATTGCCGGTGCCGTGATCTCGGGCAACCGCAACTTCGAGGGCCGCGTTTCGCCGGACGTACAGGCGAACTACCTCGCCTCGCCGCCGCTGGTCGTCGCCTATGCGCTGGCCGGTTCCGTGCAGATCGACCTGACCACCGAACCGCTCGGCATGGGCAAGGACGGCAAACCGGTCTATCTCAAGGACATCTGGCCCTCCAATAAGGAGATCCAGGCCTTCATCGCCAAGAACGTCACCAAGGCGATCTTCAAGGCGAAATATGCGGATGTCTTCAAGGGCGACGCCAACTGGCAGAAGGTCAAGGCGCCGACCGGCCAGACCTATGCCTGGGACGACAAGTCGACCTATGTCCAGAACCCGCCCTATTTCCGCGGCATGGGCAAGCAGCCGGCTCCGGTCACTGAAATCGTCGGCGCCCGCATCCTCGGCCTGTTCGGCGACAAGATCACCACCGACCACATCTCCCCGGCCGGTTCGATCAAGGCCGCCTCGCCGGCGGGCGCCTATCTCACCGAGCATGGCGTCGCCGTCGCCGACTTCAACCAGTACGGCACGCGCCGCGGCAATCACGAGGNGATGATGCGCGGCACTTTCGCCAATATCCGCATCCGCAACCACATGATGGGGCCGAATGGGCGCGAAGGCGGCTACACCATTCACTACCCCAGCAAGGAAGAGCTGCCGATCTATGATGCGGCGATGCGCTACCAGGCCGAGAAAGTGCCNCTGGTGATCTTCGCCGGCGTCGAATACGGCAACGGCTCCTCGCGCGACTGGGCCGCCAAGGGCACCAACCTGCTCGGCGTCAAGGCCGTGATCGCCCAGAGCTTCGAGCGTATCCACCGCTCGAACCTGGTCGGCATGGGCGTGGTGCCGTTCACCCTGCAGGAGGGCACCAGCTGGGCCTCGCTCGGCCTCAAGGGCGACGAGAGCGTGACGATCAAGGGCCTCGCCACGGTCAAGCCGCGCCAGACGCTCGAAGCCGAGATCACCTATGCCGATGGCAAGGTGAAGAAGGTTCCGATCCTCTGCCGCATNGATACGCTGGACGAGCTCGACTACTTCAAGAACGCCGGCATCCTGCACTACGTGCTGCGCGGCATCGCCGCGTAAGGCCCGGCGAGGACGATACTGGACGCCCGGCCAAAAGCCGGGCGTCTCTCTTTGGTCGTGACGGTTGTCCTATTCTGCACGCAGGTGTAAGGGGGCGGTCACAGCCATCCTCGGCGGGGGGCTTGGGGCAGGCGCGGCAACCGCGCCCGGATGTCGTCCGCCATCATCATCCACGACGGGAGTACCCGCATGTCCGCCACGTTCGAGACGGTCGCCGGCATCATTTCGGAAACTTGCGACATTCCTCGCGAGAAGATCACGCCCCAGAGCCACGCGATCGACGATCTCGGCATCGACTCCCTCGCCTTCCTCGACATCGCCTTCGCGATCGACAAGGCCTTCGGCATCAAGCTGCCGCTGGAGCAGTGGACCCAGGAGGTCAACGAGGGCAAGGCGCCGGCCGAGCAGTATTTCGTGCTTGAGAACCTGTGCAAGCGCATCGACGACCTCGTCGCCGCCAAGGCTGCTTGAGCAAGCCGCGGCCCGTGAGGGCCGTTGCCGGACGTTGAGACGCCGCAAGCGGGGCTCGACCCCGATCGCGGCGAGACGGGTTGGAACCGCATGCGCCTCGAATATTTCGACATGATCGACAAGGTCGAGAGCTTCGATCCGGCAGCCAAGCGGATTGTCACCCGCTCGACCGTCCCCGCGACAAGTCCGGTCTTCGAGGGCCATTTCCCCGGCCACCCGCTCGTTCCCGGCGTCCTGCTCACCGAGACCATGGCGCAGGCCTCCGGCTATTTGCTGCTCGGGCTCAACGGCCTGACGCAGATGCCCTTCCTGATGACGGTCGACAAGGCGCGCTTCCGCACCTTTGTCGAGCCGAACGCCGAGCTCGAGACCAGCGCCGAGCTGGTGATAGAGGGTTCGGGCTATGCCGCGACCAAGGCGAAGATCACGCTCGCCGGCAAGCCGATCTGCGATGCCGAATTGCGCTTCCGCCTGATGCCCTTCCCTGCCGATATGCGCACCTTGATGCGGAGCCGCATCGCCGCCATCGGCCTCTCTCCGGAGGCAGCCTGACATGGCTCGCGACGTCGTCATCACCGGCATCGGTCTCGCCTCCAGCCTCGGCGAGGGCGTCGAGACGCACGCGCAGGCGCTCGCCTCCGGCACCGCGCCAGTCATCGACAACCAGAGCTTCGCGCCTTACCCACTGCATCCGCTGAAGACGCTCGAGCTCGACAAGCAGATCCCGAAGAAGTCCGACCAGCGCCAGATGGAGCCGTGGCAGCGTCTCGGCGTCTATGCCGCCGGCCTCGCGCTCGACGATGCCGGGCTGAAGGAGGACGCTGAGGCCAAGAGCCAACTCCAGGTCATCGTTGCCGCCGGCGGCGGTGAGCGCGACCATGCCGTCGATGCCGCCATTTTGACCGGCCTGCGCAACGCCAACCAGCCGGGCGCCTTCCTGAACGAGCGGCTGATGAGCGATCTCAGGCCGACCCTGTTCCTGGCCCAGCTCTCGAACCTGCTCGCCGGTAATATCGGCATCGTCCACGGCATCACCGGCGCCTCGCGCACCTTGATGGGCGAGGAGCAGGCCGGCGTCGACGCGATCCGCACCGCCCGGGCCCGCATCGCGGCCGGCCAGGCCGACACCATTCTCGTCGGCGGCGCCTACAACGCCGAGCGCCGCGACATGCTGCTGCTGCTCGAACTCGGCGGCTTCCTGCGCTCTGCCGAGTTNGCACCAGTCTTCGCCCGCGGCGATGCGCCCGGCATGATCACCGGCAGCGCCGGCGCCTTCCTCGTCCTTGAATCCGCCGAGCGCGCTGCGGCACGCGGCGCCAAGGCGCATGCGCTCCTGAGCCATGCCGGCGCCCATCGCAGCCGCCGCCAGCCGGGCTCGGTCGCCAAGGCGCTCGACGAACTGCTCGCCGGCTTCGGTCCGCTCGCCGCCGACGCGCTTGCGATCTCGGCGGCGACCGGCTGCGCCGGCATCACCGAAGAAGAGGCCGCCGCGATCGCCAAGGCTGCGCCGGGTGCGCGCCGGGTCGCCGCCGGCGACCTTGTCGGCCATTCCATCGAAGCCGCGTTCCCGGTCGCGATCGCGCTCGCCGCGGCCGCGCTCTCGACCGGCTCGGCGAATGAGGCGATCGTCACCGGCGCTGCCCATTGGCGCGGCGAGGGTGCCGCCCGTCTGGTCAAGGCTTGAGGAGAGGCGTCATGGGTGCAAGCCATCGCGACAGCCAGGGCCGGCCGATCGTCGCCGTCACCGGCCTCGGCATCGTCACTTCGCTGGGAAAAGGCAAGGACGCCAACTGGGAGGCCCTGACCGCGGGCCGCTCGGGCATCCACCGCATCGAGCGCTTCCCGACCGACGGCCTGCGCACCACCATCGCCGCGACCGTCGACTTCCTGTTCGACGGCTCCTTCGCAGCGCCCGAGCTCTCGGAGAAGCTCGCCACGCTCGCCGCCGAAGAGGCGGTCACACAGAGCGGCCTCGGCGATGCCGGTGATTTTCCCGGCGAGCTCTTCATGGCGGTGCCGCCCGTCGAGATGGAATGGCCGCAGAAGCAGGAGCTGGCCCAGGCCGTCGAGGGCGACACCGACTATGACGCGCTGCTGCGCGTCGCCGCTCGCCACAAGCACCAGGCGATGCACGAACTCTTCCTGTTCGGCGGCGTCGCCGAGCACATCGCGGAGAAATTCGGCACCAAGGGCTCGCCGATCTCGCTCTCGACCGCCTGCTCATCGGGCGCGACCGCGATCCAGATGGGCGTCGAGGCGATCAGAAGGGGCGAGACCGAAGCTGCCTTGTGCATCGGCACCGACGGCTCGGTCCATGCCGAGGCGCTGATCCGCTTCTCGCTGCTCTCGGCCCTCTCGACCCAGAACGATCCGCCGGAAGCTGCCGCCAAGCCGTTCTCGAAGAACCGCGACGGCTTCGTCATGGGCGAAGGCGCCGGCGCGCTGGTGCTGGAGGATTACGACCACGCGCTCGCGCGCGGCGCCACCATCCTCGGCATCGTCGCCGGCTGCGGCGAGCGGGGCGACGGCTTCCACCGCACCCGCTCGAGCCCGGACGGCAAGCCGGCAATCCTCGCCATGCAGGACGCGCTCGCCGATGCCGGCCTGACGCCGGATGATGTCGACTACATCAACGCGCACGGCACCTCGACGCCGGAGAACGACAAGATGGAGGCGATGAGCTGCTCCGCCGTCTTCGGCGAGCGCATGGCGAAGCTGCCGATCTCCTCGAACAAGTCGATGCTCGGCCACACGCTGACGGCGGCCGGCGCGGTCGAGGCGGTGATCTCGCTCCTGACCATCGCCAATGGCCGCATCCCACCGACGATCAACTACAATACGCCCGATCCCGCGATCGCGCTCGACGTGATCCCGAACCAGGCCCGCGACGCCAAGGTGCGTACCGTGCTGTCGAACTCCTTCGGCTTCGGCGGCCAGAACACCTGCCTCGTCCTGACCGCCGGGCCATCGGCGGCATGACCCGGGTCCTCGTCACCGGCGGCGCCAAGGGCGTCGGCGCCGCGATCGTCCGGGCGCTCGTGGCCGGCGGCCATGATGTCGACTTCACCTATCGCTCCTCGGGCGAGCAGGCACAAGCCCTCGCCGCCGAGATCACAGACCTCGCGCCCGGCCGAATTGTGCGTGCCCTACCGCTCGACCTTTCCGACAAGCCGGCGCTCGACTCCTTCTGCGAGACGGTCGAGGGCGAGAGCTATTTCGGCTTCGTCCACAATGCAGGCCAGCCCTATGACGCGCTCGCCGCCATGCTGGTGCAGGACAAGGCGGAAGCGGCGATGCAGGTCAATTTCTGGGCCTTCACCCGCCTTGCCAAGAGCCTGATGCGCGGCATGATCCGCGCCAAGGCCGGCCGCATCGTCGCGATCGGCTCGGTCGCGGCACTGCGGGGCAATCCCGGCAATGCCGCCTATGCGGCGTCGAAGGGCGCGCTGATCTCCTATGCCAAGACGCTGGCGGTCGAGACCGGCAAGCGCGGCATCACCGTCAATGTGATCGCGCCGGGCTTCGTCGATACCGACATGATGGCGCCTTACGCCGCCTATCGCGACAAGATGGAAGGCCAGATTCCGGCAGGCCGCTTCGCCAGGCCGGAGGAGGTCGCGGGCCTCGCCGCCTTCCTGATGAGCCCGCCGGCGGCCTATATCACCGGCACGGTCCTGCCTATCGATGGCGGCCTGACCGCCCATCTCGGCGTGCATCGCTAAGGGCGCTCCGACGCTTCACGTGAAACATGGTAAACGCACGGCGCTTGGCGCTGCGCCGTGAACCGCCTATGTTCACTACGAACCGGAGTGAACCAGCATGACGGCAGCCTTCACCATCCGCCTCGACGACGAGACCCTCGCCAAGCTCGACGCGCTGGCGGCCGACACCGATCGCTCGCGCAACTGGCTCGCCGCCAAGGCGATCGAGAATTACATCGAGCTCAATGCCTGGCAGATCGCCCGCATCAAGGAGGGCATCGCCCAGGCCGATCGCGGTGAGTTCGCCACGGAAGAAGAGGTCGAGGCCGTCTTCGCGAAGTACCGGACGAAGGCGTGAAACTTCTTTGGACCAGACGGNCCCTTGTCGAGATCGATGAGATCTTCGCCTATGTCGCCGCCGACAGCCCGATCGCGGCGGAACGGCTTGCCCTTCTGATCGAGGCCAAGGCGCTGCTATTGATCAATCAGCCCAATATGGGTCGGCCTGGCCGTGTTGACGGCACTCGCGAATTCGTGGTGACGGGTACGCCCTACATCCTGCCCTATCGCGTTCGCGACGGACGCGTCGAAATCCTCGCGGTCCTGCATGCCTCCCGGCAATGGCCAGACCAGCTCTGAAAGATCAAGACCGATGCTCTCGCTCCAGCTCCATGGCGACCGTGATCTCCGCCTCGAACAGATCGAGCCGCCGCCGCCGCCCGCTCCCGGCGAGGTCCAGATCCGTGTCCGCGCCGTCGGCCTGAACTATCTCGATCTCTGGGGCTTCCGCGGCATGGCCTTCGCCAAACGCAAGATGCCGCAGGCAGCCGGTGTCGAGGCCGCCGGCGAGGTCGTCGCGATCGGCGAGGGCGTCTCGCGCTTCCGCGAGGGCGATACGGTGACGATGTATGGCGCCGAGACCTGCGGCCATTGCAAGGCCTGCCGCGAGGGCCGCGACAATCTCTGCGAGAACGTCGCCGGAATCATGGGCTTCCATATCGACGGCTTCGCCCGCGAAGTGATCAACCGGCCCGAGCGTTTGGTCATCAAGGCGCCGAAGGGCGTCTCCTTCGAGGATGCCGCCTGCGCGCCGATCGGCTTCGGCACGGTCCAGCACATGCTGTTCGACAATGCCAAGCTGGAGCCGGGTGAATCGGTGCTGGTCCATGCCGGCGGCTCCGGCATCGGCACGGCGGCGATCCTGATGGCCAAGGCGATCGGCTGTACCGTCTACACCACCGTCGGCGACGACGAGAAGGGCGAGAAGGCCAAGGCGCTCGGCGCCGATTTCGTCGTCAACTACAAGACCGAGCGTTTCGAAGGCGAGGTCCGGCGCCTGACCAAGCGCAAGGGCGTCGACGTCGTCTTCGAGCATGTCGGCGCCGACACCTGGAACGGCTCGCTGCTCTGCCTGAAGCGCGGCGGCCGGCTCGTCACCTGCGGCGCGACCTCGGGCNCCTCGACGACGATGAATCTGATGCAGCTCTTCCAGCAGCAATACCGCATCACCGGCTCCTTCGGCTGCCGGATCGAGAACATCGCGCAGTCGCTGGAGAAGATGGCCGCCGGCATGAAGCCGGTGATCGATTCGGTCTTCCCCCTCGCGCAGTTCGAGCAGGGCCTTGCCCGGATCGAAGGCCGCAAGGTCTTCGGCAAGGTCATCGTCACGCTCTGATCGAGCCCTTAGAGCCGGCGCGACTTGACGCGCCGGCCGCAATCCCGCAAGTCGCGCCGCGATGGCGAGCTCCTTCCCGGACGCTGCGCCGGCGCACCGGGCTGGGACCTTGAGGAAGCTAAAGCAATTCGCGACGCGCATCGGCGCTGCGCTGATGATCGGGCTGATCCGCGCGGTCTTCGCCTTCCTGCGCGCGCTCGGGCCGGAGCGAGCCTCCGATCTCGGCGGCTGGCTGCTGCGCAGCGTCAGCCCACTGATCCCGGTCAACCGCGTTGCCTATGCCAATGTCCGCGCCGCCTATCCTGGCATCGCCGATGCGGAGGCCAGGCGCCTCGTCCGCGGTGGCTGGGAGAATCTTGGCCGCACCGTCGCCGAATACGCCCATCTCAAGACATTGTTCGACTATGACTACCACAACCCCGATCCGAACGGCCGGATCGAGGTCGTCGGCATCGAGCATTTCATCGCGCTGAAGGATGACGACAAGCCGGGGCTGATCTTCTCCGCCCATCTCGGCAATTGGGAATTGCCAGCGATCTGCGCCGCCACCTACGATCTCGACACCACTGCCGTCTTCCGCGCGCCGAACGACCCGGCGATCGCCGCCGTCGTCCATGAGATCCGCTCGGGCGCCATGGGCGGCCTCGCCGCCGCCAAGCAGGGCGCCGCCTTCGCCATGCAGGGCGTGCTCGAGAATGGCGGCCATCTCGGCATGCTGATCGACCAGCATTTCACCCGCGGCGTGGTCGTGCCGTTCCTTGGGCGTCCGGCGCTGACCAACCCGATCCTCGGCAAGTTCGTTCGCCGCTTCGAATGCCCGGTGCATGGCGTGCGCGTCATCCGCCTGCCGAACCGGCGCTTCCGGATCGAATTGACGCCGCCGCTCGACTTGCCGCGCGACGCCAGTGGCGAGATCGACGTCACCGGCGCGATGGCGATGATGACCGCCGTGGTCGAGGGCTGGGTTCGCGAGCATCCCGAACAATGGCTCTGGATGCACCGGCGCTGGCGCCCGAACCTGATCAGCGCTGAAGCCCTGGCACGTTTTCGCGATCAGCCGCAGCAGAAGCCTGTTTTCAAGGCAACGTGATTTCCAATTGAGTGGAGAGTAGCGCTTTTGGTAACCGCCTGCTCCTATACAGGCGACGAGTTCGAACCGATGGCACGCCACATCAGCCACATCGCTGCTGCCGCTGTCCTCCTCCTCGCGGGAGCGCCGACGCATGCGCAGCAGCCCCCGGTCCAGCCGAAGGCGGTGGTCGAGCTCTTCACCAGCCAGGGCTGCTCGTCCTGCCCCGCCGCGGACGCGCTCTTCACCGAGCTCGCCAGGGATCCCCGGCTGATCACGCTGACCCTGCCGGTGACCTATTGGGACTATCTCGGCTGGAAGGACACGCTCGGCCAGGAGGTCTTCAGCAAGCGCCAGAAGCTCTACGCCAAGGCGCGCGGCGACGGCCAGATCTACACNCCCCAGGCCGTGGTCAACGGCGCTGCCCATATCGTCGGCTCCGACAAGGGCGGCATCGACAAGCTCGTCCAGGAGCAGGGCAAGGACGGCTTCCCGGTCAAGATCGACCTGTCCGAGGCGGATGGTGCGCTGCGTGTCGCCCTCGGCGAAGCGCCCTTCGCCAGCGAGAAGCCGGCCGTTGTCTGGCTGCTGCAGGTCAGCCGCAGCGCCACGGTGCCGATCGAACGCGGCGAGAACACCGGCAAGACCGTGACCTATGCCAATGTCGTGCGCGGCATCAGCCGGATCGGCGAGTGGAAGGGCCAGGCTGCGACCCTGAGCGTGCCGCTGGAGACTGTCCGCTCTGCCGCAAAGGCCGACAGCTATGTCGTGCTGGTCCAGGCCGATCTCTACGCCCGCCAGAGCGCCATCCTCGGCGCCGCACGCGGTCCGGCCAAGTAATCAAAGCCAAGGCAACCGGCCCTAGAGGATCACCACCTTGTTCGGCAACTCGTCGACATCGTCGGCGGCCGGAGGCGCATGGGCGGCAAGCACGGCGCCGACATCACGCACCGCTGCGATCAGCCCTTCGCGCAGGGTGTCCTGCGCCGCCGCCGCGAGCAGCGGCTCGACGATCTTCTGCCAGGTCTCGCCCTCGACCTTGGCCGAGATGCCGGCATCGGCGACGACCTCGGCATAGCGCTCCTGAACGGCGATATAGAGCAGCACGCCGGTGCGGCCGCGCGTCAGCGTCAGCCCACGGGCCGTGAATTCGCGCAGCGCCGTCTCATGCGCCTGCCGACGCTTGACGAAACCGGGGACGAAACGTCCGCCGCGCCCATACCAGAGCAGGGCCGCAAGCAGCAGCGCCGCCGCGATCAACTGGGCCAGGAAGATGCTCGCCGCGCTCAGATTCGTGATGAGCAGGAACGGCCAGGGCACGAACAGGGAGAGCGCCAGCGCCAGCACCAGCGGCACAGCGACATAGCTGCCGGCAGCGCGGTCGACGACGACGACGATCTCGCCGGAGGTCTGCCGCTCGGCCTCGCGCACGGCCTCGGCGATGGCGTCGCGATCATCGGAATTCAGCATCTCACCAATCCCCCGAAGCGCCGCCGCCGCCGGACGAGCCGCCGCCACCCGAAAATCCACCGGAACTCGAGCCGCCTCCCCAGCCGGAACTCCAGCCGCCCGAGGAGGAGCCGCCGCTCCAGCCCGAACCGCCTGAGGGCGGCAGCACGATCCAGCGCCCGTCGCGCGTCCGGTGCCGGCGCGCCCCGCCGGAGGAGCGACCGAGCTCCCGCATGAAACTCACGATCAGGATGAACACCATGATCATGACGAAAATCACCGCGGTGGTTTCGACCCAGGAGGATTCGTCGCTGCGGATCTGGGCGCGTCGCTGCCATTCCTCGGCATCGCCGGTCAGGATCGACAGGATCGCGTCGACGCCGCCCTCGATTCCCCCCGCGAAATCGCCGTTCTTGAATTTGGGCGCGACAGCGGTGGTAATGATCACCTTAGAGAGCGCATCGGTGAGGGCNCCCTCGAGCCCGTAGCCGACCTCGATGCGCACCTTGCGCTCGTTCGGCGCGACGATGAGCAGCACGCCGTTATTCTTCGCCTTCTCGCCGAGTTTCCAGGTCCGGAACAGGCCGTTGGCGAAGTCCTCGATCGAATAGCCCTGCAGCGAGGGCAGCGTCGCGACCACGACCTGGTCGCTGGTCTTCTCCTCATGCGCTTTCAGCTTCTGCTCGATCCGGGTCGAGGCTTCGGCATTGAGCAGGTTCGCGTTGTCGACGATGCGGCCGGTCAGGGCGGGATAGTTCGGCTCGGCCGCGATGGCGAGAAATGGGAAGAAGAGGAAGAGGAACAGCGAAAGCCATGCTGTAACGACTGGGCACGCGGCCTTCTTTCCTTCTCCCGGATAGGAGAAGG
>JGI24771J26695_1000279_pt1 | contig 29104 bp, 8 predicted proteins | sample LakSupMetagenome_FD_26695 | JGI IMG/M metagenome (IMG submission 26695)
CCATGCGCTCGATGGTGGAATGCTCGAACAGGTCCGTGCTGTACTCCATGGCTGCGTGCAACTCCCCGGGGCCATCGGTCACGCTCAGAGTCAGGTCGAACTTGGCGAGCTGGCTGCCTTGGTTCTCTACGCCGTGCAGACTCAAGTCCGGTGCAAGCAATTTGCCGGAAGGCGTGTTCTGCAGCACGAACATGACCTGAAACAAAGGCGAATGCGCAAGGCTGCGAGGCAGCTTGAGGTCCTCGACCAATTGCTCGAAAGGCAAGTCTTGGTTTGCATAGGCATCCAGGGTGAGTTCACGTACCTGGGCGAGCAGTTCGCTAAAGCGCTGCCGCGGATCGATGTGCGAGCGCATCGCCAGCGTATTGACGAAGAACCCGATCAAACCCTGGGTCCCTGGGTTGTTCCGGTTGGCAATGGGTGAGCCGATAACGATATCCCGATGCTGCGTATAGCGGTACAGCAAGATATTGAACGTTGCGAGCAAGGTCATGAACAGCGTCACGCCCTCGCGCTGTCCCAAGGCCCTTAGTCCTGCGCTCGTTGCAGCATCAATGGTGAAGGACAGGTAGCTTCCCTTGTAGCTCTGGACCGCCGGACGCGGGTGGTCCGTTGGCAGTTCCAGCAGCGTCGGGGAATCCCGCAGCTGATCACGCCAGTACGTCAGTTGCTCGTCAAGAACCCGGCCCTGCAGGTGCAGGCGCTGCCATAGCGCGAAATCCGCATACTGGATATCCAGGGGCGCCAATGTGCTGGGCATTCCTTGGCTGAGGGAGGCGTAGAGCGCCGACAGTTCACTGGTGATGATCCCCATGGACCAGCCGTCTGAAACGATGTGGTGCATTGTCAGCAGCAGCACATGCGTGTGCTCCTCCAATTGCAGCAGCTGTGCGCGCACCAGCGGTCCCGCCTCGAGGTCGAACGATTCCAGGGCTTCCTCGTTGGCCAAGGCCTGTGTGCGTTCCTGGCGTTGCTGCGAGGGCAGGAGCGAGAGGTCCACGACTCTCAACGGGCACGCGAGATGCTCGGCGATTCGCTGATACGCTACACCCTGCTCCGACGGGAAGGTGGTGCGCAAGGCCTCATGGCGCGCGATGATGGCGTTGATCGCTTGCTGCAACGCCATCACATCCAGCCGTCCCTCCAACTGCACTGCCACGGGCAGGTTGTACAGGCTGCTGCCAGGCTGGAACTGGTGGAGGAACCATAGCCGCTGCTGTGCGAACGACAGCGGCAGCGGGTGTGGCCGCTGTCCCACCGTGATCGATGGCAGCAAGTTCCGTCGCTCTTCATGGCGAAGCTTGTCCAGCGCCACGGCCAGTTGTGCAATACAAGGGGTCTCGAAAATACCCCTCACTGGCATCTGAACATCGAAGGCCTGGCACATCCGGCTGACGAGCTGCGTGGCAAGCAGGGAGTGGCCCCCGAGCTCGAAGAAACTGTCATAGATGCCGACCTCTTCGAGATCGAGGACCTGCGTGTACAAATCGGCCAAGCGCCGCTCGGTCTGGGTGCGCGGGGCCACGTGCGTACCGCTCGTGGCTTGCGGCGTGGGCAGCGCCTTGCGGTCAACCTTGCCGTTGGTTGTCAGTGGCAGCGACTCCAGGTGAGTGATCCAGGTGGGCAGCATGTAGCTGGGCAGCCGTTGCCCAAGTCCTTCTTGCAGCGTCGCGACATTCGGTGCCGCTGGCCCCGTCACATAGGCCACAAGCTGAGGCCGACCTGGCTCGTCCTCACGCAAGATCACGACAGCACTCTCCACGCCAGGTAGCGTCAGCAGGGTAGCCTCGATCTCGCCAGGTTCGATGCGAAAACCACGCAGCTTGATCTGATGGTCGATGCGCCCGAGGAATTCAATGCGCCCACCATCCGATTGGCGTGCCAAGTCCCCGGAGAAGTACATTCTGCTGCCTGCCGGACCGAAGGGATCGGGAATAAATCGATCGGCCGTGAGCGCCGCGCGTCCAAGATAGCCACGTGCAAGATTGTCGCCCGCAATGTAAAGGCTGCCCACCGTGCCCTGAGGGACAGGCTGCAGGCGCTCATCAAGAAGGTAGATGCGACTGTTTGCGATGGGGCGACCAATGGGCGGAGGCGCCACCAGATCCAGATCCTCGGCGCCCAACGTATAGGCTGTGACAACATGAGTTTCTGTTGGCCCGTAATGGTTGTAAAGGCGCCTCTCTGGTTCCTGTCGTAGAAAGCGGGCAATCTCTGGAGTCATCACGAGCGCTTCGCCTGTCGCGATGATCTCGTGAAGAGAACTCAGATCGATTTCTTCTGTACAGGCAGCGTATGCCAATGCCTGCAGTACGACCACCGGCAAGGTGGCCGCCTGCAGGCGATATCGCGCGATGTAATGTCCCAGTGCAGTCACATCTGTGCGCAACGGTTCATCGGCGATGTAGATGCACCCACCCGTATGCCACGAAGTGAAGAACTCATAGAAGCTTGCATCGAAACTGAGCGATGCGAAGGCCAGGGCACGCTTGGGCTTAGGCTGTGCGAGGCGTGCCCATTCCAGTAGATTGAGCAGAGCGAGATGCGGCAGACCCNCCCCCTTGGGTTTGCCGGTGGAGCCCGAGGTATAGATGACGTAAGCCAGATGACTTGGCCGCGTGCAAATTGGCAATGGTGAGGTTGCCAATCCGCTGGCAAGTGATCGGTCGTCAAGGCAGAGGACCGGCGCGTCGATCAATGGCAACTTGGAGTGCAAGGAGGTTTGCGTCAGTACCGCGGCGGGTTGCGAGTCGTCCAGCATGTTCGAGATGCGCTCGGCGGGGNAGGCTGTATCGAGTGGTACGTATGCAGCACCTGCCTTCAGAATTGCCAGAAGGCCTACGACCATATCCAACCCACGCGCCACGTACAGTCCCACGCGATGCTCAGGCTTCACACCCAGTCTGCGCAGATAATGAGCAAGTTGATTCGAGCGAACGTCGAGCGCCTGATAAGTGATCGAATGCTCGCCGCAGACTGCGGCACACGCATGAGGAGTACGTGCAGCCTGCGCTTCAAAGAGCGCATGCNCCCCCCCCACCTCAGGTATGGGTGCCTGTGTCGCGTTCCACTCAAACAGCGCACGGTACCGCTCGGCTTCGCCGAGCAATGGCAGGTCGCAAACGAGCGTCGATGGCGATACCGCCACCGCCCTCAACAGCCTAGAAAACTGGCCTGCCATGCGCTCGATGGTGGAATGCTCGAACAGGTCCGTGCTGTAATTGAGCGCCACCCGAAGAGATCCAGAATCACTCGTCACATGTACGGACAGGTCGAACGGTGTCGTGGTCACCGTGCTCGGTACGGCACTCAGCGAAAGGTCAGTGAGCTGCAATTCGCTCCGGGCCGTGTTGTCGAGCACGAGCATGACCTGGAAGAGGGGGGCGTGCCCGAGTACACGCTCGGGTCGGAGTTCTTCGACCAGCCTCTCGAAGGGAAGGTCCTGGTGTGCATACGCGTCCAGCGCGGTCGTGCGGACTTGTTGAAGCATCTCAGTGAAGGTGCACAGGGCCGGGACGCGGTTGCGCAGCACAAGCGTATTGGCGAAGAACCCGATCATTGGTTCGATCTCGGCCCGGGTTCGATTGGCGATTGGCGTGCCGATGCAGATGTCGCTTCGACCGCTGTGACGCCATAGCAGCACGGTTAACGCCGTGCACAGAACCATGAACAGGGTTGACTGAGACTGATCGGCAAGAGCCTGCAGTGCTTGCACCATGGCCGTGGGCACGCCCGTTTCTACCGAAGCGCCATGGTAGTTCTGCCTTGAAAGCCTAGGTCTGTCTGTCGGCAGCGATATCAGCTGTGGCGCATCCAGCAACTGCCGTCTCCAGTAGGCGAGTTGCTGCTGCAGCCGTTCGCCGCTGAGCCATCGGCGTTGCCAGTGAGCGTAGTCCTGATACTGGATTGCCAGCGGGTCCAGAGGGGATTCCCGTTTCTCGACAAACGCATCGTAGAGCAGCGAGACCTCGCGCACCAGAACGCCCATCGACCAGCCATCGGAGACAATATGGTGCATCGTGATCAGCACGATGTGGTCGTCTGGTGCCATGCGCAAGAGTTGCGCTCGCAGTAGAGGGCCGCGGGCCAGATCGAATGGTGTCAGCGCCTCCTTCTGCGCCAGTCCTGTCGCTTTGTCCAGGCGTTCGGATATGGGGACTTGCGACAGGTCCCTGATCTCGAGGTCGGTCTCAGTAGCTGCCAGGATGCGCTGCACCGCCATCCCATCCCGGGTGTCGAATACCGTACGCAGTACCTCATGACGCCTGACTACCTCATCAAGGGTACGTCGCAGTGCTTCCAAGTTGAGTTGTCCATGGAACCGCACTTTCGCCGCGATGTTGTAGGTTGCTTGGCCGGGGTCGAACTGATCCAGGAACCAGAGCCGCTGTTGCGCATACGACAGTTCCAGCGGTCCACTCCGGTCCGCCGTCTTGATCTGATCGGCGACTGCCGCATCACCAGCGCCGAACTTCAGCCATTGGGATAGCCTATTGACCGTAGGTGCTTCAAACATGACCTTCAGAGGAATCTCCACACCTAGCGACTGCCGCACCCTCGACACCACCTGAGTCGCTTGCAACGAATTCCCGCCAAGCAGAAAGAAGTCATCGTCCATTGCCAATGTCGGAATGTTGAAGACGTCCTTCCATATTCGCATGAGTATCTTGTCGACCTCGGCCGCGTCGATGAAGTCCCGAGCCGTCAAAGCGATCGACTCAGACGCTTCGGGCCGCTGTCCTTTTGCCGTGGTGACCGACTTCCACAGGGCATCAACGTGCGCCGGCCCTTCGCTTATCACTGACGCGGGCTGTAGCCTGCCGGAGCGATTGCTTTCAAGCCAGAACCTCTGGCGTTCGAAAGCGTAGGTCGGCAACGGGATCCTGCGCCTGACTTTGCCCGCGTGGAGGGCGGCCCAGTTAATTTCGGTACCTTGCTGCCAGCGGCGACCGAGTGCATCCAGTTCGAAGAACCTGCTCTCTGCAGCAGGCTCTCCACAGAGGCCTTCAATCGCTTCGAGGATGTTCTCGCATACCACGTAGCGCCGATGCTCGAAATGAGCTCGCCCGATCTGAAGTGAATAGGCGACGTCGGCCATGTCGACATCAGTGTTTGTCCGAAGATGCAAGGCCAGTCGCTTTGCAAATGCGTCCAAGGCTGAGGCAGATTTCGCCGAGAATACGAGCAACGTTCCTTCCGGACGCGAGGAGCGGACCAGTTCTTGCGGTGCCTCCTGCAAGACAACAACTGCATTCGTGCCACCTATGCCGAAGGAACTCACTGTCGCTCGCCTTGGTCCGGCGCTGCTCCATTCCTTGCCCATAGCACTGAAGGAGAACCGTTCGCTTGCAGTCGTGAGGTGCGGGCTTTCCTCCAGGCTGTGAGGGCTCGTGGGGATGTGGCGATTCTCGAGTGCCAGTGCCGTCTTGATGAGGGAAGCGATGCCGGATGCGACATTCAGGTGACCGACATTACCTTTCAGCGATCCCACCTGACAGCGCTGAGTCGGGGTCGCGGTACTGTGGTATGCCTGCATCAGTGCACGGACTTCCATCAAGTCGCCGAACAGCGTCCCCGTGCCGTGGGCTTCGACATAGGAGATCGAAGCTGGATCGACGTCCGCGGCGTCAAGCGCCGCCGATATTGCTCCTGCCTGCCCCGAGACTGACGGAACGGAAAAGCCGTGCTTGTCGTTGCCGTCGTTGTTCGTCGCAGAACCAAGGATCACGGCATGAATGTGGTCACCGTCCTCGAGTGCCTTTTCCAGAGGCTTGAGTAGAACCATGCCGAGCCCGTCGCCGAAAACGGTGCCATTGGAATTGGCGTTGAATGGTCGACAGTGCCCGTCGGGCGACATGACCCCTCCTTCGTGGAACAGGTACCCGCGCGGCTCCGCTCCGAAGATCGATACGCCCCCGGCGAGTGCCATATCGCATTCACCACCGAGTAAGCTCTGGCAGGCAAGATGGACGCTTACGAGCGATGTAGAGCAGGCCGTCTGGACGGAAACTGCAGGGCCACGAAGATCCAGATGATAGGCAAGCCGGCTACAAAGGTAGTCCTTCTCATTGGCGAGCGCAATGGCCTCTGTACCCGCATTGGCGATGATGTCCGGGTGATGCTGGACATTGTCAAGAAAGTACTGGCTGTTGCTGCTGCCTGCGAAAACGCCTACTACGCCGCGTTCTTGCTTGTTGGCATAGCCGGCCGATTCAAGCGTTTCCCAGGCGCACTCAAGGAGTAGTCGGTGCTGCGGATCTAAGATACTTGCTTCGAACGCCGGAATCGAAAAGAAGTCTGCATCGAATTCTTGGACGTGATGTAGTGGCGCGCCCGCACGAACATAGTTCTGCTGTTCTAACAAGTCCTCNCCTACGCCCGCCGCGAGCAACTCCTCCTTGGAAAAAGAGCGGATGGAGCTGATGCCATCGCGCAGGTTTTTCCAGAATTGATAAATGTCGGTCGCCCCAGGCAATCGGCAACTCATGCCGATGATGGCTATTGCCAACGAGTCCCTTGGATTTTCATCTACATCTCTGCTGTGCATGCCCATTTTCTCCTGTTCCAACGGCCGCCATCAGGTGCACCGTTGCGGTGGCTCTTGTTGAGGTGGCAACGACTCATTCCGTCGGGACGCTTTGCTCCGTTGCAACAAGCTTGTCAGCAAGATGAAAGTGATCTTCCATCCTGGGTGATAACTAGATGCTGCGGCGCTGAAGCGCACGGATTTTTGTAGAAAGACCGCTTGAAAACAAAATTCTGGTCGACGGCCCACTCATCGAATACATAGAAGGCTCGTCGCTCGAGAAAAGAGACTGGCGATGCTGGATGCTAGCGCCGCTCTTCATGTGGTGACCAAGAATTGCCCGCTCTCGCCGAATATTTGAACGGTGAGCTCGCAGCGCCCGATCAGGTTCAGAGCTCTTTGGGCCCATGGATTGACCAAGGATAGCTTGGCGCAATTTATCGGTCTGTGGGAAGAATTTGGCATAGTTTCAACTGCAAAGAAGCATCGACACCGGGTAGGTCGGTATCCAAAAAAAGAGAACTCATTACGACAAGAGCATTGCTGTACGGAGATTGGCGGGAAGCCTGGCTCCTGGTTACGGCAACCCTCGTTAGGGCATCACGATACATGCCGGTGACGAGCTGGAGCATGCCAATCGTTGAAGTCGGAATGGGCTTGATAGATCCGGTTCGCTTCCAATGACCAAGCAGCCACTGCCGTGTGTGCGAGACGGCCTCTATGGAGATGCGAAGAGGCATGATTTTGGAAGCCGAGTGCGGGAAAAATCAGGTGGTAGGAATACCCGATGAATCCTTGCTATCGAAAGTCCGGAACAGTTTTGTGTTCAAGCGTGGCCTCCCAAGTATCAATAGTGCCGATCAATGGTGAATGATCCGACCGCTGACATGACGAGCATCCCAATGTCACTGCGAGAGAATATTACTCGCACCGTGTGAGCCCGCACATTGAAGCGCTTGCCAACTGCTTATTAGACAGCAAGCGCGAAATATTGCGTATGCCCAAGCTTGGTAGGGACTGTATGTGTCTCGCATGCGGGGATCAAGGCGATGGGCCCTGGCCGCCCGAGAATGAACGCCTGTGTGATTAACTGGTTGTGCCGTAAAGCATGGACATCGACCAGCCATCGTGGTATTTTTTGGGCACTGTCGCTTCAATAATAAATAAGCAAATACAACCTAAAGAGTTACTCTGGCTTGTTCGACTTGCGCTGGTAGTGCATCGGTAATGGCAGGGTTGATGCAAAGCCGCGACAAGAAATGCTGTTCAATTAATACTTAAGGGCATGCGAGGCTCGCGAGAGGCCAAGATCCTCAAGGACGTCCTCACGGTCAATGTATGAGGGAGGCCTTTTTGAGTAGAGACGCCCGCGATGAGGATTTACGCCTGAAAACGCTGCTTGACGTTCTGTACTTCTATGCTCGATCTCAGCCTGAAAAAGTAGCCTACCGATTCCTCGAAAACGGGGAGCAAATATCCAAATGTATTAGCTATGGCGAGCTTGCGCGGACGAGTGTCGCGATAGGCGCGGCGTTGCGCGCGCGATTTGCACATGGAAGTCGAATCGTGCTTGCGCATTCGCCGTGCATTGAGTACGTATCTGCGCTATGGGGATGCTGGGNGGCGGGAATGGTTGCGGTGCCCGCCGCGCCGCCGCTCGGGAGTCGACTGAAGGAGCGGGCCCGTCGGATTGTCGAGAACGCTCGCCCAGCGGCGGTGTTGAGTACGGCCAGCGAATTGGCAGCGGTGCGCCAGGTCCTCGCCGATGTCTTGACCAATGTTCAAGTCCTAGATATTGGCGCGATCGATGCCCAGTCGGCGGATGTAAGTTCATCCTTGCGCTTTGACGAGCTCGCCTTGTTGCAGTACACGTCGGGGTCAACCACAGCCCCGCGTGGCGTGATGGTGGAACACCGCCATTTGATGGCCAACCAACGCATGATCGCGCAAGCAATGGGGCACGGCTCAGATGCCGACTTCGTGAGTTGGTTGCCGCCTTTCCACGACATGGGTTTGATGGGAAATCTCCTTCAACCCATCTATCTCGGAAGCACCTGTACCTTCATGCCACCTGCGGCGTTCGCGCGCAGGCCCCTGCGGTGGCTTGAAGCCGTCTCAACCTACCGAGCTCATACCAGCGGAGCACCAAACTTCGGATTCGACCTGTGTGTCGATGCGCTGGAAAAGGAGCCTGCGGGCACAGTGTCTCTGGATTTGAGTTGCTGGCGTATTGCCTATAGCGGCGCCGAGCCGGTCAGGCGTTCGACATTGGATCGTTTTGCCCGAGCTTTTGAACCCTTCGGCTTTCGGCGCGAAGCCTTGTATCCGACCTATGGGCTGGCCGAGGCAACCCTGATGGTTGCGGGCCATCGCTCGGTCTTCAGCGGTCTGCCCCGGTCCGTCGGGCAGCATGTCAGTTGCGGAATCGAGGTTGCCCCGGACACGATCGCTATCGTCGAGCCGACGACGCGTTGCCGTTTGCCTGAAGGTGCAGTCGGCGAGGTGTGGGTCACCGGAGACCATATTTGCGCTGGCTATTGGGGGGATGCCCGTGGATCGGAGGGCATCTTTCATGCCCAGATTGAGAGCGATCCGCGAACCTATCTCCGAACGGGGGATCTCGGATATCTGGATCAGCGCGAGCTATTCATCTGTGGGCGACTGACGGACCAGATCATTGTTCGTGGGATCAATCTAGACCCTCACGACATCGAGACCGCAGCTGCCGCAGTCATGACTCGTCACGATGTTCGTCATCAAGTAGTCGCCTTCCAACTGGAGGGTTCGACTGATCAATTGGTGATTCTGCTGTGTGAAGGAGCATTGAGCGACGCGCAGGCATGGGGCACTCGGGCGCGGGAAATCCTGCAGGAAGTGGCCTGCCGCATCGAGATCCGGCTCGATGCAGTGGTACTTGTGCGCAGCGGCACGCTNCCCAGAACATCGAGCGGCAAGATTCAACGATCTTCATGCCGTGATCGCTATGCGGAGAAGAGCCTGCGCGTGATCCGGGAGATTCGTTTCGACGAAGAAGGCTCATCATGGACAAAGGTGAGTACTTCGGTGCTGGCGGGGCTGCCCGAGGAAGAACGAGAGGCTGAAATCCTCTCATTGATGAAGCGTCAGGTCGCGGCGATCCTTGGCATCTCCCCTAGCGCACTCGATACGTCGGCGCCGCTGTCGCACTATGGTTGGGACTCCCTGGCGGCTGTGACATTTACACATGACATCGAGCGTTGCTATGGGCTTGTTTTGCCCGAACGACTGTCGTTGCAAGAGCGCACTCTGGTGTCCATCGCCGCCTTCTTGGCCCGCCGGATCGCCGCGGTGCCTTCCGTCGAGCACGCGAAGGTAGCCATTGTCAGAAAGCCCGACCTGCGTGGCTTGCCTTTGTCCGTTGGGCAGCGGGCCTTTTGGTTTCTTACCCATCTGGCACCGGAGTCTTCGGCGTTCAACCTGAGCCTGGTTGCGGCCATTCAAGGTGAATTCGACGTTGATATTTTTCGCCGTTGCCTACGCCGATGGATCGACTCACATGCCGTGGTGCATTCGAGATTGCGATGGACAGGAGAGAGTTACATCCAGGAACGCGTGCTCACCGGGGCAAGTGAGCCCCTGCGTGTAGTGGATGCAGCGACCCTTTCGAAGGAGGGGGGTTGCGCGATAGCATGGGACACTATTCGAAGGCCCTTCGATCTTCTGGCCGAGCAACCTTGGCGTTGCACCCTGGTTCGGTCAGAGGGCTGCTGGACCATTGCGTTCTGCATTCATCATCTTGCCGCGGACTTCCGCTCCCTGTGCCTCATGGTGAACAGCGTGGTGGGCCTCTATGTTCGCGCCCTGGAGACCGGCGCAGTGCCGAACTTCACCTGTGATACGCCGTTCGATGACTTCGTGACGAAAGAGCGAGACGAACTTTTATCGGACCGGGGGGATCGTATGCGCAGATTCTGGAAGGACCGGCTGGAGGGGCATCTCGAGCCACTTGAATTGCCCTATCTCAAGCCGGCAACCCCCTCACGGCCAGAAGCGGGCGCGCTGTTGCATCACCAACTCGACGGCGCGGCCAAATCGGGAATCGAAGGATTGGCGCGCAAGGTCGGGACGACGCCTTTTGCCGTTTGTCTCGCCCTATTCTCCGTGCTCTTGAATAGGCTAACCGAACGCCGCCGCTTCGTCGTTGGGACGCCCGTCAGCCTGCGGTCCCAGAGAACTTATGCGGAAACCATTGGTTGTCTTGCCAACGTGTTGCCGCTACCGGTGGATTTGCGTGGCAATCCCACTTTTGAAGACGTACTGGCGCGTATCGATTTCGGGTTCAATCAATGCATAGAGCATGCCGATCTGCCATTCGCAGATATTGTCGATGTATTGCGTCTGCCTCGCGCTCCTGGCCGCATGCCCCTTGTCGATGTGCTGTTCTCCTGGCAGAAGGCGGCACAAGGTAGTTTGGATCAGGGCCTGACCGGCTTCGCATTAAAGCGACCTGGAGCTGTGGCTAGCGTGGGGCCATTCGACCTACGCCTCGTCGATATGCCCGCAATGGACGCGCAATACGACCTCAGCCTCATGATGGGTTACGACACGGAGAACCTTTGGCTCGCATTGGAGTATCGCCCTTGCCTGTATTGTGCGGAGGCGATGCGTCAGTTCCTGCGAGATTACGAGGAGCTTGCTCACCGGGTCGCGCGGAATCCCGCTGCGACGCTGTCGTCGCTGGCGATGCCCAGCAATGCCGATGACCGTGGAGTCCCTGCGCTTGCAACTGAAAAACCGCTTTGGACTGGTGCCGAAGAGACCATCTGCCAGAGTTTTGACCGTTCGGTACGGCTTTGGCCCGATCGTGTGGCAGTGTCTTGCGGACGGCTGCATCTGACTTATCGGGCGCTCGATCGGCTGTCCGGCGTGGTCGCTCGAAAGCTGCTCGTATCGGGTGCCCGCGTCGAGGAGCCGGTCGCTATCACGACACTACGTACGACAGAACTGGTTGTTGGACTGCTGGGGGTGATCAAGGCTGGTTGTGCATACGTACCGCTCGAACCAGGGATTCCATCCGCCCGCCGTAGCGCCATCCTGCAAGCTTGCGGTTGCCGCCGTCTGCTGATCAGCCCGGGTTTGGTCGAAGCGCATCGCGATCCGTCGATGATTGTCTGTGAAATCGCTCCTCGGTTGGAGCAGAGTCCTGTCACGAGACCGGTGAGAGGCGGTCACTTAGCCTACATCATCCATACGTCCGGCTCGACCGGCACGCCGAAATCGGTAATGGTCGAGCACCGCAGCGTCGTCAACCTCGTCAGGTCCTTTGACCACTGGCTCCCGGAATCGGCGAGCGGCTTGCGTTGGACCATGCTTCATGCATTGGGTTTCGACCTTTCCGTGTGGGAGATATTCGGCGCGCTCTTGTCGGGGGGGGCGTTGAGCATCGTGGGCGAGCATGAGCGTGGCGACATGCATATGTTCGCCGCCCTGTTGCGCCAGCGGCAAATCGAGGTTCTCAGTCTGACTCCCTCAATGCTTCAGTCATTGTTGGGAACTCCCACGCAGGCGGGTGCGGATTCTCCTCTGGCGATGGTGCGGCGTCTGGCGATTGGTGGCGAGGCGATGACCGCGGAGATTGCCGACAAGCTCGCGGAGCTCTCGCTTTGCGCATGGAATTTCTATGGCCCCACTGAGGCCACGGTTTGGGCCGCCGCATGTCCAGTCCGCGTCGAGGGGGGGGTAGTGTTGATCGGCGGCCCGATTGCCGGCGCGCGGTTGGAGGTTCTCGATGACCAGCAGCGTCCACGCTCCCTTGGCGCCAATGGCGAGCTGGCGATCGCTGGTGGCGGACTGGCTCGGGGCTATCTAAACAGTCCGGCGGCAACCGCGAGAGNGTTCGTGCCCGATCCGGTTGGAGTCGGTCAACGAATCTACCTCACCGGCGACCGTGCTAGGGCGACCGGTGACGGCCACTACGAGTTCTTGGGACGGCGCGATAGCCAAGTCAAGGTGCGGGGATACCGCATCGATGTTGCGGAGATCGAACGCATACTGGAGCACGGACCGGGGGTGGCTCAGGCTGTGGTGGTGATCGTTGGCGAAAGCCCGGCGTCTCGACAGCTGGCAGCCTTCGCCACGACCACCGCTGGGGCCGAGATTAATGAACGGAGTCTGCAGGATTGGCTCGCCGAGCGTTTGCCGTCCCACATGGTGCCTCAGGCCGTCATCGGCCTATCGCAAATGCCCTGTACCCCAAACGGCAAGAAGGATCGGGAGGCCGTACGCCGACTCGCCGACAGTCCCATGTCAAAGTCGAGAACTCTATCTCAAGATGCCAAGAAGGCCGAGGAAGAGGTCAAGCGTGCGTGGTCGCGGGTTCTCGGTCACGGGTCGAGCGATTCCGATATCAGCTTCTTTGACGCTGGCGGAAATTCACTGACCATGGTGCAGCTCCACAAGGAACTGGAGCAGACGTTTCACCGTCCGTTGGCGCTGATTGACCTCTACCGTTGGTCAACCGTGACAGACATGGCACGACTGATCGAAGGAGCGGCTTCCATCGTGAAGGTGCCGGCGTCGGGAGGGCTGCGGAGCCAGGCAGTGCGCGACGAACTGCGCACTCGGAGGATGCGGACATGACGGAGCGCACAGAGCTGGATGTGGCCGTCGTCGGCATGGCATGCCGTTTTCCAGGCGCTCCCGATCTGAAGACCTATTGGCACAATCTGATCTCGGGCATCAATTCGATCGAGATACTGTCGGAGGCGGAACTGCTGAGCGCCGGCGTATCGGCGGAGCAAGCGACCAGAGACGACTATGTACCTGCCAGAGGCGTAGTCGACGGGGTGGATCGATTCGACGCTGAGTTCTTTCATTTCTCGCCCGCGGAGGCGGCTCTTCTCGATCCGCAGCAGAGGGTCTTCCTCGAGCTCGCCTGGGAAGCGTTCGAACATGCCGGTTGTGACCCGCATAGAGCTGGCGCTTCGATCGGGGTCTTCGCCGGTCAGTCGTTGAGCACCTACCTCACAAGCAATCTGCTTGGCAATCCGGAAGTAGCGCGTCGTCACAACGCCTGGGACATCGGCATGGCCAATGAGAAGGACATGCTGAGCATGCGGGTCGCCTACAAGCTGGGGTTGACGGGGCCCGCTGTCACGATCCAGACCGCGTGTTCGACGTCACTCGTTGCTGTCCATGCGGCGATTCAAAGCCTTCTCAACTATGAATGCCATGTGGCATTGGCCGGCGGCGTCTCGATATCGATTCCGCAGGGTCGCGGATATTCCTATGAAGCCGGTGGCATCCTCTCGCCCGACGGTGTTTGCCGTCCGTTCGACGACATGGCCGCGGGGACGGTGTTCGGCAGTGGGGCCGGAGCAATCGTCCTGATGCGCCTGGAGGACGCGCTAGCCGGCGGCTATACCATCCATGCAGTGGTGAAAGGGTCAGCGATCAACAACGACGGAGGTCGCAAGGCAGGCTTCACAGCCCCTAGCGCCGAGGGACAGATCGAGGTAGTGCGTCAGGCACTCAATGTGAGTGGCCTGCAGGNCTCGGACATCGGCTATGTCGAGGCGCATGGTACTGGCACGCAAGTTGGCGACCCCATCGAATGGAGTGCTCTTGCTGCGGTGTTCGAAAAAGTTCAGCGACACTCCTGTCTCATCGGATCGGTCAAGGGCAACATTGGTCACCTGGACAATGCGGCCGGCATAGCTGGGTTGATCAAGGCCATTCTCGCTGTGCAGCATGGTGTCGTGCCTGCGACGTTGCATTATGTGGCTCTCAACCGGCATGTTGCCGATGAAGGCGGACCGTTCAAGGTTTGTACGGCCGCAACGCGTTGGCCCGCACACATGGCCTTGCGCAGGGCGGGGGTAAGCTCTTTTGGCATCGGAGGAACGAATGCCCATGTAGTGATCGAGCAGGCACCGCCTCTCAGTCGCGCTGAAGGCGGCGTCATCGGCTCGCATTTGCTTGTGTTGAGTGCCGCCACCCCGGGCGCGCTGAATCGTCAGAAGGCCCAACTGGCTGTGGCGTTGGAGGCAGACGTTTCCGTGAGGCTGGAGGACGTCGCTGGCACGCTGCGACATGGAAGACGTGAACAGCGCTATCGCTGGGCTGCCGCAGCAGCGGGTCTTCACCACGCCGTGATCCGATTGCGGGAGGTTACACAGCCGATTGCGGCCGTTGATCGGCCACGGCTCGTCTTTATGTTTCCCGGTCAAGGAAGCCAATACCCTGGCATGGCTGCCAGCTTGCATCGGAACGACATCCGATTTCGCCGGCACTTCGATCGTTGTGCAGATGTCATCGCGCAGGTCACCGGGCATCGAATCGCTGTCGACAGCGATCCGCATCTGCCGGCCCATGTTTCGGACGCTATCGTCACGCAACTGACGCTGTTCGCAGTCGAGCATGCCATGGCAGAGACTTGGTTGGAATTGGGTGTCCGTCCGGACGCCTGTGTCGGCCACAGCTTGGGCGAATATGCTGCGGCCTGCTGTGCAGGTGTCCTGACATGTCAACAAGCTGCACGGATGATCCAGACTCGGGCAGTCATGATGCAGGAGTCACCTCAAGGCGCTACTTTGGTGGCGGAGATGTCTCTCGAGGCAGCGATGAGCCTAGTCAAAATTGGGCAGGTCGATATTGCGGCCATTAATGGTCCGCGCCAGATCGTGTTGGCCGGTTTCACCGATGCCATCAAAGATCTTGAGCAGCAGCTTCAGTCGATGGATGTCTCGTTCACGCGGCTGGACTCGCGATTTGGATTTCACTCGCCTACGATGGAAATGGCCATCGCGCCATTCGCCCAGGCGATTGCCAATGAGCGGCCTTGTATCCCAATACTCCCTTTGGTGTCCAATGCCACCGGTCACTGGATGACACCCGACGAGGCCCGCGACCCATCTTATTGGGCTCGCCATCTTCGGGCGACGGTGAGATTTGAGGCCGGGCTGCTGGAGGCTGGCGCAGGTCAGCCGACGGTTTTTTTAGAGGTCGGGCCGGGACGCACCTTAAGCGGACTCGTTCAGGCGAGGATGTCGTCGGAGATCCATGCGATTTCCACGATGCCTTCCAAGCTGACCGCCGATGCAGAAGGCCAGGCCTTCGTCGAAGCCATTGGAAGTATGTGGTGTCACGGCTTTCGCATCGACTGGCCCGCGCTCAGCGAGCACTATACGTTCCACCGTGTGCCATTGCCGACTTATCCGTTTGAACGGCGTCGCCACTGGCTAGAACCATCCGGCGATCCGCTACCGCTCCGCTTGAAGCCCGTCCATGAGGAGGGAGTGGCATGGTTCGTGCCCGTGTGGCTGCGGGAGCTCGAGCATCAGGCTCCTCAGGCATCAAAGACCGACCGGGATGCCCCCTGGCTGTTGCTGCATGAGGGCAGCGCGTTCGCCAAGTCGCTTGGTGACGCCATCAAGTCGGCGGGATTTTCTTGTGAGACGGGCGCCTCCTCCGCACTTGGTGGCCCCGAACATCGGCGCACTGGTCAGGTGAGCGGTCAGCAGGATTTGATTCAATGGCTTCGCTCCATCGGTCAGCGCCACCGATCGCCACCTCGACGCTGCACTTTCTTTGTCGACAGCTGTGGGGGGGGCACCGGTACTTTGAACACGATCGTCGCATTGCTTCAGGCGTGGCGGAAGGCCTTTGGCGATGCCCCGCTCGATCTGAGCGTTGTGACTCGCGATGGTGTCTCCATTGCCGGCGAATGCGAGGTCAATCCCATTGTTGCCATGTTGCATGCGCTGAGTGGCGTGGTGGTTAAGGAATACGCGCAGATCCGTTGCAGGTTCATCGACGTGACGCCACAGCCGTTGGACCGATTGCACCAAACTGTGCGTGCACTCTTCGACGAGCTTCAACACAGTGAGGGTCCCCCATGGGTGGCGTTGCGAGGATCGGNAAGATGGGTGAGAAAGTTGCAACCACGGCCTCCGGCACGTGTCGAAGGTCCCACCCCCTTGCGCTACCAAGGCGTCTACCTCGTCACAGGCGGTTTCGGCGACATAGGGCTGGAGTTGGCAGAAGCACTCGTCGGGCGAGCTCAGGCCAGACTCATCCTGATTGGAAGAACCAATCCGACCGTCAACTCAGATGCCTCGCAATGGCACGCTCGAGCGGCAGCGCGCATTCAGCAACTCGTGGATGCCGGAGCCGAAGTCTTGGCGCTGACTGCAGACGCCTCGGATGGCCCCGCACTGACTAGTGCGATAGATCTGGGGATCAGGCGATTCGGGAGAATTGACGGTGTCTTTCACGCGGCTGCAGCANCCTCCGATACGCTTTTCCACGAGGCGTCTCCCGAGCGCGCCAGAGACTCGCTGCGCGCCAAGGTGGATGCGACGATGGCACTCGAAGCCGCCTTGGATGGGATGGACATCGACTTTCTCGTCTTGTTCTCCTCGGTGGCGACCTTTGACAGCCATCCCGGCCAGCTGTATTACGCTGTCGGGAATGCGTTCCTGGACGCTTTCGCCCAGGCGCGGCATCTGGCTCTGCCTTTCAGAGTTGTCTCCATAGCCTGGGGCGCGTGGCAGGGTGTCGGTATGTCGCATCGCCTGCGTCAATCGCTCGCCGAAGGCAGAGCGTCAGACGGACGCCGCCTGGAGCATCCGGTGCTGAACCGCACGCTGCGTGGCCTGTCCGCCGAACACATCGTGCTCGGCCAACTGGACGTTTCGCGCCATTGGATGCTCAATGAGCATATCGTTGCGGGCCACGCGGTCCTTCCGGGTGTCGCGTCTCTGGAACTGACGAGAGTTGCTTTCGAGGCGATCACCGGGTGTGGTGAGCCGTTGTTCGAGGAAGTGAGGTTTCCGGCACCGTTGCGACTGGAAAAAGATGGCACGTCGCTGATCATCATCGCCTTCGAAGGACTTCCGGATGCACGCCGTTTCACTGTCTTGGCGCGCACGACCGGTGCGAAGGCCCTCATAGCCTGTGCCACGGGAAAAATCAGGCCAGCTGGCTTCCAACCGGCCGATCTGCCCAACTCGCGATCCGGCTGGACGGCCGTTGACGCCATGGCTCGACTGGCTTCGACACTGGAGTACGTCAGCCTTGGGGAACGCTGGAATTGCATCGAGCATTGCTACACCGACGGACAACGCTGGGACATGTCGTTGAGGCTGCCGTCGAAGCACCTAGACGACTTGAATGTCTATCGATTGCATCCTGCTCTCCTGGACGGATGCTGGTCTGCAGTGCGTCTTGCTTGCAACGCAAGCGTACTGCCTTTCGCCGTTGATTCGATCGCCATGTACCGGCCGCTCACCGCCTCTGTCCGAGCACAGCTCACCGTCGTTCCTGCCAGCGGAAATGTCGTTCGCGCCGATGTCAAGGTTTTCGACGATCAAGAGCATCTCGCAGTTGAAGTCTCCGGAGTTTCATTTGCGCGGGTAACACCTGAGTTTCTTGACCGATTCCAGCGTGAGGCTTCTGATTCGACGGCATCAGCAGGCCTGATGAAGTCGCTAGAGGCACTGGATATCGAAGGTCGCATCAGCTTGGCGGTGCCAGATGCGATGCAAGCCCTCTGGGATGCCATTGGTGGTACAGCTGAGCCTGAACTCGTTGTCACCGCCAATCCTGAGGCTATTGCGACGTCCGAGAGGCCTTTTCTGCAAGCGCTGCAGCGGTCAGCCCTTGTCGAGGCGAATTCATCGCAGGAGCCAGCCGATGCAATCCGAACTTTGGTGGCCGTATTCGCCGACACATTGGACTCGCCAACCTTTGGGGCCGACGACAACTTTTTTACAGCGGGCGGTGATTCACTGAAGGCTATTCGCGTCGTCAGCCGCGCACGCGAGTCCGGGCTGTCTTTCAGCATTGCAACCCTGTTTGAGCATCCGACGGCGCGAGCTCTGGCGGCGCATCTTGAGTTGGCAGACGGTCCCAACCCTCAGCAGCCAATGTTGGAGCGCTTCGCCCTTGTCCCCGAAAACGAGCGAGATCAACTTCCTGCAGGTGTTGAGGAGGCCTATCCGTTGGCGAGTTTGCAGGCCGGCGCCATGTTCCACCGGCAACACGCTCCGGGGGAGGCGATCTACCACGACGTACTGGCTGTCATCTTCAGTGGCGGCTGCGAAGTTGGCGACCTGCAGCAGGCCATCGATGGGGTGGTGCGCAATCATCCGGCGCTGCGGACCTCTTTCGACATGGATGGATTTTCCGAACCAATGCAACTGGTGTGGCGCGAAGCTGAAATGCGTCTGCGAGAAGTGGATCTGCGCGGCGCTAAGGAGCCGCGACTCGCGCTCGACCAATGGATAGCGGTGGAGTTGGAAAGTCCACTTGAGGAACGATATCCGCCGCTACTGCGCTGCTTTCTCCTCAGGCTTACCGACCAAGAAAACACCTTGGTGCTATCGATCGACGACGCCCTGTTGGACGGGTGGAGCGCCGCTTCTCTTGCTACCGAGATTCTCGAAGCACTCGATTGTCGGATGGCAATAGGCAAGCCCATTGCCCGTCCGAGGCCATTGGCCTATCGGGACTTCGTGGCCGCGGAGCGTGTTGCCTCCGCAGATCCCGTACAGCGTTCCTATTGGAAGGAGGTCGTTTCCCGCGCTGTTCCGACCGTGCTGCCGCGACGCGCCGACATCAAGGAGGGGCATCGTGTGTCGACGTTGTCGGTTGCGCTTTTGGAACACGCCGCGGTTGGCGTCGCGCGCCTGGCCAATGGTCTGGGTGTGCCGGTCAAGTATCTGTTGCTGGCCGTACATCTTCGCGTACTGGGCCTCGTGGCGCATCGCGACGACGTGGTCAGTGGACTGGAGACCAACGGGCGGTTGGAGCAAGAGGGCGGCGATCTCACTCTAGGGCTGCATCTGAACACTCTGCCGCTGGTGCTGCGTCTGCAAGGCGAATCTTGGCGCGACCTAATTGAACTGGTCGCACAGACCGAACGCTCGATGTTGCCGATGCGCCGGTTCCCCTTGTCGGCGATTGCTCGGATGCAAGCATCCGCACCACTGTTTGACGTTGTCTTCAACTTCACCCACTTTCACATCTACGAACGTGGGAGTTCGATGCAAGCGCTTCGAATGCTCGACGTCAAAGGACGTGGTCAAACGCACTATCCACTCAGGGCCGAGTTCAATGTCGACCATGGCAGTGGATCAGTTCGCCTTTTTCTCGAATACAACGAATGCCAACTTGATCGCGCCGGCATCGAGGCATTGGGCCGAACATACAACGATGTTCTTTGCCAGCTGGTAAAAGCTCCTGATGGTCCGTGGCGGCAGATCGGCACGACGTTCCAGGGCCAGCTTCCGCCGCCTCTCTGTCCGGCTCCCACATGGTCTGGAGGCGTCCTGGCGGCGATCGAGCGGAAGATGCGCGAGTCCTCACAAGCCGTTGCCGTCGAAAGCCTGTCAGAGCAACTGAGCTATGGTGCGCTGGCGCGTCGCTCGCAGTACATCGCAAACTCGTTAATCGAGCGCGGCGTTGTGCCGGGAGATCGCGTTGGACTCTGCCTTCGCCATGGCGTTGACGCCATTGTCGCGCTGATCGGCGTGCTGAAAGCAGGAGCAGCCTATGTTCCGATGGACCCGGCTTATCCCATCGAACGCCTGGCTCGCCTCGTACATGCGAGTCGTCCGAAGCTGCTGCTTGCAGAAGCCAGCGGACCATACCTGCACGACGTGCCGCAGATGACTATGCCTGGTCCGTCGGCTAGTGCATCGCCGCGAGGCGGTCTACACGCATCAATATTGCCCGCATATGTCATCTGCACTTCCGGCACGACAGGGGCACCGAAACCGGTCGTTGTGACTCATGGTGCGCTGTGGTCATCGAATGAGGCGCGTCGTATCCACTACGGGCCGTGCGAAGGAACGTTTCTGATGACATCCCCGCTCGCTTTCGACAGTTCGGTGGCTGGCCTCTTCTGGACGTTGGCGAGTGGAGGAACCCTTCTCATTGCACCGGCGGATACTGCTCGCGACGCGGAGGCCATCGCCCAGACAGTTTCCACACGCGGAGTTTCACATTGGTTGACCGTGCCAGAGTTGTATGCCGAGGTGCTGGATATTGCCCCGCCGAAGGCGCTGTCGAGTCTGCGGACTGTCATCGTTGCCGGAGACACATGCCGGCGATCTCTCGTTACGCGGCACCATGCGTGCATGCCGCAAGCAAGCCTCCACAACGAATACGGCCCCACAGAAGCGACCGTGTGGTCGACGGTTCATCTTTGCGAAGCCGCGGAAGGAGAAGTCCGCAACTCGGTGCCAATCGGCATGGCCATTTCCGGGGTACAGGTCCGGGTTTGCGACCGGCAACAGCAGGAACTGGTCAAAGGAATACGCGGCGAGATCTGCATTGGAGGGATGAACGGGGCCCTTGGCTACCTTGCTTCCCCTGGTGCGACAGCGAGCCGGTTCCTGCCCGATTCGCTCGGCGAGCCCGGTGCTCGCCTTTACCGCAGCGGCGATCTCGGCTGGTTTGACGAGGTTGGCTGTTTGCACTTTGTCGGTCGTGCCGACCATCAGCTCAAGATCCGTGGTTTTCGGGTTGAACCGGGTGACATCGAATGCGCACTCAGGAGCATCTCTGGTGTTCGGGAAGCTGTTGTGCTTTCGGAGGATCACGGCGCAGGTCGTGCCCGGCTGGTGGCGTATGTCACGTGCGATGCTTCACCGCCCCTGGTGGAGGGCGTGCTTCGGGAGGAACTCGCCCGCCGAGTGCCAGAGCACATGGTGCCGAGTCTATTGCATATCTGCGACTCGTTGATTCGCGACGAGAACGGCAAGCTCAATCGAAGCGCTCTCAGGGACAAGGCTGAGCGACAAGCACGCTCTCGAATCGAAGAGGTTGTCGATCTTGTGAAGTCCATGAGCGCTGCGCAGGTGGAGCGGGCACTCGGGCGTTGAAGACCAAAAATCGAAAGGATAAGCGCATGAACGGCCTGATCGAAGAGTTTGGGGATATGAGCCCTCAGCAGCGTGAACTCGTCGAGTTGCTGCTACAGCGTGGATCAGGCAAGGAGCCGCACGTGAGACCAAGGTCGCCAAATGAAGCTGCCCTGGCCACCATATGGTCGGAGGTTCTCGGTGTGGCAAGCGTCGGTATCCACGACAATTTCTTCGACTTGGGTGGCGACTCGATCCTCAGCATGCAGGTGGTGTCCCGGGCCAAGAAGAAGGGGTTCGCTTTCGGTACCCGACAGCTCTTCGAGACGCCGACGGTCGCAGAGTTGGCGTCTAGCGGCACAGGGTGTGACGAAGCGCTCACGTCGCAGGAGCCATCGGCAACGGTGCTGCTGACACCGATTCAGCGTTGGTTCTTTTCGCTACGCCTGCCGAATCCTAATCAGTGGAATCTCGAAGCCGTTGTTCGCTGCGAAGGGGGCTGGCATAAGGATCTGGCCCGTCAGGCCCTGCAAAGGGTGATCGATCGGAATGAGGCGCTGCGCTTGCGTGTCACGTTGGCGGGGTCCGAGCTTGTAGTGCTCGAGTCCGACACCGCCAGCCTGGAGGTTTTGTCCTCCGTCGGGGGAGACGTTGCGCAAATCGCTGGCGAAGTCAATTCGCGCCTCGATCTGAGGGCCGGTCCTGTCCTGCGAGCGGTCCTGGTGCTCGACGACGATGGCTGTTATCGCGACCTGATTCTTGTGGTGCATCACTTGGTCTGCGATTGGTTTGGCATGAGGCTGCTGCTCGATGACTTGGAGGACGCGTATGCCGCACTGGAACAGGGATGGGAGGAGTCGACCGATGCCCTTCCGTCTTACGGCGGACTTGTGCACCGCCTCGATTCGGCGGGTCTGATCGGCGAGCGGCTTCCAAGTTTGAAGGCTTGGCATGAGATGCTGGCGGAGCGGGTCGGGTTACGCCAGCCAGGAGATGACATGGACATCGAGGAGAGCACGCGATGGGTCGAGGAAGCGCTGAGCGCTGAGCTAACCGCGGAATTGCTCGGAGGGAACCGCAGGCTGCTCGGCACACAGGTTCACGAGGTGCTGCTGCATGCGGCGGGACAGGCAGTGGCTGATCTATTCGAGCGAGAAGAGGTCGTTATGGACGTCGAGACCCACGGGCGGGACTTTCGACATCCAGGCGATCCGGACCTCACCCACACGGTCGGCTGGTTCGCTCATCTGGTGCCGGTGCTTGTCGAGCGATCCGAACCCGGCGGCCTCGTCAAGGGACTTCACCAAACGGCCTTGCGCTGGAAGGAGGCCAATGCGTTGTCTGGTGACTACATGGCATCGTGCTACAGCGTGGATAGCGAGTTGAAGCCGCTGGCATCGCAGGTCGCATTCAACTATCTAGGGCAATTCGGCAGCCGTCAGTCCATGCGTGCGTCGAAGTTTCAAATCCGACCAGCGGATTCGGGCTGCGTGTACGCGCCGAACGGAGAGCGACCTCACCGGCTGCAGGTTCTTGTTTTCATCCTGGACGGCCGGCTGCATTTCAGGCTCGGCTACGCACAGACGCACTGGAGTCATGAGCGAATCGCTGAGGTGACCCGTATGGCGTTGGACATGGTTCGATCGATGCTCGTCATAGCGGCCGGGCAAACGATATCTCCAGAGATCCTCTTCGCTGACGCGGATCTGGACGCACAAGATCTAGTCGCGCTCTTTGGGGCAGCCCGATGANCCTGGGTCGCCTTAAGCCAATCTCTCTTAGTGATACCCAGGATGTTTACGCACTGACCCCGTCTCAGGAAGGCATACTGTTCGAGTGCATCGAAAGTGGGGATAGGACGCTCTATGTCGAGCAGATCGAGTGGACCTTCTCGGGGGCCGTTGACATAAGCTCATTTCGACGTGCCTGGGAGGCCGTATGCCGCCGTCATGAGGCTTTGCGCACACGGTTCGAGTGGCGGCTCAAGAAGCCCGTACAGATCGTCTTACATGCCGCGGCACCGCACATTTTCGTTTGCGAAGGCATGGCGGCCGAAGAGCGGAAAGCCGAATACCTAAGCAAGGATGCGCAGTTCGGCATGGCGTTGGACGACGCACCGTTGTTGCGCATTGCGATTTTCAAGCCCGATGACGGAAGGTCCCATGTCGTGCTGACCACGCACCACTTGGTTGTCGATGCATGGGCCACGCGGTTGCTGATGCGCGAGTGGGTCGATCACTATGAGTTCCTTGCAAACGGTCGACCCTTGAGCCTGCCGAATCCCGTTCCGTTCCGCGATGTCGTCCGCTGGCACCGTCAACGCGACCGTACTGAGGATTCCCACTATTGGCGACAAGCACTCCATCGTCGACCGGCTACCGCTCGGCAATCCGTTATCGGACGGCATGAGCTGGCCGCGGGGCGGCAACTGCGCCTCGAGCGTCACCTCGACGCGACAATGTGGCAGCGATTGCAGGCCGCTGCACGCATTTGGCGCGTGACGCCAGCTGTCCTTGCGTATGCAGCATGGGCGGCGGCTCTTGGTCTCGGAGACGACAGATCGGCGCTGACTATGGGAATCACCGTATCTGGCAGAACGGCCACCATCTCTGGCGCTGAAGATATCGTCGGAATGATGGTCAACTGCGTGCCACTGGTTGTTCACTTGGATCCCGTACAGCGGCTCTCCGATTGGACAAGACAGATCATGCGCGACCTTGCGCAGGCGCAAGAACATCAGCATCTTTCGCTAGCCACCATTCGGCAGCTGGCACAGGTACCGCCGAACGCAGACTTTCTGGACAGCGTGGTGGTATTCCAAAACGCTGGCTGGGTTCATGGCGACCAAGTAGGAACCCTAGGGGTTTCTGACACCCGAACACACGGGTATTCCGCGGCTTCGCTTTGTTTGCGTCTTTCGCCATCGCACAACGGCATGCTCGTCGAACTGCTCTGGCAAGCTCCTCTCCAGACCGAGCAACAGGCGGCATCCTTGGTGGAACGCGCGCTTTCGTCTCTAACATGCCTCGCCAATGCGGCGACCCATCAGGATGTTCGGTTAGCCGATATGCTAGCTTGGAGAAATAAAACGATGTTCTCGGGTTCGAGCCTGAAGACCTTGCGGCCACAACCCGTTGTCGATGCCCCGGCGGCACGGGATTGATATCGATGTGCGGCCTTTTCGCGTACCTGCGTCCCACGACTCCTTTGGAGTCCGGACGCGTCGATGCTGCTATGCGTGCGCTCAAGCCACGGGGCCCCGATGCCACTGGCGTTTGGACAGGGTTGTCAGGCCGAGTGCTGCTCGGGCACACGCGACTCAGCATCGTGGCGCCGAATTCCGGGCAGCAGCCGCTATTCAACGAGACCGGCAACATCGTCGCCGTCGTGAATGGTGAATTCTACGGCTTCGAATCGATTCGCCACGAACTGAGGGAGAGGGGACATGTTTTCGCCACTGGCTCAGACAGCGAGATACTCATTCACCTGTACGAGGAGATGGGAATGCGCAGCCTGAAGCGCTTGCGCGGCGAATTCGCTTTCGTTCTTTGGGATGGCCGGCAGCAGCGGTTGATTGCGGCACGTGATCGCTTCGGCATTAAACCGGTAGTGTTCGCCCGCCACGAAGGTGCGATCTACTTCGCATCCGATATCAAGACCCTTTTCGCGGCCGGTGTGCCGGCGAGGTGGGATCCGCTCGGCGTTCGCAGCCAGTTGCTGGCCTACCTGCCCCCCGATGCAACCCTGTTCGCCGGTGTCCATCAGTTGCCCCCGGGTTGCTGGATTGAGGCGAGCGCTGACGGCGATCGGCGCCATACCTACTGGGATCTTGATTACCCCAACAAGTCGGAGGCGGAGCGCCCGCCATCAGGCGACGAGGTCGATCGATTTTCCGCCGCATTTCATGATGCGGTCGCGGTGCGCTTGAGAGCCGATGCGCCGGTCTCCTGCATGCTGAGCGGCGGTGTTGACTCGGCGGCGGTACTGGTCGCTTGTGGCGATGCGCGCCCAAGGTCTTTCACATTGAGCTTCGAGGACGACTCGTTCGACGAGGCTCCCGGTGCCAGCGATGTTGCCAGTCATCTCGGAGTTCCGTGGCAGCGTGTCTCCGCCTCCGAGGGCGACTTGGTAGAGCATCTGACCAACGCGGTCAGAGCAGGTGAGATGCCTGCTTTGAATGGGCACGCGGTCGGTCGCTATCTACTTGCGAGACAGATCTCTGCCTCGGGCTACAGGGTCGCACTGGCCGGTGATGGCGCCGATGACATTCTCGGGGGCTACATCCATGCACTTCATGATGCACGGGCAGGCATGCAACACAAAGGGTTGCCTGTGCCGGAGATGCTCACTGGTGTGGGCGACTGCCTTGGGTTCGTGCCGGCATGGATGAGGTTGTCGGCCATTGCGAGATCGCCGCTCTATGCGCTGGTGGATGCCAGCCTGCTAGGGAGCGGAGGGGCGTCAAGCCCTTATGTCGATCTGGTCGCGGCGTGTGATGACGCTGGCGCTCTGCGCGGGCGGCATCCCTTGCATCAATCACTTTACCTTTGGTGCAAATCCATCTTGCCGAACTACGCGCTGGTCGGCGAACGACTGGAGATGGCGAATGCACTTGAGGTGCGACTGCCTTTTCTCGACCACCAGCTTTTCGATGTCGTTCGGTCCCTGCCCGTCTCGTCGCTGGTACGTGACGGTGAGCAAAAGCGTGTGCTGAGACAGGCTCTCGAGCAGCAGTTGCCGCAGCGATTGCGCGATCGGTCGAAACGGCCGTTCGCCGCACGCCCTTCGACAACCTTGAGCGAAAGTAGGCTTGTGGACTTGGTCCGGTTGCTGATTAGCCAGCATGACACCTTGCCTCCATTTTTTCGGCGTGGTCCGCTCGAGAAGCTCCTGGCCATGCTGCCGCGTCTCGATCATGGAACTCTGAGCAAACTGGACCCGATCATTCACATGGTGGCAGGGATGTGCCTGCTGCAACTGCATTTCAAACCGACTCTCTGAGTCCCTCTTTCACAAGCACGAGAGAAAAATCGATGAACACTGAAGCCGACGACGATATCTATTGCGTGGTGATGAACCACGAGGAGCAGTACTCCATCTGGCCGGAGTGGCGCGAGCTTCCGGCTGGTTGGAGGTTGGAAGGCAAGCGCGGATCTAAACAGGAGTGTCTGGACCATATCGACATCGTTTGGACCGATATGCGGCCGCTGAGCCTTCGCAAGCTCATGGACGAGTACGAGAAGTCAGGTCCGGCGGTGCAGGAGGACATCAGTGAAGAGCCCTGGATCGGGCTGGTTGAGCGTTTGAGCCAAGGAGTTCATCCGGTCAAGATATCGCTGCGACCGCAAGCCACGCCTGTGGCGCTGCAACGCGCGATCCAGGATGGTGTGGTACTGGTTACCTTCACCGAAACACAGGGGCAGACCGAATTGGCGTTGGAAATCGATGCGGCAGAAACGGACCTGAGTACTGGCAACTTCGGTGCCGGCCAGGGATTGGTGAGCATCGTTGGTCGAGTGGTGCTCGACGGCACCTCTGTGCGATGCAAAGCCGATGTCGATCTCAAAACGATGGCTGGTGTCGGGGCACTCACTCCAACCGAAGTGTCGATTTGAGACTGAAAAGCCTGCACCCGCAACCACTGCTCGCCGGCGACGACGACGAGTTGGTGGACTTCATTCTGCCGACAGGATGTCAGCCGTGGGCAACGGTACGGGCGCGCACGGCTGAAGTCCGTCTCTTGGCTTGGCTCCCCAAGTTTAGAGGCCGGATCGAGGCGCTGTTCGAGACATTCGGTGCGGTGCTTTTCCGGGGCTTCTCGACTGTGGAGAACTCGGAGTTCCGTGATCTGGTGCGCAAGCTCGACGGGGACCCCATGGAGTATCGCGAAAGGTCGACCCCCCGTACGGACCTCGGTGGCGGCCTGTACACCTCGACGGAATACCCGGCAGCTGAGGAAATCGCGTTGCACAGTGAGTTTTCCTACGCGAACCGCTGGCCGGGCCGCATCTGGTTTCACTGCGTTTTGCCTGCCTCGAGTGGCGGAGAGACCCTGCTCGCTTCGACGCGGCAGATATACGAGTCGCTTGCGGGACCCGTACGCGACCTGCTCGAAAAGCACGGCATCCGCTATGTCCGGCACTATGGATTGGGCATCGACTTGCCGTGGCAGGAGGTGTTCCAGACGTCGGACCGCACAGCGGTCGAGGCGTACTGTGCTGCGGAGCAGCTCGGATTCGCCTGGCTCCCTTCCGGGCGACTGCAAACTTGGCAGGATCGGCCAGCTATGCTGCGCCACCCGCGCCACGGATGGAGCGTGTGGTTCAACCAAGCTCATCTGTTTCATCCATCTGGGCTGAACGCTTCGGTTCGGCAAGGACTGGAAGTGGGATCTGCTGGCAAGCAGCTTCCGCGCATGGCGGAACTCGGGGGAGGCGGCGAACTCGCCGACGAGACGCTGGCCGAGGTTCGCAGGGCGATCGCCGGTTGCACAGTGCCGGTGCCTTGGTGCAGTGGCGACACGTTGCTTGTCGACAATATGTCCATGGCTCATGGGCGCGCACCGTATATCGGCGCGCGCAGCGTGTTGGTCATGTTGACTTCGGTGGTCCAACGCTGAGGGGCCAATGAACCTATACAGCTTGTCATTACAGCAGAGGGAGGCCTGGGCCTCCAATCTCGACGCAAGATCCTTGGCGCGCCGCCGGTGGACCTTCGACCTTAGCGCACCTTTCGAGCAGGACGCTTTGATTCGGGCCGTCGCCTTGATCCAAGTTCGGCACGAGGCCCTTCGTATGCGGCTGCGCGCGCGGCCCGAGCTTGAGTTTCCACTGATCGAGATCTGCGAGCCCGATGCATCGCCGCCTGTGCGCTTGACACATCTGCCGGGAGCGCCTGATGAGGCCGACTGGCCTGTGCGCTGGTGTTACGGCGATGAGACTCCGCTGTCGATCACTTGGTGGAGCGGTCATGGCGGTCATGGTTTTGCGCTGGACATTCCGGAGTTCTGTGCGGACGGCGACTCTGTGCGTGGCATGGTCATGGAGATCATGTTGGTCCTGCAGGGACTGCCTGTCGTTGGCACGCCATTGCAGTACCTGCAGTACGCAGCGTGGCAGCAAAGCGAATCGAACCAGCACATGACGTCTGGCTCACGGCATGACCCTGTCGGCATTGTGATACGTGGCCGGATCGACGCATTGGCCTGTACGCGAGAGGAGGTATTGGCTGCTTGGATGCTTGTCCTGTGGGCAGGAAATTTCACCGAAGAGGTGATGGTCTCCTTGGCGGGGGGCGGCCGTTTCAGCGAGGAGTTCGAAGGGGCGGTGGGCGCATTCGCAGTCACGTGCCCCGTCTCGTTGGGCCCGGCGCGAGAGTTCCCCGCAAGCGTTCTTGGCGAAGCGGCGCGGGCGTGGAGCGAGGTCGATCGAAGGACCTTGCCGTTCGATTGGTCCGGGGTGGACGCTCGCCAGGTGTGCGCTTTCCGTTGGCACGATTTTCGTGATCGACTTGTCGCGGGAAACCTGGAGTGCCAGTTGAGGGCTACTGTTGGCACATCCGACACGTTGCATCATGGTCGCCTCGCACTGGAAGTGGTTGCCACTAGAAATGGACTGATCTGTGTATTGCAGGGTGACGCGCGGTGGTTGGATGGTGGGGAGGCGGAGGACTGGTTAGATCGCTATGAGACGGTTCTCGAGGGTTTGGGGCGAGGTCTTGGAGCTGGTGCGGT
>JGI24771J26695_1000303_pt1 | contig 23191 bp, 35 predicted proteins | sample LakSupMetagenome_FD_26695 | JGI IMG/M metagenome (IMG submission 26695)
AGGGCAGCAGCGTGATCGCTCGCCTCGCCCGTCAGGCCCTCGCCGCGTTCGTCGCCCTGCGCGCTCGCCGTGCGATGGAGCGAAAGGCTGCCGCCCTCGCCCGCCGCGCCGCTGTCGTGACGCCTGAGATCGTCGCGCGTCGCGCCGAGATCGAGCGCCGCCGTCAGCACCACAAGCCCGTCCGCGATCTTCTGGCCGCCCAGCGCGCCGACATGACCGCGCGCCTCGCCAGCGAGATGGCCGCAGCCCTTCCCGATCGGAGATTCTCATGAGCGACGCCGCCACCCTCGAACGGCCCGTAACCATCGGCCACAACTCGGCTGCTGTTGGCGAGATGATCAAGGCAGAGCCTGCCATCGTCTATCGTGACGACACGGTTCTCCCGGCGTTCGTCGCCGAGATCAAGGCCGAGATCGCAGCTCTTCCTGTCGACCTCACGACGGACAGCGGCCGCAAGGCGATCGCGTCGTTGGCCTATTCGATCTCTACGCGGAAGACGCCGATCATAGCGGCTGGCGCCGCTCTGACCGAGGACTGGCGCAAGAAGACTGCCGGCGTCAATGCGCTCAAGTCCAAGGTCGAGCAGCAGCTCGACGCTCTGCGTGACCTCGCTCGCGCTCCGTTGACCGAATGGGAAGACGCCGAGAAGAAGCGCAAGGACCGCATCGTCAGCGCCCTCGCCTTCTTCGCACAGGCTGCGGTCGTTCCGACCGGTTCGACTGTCGAGAGCATCGACGCGACCGTTGCCAAGGTGGACGCAATCCAGATTGGCCACGAGTTCGGCGACAGCGAGACGCGCGCCAAGCAGGACAAGTTCGCGGCCCTCGCCAAGCTGGCGGAAGCCCGCGCTGCGATCGTCAAGGCCGATGCTGAGCGCGCCGAGCTGGAGAAGCTGCGCGCTGAAGCCCAGGAGCGCGAGCGCGCCGCCCAGGCGGCGGAAGAGAAGCGCCTCGCTGAGGAAGAGGAGCGGCAGCGCATCGCCGACGCCGAGAAGCGTGCAGCCGATGCCGCCGAGGCGAAGCTGAAGGCTGATGCGGAGGCCGCGATCGAAGCCGAGCGGCGCAAAGCTCAGGAAGCCGAACAGGCCTTGGCCGCTGAGCAGGCTCGCCAGCGCGAGGCTCAGGCCGCCGAACAGCGCCGGCTGGACGCCATCGCGGTGGAGGAAGCCCGACGGCAGGCCGACCAGGAACACCGCGGCAACGTCATGCGCGCCGCCAAGGAAGCGCTGATTGAGAACGGCGGCATCAGCGAAGCCGCGGCCAAGAAGGTCGTGCTCGCCATCGTGGCCGGGAGCGTCCCTGCCGTCACCCTGAAATTCTGAGGTTCACCATGGCCAATGCAGCCCTCACCATTCTGTCGCCTGAGAGCGACGCCGCGCCTTCCGGCTATGCCGTGTCAGCCATCACGCCCATGGCCATGCTCAGCCAGGCCGTCGAGCGCGGTGCCAATCCGGAGACATTGGAGAAGCTCCTCGCGCTTCAGGAGCGCTGGGAAGCCGGCCGGGCCCGCAAGGCGTTCGACGAGGCGCTGGCTGCGGCCAAGGCCGAGATCCCCGTTATTCGCAAGAACCGGATCGTCGGCTTCGACAACAAGGACGGCAGCAAAACGGAGTACCGGCACGAAGACCTCGGCGAGATCGCCAAGACCGTCGACCCGATCCTGGCCCGTCACGGCCTCTCCTATCGCTTCCGAACCACGTCGGAGATCAACCAGCCGATCAGCGTCACCTGCATCGTGTCCCATCGCGATGGTCACAGCGAGGAGAACACGCTCACGGGCCCGCGCGACGATAGCGGCAAAAAGAATCTGATCCAGCAGATGGGAAGCGCTATCACCTATCTGCAGCGCTATACGCTCAAGGCCGCCTTGGGCCTTGCGGCGGCGGCTGACGATGATGGCAAATCGTCGGGGGTGCAGACTGCGTCCATCAGCGAAGATCAGCTTGGCCAAATCGTCGAACTGATCGAAAGCGTCGGAGCCGACAAGCCGCGGTTCCTCCGCCATTTCCAGATCGAAGGCCTCGCCGATCTCCCCGCCGCCAAGTTCGAGCAAGCCGTCCGCATGCTCAACGCGAAAACTGGGGGGCGGTGATGCAGATCATCGACTGCGATCAGAACTCGCCGGAGTGGTTCCAGGCCCGCATGGGCATCCCGACCGCTTCCGAGTTCGCCACCGTGATTGCCAAGGGCCGTAGCGGCGGCGACAGCAAGACGCGCCAGACCTACCTCTACAAGCTCGCCGGCGAGATCATCACCGGCCAGCCGATGGAGAGCTTCGGTAACGCTCACACCGAGCGCGGTCACGCAATGGAGGCGGAGGCCCGCACGCTCTACGAGTTCATGGTCGACCGCGACTGCGAGCGCGTTGGTTTCATCCGGAACGGCCGCAAGGGCGCATCGCCCGACAGCTTGATCGGCGCCGACGGGCTGGTCGAAATCAAGACCAAGCTCCCTCACCTGATGGTCGAGGTGCTGCTGCGTGGAGAATTCCCGCCAGAGCACAAGGCGCAGTGCCAGGGCCAGCTATGGGTGTCGGAACGCGAGTGGATCGACATCGCGGTCTATTGGCCTGGCATGCCGCTCTTCGTGAAGCGCGCATACCGCGATGAGGCGTACATCGCCGAACTCGCGCAGGCCGTCGACCAGTTCAATGCCGAGCTCGACATGATCGTCGACCGCGTCCGCGCCTACAACCGACAGGCGGCCGCGTGATGACCCGGCGCCTCGTCATCCTCGACAGCCAGGAAAGCCGGAACCGCGCGGCCTCATGGGTCCGACAGGCGCCGCATGGGACACGCGTGGAAATCAAGGCCAGCAAGCGGTCGCTACCGCAGAACGATCGCATGTGGGCGATGCTCACTGACGTGGCGAGGCAGGTGCCGTGGCACGGCCTTGTGCTGGCACCAGACGACTGGAAGCTGATCTTCCTGGACGCGCTTAAGCGAGAGGTCCGGGCAGTGCCAAATCTGGATGGGACAGGCTTTGTCAACATCGGTCGATCGTCTTCCGATCTGAGCAAAGCCGAGATGGGCGACCTCATGGAGGTGATCGCCGCCTTTGGCGCGCGGCACGGCGTGGTGTTCGCCGATGAAGCGAGGGCAGCCTGATGCCCTTCGTCTGTGAGGATGTCGGAACGACCAAGCGCCGGCGGATGACGCCAACGCGCGCGCTCAAGGCCTGGGAGAATACCGGCGGCGTCTGCGTCACCTGCAAGCAGAAGATCGACGGCACCAAGGAGCGCTGGTTCGTGGAGCACCTCCGGGCCTTGGAACTCGGGGGCGCCGACGACGACCAGAACATCGGGCCGGCCCATTTCGACCGCTGCAAGGCGGAGAAGGACGCCGACGACCATGCCCGCGCAGCCAAGGCCAAGCGCAACAAGCGCGCAGAGCTCGGCATTCGCCCGCCGTCACGGCTGCGCGGACCCGCCTTCCCGAAATTCGCACCGCAGCGCTCGGCCACCCGAGCACTCGGCAAGCCCCTTCCGCCCCGGAGGTTCGTATGACCGTCCGCTACTACATCCCAGCCGATAGCGAAGCCGGCGCCCGCAAGGTCGTCGCTGCCGTCGAGGCCGGCACCATCCCTGCCCTGCCTCAGTATCTGGATCCCGAGCTCGCAGCCGAGGCTTTCGACCGTTATCCGCCCAGCGGCAAGATCGGCATTCGCCTCTGGTGCATCGAGCGCCGCGCGGTCGATGACGCCCGGATCACCAACGCCTGGACCGTCGATCGCGTTGGCGACGTCGCAGCTGCCTTCCTGATCACCGTCGTCGGGCCGTTCGCGGTCGGCTTGGCCAGTCTCTACGAGGTGATGGCATGAGCGCTCAGACCGAACTCCACAACCGCATTGTCGGCGAAATCGTGAAGTCGATCGTGGCCCCGCCGCTGAGGGCGGGTGGCGACTACAAGGACGTCATGATCGTTTTGGAGAGCGTCATTGCTGGCGTCGTGCTCGGCATGTTTAAGCTCGGCGGCGACAACATCGTGATCGAGACAGTGCTCGAGGGCGCCAAGGTCCGCGTCCAAGAAATCATGGCACGCGAGAGACTTGGCCCTCTTGAGGCGCGAGGGAGAGCGTGATGCAGATCGGTCGTATCGAAGGCTGCACACGCGTCCTAGGCAAGAGCCAAGGCTATCTCGGCTTGCCGCTGCGCGACGTCGTAATCGAGTGCTCCGTCGGAGGACCCGGGACGCCCGCCATGGAAACAGCATGGCTCCCGACGCCGGATGAGATCGCCCGCATCGTCTGCGGCGCGCCGATCATCCTCCGCGTGCTTGGCACGCAGCATCCGCCGGTAATGCTTGAAGTTGGGGAGCCGCCTCGATGACAGCCTGGCAAGCCTTCACCCTAGGCTGCATCGTGATGATCGCGATCTACGCGCTGATCCGAGCCGCACTGTGGATCGCGAACTCGCGCACCATCCCCGAGCCTATGCAGGACGCCCCCGGCGACTGGCCGCATATGGGCGGGAGGTGAGGATGCCGCGCGCTCCGATGCCCTTCCTCGCACCCGACGACGCGGCTATCCGGCCGGCGCCGCGGCGTGGGCTGTCGTGCGTCGAGGCCGCCGACTACATCGGCGTTTCGGTCACGAAGTTCCTCGAGCTCGTAGCCAGCGACCGGATGCCCCCTGCCAAGCGGATCGACGGCCGCAGGATCTGGGACATTCGGAAGCTGGATCAGGCATTCGATGCTATCGACGGCGACGAGGATGAGGCCCAGCCCGGCACGCCCTTGCCGAAGAAGCGGGAGATCGTGCTGTAATGCTCGGCATGACCACCACCGCGCGCCTGAAGTACGTCACCACCGATGTCTCGGAAGGGATCACTCGGTACTATCTGCGGCTGCCCGGCGAAAAGACCAAGGCTCGCCTGCCCGGCCAGCCGGGTGAGGAAATCTTCATGGAGGCCTATTGGGCTGGCCTGAAGAAGCTTCCGCAGCCAAGGCGCTCAGACGGCACGCTCGCAAAGGCTGACGCCAAGGGCACGCTCAGCTGGCTGGTCGACGAGTATTTCCGCAGCGCGGCGTTCAAGGGGCTGGCTGAGGCCACGCAGGGCGCACGGCGGAACATCCTCAAGGTCGTCCTGTCGACGGCCGGGAACGAGCGTGTCGTCGACATCACCGAGGACGTGATCCGCGCCGCGCGCGATCGACGCGCTTCGACGCCGGCCGCGGCTAACACCTTCCTGAAGGCGATGAGCCACCTGTTCACCTTCGCCATCGAGTACAAGCACGCGAAGAAGAACCCGGTCCTGGCGGTCGAGCGCGTCAAGCACAAGTCCGAGGGGCACCACACCTGGAGCGAAGCCGAGATCAATCGCTTCCTGGAGGCCTACCCGCTCGGCACCATGGCGCACCTGTGCATGTGCATCATGCTCTACACCGGCGTGCGCGTGTCCGACGCGGCGGTGATGGGGCGCCAGCACGTGCACAAGGGCTACCTAAGCTTCCGCGCCCAGAAGAACAAGGTCGTGGTCGATATGCCGGTGGCGCCGGAGCTGCAGGCCGCCATCGAAGCGGTGCGCGTTTCCCGCAAGGGCCACATGCATTTCCTGATCAACGAATGGGACAAACCTTTCTCGGTGAAGGGCCTTGGTCAGCGCATGCGCAAGTGGTGCGACACGATCGGACTGAACCATTGCTCCAGCCACGGCATCCGCAAGGCCGGCGCGACGATCGCCGCAGACAACGGCGCATCCGAACACGAGCTGATGGCAACCTTCGGATGGGAATCGCCGAAGCAGGCCGCGCTCTACACGAAGAAGGCCAATCGGCGCCGGCTGGCCGGGTCCGGAGCGGCCAAAATCACGCTCTCGAAGAACGAAACCGCGAACAAAATTGTCCCGCCATCTGAATGGGTGGAAACCCGGCGGGACAATGAAGCCGAAAACCGTAAGGAAATCAGCGCATGATAAAAGGGATTGGAGGCCTCGCCCGAAAGGAATTTATTGCGGGCTGGCTAGTACTTAGCGAGAATTTCTGTCCCGCAACACCACACCACTTTTCAGGCGTTTGCGCCGGTATTGTCCCGCCTATCTTCGGCGCCGCCCCCTCCCTCCCAGAGGGGGATCGGTGATGGGGACGCTGGCGCTCGTCGAGAGCAGGGTTGCTACTCGCTACCCGGACCTCACCCACTATTCCAAGAAGCCGCTCGGGAAGATCCGGAGCGTCCGTCAACAACGTGACCCGTCTGACAAGCCGCTTGGTCTCTGGGTGTCGGACGACACCGAGTACGGCGGCGAAGCTATGGGCTGGCCGCATTGGTGCGAGGCGGAAAGTTTCGCACTCGATAGACTGAGACATCGGCAAGTCGTGTCCCTCGCAGCGCCGGAGCGCCTGCTTTGGCTTGGCAGCGTCTCGGAGATCGACGAATTCCACCGAGAGTTCTCCGAGCCTTTGGTCCGCACCTATCGCGTGATCCGGTGGGACCGTGTCGCGGAGAAGTGGGCCGGCATCGTCATAACCCCGTACCAGTGGGCTCGCCGACTCGATGGCAACGCTCGCTGGTATTACGGGTGGGACTGTGCCAGCGGCTGCATCTGGGACCCGTCCGTTATCGCCTCAATCGACGCCCTCCCTTCGGAGGCCGGCCATGGGTGAGGGGCGTGCACTCGACCTTCTTGGCGAGCCGATCGCCGAACCGTGGAAGCGGGCGTTCGAAAGCAGCGTTCGAATCCTCAAGGCAGCAATCGACCAGTTCGCTCCGACGCACGTCGTGTCGATGGTCTCGGGCGGCAAGGACAGCGCAGCATCCGATCAGATTGCCCGCGAGCTTGAGGCCAAGCTGGACTTCGTCATCCATGGGAACACGCGCTGCGGAATCCCGCAGACGACGGAATTCGTCAGGGCCACCTACGGGCGGGCCGGCGATTTCGTCGAGGCGGACGCCGGCACCGCCTATGAGGATTACGTCCTCCGCAAGGGCTTCTTCGGCATCGGACCGGATGCGCATGGCTTCGCCTATCGCGTGCTGAAGGCAACGCCATTCCGTAAGGCGGTATCTAAGCACATCCGCCAAGGCAAGCGAGACGTTCGCGTTCTCTTGCTCAACGGCGCCCGCAAGGACGAGTCGGAGAACCGGAAGGCCAGGCTGGAGGTCTTCCGGCGCGACCCTGCGATGAAGGGCAACATCTGGGTCAACCTGATCCACGATTGGTCGCAGGAGGCCCGCGACAGCTACCTCGAAAGCCGCCAGACGCCGATCAACCCGGTGGCTAAGGCGCTTTGTCGATCTGGCGAGTGCATGTGCGGCACGATGCAGACCGAGGCTGAACGGATCGAGGCGGCAATCCTCTATCCCGAATGGGGCGCCCGGCTCTCCGAACTGGGACACGAGGCCATCCGCCGGCACGGCTTCGGATGGGGCAAGCCGTTCCCTAAGCCTCGCGATGAGCGTCAAGGCGAGCTTTTCGCTCCCATGTGCTCCGACTGTCTGCGCGCCCCCACCCCAGAGGGAGGGTCTTCTGCGCTCTCCCCCGCCGCTGAGGGAGGGGAGTAGGATGATCGCCGCTCTCTTCGTCGAGACTGATGGCGCCTATTACGGGCTCCCTGATGTCGACCCATGGGATGAGGCGCGAGACGCCCGTCTCTATGCCGGGCCGTGGCCTGTCGTCGCGCATCCGCCCTGCCAGCGGTGGGGTCGTTATTGGCACGGTGCGCCGAACAAACCGCATCAGTATCAGCTTGGCGATGATGCTGGCTGCTTTGAGGCAGCTCTTGCCGCTGTTCGCCGCTGGGGCGGCGTCCTGGAACATCCGGCGCACTCAAAGGCCTGGGCCGCGTTCGACCTCGCAGAGCCTCCGAAGGCCGGCGGCTGGGTCGCCGCAGACTTCCAGGAGGGCTGGACCGCTCATGTCGAGCAGGGCCACTACGGCCATCTCTCGCGGAAGGCGACCTGGCTCTATGCAAGCCGCGTCGAACTGCCGTCCCTCCGCTGGGGCGCGGGCGAGCAGCGCATTCATCCAGTTGCTCTCGCCAAGCACGGTTACGCCAAGGCTCGCCGCATCGGAATGATGGCGATGGTGGGCGGGAAGGACAAAACCCGCATCCGAAACGCCACGCCGGAGCCCTTCCGCGACATCCTGATCAGCATGGCCAGGTCCGCACATCGGAGGGCCGCCGCATGACCCCGACAAAGGAGAGCGCCCCGATGTCTGACCTTTCGGCAGAGAAGGTGGTGGCGGAGCTGAGGGCTCGCCAACGTGCCCATGTCGGCATGCACGGCAACTACTACCAGTACAGCGGGGTGGACGGGCTTCTCGATCAACGCGCCGCCGCCCTCATCGCCCAGCAGGCCGCCGAACTGGAGCGAGTGCACCGGAGCCACCTGAACACCAAAGCCAGCCGCGAACGCTGGAAAGTCTCGACCTTCAAAGAGCAACGCCGCGCCACCGCCGCAGAGGCAGAGAGGGACAGGCTGCGGGAGGCGCTGAGGGCCGCCAAGGGCTGGCTTGAGGGTTGGGCCAGCGCTGAGCGTGAGTTGGCTGTCATCGACGCCGCGCTCTCCACCGCGAAGGAGAGGGGCGATGGCTGAACTGACCATCCGCGACCGAATTGCCAAGGCGCTCCTGTGGGCCGCTGTCGTCGCCGCGCCTCGGCAGATGAGGTCCATCCTCACCTACGTCTTCAAGTCGATTGAAGGCGTACCGGGCCAGATCGAGCAGGGCCGCGAAGGCGGCGTGATCATCGCCCCCTGGTTTATCAGCGAAGCCGGCTCCGATCTCGCGCACGAGCAGGCTCGGAGGTGCGCGCTGACGGCCGGCCAGACCCGCGCCGAATTTGACCGGAAGGACACCCGCCCATGACCACGAACACCGACACGCAGGCGCATGGGGGCGGGGTGGAGGCGGCTTGGACAGAATGGAAGAGACTTTGGGGCGAGAGCGTTCCACCGACCTACGTCTATGAAGCATTCATGCACGGCTATCGCGCAGCCCTCGCCGCCTCCCCGGCCGCACCAGCACCTGCGGCGGGGGTGGACGACTGGCACCCACGCATCGGCGACCCGGTCGAGGCGTCAGAGAGCTTCCTGTCTCGCTATGGCGAGTGGGCTCGCGTGCCGCTGTGGGTCGTCGGTATCTCGAAAGACCGAGGCGTCGACGGCCTCAATGTGACCGTCTCCGACGAATGGCCCGTGCGGTACGATGGCAGCGGCTACACGGACGGATTCTATATCAACCGGGAGAACGGAGCCCCGGACGACCTGCGCCCGCGCCGTGGCCCCGCCCCCGATGCGAAGGGGGAGCGGTGACGATGGGCGAGCGCTGGCCAGAATACGAACCGGGCGCCCAGTTTCGGTGCAGCCAAGGTTGCGGCACATTTCGTCGGGATCGCTGCAAATCCTTCCGGGGGTCGCTTTGCTGCCCGAGGTGCGGATGGCGCTGGACGCTGATCTATGTCCCTCCCCTCTCCGACCCTTCCAGACGCGAGGAGGGGTAGAGGGATGGCGAAATGGACCGCTGAACCGAAACACGACTGGCCGGGCGGCAAGTATGTCGGAGCTACATGCTGGACTTGCGGCGTGACCGGATTCAGCCATCACAAGAACGGCCCCCGATTTTGCTGGCCACACTGGCAGGAAGCCGAGCTCGATGCCGAATGGCGCCGAGCCAAATGGGAAGCCGACATGATCGCGGAGTTCGGCCCGTACACGCCGCGGCCGGACCCTTTTCGGCTGGCCCGCCCCACCACCCGCCCCGGAGGCTCCGATGCGTGAGAAGATGACAGCCTTCCGGGTTTCCACGCTGTTCCCGAACGGAGCGTACGCCAGAGCCGGCGCTTTCCGCGTGATAGACAACACGCCAGGGGGCCACCCGGCCGATGGCCTGACGGCCTCCGTATCTCTGGGCGACGGAGCTTTCGCCTCGATCATCAATCCGCAGTCGTTCGAGGAGGGCGGCCCGGAGTGGGTCATGCGATACGGCAACCCCGAAAGCATCCGCTACTCGGTGGCGGGCCTGCTCGAAAGCTACGACTACCTGCTCGGATCGCACATCAGCATGCGCGAAGCGACGAGGCGTCTCAGGCTGCTCCGCTCCGCTCGCGCCGCTCTCCAGAAGGACACCACCCATGGCTGACCTGGAAGAGCTGATAGAGCGCGTGGAGAGCGGGACGGGCTACGACAATGAGTTGAACAAGGACATTGCGCTCGCCCTTGGCTGGTCGATCGAAACCGGTTTGCCCCAAGGGCTGCGCTGGCGCCGTCCCGATGGCTCACTGACCGCGAGCAACCCCGAATACGAAGAGCCCTTCAACGTCACCGGCTCCCTCGACGCCGTCCTCGCTCTGATCGAGGCGAAGCGGTCAGAGCTACCCGACATCTCGGCAGCCGATTTTCTGGCCGGGTGCATCGACGAAATGATGCAGCGCGGCTGGCGACCGGACGAGCCGAACGGGCCGCAGATCTGCCGGGCAGCGCTCGCTGGCCTGCTCAGAGCACTGGAGACGCAGCATGATCGATGAGAAGGGCGCGAACGATGCCCCGTGCTGGTACGGCTCAGAACAGGCTGACGCGTGGGCAGCAGGTTTCGAGGCTGCACGCCTCGCCTACGAATCCGCCAAGCAGAAGGGGGCGGACGGGTGGCGCGATATCGCGAGCGCGCCGAAGGATGGCGAGATTTTTCTCGGGACCGGGCCTGAGGAGGCGTGGCCTGTCGCGATGCTCTGGCAATCCTATGACGCGGATGACGCCGCCGAAATCGGGAGCGATGGCTACTGGACCTATGCCGAGCAGTTGATCGCTGATGTGACCGGCGAGGCCAAGCCCACCCACTGGCGCCCTCTCCCCGAGCCTCCGAGCGCCCTCGCGGGAGGGGAAGGATGAAGCTCGCTAAACGGCCGCCATCAGGAAGACTCTGCTTCGTCGCCTGCCCGCCCGATCAGTGCGACTGCGGACGGGCCGAGCAAGATCCTATGCTCCCAATGACCGACGCAGGCGCAGGGATGCCGGGAGAGCACCATGCAGATCCTGCATATTGCTCGGGTGGGGACCATTCTCCCGACGCCGGGAATATGGTCTCAACCTGTGCACAGGTTGGGCTGCCGAGCGAGGAGGCGATCGCGCGGACCCTGATCGCTTACTTCGTCGATCGAACGGGGTTCCAGACCATCAACGAGGACGACACGAAGACCAGTGTCGCGGCGTACTATGGCGGCTCTTGGGTCGATCTGCGCGTCTACCCGATGGCCCGCGCGATCCTGGCCCTTATGCGCCCAGCCTTCGAGGCGAAGGAGCGGGAGATCGGTCAACACGCGGAGGAAGACCTAGCAGCGGAGGCCAGCTTGGATCTTTGGCGTCAGCGCGCCCTCTCAGCCGAAGCCAAGCTCGCGCAGGCGGTGGAGGCGCCAAAGGTTGTGCAATGCATAGCCGAGGTGGCCGCGGCAGTAGGCTGGCAAGCGAACGTAGGAGCGTCGGAGACGGCCGGCCTCATCGTCTCGGTCCTGGCGGCGAACCCCGAGCAGATCGGCCGCTTCATGGAGGAAGGCTCAGAGCTGTTCATTGACGGCACGATGCGCGCGGAGAACGGCTGCCTGTCACACCGTGCAATCAACGGACAGATCGTCGAGCCGACAAAGCTCCGAGAGATCAAGGGGCAATCGCAATGAGCCGCGCCCGCTCCGCAGCCAGGGGAGAGACGACCACCCTCGCCTCCGGCAAGGAGAGGCCTTAGACTGAAGGGATGAAGACGCCCCTCAAAATCGGCCGATACGGCGAGAGCTTCAATATCAGGGACGCGAACGACACGTCTATCTGCACGGTCTTCTTCGACAAGGGCAATGACAGCGAGCGCGCAATCCGAAAGCGCATGTCAGAGGAAGAGGCCGAAGCCCTCGCCAAGCGGATAGCCCGCATGCTGACCGATGAGGAAAACGCCAAAAGAGCCGCCAGCCCCGATGAAGGGACCGGCGGCTAGTTCAACAGGGAGGCGTCAAACCGAGAGGCAGGAGCCACTCGACGGCCGGTTACGCCGGCCAGGCGATCGCCGGTCAGCCCGGCAATTCAGGATCTCGTCGTGCGCCGGCGACGATCGACGTCGCGCTGCCGTATTCGGCGCTCGACCTCCTCCTCGATCGCATCGTCCTGCGCCTGGTCGCGCAACAGCTTGAAGAGCCCTTCGGCCGCGACCGCGATCCGCTCATTGGCCGCGGTCGTGCGCGCCTGCTCCGCAGCGAGCTCGCGGATCGGCTGCATGTCGGCGATCGTCACGCCGGGAATGACCCTGTCGCCGTTCTGCGCGGTCGCCGGCGCTTTGCGGGTTTTGAAGTACTCCCGCAGCGCATAGATGCCGATGCCGATGCCAGCGATCAGCGTGCCGATGATGTTCTCGGTAGTGAGCGCGCTAGGGTCGGTCATCAGAGACGGCCTTGTCCATGCTCCCCGCGTCACGTGTCGCGGCGACGATGTTCATCGCGTCGAGCACAAGCAGGCCGGGATACACAGCAAGGCCAGTCGTCGCCGCATCGGAATTCCACAGACCGAACGAGATCTGGAACCAGAGAAAGCAGGTGAGGAAGCTCGCCAGCGCCCTGACATGCGGCGACCACCGTCCGTACCAGGTGCGAGCAAAGGTGCCGTTGATGATCAGTGCGATGAACCGAAAGGCGCCGATCGCAATGGCGAGCCTGCCCCATGCGTCCTCGCTCATCATCGCCGCCATCTGGGACCATGCAGGGTTCCCCGCGAAGGCAGCGGCCGGCTTCAACAGAATCCAGCCCCAGGCGATCAGGATGCCGGCCAAGACCCATTCCGAGCGTCGGGCCGGGAAATGGTCGTGGATACCGAGATAGAGCCGGACCGGCAGCGGCTTGTCGCGATGGGGCATGGCGCCCTCCCGCTCAGCCGCGCGTGACGACAGTGGCGGGATCGTCGACCTTCGCCGCGATCTCCGGCGTGGTGACGATCTTTGCCACCTCCGGCAGCGCTGCAGCGGCGGAGATCACGGCGACAGGCTGCTTTTCGCGCCAAGCCTTGAAGCCGGCCCATACCGCATAGCCGGCCGGCACGGCGACAACGAGGAAATCCATCAGCAGGTTGACGCGCTCATGATAGTTCTCGGGCGTCAGCCAGGTGAACCAGCCCATCTTGGCGAGCAGCAGGAAGGCCGCCATCAGCAGAATGCGCACGGGCGCGGCAAGGCTGCTGACGAGCAGCTTGATCGGATCGTTCATCGAGATGCTCCGGAGGATGGCGGCAGGCCCGGCCGCCGGCGGGATCAGATGCCCAGTGCCTTCTTGGCCTTGGACAGATAGCCCTTGGCTTCATCGAGCCCGTTAGCGCCGCCATTGACCGCCTTGCGCAGCGCAACAATGTCGTCGCGGTCGGCAATGCGGTTGAGATCGTTGTTCGACCAGAAGGTCAGCGCCGCCTTAAGACCGCCGCCAGGCGTGCGCAGCGCCTCAGGGTTGGCCTCAAACCCAGCACGGCGATAATTCGCCCGCCCGGTGGTCTGCATCAGCCCACCGCCGCGATAGCGCCAGCCGTCGTCCGGTTCGGTGTTGCCGAGGTTCGCCTCGCCCCATGCTCCGCCATAGAGGACGTTCGCGATAGCTTCCTGATCTGCGGCGCGGCCCGGCTTGCGACCGAGCGCTTCGGCCTGCGCCTTCGTGATGCGCTTGCGCGAGAAGGTCTTGAGCAGGCCGTCGACCGAGTAGTTGAGGCTCTCCTCCAGCGCGGTGAGGCCTCCGGTCTCGGTCGAGATCTGGGCAAGGAAATGTGCCGACCGCAGCTTGGTGACGATGCCGACAGCGGCAAATGGCGCCACGGCCTCGACCAGGGCCTCGATGATATCGCCCCGCGCCTTCGGCGCCACAGCCTTGATGACAGCCGTCGTGAGGATGCCGGGCCGCTCTTCGACCGTCTCACGCGCCAGCAGTTCGTGAAGCTTGGCGGTGGTCTTCGGCCCGGCGACACCATCGGCCTTCAAGCCATGCCGGTGCTGGAAATCCTTGATCGACTCCTTGGTCTTCGGGCCGATCACACCGTCGACCGACACCGAATAGCCGAGCGCGACCAGCGCGGCTTGCACCTCGTTGGGGATCATCAGATTACTCCGGGCAAAGAAAAGGCCGCCCGAAGGCGGCGGCTTAATTCCCGTGGCGGCCGGCTTAGCGCGCTGCTGCTTCGGCCCACATTGCGTCGATCTGTTCGTCCGTCAGACCGAGTGCCGCGCCAAGCTGGCCGAGCAGCGGATGCTCCCGCTGGTACTCGCGCGCATCCTCCCATTCGATCAGCGCGACCGAGCGGGCAGGTTCCGGCAGCGCGGCGATCGACGGCGCGATCTGACCGAGCAGGCCATGCGCCAGCAGGGTCAGTCGCAACTGGCGCCGCGTGATCGGCGGCAGCAGCGGCCGGAGCGACGCAGCCGCCGTCAAGATCTGCTCGTCGGTGAACTGCGCCTCGCCGCTCAGCCAGGTCAGGCCGGCGATGTCGTCGCCGTCGAGCGTCCAGTTCGTAGCGCCGAGGCTCTGGAGGGCGCGGGCGATGTCGCTCATGTCAGCAGCTCCTGCACCTCGATCGAGCTCGAGGCGCGATAGACCGTCGTGTTGTTAGTATCGACGATGGTGCGGTTGACGTAGAGCGTGCCGCCGCCCGTGTAGACCTGAAGCTTGTATGTGACTGCCGAAGCGCTGTAAGGGGCGTCGATCACCGTGGCCTTGTTGTTGGACAACGAGGCGCTGTCCGTGGTGCGCATGGCGCCGAACAGAACCTGAGGTCTACTGCCGGCGGCATCGCCTCCCCCAACCTGCGTCCCATTCCTCAGAAGCCGGCAGGCATAGGTATCGCCGGCAGAGGTGATGTAGTTCAGCACTGCCTCGACCCGGAACAGATTGGCTGCGCTGCGCGGCGTCAGCGTCGTCTCGAGACCCGTGACATCGTTGTAGCTGGTATTCGAGACGCTGAATGTGTCGGTCTTCAGCTTGTGCGCGCGCTGGATGACATCGCCGGGCAGTTTCATGCCAGCCTGCCAGAGCTCGATCCGGCTCGGTGCGGTCCATGAGCCGAGCGTGGTGAGCCCGCTCTCCCATGTGAGTCGCGCCAGCGGGACATAGGCCTTCGCCGTCACGGCCGCGGCGGTGTAGAAGACGTGTGGACTGTCAGCCGCCCCAGCCCCGCCCTCAGCCGTCGAGCTATCGATCGGATAGCACCCAAGCGGATAGATGTGGCTGCCGTTGACGCAGTTGATCAGACCAAGGCGCACCGTGCCGGCGTCATCAAAGGCGACCAGCCAGAGCGCAAAAGCGGTTCCGGTCGCCGAAACGCCCATGGTCGAGCCGGAGGAGAGCACCAGCGAGAGCGCCGCAGTGACGGCTTGGCGCACCAGCGTGCCGCTTCCCGCCGTGGCGGAACGGAAGCCCATGATCACCGGCGTCGTCGCGGTGGCGTCCGCGCCAGCCGTATCCTTCAGGGCGACGGTCAGCGCGCCGGCAGAGGCAGAAGCGGCGACACCATGGCGCAGGCCGAGCGCAAGGTGCTGATCGGAGACAGTGGTCGCGGTGACGACAGCGCTGCCGGGGCCGGTGATCCCCGATGCGGTTCGCTGCTCTGAGGAACTGAGCGCCTTCGGTTCGCCCGTGCCGGAGGCCACGCGGCCGATCACCTCGTTCTGGCCGATGTCCTGCATCCTGGCGAAGGTGATGTGCTTGGGCTTGACCGCCCATGACGTCCCGCCATCGGAGACGACAATACCCACCTTGTCGCCGTCGACGACCGACCCGGGTGGCCCCTGATCGCCGCGCGGGAGGACGAAATCCAGAACGGCATTGAGAGACGTGCCGCTGTTCGTCACTGTCGCGCTCGAGCCGGGGAGGCTTGTCGTCACGCTGCCAACGGCAATAGTCGCTGCCTCGCCCTCATCGCCGCGCGGAATCGTAAAATCGAGCACGGCCGCGGTCGCGGTGCCGGAGTTGGTGACATCAGCCGCACTCCCTGGCGCCCCTGTCGTGACATCGCCGATCTCGATCGTGGCGTTGACACCAGCGGGGATGGTAAAGTCGAAGACGGCGGCGCTTGATGTGCCGCTGTTCGCCACCTCGGCGTCGCTGCCTGGCGCGCCCGTTGTCGTCGAGCCAACGGTCACTGTCGCGGCGGTTCCGGTATCCCCCTTCGGCAAGCCGAGATCCAGCACCTGGTTCGGCGCCGTGCCGCTGATCGTTGCGGTGGCAGGTTCGCCGGTTTCGAGCGTCTCGACATCGCCGATTGTCAGGACATTGGCGGGCCCCGGCGGTCCGATCCCGCCGATGCCGGTGACGATCGCCTGGTTGCCCGTCATTGTGACGGTCGCCTTGTTGCCGCGCACGCCGTAGACGAGATTGCCGGGGTGATCGAGGACCGCACGGCCGCCGACCAGGCGCGTATTCGAGCCGCCGGTGATATCGTGCAGGTCGACCTCGTATTCGCCGCGCGGCCAGGCCGCTGACGTCGCCTGCGCCACGCTGCCGGTGACAGTGTCGGTTCCGGTCAGGGTCAGCCCGTTGCCCAGCGTCAGCGTCGCCCTGACCGTGTTGGTCGCCCGCTCCTTGACAATGACGCGCAGCGAGCGCCCCGCCATGCTCATGTTCGCCCAGACATACTGGAAGCGGAAATCCTCGTCGGTCGAGATCTGGAACGGCGCGATGGTCCGGTCGGTCATGGATGTTTCCACGCAAAAAGCCGCCCGGGGGCGGCATAGGGGAGGCCGAAGGGTGTGGAGGTCAGGACAGGCCGGTCACGTCGACGGCGGCATAAAGGCCTTCGTCACCGAACTCGAGGAACCCGGTACCCGGCACATTGACGACCGAGCTGGTGAGGGCGCTGCCCGAGGCGCGCAGCGCCCGCGACGACAGGACGTAGCTCGACCCCGTATAGGTGCTCTTGATCGGGTTGAGCACGATCAGAGGCGCATAAATGCGCCCCGAGAGGCCGGTGAAGCCACTACTGCAAGGCTGCACCGACCGGATCTTCATCACGTCCATATCCGAGTGGAAGACGCGTTCGCCGGAGGCGTTGAAGACCTCCAGACCGACATTCGAAAAGCCCCCGGAGACAGGCACGTCGAAGACGTAGAATATGACGGTCTCGGAATAGGAGGCGCCTGGCGCTGGCGCCGGCGGCGGGTGGATGCGCCAGTTGAACGTCCACGTCGTGCCGCTAAGCAGGCTGCCGCCGGCGACGACCTGAAGCAGTTCCGACCGGGCTGCGACCAGCACCGCAGCGCCCGAGAGCGTCAGCGTGTAGTCCACCGGCGCCGCCGACTGGCCCGGGATCGGCGGCTCCAGCGTGAAGCTGACCGGGACGATCTGCCGGAAGCCGTAATTCTTCCAATTCTCGTCGATCTGCACCGTGCCGAAGCTGTTGAAGACCTGCAGGCCGGCCGGCATCAGTACACCCACATCATCAGGCGATGCGGCGCATTCGCCGGCCCGTAGGACATGACGTTGCCCGAAAAGCTGATGTCCGGCGGTCGCAGATTGTTACCGGGCCAGCTCGATCCGCCGGCGCTGACCATGTGAGCCGTGCAGAACGGCGTGCCAGTTAGAAAGCCGTCGTTGACGACGGTACCTGAGACGCCGAGATCGATGAACACCATGCCGAGATAGCGGGCGATCCGGTCGGTGAGATCGAGCTTGAGGTTGCCAAAGGCGTCGAAGACCTGAAGACCGTAGGCCATTACCAGATGCCCCAACGGACACGCATCACGCCCGAAGCGTCATAGACGGCGGCGCCAGAACTGGTTTGAACCGTCCGCGGAAAGCTGGACGAGGACTGGATAGTCAGTTCGCCGTTGGCCGCAACGATGAAGCGGTTGTTGATGTTGAGCGACCCCGCCAGGATCGAGCCGAGATCGGCGCTAATCGCGTCGAGCTTGGTGACGTTGATCTTGTCGGCAGAGACGGCGCCGGCCTGGATCTTGGCTGCGATCACCGAATTGGCGGCGAGCTTGTCGGCGGTGACGGCGAGCGCCGCGAGCTTGGTCGTGGAGACCGAGTTCGCCTTCAGCTTCGGCGTCGAGATGGCATCGTCGCTGATCTGCGTCTCGCTGATCTCGCCGACGAGATCCTCGGTGTTGATCGCCTTCTTCCAGCCATCCTCGGTCAAGGTGTAGAGCACGAGCTGCTCGCCCTCTTCCGTGGTCTCCAGGTTGGCGATGAACTTCGGCCCGGTGTAGCCGGCGGGATCTGGCAGCCCGTCGGTGAGCCCGACCGGCTCGATTCCGTCGGTGAAGGCCTCCAGCCGCAGCGAGCCGTTGATGGCATTCTCAAGGTTGAGAACCGCGGGCTTAACCGAGAACTGGGTTGAGACGATCGTGCTGCGCGTGCCAGCCTGGGAGATGCAATAGGCCCGCACATAGACGATGCCTGTGAACTCGCGCAGCGCATAGGAACCGTTCGACGCTTCGCCGTAATGCGCCGTCTCGGAGGTCACCCAGTTGTCGTAGCTGATCAGCACGACATAGGCCGCCGCCTGGCGGACCCGCCCGCAGGTGAAGTCCATGAACATCGCGCCGTTCTTCTGCACGGCAGTGGCGCGGACATAAGGGATGATGAGGCTGTCGGGCGTCTCAAGCCCGGACGACGGCGGAGGTGGCGGCGGCGTGATCGACTCGCCCAGCGCGCTCCAGACCTCGGGAGCGTCGAACACCGCCTCGACATCGACGCGGCTTTCGCCATTGAAGCGGATCGAGCGGATCAGCCAGGCATCCTGCACCTCGCTGAGCGTGCCGATGACGATCGTGGTCGCAGCCTGAGACGCCGTCGCCATGACATTCGCCAGCGTGATGCCGGAGAGCAGTTCGGCCTGGGCGATGTCGACCGCGTTGAGCGCGAGCCGGCTGCCGTCGCGCGTTACCGCGACCGGTCCCCACTCCTTGCCATCCCGGGCGCGCAGCACGGCATAGGGCGAAGGCGGCAGCTCGACCTCGCTGTCGATCTCAAGCAGCAGACCATCCCGATTCAGGATGCCGGCTACCTCGAATGCCTTGGTGAAATACCAGGTGTCGATGCTGGCGGAATCGTTCGGCAGCAGCAGGCGGCCGGCGAGCTCGGTCGAGACGCTGCGCCGCTCGCGCCGGTAATAAGCCGTCGCCGCCGCCCAGGTGGCGAGGTGGATGGCATGGGCCGCGTCGGTGACGCCGGTCGCCGCCATACGCCGCGGCGTCATCGTCTGCGTGCCGAAGGTGACGCGCTTCTCGCGCCGGCGGCGGGGATCGCCGCCCGCCAGCCACTCGACGATGACGTCGGCCGAGCCGTCCGACAGGTCGAGCGTGAACTCCTGCGCGCTGGTGTCGCGCAGGATCTGGCGGCGGCTGATGACGTGCTTGCGCACCGCCTTGGCCTCGTCGCGCACGATCGTCCAGATCGAGCCGAGGCGCAGCGGCGAGGCGCGCATCGGGCCGAGCACGGTCGAGAGCGCCTCATAGACCGAGATCGGCCCGCGGATCACGCCGGAGAAGGTGTCGTAGTCCGTCAGCGTGTCGAAGTAATGCTTCAGCCGCGCGATATCGACCGTGCCGTCCTCGATGCCGGCGCCGTGCAGCTGGTTGCGCAGGATATCGGCGGCCGCCCAGACGCATTTGTCGGTCTCCTGCTCGACCCAGCCAGTCGGCAGGCCGTACCAGACCGGCAGAATCTTGCTGCTCTCGACCTCGACCTCGCCAAACGAGGTGACACCCAGCGCCTTGCCGGAGCGGATCACCATGGCAAGCTCGGTGACGCCCGGCCGCGCGATGAATTCCGGGATGTGCGAGCGCAGGCCTTCCCAAATCACGATATTGGTGATGTCGGCGGTGAAGCCCGAGGGATGCTCGGCCGTCGCCGGCGCGCCGATGTTGCGGGCGCGGAAGGTATAGCGTCCAGGGCCGGCCGGGATCGTGACGAAACGGGTAAAGCGCATCGCCCTCGTCGACAGCGCATTGCCGCCGTCGGTGTAGAGCGTCGACCAGCTGCCGATGACGTTGCCGTCCTCGTCGCAGGGCGCATATTCGAAGGTCACGCCCCAATCGGTCGGGAACTGCTGGCCCTGGAACTTGCCCGATTGCGGCACGGCATAGACGCCCTGGGGCAGCGAGTAATCGAGCTGGATCCGGCTCTGGTTCGGCGCATCGACACCGAAGTCGAACGGGCCTGCCCAGTTCGGGAAATCGGTGACCCGCGGCAGCTCGTTGCTGGAGACCGCCTGCACGGTGGCGACGGCGCCCGGCACCAGGCTGGAATAGCCACCCGGCTGGATCACCTCGAAATTGGCGCCGGTGAAGGGCGGCGTCAGGCCGCCGCTATCCGTCCACATCGTGATGCCGCCGACGCGGATCGACTTGATCGCATACTTGCCGCAGCCGATGGTCAGGCGCTTGTAGAGCACCTGGTCGTCGCCGTCGTAGATCGTGTAGTCCGGCTGCGAGAGGTCGGGCGTGTTCCAGCAGCGGCCATAGACCACCGGGATGCGATCGCCGGAGCGCGGCAGGTTGCCACCACCGGAGACGCCATAGACCGGCCGGCTCTCGGCTTCCTTGTTGGCCTTGGCCTGCGTCGCCTTCGACAGCAGATAGCCGGCGCCGGCGAGCAGCGCGGCCGAGCCCGCGGCCCAGATGGTGCCACCGACAGAGCTCGTCGCAGCAAGCACCAGCGCGCCGTTGAGCGCGCCGATCGCCCAGAACTGACCGACGGCCGCCAGCGCGATCGTCGCGACGACGAGGCCGATCGCCGCGCCGGTCTGCTTCCCGCCGCCACGGCCGGCGCGCCCGCCGCCACCGCCACCGCGCGGCAGGTAGACGATGATCACCGTGTCGTGCGGCCCGACCGTCGTATGCCGCCACTGCTTGCGCAGCCGGACGGAGAAGTCCGTCACCGCCAGCGGCTGCCCCTTGCGGTGCACGCTGACGATATGCGGGCGCGAGCGGTCGGCATGCCGACGCACCAGCGTCGACAGGCGCCGCCGGCCGCGCGGCGTGATGATGCCGTCGCCGGCCTTCTGGCCGTCGCAGCGCTGGAAGAAGATCGCGGTCATGTCAGCAGGGGACGTAGAAGCTCGGGCTGGCCCAGTTGCGGGCGGCAAGATCGGACAGGCTGTCGAAGGCGACACCCTGAGGTTCGTCGGTGTGCAGAACCCCGCCGCCATCCAGGACGAGGAAGGTACCGGCATGGATCGCAGCGCGGGACGGCCCATGGCCGGCGCGGGAGAGGAACACGACGGCGCCGTGCTCCGGCTGGTCGACCTCGCGCCAGCCATGGTGCGCGTCGCGCCGGGCCATCAGCCGCACGAGCTCGCGCTTGCTCTCCGGCACGGCGAGCACCGCCGGCAGCTCGCGCCCGAAGACCTCGCGCTGGCAGCGCCGGGTGAGCTCCCAGCAATGCAGCCCGACAGCCTCATAGGCGCAGCCGATCAGGTCGTTGACGAAGGCGGCGGCGTCACTGGCCATAGAGCGCGGGATAGAGATCGAGGTCATAGGTCAGGCGCGGGAAGGCCTGCATCTCGACCTCCTCATAGGAAAGCTCGCCTTCGGCCGAATAGGCGTTGAGCGCGACCTTGCGCAGGTTCAGTCCGAAATAGACTTCGGGATTGTTGAGGTCGTTGGTCGAATAGGTGCGGTAGATCAGCGTGAACGGATAGTCCGACGAGATCGCCCCGCGCAGCACCTCCTGCAATTCACCAGAGACATTGTCGATCCGGATCTTGGCGCGGGAGACGCCGCCCTCTTCCTGGCTCGGCAGGGTGAAGCCGAAATCCACGACCTTGAACAGGGCCGCCGGGTTGCCCGGCACCGGCAGCGCCACGGTCTCGTATTCGCCCGGAATCCGCGTGCCCTGAACGAAGCGCTGCGGCACATCGAAAGTCGGGTGGTTGAATTCGAGGGTATGCAGGATGTCTCCGGAGACATCGACCGCCGCATAGGCCTCGACGAGAGCGACTGACAGAACCATGGCTCACCAGTTCCAGACGATCAGGGTGAAGGTGACGACGACGCGGCTGGCGACCGAGAAGTCGGTCGACCAGGCGCCGCCCTTGATCTGGCAGAGCCGGTCGACATAGCAGCCGTTCGGTTTCCAGACCGGCATGCGGAACGGCAACGTGCCCTGGCGCAGCGTTGAGCGGGCGAACTGCTCGAAGGCTTCCCACTGCGCCAGCGACAGCAGCGGACTGCGCCAGGGATACTCGGCCGCGCGCGGCCCCGGCCGAGGGCGCGTGATCGGCGGCCCACCCTCGGTCTGGCTCTCGACCGGGCCGGTATAGCTCTGCGAGGGCGTGATGCCGTTGACCGGCGCCCGATAGGGCACCTGAGAGGGCCAGACTGCGGTCATGGATCAGCCCCTGAGCTGGCGGCTGGTCTGCCGGGCGCCCCAGGCCTGCGAGATCGCCCCGCGGCCGGTCAGCAGGTCGTTGGCGATGTCGCCCTTGATCGCCTCGATGATGATCTGCATCGAGCCGTCGCTGCCCTGCTGCGGCGTTGCCTGCACTTGATCCGACACAGTGTTGTTGACGACCACCTGCATGCCGCCTTGGGTGCGGGAAACCGCTGGGATCGACGGCACGCGCCCGACGAGGCCGCCATCGGCAAAAGCCGGCAGCTTTCCGGAATTGATCGCGTCCAGCAGCGCCCGGTTCTGCTTGGTGGCGCGGGCGTTGATGACGTACTCGCCGTTCGACAGGCGCGCCGGAATGCTGTCGCTGCGGCCGGTGCCCGGGCCGGAGATATAGCCGCCAGAGGCAGCAGTTTTGACGCCGCTGCCGAAGAGCAAGCCGAACAGACCGCCGACACTACCGCTGGCGCCTTTCGTGCCGAACAGGCCGGCGAGCGGGCCTTCTCCTAGCAGCGCTGCCTGCAACGCAGCCTTCGCCAGGGAGGCGACCAGGCGCTTCATGACGTCCTCGGCGCGAGCGCCGTTGACGATCAGATCTTCCAGCGCATCGACCGCGGCCGAGCCGAAGTATTTTGTGGTCTCGTTGAGGTCCTTCTGCTGCTGTTTCAGTTTGTCATTCGCAGTCTGAACAGCTTCCTTCGCCGTCACTTCCTTCGTGATTTTGGCGATGTATTCTTCTTTCGCCTGGGCTCCCAGCTTGTCGAGATCAACGCCCGCCTTCGCCAACTCTACAGCAGCCTTTCGCTCGGCGTTGCTCTTGCCAAAAGTCGCGGCTTCAGCCTCCAAGACAGCACGCTGGCGGATCAAGCTTTCGATGTATCGGTCGAGCCGATCCTGAGCCTGTTCCTCCTCGGACTTGCCGCC
>JGI24771J26695_1000316_pt1 | contig 20334 bp, 16 predicted proteins | sample LakSupMetagenome_FD_26695 | JGI IMG/M metagenome (IMG submission 26695)
GTAAACGGCGGCCGTAACTATAACGGTCCTAAGGTAGCGAAATTCCTTGTCGGGTAAGTTCCGACCTGCACGAATGGCGTAACGACTTCCCCGCTGTCTCCAGCATAGACTCAGTGAAATTGAATTCCCCGTGAAGATGCGGGGTTCCTGCGGTCAGACGGAAAGACCCCGTGCACCTTTACTGCAGCTTTGCGCTGGCATTCGTGTCGGCATGTGTAGGATAGGTGGTAGACTTTGAAGCCGGGGCGCCAGCTCTGGTGGAGTCATCCTTGAAATACCACCCTTATCGTCATGGATGTCTAACCGCGACCCGTCATCCGGGTCCGAGACAGCGCATGGCAGGCAGTTTGACTGGGGCGGTCGCCTCCCAAAGAGTAACGGAGGCGTGCGAAGGTGGGCTCAGAGCGGTCGGAAATCGCTCGTTGAGTGCAATGGCATAAGCCTGCCTGACTGCGAGACTGACAAGTCGAGCAGAGTCGAAAGACGGCCATAGTGATCCGGTGGTCCCGCGTGGAAGGGCCATCGCTCAACGGATAAAAGGTACGCCGGGGATAACAGGCTGATGATTCCCAAGAGTCCATATCGACGGAATCGTTTGGCACCTCGATGTCGGCTCATCACATCCTGGGGCTGGAGAAGGTCCCAAGGGTTCGGCTGTTCGCCGATTAAAGTGGTACGTGAGCTGGGTTCAGAACGTCGTGAGACAGTTCGGTCCCTATCTGCCGTGGGTGTAGGAGAATTGAGAGGATCTGCCCTTAGTACGAGAGGACCGGGGTGGACGTACCTCTGGTGGACCTGTTGTGGCGCCAGCCGCAGTGCAGGGTAGCTATGTACGGTCGGGATAACCGCTGAATGCATCTAAGCGGGAAACCCACCTCAAAACGAGTTCTCCCTTGAGAGCCGTGGAAGACGACCACGTTGATAGGCCGGGTGTGTAAGCAGGGTAACCTGCTCAGCTTACCGGTACTAATTGCTCGATCGGCTTGATCGTTCTCATGATCAATGTCCGCGACACCAACACAAACGCGACAACAACGGCGCCACAAGCGCCGCACGGAAAGACCAGTGCTTGCCATATCCTTCGCCGGCCCGGTGGCTTGAGCGAGGAGCCAGAACCCGATCCCATCCCGAACTCGGCCGTTAAACTCCTCAGCGCTGATGGTACTGTGTCTCAAGACCCGGGAGAGTAGGTCGTTGCCGGGCCTGTCAAGGATATCCCCTCTTCATCATGATGACTTCCAGCGCGCGGCGCAGGATGCCTCACCGCATCCCGCGCCGCGTTGCCGTTTATCGCGGGGTGGAGCAGCCCGGTAGCTCGTCAGGCTCATAACCTGAAGGTCGTCAGTTCAAATCTGGCCCCCGCAACCACCGATTCAGACACTCCCGCGAGCCCCGCTCCGGGAGTGTTTGTTTTTGTAGTCCTGCCAAGGGCTTGGCGCTGCGTCCACTCCAGGATGGTCGCCAACTCTCCGTGAAGCGTCGCATCGATCTCGCCGCGCGCCGGGCCCGGGGTCAGCACGATCTTCTCGATCAGCAGGCGCAGGGNCTCGGCGGCCTCGGCGCGCTCATCGGGCTGGTTTAGGGCTTCCGCCAGGGCTGCGATCTTCTGCGCATAAATGCTGGCGGCGCTCGGCAGCAGGTCTGGCCTGTCGACGGGAACGTTCGCGAGCAGGGCGGTCAGCTCCGCCTTGCGGGCTTCGAGCCCGGTGAGCTTCTGCTTCATTGATGGATGGTACATGCCGTCGGCGATGGCCTCGACGATCCCCGCGATCTGCTTCTCGACCTTGGACAGTTCGGTGTGCCAGGCGTCGCCGTTGGAGCGCCGCTCGCGGTTCAGCCGATTGGTCTCCTGCGCATAGGCGCGCATAGCCTCCTCGACCATCTCGGGCGCCATCATCCGGTCCTTAAGGCCAGCCAGCACGCGCCCTTCCAGCGCGTCCTGGCGGATACTGCGGCTGTTGTCGCAGGTCCCTTTACTGATGTGGTTCGAGCAGGCATAGCGCTGCGGGCCGCGGAGGGAGTAGGGGCCACCGCACCAGCCGCAAAAGATCAGGCCGGAGAGCAGGGTGCGGGGGCGGCGCGCGACGTTCAGGCGGTTACGCCGGTGATGCTCGCGCACTCCCTCCGTGACGTTTGCGAACTTATCCGCGATCCGGCTTTGGCGGGTGCGGGCGGCCTCCCAGAGCGCGTCGTCGACGATCCGCCATTCGGGCACGTCCTTGGTGATCCAGCCCGTCTCCGGGTTGAGTCTCGAAACGCGTTTGCCGGTCGACGGATCCTTGATGTAGCGCAGGCGGTTCCAGATCAGGCGGCCGATATAGAGCTCGTTGTTGACGATGCCGGTGCCGCGCTTCACATGGCCGCGTATGGTGGTGTCGCCCCAAGGTTTGCCGCCAGGGCCGGGAACGCCCTCGTCGTTCAGCGTCCGAGCGATACTGCGGGGAGCAACGCCGGCGGCGAACATCACGAAGATGCGGCGCACGACCTCTGCCTCTTGGGCGTCGATGGTTCGGTCGCCCCGGATCGGCTCGCCGCGGGCGTCGAACTGCTTGACGACCTTGTAGCCGTAGCAGAGGCCGCCGCCGGACTTGCCGGCCTCCACGCGCCCGCTCATGCCGCGATGGGTCTTCTCGGCGATCTGCTTGAGAGCAAGCGCGTTCATCGTAGCGGTGAGCCCGACATGGAGCTCACTGATCGCACCTTCCGACAGGGTGACGATCTGCACGCCGGCGAACTGAAGCTTCTTGAAAAGGGTTGCGGTGTCGGCCTGGTCCCGGCTCACCCGGTCGAGGCCCTCCGCCAGGACAATATCGAAATCACCTTCCTGGGCCGCCTGCAGCAAGGCCTGGATGCCGGGCCGCAGGATCATGCTCGCACCCGAAATCGCGGCATCCTTGTAGGTCGCGACAACCTCCCAGCCCTCGCGCTCCGCGCGCTCCCGGCAAATCCGAAACTGGTCCTCGATCGAGGCCGCGCGCTGGTTATCGGAGGAGTAACGGGCGTAAAGCGCGACGCGCATCGTTAAGTCTCCTGCGGGCAGTTGTACATCGGCGGGAAATCTCAGGGGNAGCCTACACCTAGAATCGATATCCTCAGCGCGACATTCAAGGCGTGTCTTTCTTCCGTCGGAGCGGCGTCATGGCCTCCCGGCCTTCGCATTGCTCTCGGGCGATCTGGCGACCCATGAGTTGGGCGAGACGAAGAACCGCCTCGTTGGCCTCCGCCGAAGGCATTCTGCTCCGGTCTGCGTCTGTATTCATCAACCCACGACCGCACCCGGCTTGCTGGCCGGAGGCGGCATAGCCGCGGTCGGATCTCGGTCTCTTCGCCATCTCGGCCTCCTGCGGGGAGGCCGACCAAGTTCACCATTAAGGGTCGGATCTGAAGAGGCGAAGTTTCGGAAGGCGAGGTGTCTATATCATCCAGATCGCAGCTTCGGCCAGGACGCTGACCTCTTTTGACAGGTGCGTCGACTTGAAACATGCCTCGCCGCCGGCATCGAGTAGAACCCGGGCGGATCGCCCCTTAACCATAGCCGCCGCGCACAAATCGACCAGCTCGCGCGTGGCCTTGGATCGTGCGGGGNGGTTCGCGACGGCAAGAGCGAGCGCTTGGTCGAACAGCGACCAATCGGAATTCAACGCAGGATTCTCGCAGCAGGAGCGGAAGCCGTGCACCAGGTAGAACTCCTGCGCCATGTGGCAGGTGACGATCATGCTCCCGTGCCGGTTCAGGTCGCCCAGGACGACCAGCCATTGGTACATGAGCGTCAGATGGGTATCGTCGCGCCAGATCTTGGCCGGATTGAGCCGGGCGTGCAGTGCCAGCAGCGCCCGGAAGGATCGGTCGACGTCCCACTCCTCCAGTATCCTTTCGGGAGGGTCGCCTCCCTCGGCGGCATAATCAAGATCGAAGCGCAGTTCATCCTTCGACCCCTTACCGTTGTTGTGCTGCCGGATCTTGCGCAGATCGCTGGTGTGGTTCTCCGCACGCCGAAGGGCGTTAAGTGCCGCTTGGAGAAGGGCATAGGCGTGATTTTCTGCAGTGAGCAGCCCGTGAGGCCTGGGACCGTGATGGCGTTCCAGCCCGATGTCGAACAATCCATCATGTAACCCGGAAGCGTACACACCGTGCGTCAATGCAGGGATTTCCGCCCAGTCCTTCATCTTCTCCGACAGGTCGGGAAAGCGACCCAATGCCTCCTTATACCGACTATCTTCTCCAACGATCGTGTGTCCGACGCGGGGGTTATAGACGCCATCGCGCGATGAGCTCTTCTGGCGCTGGGCTAGGCCTGACGACACCAGGGTAGCCCGGAGCATTTCTATCTTGTTGAACAGATTCAGCAGGAAACGGATCAACAGGATCTCATGGAGAGAATACTGGGCGTTGCCTTTCTTGAAAACATTCTCGGAGAACGCGATGATAAGGTCGAGCAGCTCTTGATTTTCAAAATTCAGATCCAGCTCACGACGGACCTTGCTCTTCTTCGTCAGTTCGACTCTCACATGGAGGCGGTGATTGCGGATCGTAGCGACATGGGGAGCTGGTGAAACAAGCACGGTGTGCTCGATTAAGTATTTGTCGCGCTTGGCGATATCCTTCTCGCGCCCGGCCACGCCGTCCGGCCTGAGCGCCGGCATGGACAACCGACGTTTCTTTGAGAGCGCTGGGCGCTGTAATTCGTCGTATTCCTGACCGCTATATCGATTTCCGGCATCGATTGAAGGCGGTAGCGAACCCTTCAGCGAGCGTTGCCGCTGATCCAGTTCCTCGGTTCGACCCTTGGCATCATCCACGACGATCCCGCGCCGTCCGAAATGAACCGCGGTCCGTTCTGGAACAATGACACATCGGACGTTTTTCGAGCCGCGGCGTTGGAGAAGATTAAACCGCTCGATCCCGTCCAGGAGAAGAAGCTGATTGTCTTTCGTCCGGAGGACCAGGAGCGGCTGGACGAAGAGATAGGCGANCGGATCAGGATTGGCAGGCGCCGCAACGAGCCTGAGCTTGTCCCTTCGCCCGTTAGGAATGGCTTTTTCCACGGCCGCCATCGAGAGATCCCAGATCGTGAACCTCCGCTCCTGCTTACGGGTAACGACCGCCTCGTTGATGCCGCAGGCGATCTGGAAGATGCTGAGCACCTTGCCGTTGACGCAACGGCATTCGCCGTAGCGAGCCGAAACCAGATAGGCCTCGGAGAAGTCGGGCTTACTGCCATCGACACGCCCGCTGGGCCGTTCCTTCAACGCGCTTCCCATTTCCGCGAATCACCACCCTTTCTCCGAAAAGGATGGCAAAGATCGCGGAAAGGGATAGGGCGTCGGAGAGCCGTGGTTAATTTCTGAAGCGCTGGCCTACGGAGTGCTAGCCCCGCCCGTCTTCACGGGAAACCTGGCCTGGAACTGTTCCTTTTCGGCTGCGACGACGCCATCGGCATCGCCGACGATATACTGCGAAGAGGTAATCAGACCTGCCTCGCAATCGAGAAGGCCAGCGTAGGCGATGCCTTCGTCCTTACGCAGCAGCCGGGGTGTGTTGCCATAAGCCAGGATCGGGATGCGCGCCTTCCTTATGGCCTCGACCTGTCCGACCTGTCCGAGGATCACGACGGCACGGCAGCCGCCCTGCATCGCGCTGACGAGTTCGTCCTTGCCGAAGACGGCGCTGTTGCCAAAATGGCTGGNGCCGATGATCACGACGTGATCCTTGCCGCGCGTCCTGAGCACCTCATTGAGCTTGAGGCGCCCGACATGCGGCACCACTGGGAGCGCGTCACCCTCGAATTCGGCGATCTGCGTGTAGTTCGTCGTGCTGGGGAGAACCCTGGCGAAGGGCCCGAGGCTCTCGCAAATCTTCACGCACTTGTAGGCGGCCATCATTATCTCCTGAAGCATGTTGCAGTCGGGAGAGTTTTCGAGCCGGCCCTCTCCGAAACCAGAGGGCAAGTTTCGGAAGGGTTCGGCGTGACAGATGCGAAGCACTTGGTGATCAGGTTGCGCCAGGCTTGAACAATTGCCCGAATCCCTGTCCACGCGACTTCCAGCTCGCGGCCTTGCGCCATTGCGGGCGCAGGACATGGTCGTGGATGATCAGCTCGGCGATCCGCAGCAGCCGGTCGGCGTCGTCACCTTTCGGGCGGAAGAAGTAGAACTCCTGCGCCGCGCTGACGCGCTTGAGATCACCGAAGCCGTAGCTGGTCTGGCGCATGAGCTCGACGGGCGCGATGCCGATCAGGTCGCAATGCGCGCGCCCGGCGTCGCTCTGGAGCCAGGGATTGAGCGCGGCATGGCGCATGCGATGATGCAGCTGCTTGTCGAACTCCCTCACCGACATGGATTCCGGCAGGNGAACCGCCAGCGAGCGCTCTGCGAGGGCGACTGGCGACCCGCGCAAGGGTCCAATCGGCGGCAGGATGTGCTGCAGCATCCAGTTGTCGTAGCCGAGGTCGGAGCAGAGATNCCCGTCGGCGCTGATGGTCAGCGAGCCGTACCGGTCGGCGTTGAGCTCGCGCAGCCGATCGCGGATATTGACCTGGGCGGTGACGGAGACCTTGTGGATTGCGATCCTGAGGCGGCGTGCCAGCCCCAGCAGCCCGGTCGCTGTCGGCAACCGATGATCCTCGCCGCAACCGGCGGCGTAAATCCAGACGAGTTTGCCAGGCTGATAGTTCGTCAGGAAGCACTGAGTGGTGAAGGCATTGTCCGGGAGCCGGACGACGCTCTTGCCGCCGATCCGTGGCCAGCGCGTCGGGTACCATTCCGTGACCGCGCCGGCGGATCCGGTTGGCAGCAGCCTGCTGCCAACCGCGCGCTTCGTCGAAGCCGTCTCGGGCTTGGCTTGTTCATTCGTCGTCATGGTCTTGGTCCCTGCAGGGTTTCTCGGGGGCATTCCCGATCTCACCCTCATTTTTCCGCTGCTCACTTCGGATTCGACCTGGATCGCTTACCCTCGCGCCTGCAGGAACCCGATCGGCTCAGGCTTCGTTGCGCCTACCGTCAATCGGTCGGCAGCCTCGACATCGGCGACGGTGAGATGCGTGCGGCCAGCCGCTGCCGCGTACCCAAGCGCCAGCCGCGCGACGCGGGTGATCCGCCTCGGATTGGCAAGCGCTAGGCGGGCGATGACCTCGTCGCCAGGCGGGATGATCACCCCGCGCGCCTCTTCCAGAGCAGTCCCGACGATCAGGCGCGTGATCGCCAGAAGATCATCACGGCTGGGCGCGGCGATCTCGATCATGACCAGCCGGTCCTGAATGAATCCGGGCAGGCGACCGGCGTCATTCGCGGTCGCGACGACGATCGCGCCCGACAGGTCGAAGGGGATACGCAGATATTCGTCGTGCAGAGCGCGGCTGTTTTCCACTTCCAGGATGTTGAGCAGGACGTTGTAGGGCTGCTCGTCGCGGTGGCTGTCGAACTTGTCGATTTCGTCGAGGAGAATGACGGGCTGGGCGGTGTTTCCGCCGAGGAGGGCCTCGTTGACGACCGACATGCGCGCGCCCCGCCAGGAGGTCGGGTGGCCGACGATTAACTGCTGCGCATCGCTATTCGTCGCGCAGGAGAAGGCATGGATCGCAGTACCCAGTGCGCTCGCGATTGCTTTCGAGGCATGGGTCTTGCCGACGCCTGGCGGTCCGAGCAGCAACAGCGGCGGCACGCTGACGGCCGCCTCCGACATCATCGACAACGCCACCGTCCGATCGATCAGGTCGATGACGGTCGCGAATGTCGGGCAGGCCAGCCTGACCTCGGCCAGCCGATCGCGCATCGCCTGCGAGCCGAACAGCAGGGGCCGGGCAGCACCACGCTCGTCGTCGGCAAGCCAGCGGAGCTTTTCCAGACGCACCTGCTCCTCGGTCGCAAGATTAGGCTGAGGCAAGCCGAGCTCGAATTCGTCGTCGAACAGATACGGCCTGCCGTAAACGCGCTCGAGCTGATCGAGCAGTGCGGTGCGGTCATAGATCGCGACCTCGCGAGGGGGATGGCTGTCATCCACGAGCATAGGCGCGGCGTCGCAGATCATTGCATCATCTCGGTCGATTGCACGCGGGCGGCTCCGGCGCTTGATACGAGCATTGAAGGTATAGGCAGGGACGGTATCGGTCATGATGGGATCTCGGTGGGTGGGCTCGGTCGAGCTGCACCCGGCACCCCCAATTACGACGAAAGGCGCGACGGGGACGTCGCGCCTTCACCGGCTCAGGCTCTGCGGTGTGTTCGGACTGGCTCCGATCAGGCGAGATCGGTAACCGTCTTGCCGAGTTCGACGGCCCATTCGATCACCGCCCGCATGTGATCGGGATCACGGTCGCGGGGTCCGATCAGGTCGAGAGCTGCCTGCTTGATGGCGAGGTCGTCGTCATCGAGAGCCTGGCACACGCCGATCCGGGCCAGCCGAGAATAGGCGAGAAGCTCTGCGCCCCGGATGCAGTCAGTCCAGAGTGCGGGATCTGCAACCTTGCCTTGGAGGCGCCGCCAGACATCGACCTGTGCCAAGAGCGTGCGCGCGCCGTCGAAGAGATCGGCGAGGTCGACCGGCGTCGCGAGCCAGAGCTGCAGCGACCGGGCCATCGCGGCTGGATATACCGCCGGCTCACCCGCCGCGGCGCTGAGGCAGTGTTCGGGCCGGAGCTTCGGCAGCCTGGCCGGCCTCATGCCGTCCTCGCTGAGCGCGACGAAGTCNCCGCCCCACATCCGGCTGACGCGACAGGCGATGTCAGGGGCGCCCGAACGGCGGGCCTGATGGCGCAAGGCGCGCCGCAGGTCGGCGCGGGCGCGATAATCCGCATCGTTGCGCGGCGCGATCAGCATCGTCGCGACATTGCCGGCGTTGATCAGGATCGCCCAGGCCCGGACAGCATCGAATTTGAGATCGTCGACCTTGACGGTGCCGTCGCCCAGGGCCGTCAGCAGGTTTTCGATCTGCGCGGTGTGGAAGCGAGCTCGTGCCCGGATCGGCAAGAGCGACGGACGCTCGCGCCAGACCGAAGCGCACCGCCGAAGAAGGGACTGATCCTCGTCGCCGAGGAACTCGAGAGCCTCGAGCTCGTCGACGATGCTGACAAGCGGGACGCCGGTGGCGGCCGAGCGCCAGGCCGTCGCGATGTCCGGGTTATTGCTGATCTTCACGGGAATGCTCTTTCATGAGGGGTGATCTGCTCTCCGCAGCGCCCTTCCTCCTGTCCCTCGTCCCCATTGGCCTGGACCAAACGCGAAGGGGCGGCACCGCGCGGCGCCGCCCCTTCCTCGGAAGACCGATGGTGTGGTCGCCTCGACCTGGCCTAGACGATCGGGATCCAGTCCGGCTCAGCCACGACCGTGGCGGTGGGGCGCCAGCCATGGGCCGGCCAGGCAGCTTTCGTGACGAGATGCCGGATCGTCGCTTGCATGTGCGCGGGATCGCCGCGGCTGGCGCGCGCGTTGATGACGGTGACAAGCCCCTCCTTCGCCTGCGCTTCCGGCGAATGCTTCAGCGCCGGCCAGATCGAGATCTGCGCCGCGGCCATGTAGGCCAGGATGAGCGCGCCCTCGCAGGCCCAGCGGAGATCGCGCGCGCCATCTTCCGCCTGCCGCGCCAGGACCCGCAGGCGATCGGCGATCGCGAACATCTGCTCCACGCGTGCGAGCCGGCCCTCGAAGGACGGCTGCGCTTTCAGGAACAGGCCCCAACGGGCGATCTCCCGGGGCGAGAGCAGGATGTCTCCGGCCGAGGGCGGGGTCAGATCAGCGAGATCGAAGTGCCGGATCGGCCAGTGCGCCAGGCCCCGATCCCCCTGGGACGGGGCGGCGGGCCCCGGCGGCACGATCAGCGGGTCCACCGCATAGGCTGCGCGCTGAATCCGGATCCGGGTCGCGCCCGTGACATCGAGCATAGCGGCCTCGCCACGCTCGGCATCGTCACCGTGGAGAACGCTGGCCTCTGCCAGCGCCATTTTGGCATGCGCGTCGTGAACGGTGTCGCAGGGCCAGATCGCCACGATCGCGCTGCAGGAGAGCCCGGCGATGGCGAGCGCGACCCAGGCCCGGTTGTGCGGATCGGGGTGATTGCTGCCGGGCAGCAGCCTCCAGGCCTCATCGCCACAGCGCTTCGCGTCGATCGCGACANCCTGAAGGTCGGGCGCGCTGCGCCGGAATGCGATCAGCTCCGCGACCGAGGGATCGTCACTGATGCTCCCCGCGATCGCTGCCAGAGGATCACGGATGGGCTCGGCCGGACCATCCTGGCCACCATTTGCATTGTCGTGCGGCGCCAGCGGGCCGCGAGAATCGTTCCTGGTCATGTCTTGCTTTCCATGTGGGTCATAGCCCTGTCGGCTACGCCCTCGTCCGGCCTCTGGAATCGCGAAAGGGCACCGCGGTCCGCGGCGCCCTCCCGGCATGCTCCGAGTCTGATCCAGTCCGGATCAGAGCGGCTTGAACCGATCGGCCGTCTCCTGTTGCATGCGACGAAGCTCTCCGAGGCGATCGGCTGCCACGCCAGCGAAGATCACGATGTCCCGCAGCCGTTCTTCGACGAGGCGCAGCGACTGCTCCTCGATCCGGTGCCGGACGGTTTGGTCCCCGGCCGTGACCGCGTCGATCAGGCAGGCCCGCGCGAGATCGGCCGCCGCCAGCAGGTTCGCGCCGTGGCAGGCGCGCTGAAGCCGGTCGAGACGCTCGCGATCGAGACCGGCATCGTCCTCGATCGTCCGCGCGAAGCGGTTGGCGTCGTCGAGCTGCAAGGCCGCGCGCTCGACCAGGATCGCCGGCGAGGTCTGTTCGCGCAGGAAGGCCATCAGGCTGAGACCCTGCTCCAGGCCGAGGACAGTCGGGCGGCCATCACGGGTATCGTCCAGAGCGGGCACCGTCGCTGCATGGAATACCGTCTCGACCGCGGCGGGTTCGCCGATCTCGCCATAGACGAAGGCCTTACGAGCGATCTCCGCGAAGCCGGTATCGCCACCGACCGCCGCGATGACATCGCCGAGGACGCGTTGACGCGCGGCGAAGTCGACCGGCAGGCGCGGTGGTCTGAGCGCGACTGTGATCGTCGCGGCGGCTTTCAGGAACGACAGCCCGATGAGCATGTCGAGGAAGTAGGCGACTTGCGCCCATTCCGAGCTTCCACTGAGCGCGAGGAAGCGGGTGATCTCGACGCCATGGCCGATGGCGCGCTCGGCGATCTCGCCCACTGGATGAGTCTCGGCGGCGAAGCTGGCGTAGCCCTTTTCCGCGCCCGCCGACAGCGACAGGCGGTCGGTGAAGGCGGCGAGGTCGTCGGTGACGCGTCGGAGCGGCAGGTCGAGCTCGATGTCGGCGAGCGAGGGAGAGGAGGNGGTCTTCATTTTCAGTCGTCCCAGATCATAGGGGTCACAGCCACACAGCTGCGCTTTCCCTCGGTCCTGAAATCGAGAAAGGCGTCCGATCCCGGACGCCTCCCTCATGTTTTCCTATCCGGCCGGCTCAGACCAGCTCGTTCCAGTCGAACTGAAGCCGATCGCGGGCGTCGTATGGCAGGGTTTTTATCCAGGCTGATTCCGCCGTGACGTGCCGCACCGCCGACTGCATCGCCGGAGGGTCGCCAGCTTCGCCGCGTCTGTTGATCAGCGCGACCACCTGCTTCTTGGTCGCAAGCGCGTCCCGGTTGTGGACAGGCCAGATCATGACCTGGCAGGCGGCGAGGTATCCCATCAGGCGCGCCCCCTCGGCGGCTACCATCAGCTCGGCGGCGTTGGCTGGACCGCGTCCGGCGAGCTCGAGCAGGCGGTCACAGGTCTCGAACATTTTTGCCGCGCGCTGGAGAAGCGCATCGAGGTCGGGGGCGGATCGGGCGAAGCGGGACCATTCGACCACATGCCTGTCGGCGAAGGCCGGCGGTCCGCCGCGCTTCGGGAGATGCTCGACGAGGTCGAAGCGCTCCAGCGGCCAGGATGCGAGTCCACGATCATCTGACTGCGGCGCAGCCGGCGCCGGTGGCAGGATCAGGGCCGGCACCGCGAAGGCGGCGCGTCGCCAGCGGATCCGGCGGGCCGTGTTCGCGTCCATGCTGCCGTCGAAGTCCTTTTCGCGGCGATGCAACTGCACGCCGGTCCTCGCGTCGAGCGCGAGTTTTGCCTCCGCCGCGTCGAGGTCATCCGCCGGCCAGAGCGCGACCAGCGCAATAAGGCTGATGCTCATGATCTCGAGCCCACCGCAGACGGCCTCGCCGACATCATCGCCGCTGTCGCGCGCCAGCCAGACCCTGAACTCCTCGGAATGGAGGTTCTTGGCACTCCTTGCGGCATGCTTGAGATCGAGCGGCTGGCGCCTGAACGCCACCAACTCGGCAACACTAGGATCATCCCCGGCGGCGATCTCCATCGCCACCGTGATGGGATCACGCATGGTGGTCTCCGCCGGCTCGTCGATCGCCTTGCTGGCGCGCCGGGCGAGCGAGCGACCGCCCTCATTCTTCCTGGTCATGTCGGGTACTTTCATCGGGGTTACAGCCATCCCGGCTGCGCTTCCCTCTCGGTCCCAACATGGAGAAGGCGCCCGGTGGGCGCCTTCGTCGTCAGGGCAGATCGCTCAGGTCAGGCCGCCAACTGGAAGTACTGGCTGCGCTGGCGCAGCCACCGCTCAATCTCGTCGAGATGGGAATGTTTGCTGACCCCTTCCTTGGAGAGTCCAGCACGCAGCTCGCCGACCTGCCGCAAAGCCTGTTGCAGTGTCAGCCAGGGCACCTCGGCTTCGGTGGTCAGCCGCTCGCGCAACCAGGCCTGACCCTTTTGCCAGGCGACCGGGGACATGGCCTGCGGCGACTCCAGCAGCATCAGGCGGTTCGCAAAGGCTTTCAGCCGCTCATCCGTGAACTGCGCGGCGATAGCCGGGCGAGCCTCCCATGGCGAAGCGTGCCAGCGGCCGCTCAGGCGCGCGTCTTCGTGCGAGAGGAAGCCGCCACCGTAGAGACTGGCTTCCGGGTAGGGCGAAGGCTCGCGATCGGCGAAGCGATTTGCCATTGCGGCAGCGAGACTGGCCCGGAATCCGGAATGATCGCGGATCCGGGCGGCGCGCTCGTGGTAGAGCGCCGCGTCGCGCTGGTCCGGCGGNAGGGCGTGGCAGCCCTGCGCATAGGCCAGCAGGATCGGCTGGGCATTGGTCCGCACCAGCCTGAGCGGGCGCGGGCCTGGGCCGGAGAGGAGTCTTGCAATCTCGTCTGCGCTGCCGTCGAGATAGCCTGCCGGGTCGATGGTCAGGTCGACCGTCGCCCAGGAGGTCGCGACCGTGGGGTTCGGCGTGATGCCGACGATCGGGCTCAGCTTCGAGGCGCCGCCGAGGAGAAGGACCTCGCCGCCGGCGAGCATCCGGTTCGGGTTGGCCTTGTCGGCGTTGGCGAGCATCATCGCGACCGTTGCGGGCGCGAACTGGCGCAGGTGCCGGAACAGGGCGAGCGTCGCTCGGGTATCGGCGAGCGCATCATGTGCTTCGTGCTCGGCCAGCGCGATGCCGTTCGACCGGCAGATATCGCCGAGCTTGAAGCTCGGCTTGCCGATCGGGTTTATGGGCACGGTGATGGCCGGGGGCTCCAGCATCGCGACCGCCCTGACCATGGTCAACAGGTCGGCCCGGCGATGACCGCCAAGCTGGGTCGCGTACGGCGGCAAGAGATGCGTGAAGAACGCGTGCCGCAGCATGTCCTCGTCGAACCGGATCGTGTTGTAGCCGATCACGGTTGACGGCGCCCAGGCAGACAGCGCCTTTGCGATGGCGATGAGCATTTCCGTGCTCGACATTGGCGCCTGCTCGAGCTGAGCCGGGCCAATGCCGGTAGTCAGCAGCGCGCCCGGCGCCGGCACGATATGGGCCGGAAGCCGGCAGCGCAGTGAGAGCTCGCTGAGCGGCTGAAGGTTGTCGTCGCAATGGATCAGGGCCGCCTGCAGCGGCACGTTCCACTGCGGTTCCAGGCCCGAGGTTTCGAGATCGTAAACGATATAGGACATCGCCGCCTCTCAGTGCCGGCTCGTTGTGCCGGCTTCGATCGACAGCTTGGTCAGCGTGATCCCGAGCTTGCGCGCGTCGACATGCATGGCGGTCTCGACCATCACCGCCGCATGCGAGCGCTCCATCTCGTCCTCGTGGAAGATCATCGCCTCATAGGTCGTGATCTTGCGCTCAAGGTCATCCTCGCTCCGGGCGGGCGGTTCGGCGATCATGAAAGCGAAGAACCGTGCCTGCGCCCTGGCGCCTTCGGCCAGCTGCCGGCCGTTGAGGCCACCGAACTCGGCGTGAACCCGATCNCCCTCCTGCTCCAGCAGCATCGCATGCGCGGTCGAAAGCTGCCACAGCATGAAGTATCGGGCGGCGTTGTCGCCAAGCTGCTCGTAGGTGCGCCGGTAGCGTCCCAGATCCGCGGCCGTCGGGCGCGCCTCGTCATCGGCGGCAAACGCCGTTCCATTCGTCTTGCTCATTGGATCTATCCGGTCTGGCATGACCCGGAACGGCTCTGTCGGCTCAGGTTCGCGGGGGTTCCCAGAAGCGGGTTCCGGAATTCGCCTGTCTCTTCCTATGTGGACTGGTCTAAAGCCGTGCGTCTGGCTCAAGCGAAGGCGCTAATCTGGCCCTTACCGGACTCTGACGATGTCTGCTTGCGGGCAATTTGATCAGCCGGCGGGTCTCCTATGGCTCGTCAGAGTTCTCGCATGCATTTCTAGCAGAGATCGGAGCGCCAAATGCTCATCAAGGATTTGCGGCATTAAGTACTTCACGAAGTGATTTTATAGCAATTCCATATCCGGTGTTAGATAATCGATATCTTCTTGTGCCTCGATTTGGCGTGCTTGAGATTTCATAATATGCATAGAAATCTTGATTAAAGTATCTGCTGACGTTGTCTTTGTGTTTTGGCTGTATTAATCGAAAGACACTTGAAATAAGCGCCGCAATATCCGTGGTAGTGTAGAATTTTCTGGATTCTTTATTTTCCCATACCGTGAGAAGTGCTATAAGAATCGCTTCCTGCAGCGCAACCTCGCGCACACGATCGAGCGCCGATATTGCCTTCGGGATGTCGAGATCGAGTCCAGATCCGCCTCCAGCCAACTCGTCGACTTGCTGAAGATAAGCGTCCACGCTGCCCTCATTACGAATTGTGAGCATATCTGGCAGGTCGGAAATCATATCGAGGCCCATACGCCGCTGCTGACAGTCACGCTCCCGGAATTGATCAAGCGTAAGGTTGTCGCCAGGTCTGGCTCTCGCCTGTAATCTAGCGTATCGAACTTCTTCGTTAGCAATAACAAATCTTTCGGTGGATGTCCTGCCGTGTCTCTTCATCGCTTGCCGAAGAAGCTCGACCTCCAGAGGTGATCGGAATCCGGATATGACAATCGGATCAGAGATATGATCCTGCATATACTCGATTACTTTCTCAGCGGCGATAGTCGGCATTTGTGTTAATGCCTGCTCAGCAAAGTCGCCGATCGAGGATACATCGCGATAGCCGTGTCGATAATAATAGCTAAGATGCATAAAATCGCTTGCTTCAACATGAAGGTAACCGAATTTTCGAGCCAGCCTTTGACTCGCCGTTGTTTTCCCCGAACATGTGTATCCAGACAGGATAATGTTGGGGCGGTCATCGAAATTAAGCTGGAGCTGCGTCATTGGGACGTCAAAGAAGCCACGGCTTTCAAAGAAATCGAAAAGGGGGCCGAAGGATTTGCGTCGGAAATCTACTTCGTAGGCGTCGCCAATCGGCAATGCGCCGAATGGCAGCGTATGCCCATCTGGAACGAACCACTTATTGAATGATCGGTTGTCGAGCCAGGGGCAAAGTTGGTTCGCATCAAACCGATGCTCGGCTTCAACGATCGAGCCTTGCTGCTCACCAGTGAAGATCAGGAATGGTTGATCTACCCGCCACACGCGGCGAAAGGCGCTGGGCACGTGAAGTAGAACATCGGACCGCACCACCGCCCGGCGATCATTCCCGGCGCGACGCAAGGCGGCGTCGAGACGAGCGAAGGTTTGCTCTTCCATCCAGAATTTGACGTCGACACCGGGTACTTCGACGCCATCATGGCTCAGCGCTTCAATCCGGACTGAAGTGTCTTCAAGAATGAAGGGATGGCTCGCCTCCGAGAAACCAGCTTTGGCGAGCTGAGCTTTGGCGCTTTCGTAGCTGCCGGTCAGAATTTCATCGCGAGAGGATAGCCGCGGCTCGACATATCCCGCGTGGTAGGTTCGCTGGCGGAACCCCTTGATGCGAACGCGCCGGCCTTCGGCCAGATAGCGAGCGTGCGCCAACTTGGTTTGGTTGCTTGTGAAGAAGGTAAGCTCACGCATCGTGGCAATGAATTTCGCGACCACAGTTTCTGGGTGTCGTTGGTCGTGCCCCTGATGGTGGTGTAGCTTCTCGGAGCCACCCCGATGCCGGCTTTGGCCGGGCTGTTCAGGCTGCCACGGCTGGCAGGCTGACGATGGGATCATCGCTGATCGGCGCGATGCTTTCCAGCGTGATGTAGCGAGCACGCTGGACGGCCCATTTGATGGCATGGACCACCCCCGCAGCGGCGGCGGATGATCAGGGCGTCACATGCCCAAGGAGGTCCATCATGATTGTCACGCGCGTCGGTCTCGATCTCGCCAAGTCCGTGTTTCAGGTGCACGGCGTCGACCGTGCGGGGGCTACTGTCGTTCGGCGACGTTTAGCGCGCAGCCAGCTTCTCGGCTTCTTTGGGAAGCTGCCCCCGTGCATCGTCGGCATGGAAGCTTGTTCGAGTGCGCACCACTGGGCGCGTGAACTGACGCGTATCGGCCACGAGGTCCGGTTGATCCCGCCGCAATACGTCAAGCCATACGTGAAGAGGAACAAGACCGACGCGGCCGACGCCGAGGCGATTTGCGAGGCCGTTGGGCGGCCAACCATGCGCTTTGTTCCGATCAAGACGGTGGCACAGCAAGCCGTACTGGCCCTGCATCGCGTTCGCTCGCTTCTGGTCCGGCAGCGAACGGCCACGATCAATGCGGCCCGAGGGTTGCTCGGCGAGTTCGGGCTGGTAGCCGCCAAGGGCGCGGCTCGCGTGGACGAACTGCGCCGGCGGCTCGGGGCGACCAGGCCGGATGATGTGCCCCCGGCGGCGCGAATTGCGATCGAGATGCTGTTCGAGCATATCGACGATCTACGCCGGCGGGCTGACGCCATCGAAGCCGAGATCATTGCCTGGCACCAGGCCAGCGAGACCAGCAAGCGCCTCGCAGGCGTTCCGGGGATCGGACCATTGACGGCCTCGGCCTTGGTGGCCGCGGTTGGCGATGGGCGGCAGTTCCGATCGGCCAGACACTTTGCGGCTTGGCTCGGCCTGACCCCGCGCATGGCGTCGAGCGGTGACAAGCAGCGGATCGGACGCATCAGCAAGGGCGGTGACCGCTATCTGCGCACACTCCTCATCCATGGAGCGCGCGCGATCGTCGGAGCGGTCAACCGGCCCAACTTGCGCCCGCGTCCGTGGCTTTCGCCGCTGCTGGCGCGTCGACCGATCCCAGTTGCCGCGACAGCCCTGGCGCACAAGACAGCCCGGGTCGTGTGGGCGATGTTATCTCGCGATGAAGCTTACCGATCAGCGGTGAGCGCCGCGTAACCGAACAGACCCCGGCCGCTCGGGAGTCTGGCTTGCGAGGGTAGCGGAATGTTGATGGCACACCGGTCGGACCGGGGTCGACAGACGCCCAAGAAACGATGCGAGCGCCATAGCTCGTCCATTTGTCTGGCAGTCGATCCGCGAAGATCATCAGGGCCTGCGGTCGATCGATCGCGCTGCAAGGCCGGATACACGACAGCAAGCACTGGTCGTGCCTGAGACGAACCAAAGTCCTTGCAAAGCGGGGGTGGTCCATACACGTCGTTCTGTTCGAGCAGGATCGCGCCGACCAGTCGGGTGATGGCGGCCTCGGTGGGAAAGATGCCGACGACCTCGGTGCGGCGCTTGATCTCGCCGTTGAGGCGCTCCAGCGGGTTCGTGGAATGCAGCTTGGCGCGGTGCTGCGTCGGGAAGGTCATGTAGGCCAGCACGTCGGTCTCGGCTGTGTCCATCAGGGCGGCGAGCTTGGGGACCGTCGGCCGGAGTTGATCGGCGACCCTGCGCCATTGCTGGCTGGCGGCGGCCGCATCGTCCTGTGCGAAGGCGGTGGCGATGAAAGCCGAGACGACGCGGCGTCCTGAGCGGCCGGCATGGGCGAGCGCGTTTCTCATGAAGTGAACCCGGCACCGCTGCCAGGTTGCGGTCAGCACCTTCGAGACGGCCGCCTTGATGCCCTCATGGCTGTCGGAGACGACGAGCTTCACCCCGCGCAGGCCGCGCCGCGCCAGCTTGCGCAGGAAGGCCGTCCAGAAGGTCTCGGCCTCGGAGGGGCCGATATCCATGCCCAGCACCTCGCGCCGTCCGTCGCTGTTGACCCCAACCGCGACGATCACCGCCACTGAGATGATGCGTCCGGCCTGGCGGACCTTCACATAGGTCGCGTCGATCCAGAGATAGGGCCAGTCGCCCTCGATCGGCCGGTCAAGGAAGGCCTGCACCCGCTCGTCGATCTCCTCGCAGAGCCGCGAGACCTGGCTCTTGGAGATGCCGCTCATCCCCATCGCCTTGACCAGGTCGTCGACCGAGCGGGTCGAGATGCCCTGGATGTAGGCCTCCTGAATCACCGCCGTCAGCGCTTTCTCGGCCATCCGGCGCGGCTCGAGGAAACCCGGAAAGTAGCTGCCCTTCCTCAGCTTGGGGATGCGCAGCTCGACCGTGCCGGCGCGCGTCTCCCAGTCCCGCTCGCGATAGCCGTTGCGCTGAGCCAGCCGCTCCGGGCTCTTCTCGCCAAAGCCGGCGCCGGTCAGTCCGCCGACCTCAAGCTCCATCAGACGCTGGGCGGCAAAGCCGATCATCTCGCGCAGAAGATCAGCGTCGGGGCTCTTCTCCAGCAGCCCGCGCAGGTTCATCATCTCGTCGGTCATCGGGGATCTCTCGGTTCAGGGTTGGATCTCGCAACCCAAACCTAACCGGCAATCGCCGATGACCACCCGCAGCTACACCACGCTACGGGACACGACCGTGTCGTTTGATGGGCATCGCAGCCCATCAAACGAGCGGCTTGCGCGATCGCGTTCATCTGAGCTGGAGCAGCTAAGCAAAATAGCAATGGCCCGAGGCTAGACATTCCGACGCAGTCGGCGCCTGCTCTCAATAAGGCGTCGCCTATGCCTGCCAGCGCGCAACCATATTCCGAGCGCTCGGCGCGCTTCCAGGCTGTTTGCTGCATTCGCTCGACGCCTCGGCAAAAGCCAGCGTAGTCCGATTCCGCAGCTGATGCGTAGATATCAAAAAGCGCGACGTAGGCTGCTTCGAAGCTGGTGCTTTCGGGGAGTGGTGCTGTTCGCGAGAAAAAATCTATCTCCTCCTCCTGCGTCTTGGGCGCGATCAAACGAGGGATGCAGATGAGAACCGGCCACTCGGGCATGGCGAGTGCAGGAAGGGCCAGAGGTAGCCGGGAAGGATCTGCGCGGGACGAAGGCAGAACAGGCTGACCTTCGTTGCGCTTCCCGACATCGCATATTAGTCCGCCATCAAAATAGGTATTGATGCCGACACCTGACGTGCCCCCTCGTCCTGACGCGCTGACGAGTTCGACCCTGCTCGCGCCACACCCGTTCAAGATTGCCAGCGCCTCGATCGCGCCAAGACGAATGGCGGTCGCCGAGCCGAGGCCGACATGGGTCAGCATGTCGCCGAAGATCCGAATGCTTGCTGCTCGCTCCATTCCGCGTGAAATCAGAAAGCCTTCTAGCGCGCCTTGCAGTTGAGACAACTCAGCGGCCTCCATCGGGCAGCTGCGCTCATCGCGCACTGTTAGGGTCCCCGCCTCGCTCGTCTCGATCTGAGCGGCCGGTCCGTTGATCGCGAATCCAATTCCTCCGTTAAGTCGAGGCGACTCTCGGTGCATCGACAGCAACCCGAGATGAATGCGAGGATGCACAATAACATCAACTCTATTGGCCACTGCTACGCTTCCACTCCGCCTCGAAAAACGCGCTGTACTTCTGTCCAAACAAGGTGTCGGCGGCGACGTGGACGGCGGGCGCGTGCCGGCTTTGACTGTCGTTAAATATGGGACCCGCAACGACATCATTGTCGCAAATCAGGAAACTGTGCCGCGCTTCGTCATCGAACCGACGTAGCTCTACACGATCAGGGTAAATCTTCTGAACAGCGTCGATTTGCGATATAGTGCTGGCCGTGCGGCTCTTGGATTCCTGGTCAAGATGCTCATCATCAGGAATCAGAATTCGAATCTTAAGATTTCTGTGCTTGCTGAGCGCAGCAATTAG
>JGI24771J26695_1000319_pt1 | contig 19830 bp, 19 predicted proteins | sample LakSupMetagenome_FD_26695 | JGI IMG/M metagenome (IMG submission 26695)
ACCGTGTTGTTGGCCGGCAGGAAGTCGATCAGCCGGCGCACCTGCAGCAGCGCCTCGACATCGTTCTCGAACGAGCCATCGGCGACCGAGGACTTGCTGGTGTGAACCTTGGCGCCGCCAAGTTCCTCGGAGGTCACGGTCTCGTTGGTGACGGTCTTCACCACCTCGGGGCCGGTGACGAACATGTAGGAGGTGTCGCGGACCATGAAGATGAAGTCGGTCATCGCCGGCGAATAGACGTCGCCGCCGGCGCAGGGGCCCATGATCACCGAGATCTGCGGGATCACGCCCGAAGCCTGGACGTTCCGCTTGAAGACCTCGCCATAGCCGCCGAGCGCAGCCACCCCCTCCTGGATGCGGGCGCCACCGGCGTCGAACAGGCCGACGATGGGCGCGCGCATCTTCAGCGCCATGTCCTGGATCTTGATGATCTTCTGGGCGTGCGTCTCGGAGAGCGAGCCGCCAAAGACGGNGAAGTCCTTCGAGAAGACGAAGACGGTGCGGCCATTGACCGTGCCCCAGCCGGTGACGACGCCGTCGCCGGGGATCTTCTCGGCCTTGTCCATGCCGAAATCGACGGCGCGGTGCTGCACGAACATGTCGAACTCCTCGAAGGAGTCCTTGTCGAGCAGCAGCTCGATGCGCTCGCGCGCCGTCAGCTTGCCTCTGCCGTGCTGCGCCGCGATGCGCCGCTCGCCGCCCCCAAGACGTGCCCCCGCCCGACGGTCTTCGAGCTGTTCCAGAATGTCCTTCATGAAGAGCCTCCCGGGTGCGGTCTTTAAAGGTCCGGTTTCCCGCTTAAGNGGCGCTGCGGGCGAAGTCCATTGCGGCCTTCGCAGCATGCGGCCGCGCTTCGTGCGCCGCGGTGCCGGTCACGGCATCGCCCGGCCTCGGGGATCGTTGCTGCCGTCGAGAAGCAGGGCGCGCAGGCTGGCGAGCGCATCCTGCAGCCTGTCGAGCTTCGGGCCGCCGAGACTGAGCCGCACGCCTCCTGCTGGCGCCTGCGCATCGGCCAGGAAAATCTCGGGCGCGGGCAGCAGAATGCCGGAGGCGGCGGCGCGGGNCGGCAGGGCTTTCGCCCGTTCCGGCGCCATCGGCAGCCAGACATGGAAGCCATTGCCCGAGCTCATGGGGGTTCCGGGCGGCAAAAGCTCGCGCGCCAGGGCGACACGGCGGCCGGCCTCCTCGCGAATCGAGCGGGCGACCGAAGCGGCGGTGTCCTCGCTGAGCCAGCGCTCCATGATCAGGCAGGAAAGCAGGGAGGCCATGGTGCAGGTGGCGGCGAGCTCGGCGAGAGCCGGCTCCAGCCAAGGCTCGGGGACCACCAGCGAACCGATGCGCAGGCCAGGGCTCAGCACTTTCGACAGGCCGGAGACATGCAGCGTCCGCTCCGGCGCGAGCGATGCGATCGCGATCGTGCCCGGCTCGGCCAGAGCGGCATGGATGTCGTCCTCGACGATCACCGCGTCATATGCGCGGCAGAGCCTCGCGATGTCCTGGCGCCGCGCTTCGCTCATCGTCGCAGTGGTCGGGTTATGCAGGGTCGGCGTGACGTAAAGCACGGCGCGCCGCCCCGCCGTTTTCGCCTCATGCAAGGCCTTGTCGAGCGCCTGCGGGACGAGGCCCTCTTCGTCAATGGCGAGCCCGCTCAGGCGCAAGCCGCGCCGGCGGGCGAGGGCGATCGCTCCGGGATAGCTCAGCGCCTCGATCAATAGCTCGGTGTCCGGGCCACAGGTGATCGCGAATGCGATGGCGAGGGCATGCTGGGCGCCATTGCAGATCAGCAGGCGCTCGGGCGTAGCAGCAAGGCCTGCCGGCGCGAGCCAGCGAGCCAGCAGAGCACGATGCTCGAGCCGGCCCGCGGGCGCGGCATAGGCTCCGAAGCTGTCGGCATCGAGCCGCCTTGCGAGCTCGGACAGGCTGGCAGCGAGCAGGCGGTCGCTCAGCTGCTGCGGCGGCACGTTGATGCTGAGATCGACCATCCGGCTCGTCGCCTGCGACAGGCCGGCGACAAACATGCCGCGGCCATGGACGCTGCGGACGAGGCCGCGGCGTTCGAGCTGGGCATAGGCCTTGGTCACCGTGCCGATGCCGATATCGAGCTGCCAGGCGAGGGGGCGGTGAGCCGGCAGGCGCGCGCCCGGCGGCAGCGAGCCGTCGGCGATGTCGCAAGCGAGGGCCTCGACCAGCCGTTCGCTGGCAGAGCCGCGGCCATCCGCGAGACGAGGTTTCCAGGGCGAAGCGAGGAGCATGTCACCTTACAAATTGCGTCACGGGACACTTTTCAGGCTAGGCAAGAAGTGTCACATGCACAATCACCGATGTCATGGTTCCCAACGCTGGACCGGACATGACGCCGCAACTCCTGCTCGCCTTCGTCGGCTATGCCTTCGTGACCTCGATCACGCCCGGGCCGAACAACACGCTCCTGCTGGCCTCCGGCGTCAATCACGGCTTCCGCGCCAGCCTGCCGCTGCTGTTCGGGATCAATCTCGGCTTCTGCGGGCTGGTCCTCGCGGTCGGCCTCGGGTTAGGGGGCCTGTTCAGCGCGCTCCCGGTCCTGCACGACGTCCTGCGCTATGCCGGCAGCGCCTATCTGCTTTATCTCGCCTGGAAGATCGCGCGCTCGGCCCCGCTGGAGCCTGGCGCCGAGGCGGCGCCGCCGCTCAGCTTTCCGGCGGCCGCGGCGTTCCAGTGGGTCAACCCGAAGGCCTGGATCATGGCGGTCGGAGCCGTCGCGGCCTATACGCCGACGGAAGGCTATTTCCTCAACCTCGCCATCGTCGTGATCATCTACGCCCTGGTCAATGGGCCCTGTATCGCCTTCTGGGCCGTCGGCGGCACGCTGCTGCGAGGCCTGCTCGCCGATCCGGCCCGCCAGCGCGTATTCAATATCGGCATGGCCCTGCTGCTTGCCGCCTCGCTCTATCCAATCCTAGTGAGCTGACGGCGCTTCGAGGCCGCTTGCGAATGAAATAAGTGTATGCTTATGTATCTGCCATGGAGCAGGACATCTTCAGGGCGCTGGCCGACCCGACGCGCCGCGCGATCTTCGAGAAGCTCGCTTCCGGCGGCATGAATGCCAGCGCGCTGCGCGAGGGCATGGCGATCAGCCAGCCGGCGATGTCGCAGCACCTTGCCGTGCTGCGCACCGCCGGGCTGGTGCGGGAGGAGCGGCAGGGGCGCTTAGTCAATTACGAGGTCGACCCGGATGGGCTTGCCCTGATCGCGCAATGGCTGGCGAAATACCGGGCCTACTGGCCGGCGCGCATCGATGCCCTCAAGGATCTGCTGCGGGACATGGACCAATGAGCGAGAGCGATACGCAGGATCGAGCGAAGCAGCTGGTGTTCGAGTACCAGCTCGATGCGCCGCCTGAGAAGGTCTGGCGGGCGCTCAGCATCCCCGCCTTCCGCGAGCGCTGGCTGCCCGCGGAGGTCGAGGCGATCTCCTCTGTCCAGGGGGAGGAGGTGCGCTACCGGTTGAGGGAAGAGGAGCCGCCCTTCCTCGAGAGCGTCGTGACCTTCCAGCTCGCGCCGAACGAGGGCGGGACGGAATTGCGGATCATCCATAGCCTGACCGATGCAAGGCTCGCTGGGCAGCCGCCGGCGCCAGCCAATAGCAACCAGCCCAAGATGCTGCGCGCCGCCTGACGGCGCAGTTCGCAAGCCAGTCCACCAACATTGCAGAACCGAGGAGGTCGTCGATGCACGGCACGATGCAGCTCGTCCCCATGGTCGTCGAACAGTCGACGCGCGGGGAACGCTCCTTCGACATCTATTCTCGCCTGCTGCGCGAGCGGATCGTCTTCCTGAACGGCGAGGTCAACGACGCCAGCGCCGCGCTGGTCTGCGCGCAATTGCTGTTCCTGGAGGCCGAGAACCCGAAGCGGCCGGTCCATTTCTACATCAACTCGCCGGGCGGCGTGGTCACCAGCGGCCTCGCGATCTACGACACCATGCAATACATCCGCTCNCCCGTGCATACGCTCTGCATGGGCACGGCCCGCTCGATGGGCTCCTTCCTCCTTATGGCGGGCGAGCCAGGCGAGCGCGCGGCCTTGCCCAATGCCAGCCTGCATGTTCACCAGCCGCTCGGCGGGGCGCAGGGGCAGGCCTCGGACATCCTGATCCATGCCGAGGAGATCCAGAAGACCAAGCGCCGGATGATCCGGCTCTATGCCGAGCATTGCGGGCGCACGGAAGAGGAGGTCGAGCGCACGCTCGACCGCGACCGTTTCATGACCGCGGAAGAAGGCAAGGAGTGGGGGCTGATCGACCGCGTGCTGACCGAGGCTCCGGCAGTGGAGGCATGAGGTATTTGCAGGATGTTGGTTTGGGAGCTTTTCCCGTACGCTAGTCGTCACGGGCGTAGCGCAGCGAAGACCCGGGACCCATTCCGGAACCTCTCTCGGAAAGGCTCCGGAATGGATCCCGGATCGGCGCCGCTTCGCGGCTTGTCCGGCATGACATGAAATGAGCAGAGCGACTTTGGCCGGGCAGACCGTCAGACGCTCGGCTTGCTGGGATCGCCGATTTCGTGGTTGAGCGCGACCGCGGCGCGCACCAGTTCGGTCGCGCGGGCGGAATCGACCGCCTCGCCCGCGCGCAGCACCATGGTCGCGAGCTCGAACTTGCCGCCTGGCTTCAGCCGCGGCTCGATATGGCGCAAGCGCTTGCCGCGCCAGAAGCCGAACAGAACGCGTTCGGCCTCGGCCCGGATCAGCAGCACCGGCCCGTTCGAGAAATAGACCAGATGCGTCCACTTGATCCGCTCCTCGAGCGGGGNCGCTGCCTTCNCCGCGGCGCGCAGGGCCTCGACCGTGGCGAGCCGCCAGCCGTCGAGCTGGGCGAGATAGTCGTCCGGGTTGTCGGCCTTCGGCGCGCCCGGGATCATCGCCTCTAGCCTTTCGTCAGCAGCAGCACGGCGGCGTCGTATTCCTGGCGGCGGATGGCGCGGCGCTCGGCCGCTTCCTCGTCCTGGCCCCAGATGCCGATCTGGTAATCCTCGTCGAGATGGGCGGCGGCCCAGGCGGCCTCGGCATCGATCAGGCCCTCGGCCAAGGCAAGCATCACAATCGTCGAGCCGGTCAGGGTCATGACGTTGTGGGCGCCGGCGAGTGCAACCGGGGAGGAGATCGCTGCGACCCGTTTGGCCACGGCGTCGAGCACCGTCTGCGGCTGAGCGGCGAAGACCACGCCCTGCGCCATGACGAAGCGGCCACCGATCCGCTCTTCCAGCGCCGCGATCAGCGGATTCCAGACCGCATCCTGCCGCTCGACCAGCGCTTCGGGCTCGCCGGCGCGATAGCAGAGCGCGTCGCTGCCGGCATAGCGGACGATCTCGGCGCGGACTGCCTCGTGCTGGTCGGCGACGCCGTCGAGCGCCGAGTTGACCAGCCGGGTCAGCGGCATGCGGGCCGGGTCGATCTCGCCGGTCTGCGCCTCCCATTCCGCCGCCAGCGCCTCGGCGACGAGACGGGAGGCGACAGCGAGGTGCTTGCGGGCCGGGGTGCGGGCGGTGCGGCCGTCGAGCGCGACATGGAACAGCCCGTCGCGCTCCAGCACATCCGCCTTCTCATAGAAGCGCTTGGGCAGGGGATTGCGCATCGCCTGCTGGGCGGCGGCGACGGGATCGGGCTGGCGCTGGCCGGCGGCGCCAAAGCGGGCGAGGAAATCATCGGTCGACATGGCCGGGGTCTAACACGCCGCCAGGCGCTGGTCAGCTCCCGAACCTGTCGCGCCAGGCCGGCTTGGCGTCCGGGAAGGGCAGGGCGCTGGCTGAGTATACCGCCCGCGCCACCGCCCGCGCCAGCACGTCGGCGGCGGTAGCGCAGAGTTCGGTCAGGGCATAGGCGTCGGAGGGCGCGCCGCTGTGGCCGGTCGCGGCGGCGAAGACGACGTCGCCATCGAGCGGGGCGTGGACCGGCCGCAGCGCGCGGGCGAGCCCGTCATGGGCGCAAAGCGCCATGCGCTTGGCCTGCGCCTTGGTCAGCACCGCATCGGTCGCGACCAAAGCGATGGTGGTATTGGAGCCGGGGCCACCCTTGAAGCGCAGCGTCAGATCGTCGGGCGCGATCGCCGCCGGCCAGCCGCGGCCGCCGAATTCGGCGCCTTGCTCGTAAGGGGCGGCCCAGAAATGCGGGCCGGCGCCGATCGTCGCCGAGCCGACGGCGTTGACCGCGACCAGCGCGCCGACGACCTGGCCGGTCGCCGCGACTGCGCTGGCCGAGCCGAGCCCGCCCTTGAGGTTGGCCGTGGTCGCACCAAGGCCGGCGCCGACGCTGCCGAGCGCGAACTCGGCCGCGGCTGCGGCGCTCGCCGCTTCGGCAAGGGCGCGATAGGGCGCTTCGCCCTCGCCGCGGGCGAAAGGCTTGTCGCCGCCATTGGCGAGGTCGAACAGGATCGCCTGCGGCACGATCGGCACGCGATAGCCGCCGATCGGGAAGCCGCGTCCTTCCCGCGCCAGCCAGCTCAGCGCGCCGTCGGCGCCGGAGAGGCCCCAGATCGAGCCGCCGGAGAGGACGATACCGTCGACATGCTCGACCGTCATGCCAGGCTCGAGCAGCGCGGTGTCGCGCGTGCCCGGCGCGCCGCCGAGCACGGCGACGGAGGCGATGGTCGGCCGCTCGAACAGGGCGACGGTGACGCCGGTCGCGGCCGCGGCGTCCTCCGCATTGCCCACGAGAACGCCACGAACATCGGTGATGAGATTGCGCATGGTGGACACTCGTTGCCGACAAGTCGCCTGGGCCAGGCGCGCATGCTGCGCCGATTCGGTATCGCCTTGCGACCCGTGGGGAACTTCCCGCTCGCCGGCGCGTCATGCCGACATTACGATCTTGTCATGCGTGCGCCATGGCCGGGTGAGGCCGTCCGAGGCATCGTGGCGGTATCGCGACCCGGCTTCGAGACCCGCAAAGCGACCCGTTGTTGCAAAGACCACAATCGGAGATTTCGCATGAAACGCATCGCCCTCATCGTCGCTTCCAGCGCCGCGGCTGTCGCTGCGACCCTGGCGATCGCACAGCCGCAGCCGATCCCGCCCGCGCCGGGCAGCAATCCGCCGGGGCAGCAGCAGAACGAGACGCGCGGCGACCGTGCGGATCGCGGCGACCGCTCCGACCGGCGCGAGGAATGGCGCCAGCGCCGCGCCGAACAGGCGACGNCCCGGATGAACGAGCGCCTCGCCCAGCTGCGCACCGACCTCAAGCTGAAGCCCGAGCAGGTGCCGGCCTTCGAGAAGCTGGAGGCGCTGATCAAGCGCAATGCGGAGCAGCGCCGCGAGCGCTTCGCCAAGATCCGCGAGCAGCGCGAGCATTATCGCGACGCCGACATCATGGAGCGGCTCGACATGATGGCGACCCGGCAGGGCGAGCGCGCGGCCCGCAGCAAGGAGATGGCCGACGCGGTGCGCCCGCTCTGGTCGACCTTCAGCGACGAGCAGAAGACCGTGGCGCGCCGGGCCGTCCGGCAGGCGATGTCGGAAGGCCGCGAGCGCATGCGCGAGATGCGCGGGCGCTCGATGGAATGGCATGGCCGCGGCGATCGCGATCGTTATGGCGACGACGACCGGGGCCCGCGCCGCTGGCGCGACCGCGNGCATGACGACGACGATCGCGGCTGATTTTTGAGCTTCCGAAAGAGAGAAGGGCGGTCCGGAAGGGCCGCCCTTTTTCGTTGGCCTGGCCCCTCGGGTCAGGGCTGGGGACTGTTCGAGTTCCTCAGGTGCCGACGGCATCCTTGACGCATTTCGTGGTGAAGCTGCTCTTGGCGGCGCCTGCCAGCTTCTTGTCGGCCGCCTGCTTGTCGCAGGCCGCGCCGGCGTCCTTCTCGCATTTGGTGACGAAGCTGGTCTTGGCCGCGCCGGCGAGCTTCTTCTCGGCGGCCTGGGCATTGCAGCTCGGGCTCTGGGCGAAGGCTGCACTCGACAGGCCGACGGCGAGGGCAGCGAGGATGAACGTCTTCATGGCGGGTAATCCCTGTGGCGGGACGGGGNTGTTAGCTTGAGTCGCGACGCAGCGTCATGGCGCAGACAGGATACGCTAGGAGGCGGTCAAGCATGCCGATTTCGCGAATCGAGTCAGGATCTTGCTGCATCGGGCTGAGAGGTTGAATCAATGCCGGAGGCGCAAGCGACCGCGCCGCCGGCGAGATCGGATCCCTTTCATTGAACCGTCACATCCTGCCCGCTATAGGCGGCAAGCTCGCGGCGGTCGGAAGCGCGCCGCCGTCACCGGGAGGCAGGCGCATGCGCTTCATCCAGACCTTCGATCTCCATCCCTTTCTAGACTCGGTCGTCAGCCTGCTGGCCGCCTTCGTGCTCGGCGCGCTGATCGGGGCCGAGCGCCAGTACCGGCAGCGCACGGCGGGCCTGCGCACCACGGTGCTGGTCGCGGTGGGAGCGGCCGCCTTCGTCGATCTCGCCATGCGCATCGCCGGCTCGGGCGAGGCGGTTCGTGTGATTTCCTATGTCGTCTCCGGCATCGGCTTCCTCGGCGCCGGCGTGATCATGAAGGAGGGCATGAACGTCCGCGGCCTGAACACGGCGGCGACGCTCTGGTGCGCGGCCGCGGTCGGCGCCTGCACCGGCGCCGACATGGTGGCGGAGGGGGCGCTGGTCACCGTCTTCGTCATCGCCGGCAATACCTTGCTGCGGCCGCTGGTCAACGCGATCAACCGCATCCCGATCAACGAGAAGGCCTCGGAGGCGACTTATGAGGTCGTCGTCACCACCGATCCCGAGATGCTGCCCTCGGTGCGCGAAAAGATGGTCGAGCTGCTGGAGCAGGCCAATTATCCGGTCGGGGACGTCAAGACCGTCGAGCGCGGCGAGGAGGCGATCGAGATCGTCGCGACGCTGATCAGCACGGCGGTCGAGCGCAAGGAACTCGATGCGGTGGTCGAGCGCATCGAGCGCGTGGCCGGCGTGACCCATGCGACTTGGGAGAGCAGCACCAGCGATTGAGCGCTGCCCTCAGCGCCTGACGATGCGGTTCTCGACCCCCGAGGTCGAGATGCTCGGCGCCTTGACCTCGGCCGCCGCGGTCCAGCTCACGCTGTTCTTGGCGCCGCCGACCTCGATCTTCGTCGGCCCGGTCAACTCCAGCTCGATCACGTGATCGGCGCCGGAGATGTCGATCACGGCTGGGGTCTCGCCGCCATGGACCTTGGTCGAGACCATGTTCTCGGCCGTCTCGACGGTGAGATTGCCGGTCGAGCCGCCGCTCGCCTTGTTCTGAGCGCCGCTCACGGCGAGCGAGGTCGAATCCTCGAAGCTGACCTTGTGGCCGCTGCCATGGATGCCGATCGCGCCGCAACTGCCCTTGAGCTCGACCGTATGACCCTGGCCGGTGACCGCGACATCCTCGCCATTACAGATGAAATCGCGCGACTGGCCAACGCCGGCGATGCTGATCTCCTCGGCGCCGGCGAGTGAAGGTAGGAGGATCGCTGTGGCGAGGAACAGATAAGGCAGGCGCAAGGCGATTCCCTCCGGGTTGTCTCGGGAGGGGCATCCTTGCGGGCGACTATGGCGTCGATGCGGAGCGCCTGCGCATCGCTTCGATCGACGCGGTGGGCGATTGATCCTCGTCGCCGTCCCGGTAAGCTCGCGGTGGGCAATGGCGGGCGAGGCCTTAATGAAGCGAGTCGCGACAGGNCGCAGCTATGCAGCTGCGGCGCTTTTTTGCGGGATGTCGCTCATCGGCGGTCCCAGCCTTGCCGAGGCGCCGGCACCTGCCTTCCAGACGAGCTTTGCCACCGGCTGCCTCAATCCCAAGGACTGGAAGATCTCTGGCCAGCTCGACAAGGCGGTGCGGGCTGATCGCATCCGCTGCGTCGATGGCGAGCGGGCCGGGCAGGAGAGGCCGGCGCTCGCGATCACCGTGAAGCCCGGCGACGCCTACGACCCCAATCCCGGCTCGACCCCGACCGAGCGGTCGGAGGTGCAGATGACGGCCGAGCTGATCCGCTTCGACGCGACGAGCTGGTACAGCTTCCGCTTCCGGGTCGAGAGCCCGTGGGCGCCGCGGCGCAACCGCACGGTGATCCAGCAGATCAAGCAGAACATCGACCTGCGCTACGAGAAGGGCCGGGGCGGCGAGGAGATCTGCGACGCCGCCAACCCGCTGTTCAAGCTCGAGGTCGATTCGGACAATGGCAAGCCGGTGTTCCGGGCCAAGACCGCCGGGACCGACAGCTGCGGCGACAGTCTCGGCCAGGCGCAGTTCTGCGGCGACTGGCCGGTCGAGCCGGATCGCTGGCACCGTGTCAACGTGATGATCCGGCCGAGCCAGCAGGCCGGCGAGAGCCGCCTCAGACTCTGGCTCGACGGGCGCGCCTGTCCCGAATTCCGCGGCGTGCTCGGCTATCCGCGCTACGGCACGCTGAAGGACGGCAAGCCGTTCATCGACACGCAGCCGCGCTTTGGCATCTATCGCGACGCGCTGCCCGGCGTCAGCCAGACGATCCTGTTCGACGACATCGCCTTCTGGACGCAGGACCCGGCCGGCCATCCGGCCTGGAGTGGAGTCGCAGCGGCCGGGCAATAAAAAAGGAGAGGGCGGGACGCCCTCTCCTGAAGCAGACCGACAACGGGGTGGAAACCACCCCGCAGGCCGTGATCAGCGCGAGTAGAACTCGATGACCAGGTTCGGCTCCATCTGCACCGCGTAGGGCACGTCCGACAGGGTCGGGGTGCGGGTGTAGGTGGCCGTGGACTTGGTGTGGTCGGCGTCGATGTAGTCGGGCACGTCGCGCTCGGCGAGGGCGGCCGACTCGATGACGATGGCGAGCTGGCGCGAGCTCTCCTTGATCGCGATCACGTCGCCCGGCTTGACCTGGTACGAGGCGATGTTGACGCGCTTGCCGTTCACGGTGATGTGGCCGTGATTGATGAACTGGCGGGCGGCGAAGACGGTCGGGACGAACTTGGCGCGGTAGATCACCGCATCGAGGCGACGCTCCAGCAGGCCGACCAGGTTCTCGCCCGAGTCGCCCTTCAGGCGGATCGCCTCGGCGTAGTAGCGGCGGAACTGCTTCTCGGAGATCGAGCCGTAATAGCCCTTCAGCTTCTGCTTGGCGCGCAGCTGGGTGCCGAAGTCGGACGGCTTGCCCTTGCGGCNCTGGCCGTGCTGGCCGGGGCCGTATTCGCGGCGATTGACCGGGGACTTCGGACGGCCCCAGATGTTCTGACCGAGACGGCGGTCAATCTTGTACTTCGCCTCATGGCGCTTCGACATGTCGCGTGTCCTCTCAGGTATCGCGAGTTGAGGACCGCGCCCTCCTCCTCCCCGTCTCCGGGGCGACAGATCCGGCCTCCGAAGAGAAGCGGATCACGGGTGCGGAAAAAGCCACGCGGCCCCGTGAGGAGCCGCGCGACGCCAGCTTAGAACCATGATGGCCAGCCAAAGTCAACATAGAGCCGACCATTGGCATAAGCAGATATTCAGATTGCGCTGATAATCGCGGCTAATGAGTGAGACGACATATCGCAGCATCGGCCCTGTTCAGATCGTCGCCACGGCCACGCTGCCGATGATCGCTGCGCTGCTGGTCACGGCCTTCGGCCTGATGGAGCGAGCGAACGTAGATCGGGTGGCGTCGGTCTATTGGTCACATTCAAAAGCCCGCCTGCCGGATGTCTGGTATTTGACGCTCATCGTGTTCGGGGTGATGCACGCTCTCGGGGCATTAAACTGCCGCAGTGGTCGCCTTGGGTTGCGGCTTGTGCAGGTTATTCTGTTCTGCTTGCCCTTTGTCGGGGCAAATCTCCTCAATCTTCCGGTCAATATCGGCTATGCTGCCGCCATGGCAGCAATTGCGACGTTGATCGGAGTTATCGTCGCTGTTCCCGTTGCGCTTTTCTCTGCCGGTGCTTCGTTCGGCTTGCTGCTGTATTTGCCGGTCTATGGCGCATTCGGGGCCTTGAGCGACGATGAGCCGGGCGATTCCGTTCCGTCCTGGAAAATCTACGCTGGGGCAGGAACCTTCGCAGCCATGGTATTCTGTGGCGTCTTCGGCTTTGATTTCGGCGGGCACCGGCGCGTCGGAGTTGGCGATGTCGAGATCAGCCCCAATCATTTGGTCAGCATCTGGCTTGTTCTTGCAACGATCATGGTGCTGTGCTGCGCGGGATTCAGTGTCGGGTTGACGCGCTTTTGGGAACAGCGCTCCTCCGCCGTTCTGCGGCAGTTCGCCGGCTGGTTCATCGCGCCCGTTGCGCTGGCCATTATGTTCTTGGCGTGGGTGATCGAGCCACTTTCGGCAAGCGCGCGCTATCGTGAATTTGCCGAGAGCGAATGGCCGAACCGCTTGTCCTTGTTCTTTCGTGATCATGTCCCCCGCAAGAGCGAGCAGTTGCGGTTCAAGCAAGGGGAATGGTTAATGTCCCCCGAGCGGCTTGTACGCATCAGCTATCAGAATGGCGATGCTTCTGCTCGACGATTGGAAATCTTGCCTACGCTCGAGCAAACGGAGCTTGGACTCAACGGACCCATCACCGTCTCCAGTCATGCGTACAACTTCGCGGTGGAGCGTTCGTCGACCGCTCGTTTGAGCTGCGGCCTCGAACCGGGACGTGGCGTTGAAATCTGTCACGAGCGCGGTTCGAGGACCCTTGTTCCAGGTACGAGAGTCACCTTCCCTCAATCGTCTGCGATGACTGAAGTTGGCTTGGAAGGTTCGTCGAAGACCATGCGTTACGATGCCTTCTCGCCTAAGAATTGCGTCGTCAGACTGAATGTTGGCGACAAGGATTTTAGCGCGGAGTTCGGCATCTCCTGTTTGGAACGCCTGTCCTGGCGTGAGGTCGCCCTTGCCGTCGAGACGGACTTGGCGGCGGCTTATCGTTCACGCAGTCCGGCGGCTGAGCGCAGAGCCTCATTCTAGCGGCAGCGGCTCGGTCTCGATCCGGGCCAGGCCGAAGCCGGCGAGTGCGATATGCGCCGGGCCGGACAGGCTGGTCCCGTCGGTGAAGACGGCGACCGTCGAGGCGTGCTCCAGGCGCGGCTGCGGTGGGCCGAGCAGTTCCGCGGTGCGCCGGGCGATCGCCGGGGCGGGATCGATCCACGCGACCGGCCAGGGCGCCAGCCGCTGCAGGCGCGCCAGCAGCAGCGGGTAATGCGTGCAGGCCAGCGTCACCACATCGGTGCGCCTGCCGTCATGGGCGACGAAGCAGGGCGCGATCTCCGCGGCGATCGCGGCATCGTCGACCGGCTCCCCCTTCAGCACCGCTTCCGCCAGCCCGGCAAGATTGCGGGCACCGACCAAAGTGACTTCGCAGCCGGCAGCGTAGCGCTCGATCAGGCCATGCGTGTAGTCCCGGGCCACGGTGCCGGGCGTCGCCAGCACCGAGATCAGCCCGCTGCGTGTGCGCTCGGCGGCTGGCTTCACCGCCGGGACCGTGCCGACGAAGGGGATGGCGAAGCGGGCCCGCAGCGCCGGCAGCACCAGGGTCGAGGCGGTGTTGCAGGCGATGACGGCGAGATCAGGATGGAAGCGGTCCGTGAGGCGCTCCATCACCGCAAGCACGCGATCGACCAGCGCCGGCTCGTCGAGGCGGCCATAGGGGAAAGCGGCATCGTCGGCGGCGTAGACGATGTCGGCATCCGGGCGCTGGCGCATGACCTCGCGCAGCACGGTGAGGCCGCCGAGACCGGAATCGAAGACGAGGATGGTCGGGGTTCGCAAGGAGAACACCGGCGCGGCATAGCCGGCTCCGGCCAGAAGATCGACCCGCATCGCACTCATACCCGTCGCGTCCGCCAAGCCCTCGATTGGGCTCGTGGCGGGTTAAAGAGCGGTGAACGCTTCCCTCCCGGCCGTCTGATAATTTAGTTGACTCTGTCCAGTAAATGGCATTTTTCGTCTCAAAGATGAGGAGGTCAGCCATGCCCGCCATCGATACGCCCGCCATAGCGGCGATCCGCCGTTTCGGCCGTTTCCACACCCGCTTCATCGGGGCGCTGGGCGGGGATCTGCACGGCTCCGGCTTCGGGCTGACGGAAGGGCGCGTGCTCTACGAATTGGCGCAGCGCGATGGCTGGCGGGCGGGCGAGCTCGCGCGCGAGCTCGGGCTCGATCCGGCCTATCTCTCGCGCCTGCTGAAGCGCTTCACCGAGCTGGGCTGGCTGGAGCGTGCGAGGGCGGAGGGGGACGGCCGCGCCTATGAGCTGAAGCTGACGGCGGCGGGACATGAGGCCTTCGCGCCGCTCGACCAGGCTTCGCGCCGGCAGGNCGACACGATCCTGTCCCGCCTCGCCGCGGGCGAGCAGGCGAGCCTCGTTTCGGCGCTGGAGCGGGCGCAGACGCTGCTGTCGGGCGCCGGCAGCCCGCAGCCTTCGGTCGTGATCCGCGAGCATCGTCCGGGCGATATCGGCTGGGTGATCTCGGCCCATGCCAGGCTCTATTTCGAGGTCTATGGCTGGGACATCAGCTTCGAGGCGCTGGTCGCGGAGATCGCGGCAAAATTCCTGCGCGAGTTCAAGCCGGGTCGGGAGCGCTGCTTCATCGCCGAGCTCGACGGAGAGCCGGTCGGCTCGGCCTTCGTGGTGCAGGAGAGCGAGGAGGTGGCGAAGCTGCGGCTCGTGCTGGTCGAGACGCGGGCGCAGGGGCTCGGCCTCGGCAAGCGGCTGGTGCGGGAGGCGATCAGTTTCGCCAGCGCGGCCGGCTATCGCCGCATGGTGCTGTGGACCAACGACATCCTGCATGCGGCCCGCGCCATCTACATCGGCGAGGGCTTCAGGCTGGTGGCGGAGGAGAAGCACCACTCCTTCGGGAAGGATCTGGTCGGGCAGAACTGGGAGCGCGATCTGTAAATCGCCGTTACTGCACCGAGGTCAGCGCCGCCCGCTGGAAATCGGTGCGGCGCTGCTGGTGCAGCGAGCCGTCGCCCGTGGTCACGACCGAGAACATCACGAAGCCGCCCTGCTTGCGCGGCAGCACGTAGAACTCGGAATACTTGGTGTCGCCGCCGTTCTCGCAGGAGGAGAAGCCGCGCAGCACGCTGGCGCCCTCGACGGTGTCGGTGGTCCGGCCCGAAGCGAACCGGCCCTGGCAGCCGCGGGCATCGGCGGCGGAGACCGCGGCGGCGACGTCGACATCCTTCTGGTTCGGATTGGCCAGGACGCGTACGATGCCGGTCACGCCCTTGGCCTGCCAGCCGGCGCCGTTGCTGCCGATGCCGGACGGCGCTTCCGGCCCGCTCAGCACCTTTGGCTCCGGCAACTGCGTCCTCAGCAGGAAATTGGTCGCGAGCGTCACCGCTTCGAGCTGGATCGCCGGGTCGGTGGCCGCGGCGGCCGTCGTCGTGCCGCTACCTTGCGCGGGGCCCGGTGTGCCGGGCGCGACCTTCAGATTGGCGTTCGCCTTCACGCAGTCGAGCAGGGCCGGCATGATCTCGGCGGTCGAGGTCAGGCGGAAGGTGTAGCGCGCGCCGAGCATATTGGCTTCGAGGAACTCGGCACCGCGGAAGGCGCGGACGATGTTGGAGTTCGCCGGCATCACCACGACGACGAGCTGCGGCTGCACCGCCTTGGCATTGATCCGGACCGTGTCGTTGCGGTCGAAGACCATCTCCATCGGCNCCTCCGCGCCAGGCTTCAGCCCCCAGGCCCGGTTGGAGAAACCGAGATTCCAGCCATAGGCGCTGTTGAGCGAGGCGTGCATGGTGACGCCGCTCTTGTAGCTTGCCGAGGCCGCGCAATGCGAGAAGTCGCCGGTCTGGTTGTTGGTGAAGGCGCCGCCGGCCCAGTTGCCGACCGAGAATTTCGCATAAGGTCCGGCGGCGAGCGCCGGCGAGGCCAGCAGGACGCCGGCGAGAATGAGCGACAGGCGCATCATCAGGCTCCGCATCGATCCCCAGCCGCGCCATGGTGGCAAAGACCGGGCGGGTCGGGCAAGCCTTGTGTGCGCCTGGGCCGGTCTCGGCGGCCCTGGGCTCTCAGACCTTGAGGCGCGCCACCGCGGCCGCAGCCGTGCGGCCGGCAAGCGTCGCACCGCCCGCGGTCATGGCGCCGCCGCCGGCGGTGGCCTCGCCGGCGAGCCAGAGCTTGCCGCCGATCGGTTCGGCCAGGATCTCGCGCGCATCGGCATGGCCCGGCCGGCAGACGGAATAGGAGCCGTGCGAAAACGGGTCGGTCCACCAGGCCGGGAAGGAGACCGGGCCGGCGGCCTTGCGGAATTCGGAGCCGACCATGCCGGCGAGCAGGTCGACGATCTGCTCGCGTGCCGCATCGGCGCCCGCGGTCGAGAGGTCGCGGGCGAAATCACCGCCACAATAGCCGATGACAAGGTCGCGGTCGTCGGGGAAGAGATCGAAGCTGATCAGCCGCTCCGGGGAGGCGGCTTCGAAATAGGTCGTGCCCGGCGCGATGCCGAAACGATCGCCGGCGACCTTCAGCGCGATCTTGGTGAGCGCGCCCATGCCAATGCCGGCGAGCCCATCGCGCGTGCGGGCCGGGAGCTGGGGCGTGAAGCGGATCGCGCCCGATTTCAGCACGCCGACCGGCACGGTGACGATGCAGGCGCGGGCCCGGAGCGTTCCCGAGGCGGTGGTGACGGCGATGCCCGAGGCGCTCCAGTCGATCGCCGTGACCGGCCGCTTCAGGCGGATGTCGAGCCCTTCGGCATAACGGGTGACGAGATTGCCGTAGCCGCTCGGCACGACATAATCCTCGCCAGCCCAGAGCCGCTGATAGTCGCGGGCCGAGATGCGTGCCGATTCCTCGCCGATCGAGAGCAGCATGCCGGAGGCCGCGACCGGGGCGAGATCCGGACCGAGATCGCTCAGCACCTCCGCGACCGAGAGGTCGCGAGCGTCGAGATCGGCATTGTCGAGCCGCCGGTCGATCTCGCCGAAGGCGCCGCGGCGGCGGGCGCGGTCGCCGGCCGGCATCGGCTTGCCGTTGGTGAAGAGCTGGAAGCCGCCGCCGCGGCTCTCGTTCGGGGTCTGCACGCCGAGCTCGCGCGCGATTTCGGTCCAGGGATTGCGTTCGGCCCAGTGGATGAACATCGCGCCGGCGTCATAGGACGGGCCGAGCGAGGAGTCGGTGAAGGTCCGGCCGCCGAGACGATCGCGGGCTTCGAGCACGATCACCGAGCGTCCGGCCGCCTGGAGCTGCTTCGCCGCGGCGATGCCGGCCGCTCCGGCGCCGACCACCACCGCGTCCGGCTCGGCGGCGTGGGCGGGCGAGCGCCCACCCGCAGCGTTCATCGCCAGCGCGGTCGCGCCTGTCAGCAATGTCCGGCGGTCGAGCATGAAGGACGGCCCTGTGTCTTGAAGCAGGCTGATGATGCCAGCCGCTTTTCGCGCTGCAATACACGAGCACGCGTGTGGCGGGAGCAGGGCCATCACAGCTTTGCGAGGGCGGTCGCGTATCCGTTCCGGAGGCTGGCCGGTCTTTCAGTTTAGACGAATGATAAATCTAGTCTGGAATTCCAATAAGTAAGTAATTCATCACGCGGTCGCGAGTCTATTGACAGTTAAATTGAGCTTTAATAACCGCTGATGGTGAAAGTAAGGCGTGTGGCCTAGTTTTCACCGATTATAAAAAGCAATTCGACTTGGCAAGACGGGTCGGCAAGTCGAATTGCATGTCAGCGACAGGATATGGGCGATGGGGATGAATTGCAGCGGGCTGCACCGAGGCGTGGCGCTTGGAGCCTTGATGCTGGCGGCGGCACCGGCTCTCGCGCAGCAGCAACGCAATCCCGCTCTGCCTGCGGCCACCGAGCCGGTGCAGCTCGACCAGATCAATGTCCAGGGCGAGCGCGAGGCGGCGCCGCTGCTGCAGGGGCCGACGACGACGACGACGACCCGCGCCCAGCTCGACCGTCAGCAGGTGCAGAGCCTGACCGACCTGTCCAACCGGGTCGAGGCGGGCATTACCTTCAACCGCCAGAACGGCTCGCTCAACATTCGCGGCCTCGACGGCGCGCGCGTGCTGACCACGATCGACGGCATCCGCCAGCCCTTCCTGATCGACNCCCGCCTCAGCCGCGCCGGCGCCAACGCCTTCGACTTCGACGCTCTGTCCTCGCTCGACCTGCTGCGCGGCGGCAGCGGCGGCGCCACGCTCGGCGCCGGCGCGCTCGGCGGCGCGCTCGCAGTGCGCACGCTCGACCCCGAGGACATCATCCGCAACGGCCGCTCCTATGGCGCGCTCGCCAAGACCGGCTATGACAGCACCGACCGGGCCTGGTTCGGCAGCGCGGCGGCGGCGGCGCGCATGGGCGGCACCTCGGTGCTGCTCCAGGGCGGCTTCCGCAACGGCAACGAGATCGACAGCAAGGGCAACGTCAAGACGATCGGCGTCGACCGCACCGCGCCCAACCCGGCCGACTTCAACCAGTACAGCTTCCTCGGCAAGATCTACCAGCAGGTCGGCGAAGCCCATCGCTTCGGCCTGACCGGCGAGTTCTTCAAGCGTGCCGACCGGGTCCAGACGCGGACCAGCACGGTCTCGCTGACCGGCAATTTCCGTCCGGGCGCCTATCAGACCGGCGAGGATGTCGAGCGCAACCGCGTCTCGCTCACCTATGACTACAAGCAGCCCGGCGGCCTCCTCGTCGACGAGGCGCATGCCAATCTTTACTGGCAGCGGCTGAAGCGCAACGACCTGGTCAGCGCCTGGCGCTACACCAGCATCATCGGACCCTATGGCCGCGACAACGAGAACGAGGAGACCGCCTACGGTTTCAACGGCCATGTGATCAAGAACCTGCAGACCGGCCCGCTCTCGCATCGCATCCTGGCCGGCACCGAGCTGCGCATGTCGTCGCTGAAGCAGTATTCCTCGGGCATCGACAACTGCCCGGCGCGGCCGGCCAGCGGCTCCTATACGGGGGCGTTCGCCACCTGCAACAACCTCTTCACCAACCAGTCGGACCANCCCGACATCGACGGGCGGCTCGTCGGCGTCTATGTCCAGGACGAGATCGGCCTGCTCGACAATCGCCTGCGCGTCACGCCCGGCGTGCGCTTCGACTGGTATGAGGAGAAGCCGCAGGCGACGCCGGCCTATTCGGCCAGCGGCTCGCGCCCGGTCGGGCTGCCGCCGTCGTCGAGCGACTCGGCCTGGTCGCCACGCGTCAGGCTGGAATACGACATCCTGAAGAACGCGCCCTTGGTGAAGGACCTCACGCTCTTCGCGCAATGGGCCAAGAGCTTCCGGGCCCCGACGGCGGACGAACTCTATGGCCGCTTCGGCGGGCCGAGCACCTATCTGCGCGCCGGCAACCCGGTGCTGCGTCCGGAGAAGGGCAACGGCGTCGATGTCGGCCTGCGCTTCGGCGACAAGCAGCTCGGCGGCTCGATCACCTATTTCCACACCAGCTATCGCAATTATATCGAGCAGTACCAGCTCCAGGCTCCGGGTGTCGGCGGCCTCTATCCGCAGGGCGGCATCGTCAGCCTGCGCAACATCCCGCGCGCCGAGATCCAGGGCGTCGAGATCAACGGGCAATACGCCTTCGCGCCGAACTGGCTGGTGCGCGGCTCCTTCGCCTATACCCGCGGCCGCAATAAGACCGACGACATCTTCCTCAACTCGATCCCGCCGATGCAGGGTATCGTCGCCGTCGCCTATGGCACGGACCGCTGGGGCGCCGAGGTCTCGGCCAAGATGGCCGGCAAGCGCGACGATGTCTCGACGGTCCAGGCAGGCACCGGCTTCAAGGCGCCGGGCTATGCGATCTTCAACGCCTCGGCCTGGTGGCGCCCGATGCCGGAGATCGCCGACCTCGAATTGCAGATCGGCGTCTACAACATCTTCGACCGCAAGTACTGGGACGCCGCCAATGTGCCGCTGGCCCGTCCGCAGCCGCGTGA
>JGI24771J26695_1000335_pt1 | contig 17214 bp, 12 predicted proteins | sample LakSupMetagenome_FD_26695 | JGI IMG/M metagenome (IMG submission 26695)
GGCAGCGCCCAGGTGGAGCAGCTGGCCGCCGCTGGCGACAACGGCAAGAGCAGCTTCGTGGGCCGCGAGGTCACCAAGAACGACCGCCCGGAACTGACGGCTGCCAAGATCATCGTCTCCGGTGGTCGCGCGCTGGGCAGCAGCGAGAAGTTCAACGAAGTCATGACCCCGCTGGCCGACAAGCTGGGTGCCGCCATCGGCGCTTCGCGCGCCGCGGTGGACGCAGGCTATGCGCCCAATGACCTGCAGGTCGGCCAGACCGGCAAGATCGTGGCGCCCCAGCTGTACATTGCGGCCGGTATTTCCGGCGCCATCCAGCACTTGGCCGGCATGAAGGACTCCAAGGTGATCGTGGCGATCAACAAGGACCCCGAGGCACCGATCTTCTCGGTGGCCGACTACGGCCTGGAGGCCGACCTGTTCCAGGCCGTGCCCGAGCTGGTGCAGTCGCTGTAAGAACGCAAGGCACCGCACCGGGAGGCGGTGCCAACGGGCCCGGGTGAAGTATCCGGGCCCTGGCCAGAGCGGCACACAAGGCATGTGCCCCGGCCCCACCTGGTTCAGAGATGCAGGAGACAGATATGCAGATTTCCATTGGCCGCCGCGGCCTTGCGCTTGCGGCTGTTGTCTTTGTGGCCACCACGGGCGCCAGCGCACCGGCATGGGCCCAGGCCAGCGACTTTCCCACGCGCCCGATCACGCTGATCGTGCCCTTCCCCGCAGGCGGCTCCACCGACCGCCACATGCGCACCCTGGCCGACATCGCGGGCAAGCAGCTGGGCCAGACCATCATCGTGGAGAACAAGCCCGGCGCGGGCGGCACGCTGGGCCCGGGCAACATGTCCCGCACGGCCAAGCCCGATGGCTACACCATCACCCAGTTCCCCATGTCCATGCTGCGCATGGCGCACATGCAAAAGACGGCCTGGAACCCGGTCACGGACTTCACCTACATCATCGGCGTCTCGGGCTACACCTTCGGCTTCACGGTGCGCTCGGACTCGCCCTACAAGAGCTTCAACGAATACATTGCCGCCGCGCGCAAGAGCCCCGGCAAGATCGAGTACGGCTCCACCGGCATAGGCTCCTCGCCTCACCTGCTGATGGAGGAGCTGGCCGAGAACGCCAAGGTCACGCTCAACCACGTGCCCTTCAAGGGCAACGCCGACCTGCAGCAGGCCCTGCTGGGCGGCCATGTGGCCGCGCAAAGCGATGCCTCGGGCTGGGACACCTATGTGGATGGCGGCCAGATGCGCCTGCTCATGACCTTCGGCGAAAAGCGCACCCAGCGCTGGCCCGATGTGCCCACGGCCAAGGAGCTGGGCTATGGCGTGGTCTCCACCTCGCCCTACGGACTGGCCGGCCCCAAGGGCATGGACCCGGCCGTGGTGCGCAAGCTGCACGACGCCTTCAAGAAGGCCATGGATGACCCGCGCCACATCGAGGTGCTCAAGCAGCTGAACCAGGACGCCTGGTACCGCTCCGGCGCCGACTATGCGCAATGGGTGCGCGAGGCCTATGCCAAGGACAAGGTCCTGATCGACCGCCTGGGCCTGGCCGCCAAGTAGGCCTGTCCTCCAATGCGCCCGCAGGGCCAGGGGGCTGGCGGGCGCAGTCCGCTTGAGATTCGTGAATTCGTGAAACGGAGTCCCTCATGACTGTCTCCCTGCCTTCGCCCGATGCGCCCTTCACCACGCTGGCCGAGCTGATCCGCAGTCACGCGCGCCAGCAGCCGGCCCATGCCGCGCTGCGCGACGACCAGCAGACGCTGAGCTACGCGCAGCTTGACGCCCTCATGGACCGCGTGGCCACCGCGCTGCAGCGCGACGGCGTGCAGCCTGGCCAGGCGATTGCCATCTGCGCGTTGAACTCGGTGCGCTATGCCGCGCTGTTCCTGGGCGCCTTGCGCGCGGGCGTGGTGGTTGCGCCGCTGGCGCCGTCCTCCACGGCCGACAGCCTGGCCTCCATGCTGCGCGATGCCCAGGCGCGCCACCTGTTCCTCGACAAGGCGGCCCAGGACCTGGTGCCTGCCGACGGCGCCCTGCAATGCATCTCGCTGGACGGCGCCGCGCCCGGCCGGGCCTTTGACGACTGGCTGGCGCCCGAAGGCGCGCAGCCCGCGCCCGTGAGCGTGGAGCCAGCCGCGCCGTTCAACATCATCTATTCCTCGGGCACCACGGGCACCCCCAAGGGCATCGTGCAGTCGCACGGCATGCGCTGGGCCCACATCAACCGGGGCAGCGTCTACGGCTATGGCCCCGAGGGCACGACGCTGCTGGCCACGCCGCTGTACTCCAACACCACGCTGGTGGTGTTCTTCCCCACGCTGGGCAGCGGCGGCTGCGTGGTACTGATGCCTAAATTCGACGCGGCCCGCTACCTGCAGCTGGCCCAGCAGCACCGCGTCACCCACACCATGCTGGTGCCCGTGCAGTACCAGCGCATCATGGCGCTGCCGCAGTTCGGCGAGCATGACCTGTCCAGCTTCCGCGCCAAGTTCTGCACCAGCGCGCCATTCCGGGCCGAGCTCAAGGCCGACGTGGTGGCGCGCTGGCCCGGCAGCCTGACCGAGTTCTACGGCATGACCGAAGGCGGCGGCACCTGCATCCTCGAAGCCCATCTGCACCAGGACAAGCTGCACACCGTGGGCAGGCCCGCCGAGGGACATGACATCCGCCTCATCGACGAGGACGGCCGCGAGGTCGCCCCGGGCGAGGATGGCGAGGTCGTGGGCCATTCGGCCAGCATGATGACCGGCTACCACGGCCAGCCCGCCAAGACGCGCGAGGCCGAATGGTTCGACCCCACGGGCAAGCGCTTCATCCGCACGGGCGATGTGGGCCGCTTCGATGCCGATGGATTCCTCACCCTGTTCGACCGCCGCAAGGACATGATCATCAGCGGCGGTTTCAACATCTACCCCAGCGACCTGGAAACCCAGCTGCGCGCCCACCCGGCCGTGGACGACGTGGCCGTGGTCGGCGTGCCGTCCGAGCAATGGGGCGAGACGCCCGTGGCCTACGTGGTGTCGCGCGCGGGGCAGCCGGCCCTGCCCGAAGACATCATGGGCTGGTACAACCAGCGGGCCGGCAAGACCCAGCGCCTGGCGGACCTGCGCTTCATTGCCGAGCTGCCGCGCAGCGCCATCGGCAAGGTGCTCAAGCGCGAGCTGCGCGACCAGTACGCGACGGGGCGCTGAACCGGCGGATGCTTTCTCCAAACGATGTCCACCACGATGTCCACCAAGAGGTACACCCCATGAGCAACGACACCACGATGTCCGACGTCCGCCGCCAGGTGACGGCCGAGGAATGGCAGACCCGCATCGAGCTGGCCGCCGCCTACCGGCTGGTCGCCCACTTCGGCTGGGACGACCTGATCTTCACCCACATCTCGGCGCGCGTGCCGGGCCAGCCCGACCAGTTCCTGATCAACCCCTACGGCATGCTGTTCGACGAGATCACCGCGTCCAGCCTGGTCAAGGTCGATCACGAGGGCCGGCCGCTGATGGAGACCGAGTACGACGTCAACCCGGCCGGCTTCGTCATCCACAGCGCCATCCACGACGGCCGCCCCGAGGTGCAGTGCGTGCTGCACACGCACACGCGCTATGGCGTGGCCGTCTCGGCGCAGAAGGAGGGGCTGCTGCCCATCTCGCAGCAGTCCATCTTCCCGCTGGCGCGCCTGGCCTACCACGACTACGAAGGCGTGGCCTTGCGCGACGACGAGAAGCCGCGCCTGGTCGATGACCTGGGCGCCAGCAACTTCCTCATCCTGCGCAACCACGGCCTGCTGACCTGCGGCCGCAACGTGGCCGAGGCCGTGCTGGCCATGTACACGCTGGAGTCGGCCTGCCGCATCCAGATCCTGGCGCAGTCGGGCGGCGGCGAGCTCACGCGCATCCCGCAGGACATCATTGCCGACGCGGTCAACCAGTCGCGCCAGGTCACCAAGGGCAAGGGCGCAGGCCTGGCCTGGCCCGGCCTGCTGCGCCGCCTGGACCGCATAGACCCTTCTTACAAGGACTGAAGGAAACCATGGGAATTCTGGTCAATATCCACCCGAGCATGGGCGCGCCCATCGTCGACTCGCTGCGCGCGCTGGCGCCCGGCGTGCAGGTCTGGGGCCACCGCGAAGAAGCGCCGGCCGACGCGGTCGAGGCCATGCTCGCCTGGAGCCTCAAGCCGGGCGTGCTGCCGGCCTATCCGGGCCTGAAGCTGCTGTGCGCGCCCAGCGCGGGCGTGGACAAGCTGCTGGCCGTGCCCGACCTGCCGGCCGGCCTGCCCGTGGCGCGCACGGTCGATCCGCAGCAGCATGTGGAGATCGCCCAGTACGTGGTCGGCACCGCGCTGCGCCACACGCGCGAGCTGGACCTGTTCGCGCGCCAGCAGCAGGCCGGCGACTGGCTGCGCCGCCCCGTGCGCGCCAGCGCAGACTGCCGCGTGGGTATCCTGGGCCTGGGCGAGGTCGGCCGCTTCGTGGCCGGCGCCATGCAGGCCGTCGGCTACCCCGTCGCAGGCTGGAGCCGCAGCGCCAAGAGCATTGCAGGCCTGGCCACGCACAGCGGTGCCGAAGGTCTGAAGCAGCTGCTGTCCACCAGCGACATCCTGGTCTGCGCCTTGCCGCTCACGCCCGAGACGCGCGACCTGCTGGACCGCCGAACCCTGTCCCTGCTGCCGCGTGGTGCCTACTTCATCAACGTGGGGCGCGGCGAACAGGTGGTGGAAGACGACCTGCTGGCCCTGCTCGACGAAGGCCACCTGGCAGGCGCCGCGCTGGACGTGCTGCGCGACGAGCCGCCCCAGCCCGGCAACAAGGTCTGGGGCCATCCCAAGGCCTTCGTCACGCCGCACATCGCGGCCCAGGCCTCGGCCGACACCGTGGCCCGCCAGTGCCTGGAGAACCTGCGCCGCCTGCGCGCGGGCGAGCCGCTGCTCAACCTTGTGGATGTGGCGCGGGGGTACTGAGCCCTTTTTCCATCCGACGCTGCGCTGTTGCGTGGCGTTTTTTCATCGCCGGGCCGCCCCAAGATGAAAAGCGGCCCCCTTGGGGGGCAGCGGACCTTGCGCAGCAAGGGTAGCGTGGGGGCCATTTTTCAACTGAGAAGAACCCAGAGACACCATGCCTTCGACTTCCCGCCGCGGCTTTTTGCAATCGACCGCTGCCGCCGCTGCAGCAGCCACCACCGTGCTGGCCCCCTCGGCCTGGGCCCAGAGCCCCTGGCCCTCCAAGCCCATCCGCATCATCGTTCCCTACACGGCAGGCGGCTTCACCGACCAGATGGCGCGCCTGCTGCAGGTCGGCCTGCAAAAGGCCCTGGGCCAGCCCGTCATCGTGGAGAACAAGCCGGGCGCCAACAGCATCATCGGCGTGGACCAGATCGCCAAGGCCGCGCCGGACGGGCACACCTTCGGCGTGGTCATCGCGGCCTATGCGGCCAACACCACGCTCTATCCCAAGCTGCCCTACAACCCGAAGAAGGACCTGGTCGGCGTCTCGCTCATGGGCGTCTCGCCCCTGGTCGCTGCAGTGGCCATGAACGCGCCCTTCAAGACCACGCCCGAGCTGATCGCCTATGCCAAGGCCAATCCGGGCAAGGTGGGCTTCGGCTCCTCGGGCAGCGGCTCCAGCGCCCACCTGACCACCGAGCTGATGAAGCTGCTCACCAGGACGGACATGGTCCACGTGCCCTACAAGGGCGCTGCGCCTGCGCTGGCCGACCTCATGGGTGGCCAGATCCCGCTGTTCCTGGACCCGCCGCCCAACCTCATCCAGCCCGCCAAGGCAGGCCGCATCCGCCTCATCGGCGTGGCCAGCGACAAGCGCCTGGCCGCGCTGCCCGACGTGCCCACCTTCGTGGAGCAGGGCTACGACGGCCTGCTGGGCAGCACCTGGGCGGCCATGATCGCGCCGGCCGGCGTGCCGCGCGAGATCGTGCAGCGCATGTCTGCCGAGGTGTCGCGCATCATCCGCAGTGCCGAGGTGTCGCAGCGGCTGGAGCAGGTGATGGGGACGTTTGCGGAGGGGTCCACGCCTGAGGAGTGCGATCGGTTCATTGCTGCCGAGACGGAGAAGTGGGGGAGGGTGATTCGGGAGGCGAAGGTGACGGTGGACTGAGTCTTTCTTGTTCTCGGGTCTGTTTTTTGACCCTGCCGGGTGGTTGTTTTTCGAGGCCGGGTTTCGGCCCGGCGGCCGACCCGCTTTCTTGTCGCGCGGCCGGGGAGCCGGCCACAAGAAAGTATGCAAAGAAGCGCGCCTCGTACTGCCCACGATCCTTTGCTTCGCTGCGCGACTCACGTTGGGCAGAAGGGGGAGACTGGGGACAGCCCACGGCCCACGGCCCACGGCCCACGGCCCACAGCCAGTAGCCGATGCGCATTGCTGCGCTCGGCTGTTTTCATGGGATCTTGGCGGTGGTGTAGAGGACATCGCTCCTGTCCTCCACAGGGTTGGCCTTCGATTCGGCAGAGAACGCTCCAAACTGGATGGAATGCAGCTTGGCATACAGTCCCTGGCGGTCGAGGAGTTGCGCATGCGAGCCTTCCTCTACAACCCGACCAGCTTCCAGTACGACGATCTTGTCTGCCACGGCGATGGTGGACAGGCGATGCGCAATGACGATGCTTGTGCGGCCCGCCATCAGGCGTTCCATGGCCTGCTGGATCAATCTCTCCGATTCCGAGTCAAGTGCCGAGGTGGCCTCATCGAGTATCACGACGCTGGCGTTCTTGTAGATGGCCCTTGCAATCGCAAGGCGCTGGCGCTGGCGCTGCCCGCCCGACAGGTGGGTGCCGTTGTGGCCGACCAGGGTCTGCAGCCCGTGTGGCAGTGCGTCCACTGTGGCGAGCAGGTTGGCCGCCTGCAATGCTGACCGGAGCCGTTGAGGATCGGGATCCGTATCGAGGCAGACGTTGTATTCGATGGAGCCATTGAAGAGTACGACGTCCTGGCTCACCATGGCCACCTGGGCCCGCAGGCACTGCAAGTCCCAGTCTGGCAGGGGCACTCCATCCAGCTCGACCACACCGCCCGATGGTGAAAGGAATCGCGGCAGCAGATTGGCCAAGGTACTTTTGCCGGCTCCTGAGGGGCCGACGAGCGCGACCATGGAACCCGGTTCGATTTCCAGCGTCAGTCCGGCCAGCGCCGGCCTTGTACCGTCTGGCCCGAACTGCACGGTGACATCTCGCAAGGAAAAATGGCCTGCCACATGGTCCTTCCTCAGGGGGCCGCCCGCCTCGGATGGCTCATCGTCGATGAGTGCGATGCCTCTTGCGATAGCCGCCATTCCCCGGGCCACGGAGGCGGATACGTCCGTCAATCTGCGGATGGGGTTGGCAATACCTGCGGCCGCCGCGATGAAGGCCACGAAAGAACCCATTGGCGTTCCGGTGCTGCTGCTTTGCCACAGCGCCAGGGCGACCACGGTCGCCAAGGCGATGGCTGTGAACAACTGGGTCAATGGCGATGCCGATGCACTGGCAACCGTTGACTTCATCAGCAAGCGGTTGAGTGCGCGGCTTTCCTGCCGGAACCGGGCCGCCTGCGGTGTCTGCAACCCATGCAGCCGCACGATGCGCCATGCGAGCACATTCTCTTCCACGACATAGCCCAGGCGATCGATGGCCGTCTGAGATGCTTTGGTGATTCTTCGCAGCCGCTGGCCAAATGCGCGTATGGTCACGGCCAGGACCGGGGCGAGAACGCCCAGGACCAGCGTCAGCTTCCAGTTCAGCATGAGCAGTGTCGCCAGCAGCGCAAGAATGCTGAAGCTGTCCTTCAGGATGGTCTGGATGGCCCCCGTCAATTGCACCACTCCAGCCGCTGATTCGTACACGATCGTGTTGGTCAAGCTGTTCGCAGGGCGGGAGGCAAAGAGGTTCGGATCGGCATCCAGCAATTTTCCGAACATCCTCAACCGCAGATTCATGATCCCCTGGTTGGCCGTCCAGGCAAGGCTGTAGTCGACGATGAATACGGCCACTCCCCGCAGGGCGAACACGGCAACCATGCCGATCGGAACAAACCACAGCGGAGGGTGGTCCATATCTGCCAGCCACCCGATGGGCGCGTATTGGAAGCCTCCGTCGACGATGGGCAGCATCAGCCATGCAAAGGCGGCCTCGCATACACCGGCGACGGCAGCAGCCACCGCACCGATGCGGACGGCGAAGGCCGTTCCCCGGAAGTAGGGGCTGATGGCTGCGCCTCGCTTGAACACATTGCTCATAGGCCTCGTTGCTCCCCTGGAAATGCGATGGGCAAAAATGAAGCGCCCCGGTATATTCAAAAGACGCAGAAAGCGGTCATTCTGCGTTTTAGTGGTTGGCTCATGATCCGCGATTTCCAATAGACCTTTTGTATGGACTGGTTGCGTGCCCGAGTGCTCGGGCGTACATGCAGCATGTGTGACCTAGCCGATGCGCATTGGTGCGCTCGGCTGTTTTCATGGAGTTTGGTGCGGCGTCAGGGTTCGGGCCTGGCGGTGTTGCGCAGGACGTGGATTTCGTCGTCCATGGAGGTGGCCAGCCGTTCGGCGCTGTGCTGGATGGTGCGCAAGGCGCTGATCACCACATCCGGATCGCGCAGGCCTTCTGGCGTCTGCAGCCATGACTGCGCGAGCTGGGATAGTGCAGAGACCTCGTTGCAGCCTGATTGAACCATGGCGTTCATCTCGGCGACGGCCATGGTCAGTTGCGTGGTTCTGGCGCTGCTGGGTCGGACTTCCTGCTTCATGGCATGGCCCTCCATGTGAATGTGAGGGCGCTCTGAATCATCGGCGCTGTATGCATGGTTCCGTGCTCCTTTGAGAGACTTGAAACCACCAATCCGCGTTCTTACGCGCAGACAGGTGGACGGGATGTTAAGAACACGCTCAAAGCCGTGCGGACGCCCTTGCGGGTAGCCCCATCCCGTCCATAACCGTAGGGACGTGGGCGTACACCCACGATCCGGCAATGCAGACGTGACAAGGCCTCGTTAACGGGGAGGCCGCGCCGCTTTGAGAAAAGGTGTTCTTACGCACCAGCCCCTGTACTGGGGGCTACTCGGAATGATAGAGGCTTTGAATGAAAGCGAGGCCAAAGTCCCAGGCCGAGCGCAGCAACCGCCACGACGCAGGTTGCCCGCAGCGAAGCGGAGGGGCGCGGACATTCGGGTCGCCTTCTTTGATCTGACCTCTCTTGGCGAATCAAGAAAGGGCAGTCGGCTGCCGGGCCGAGACCCGGCCTCGAAAAGAACCCCCCCGGCAGGGGCAAAAACAATCAAGCAGCCCCCACCCTCCACCGCCTCCTGGGCGCCCTCAGCGCATGCCTTTCCCGATAGGCCGCAGGCGCCATTCCCACATACCGCAAGAACACCCGCCGAAACGCCGAGGCATCCCCATACCCGCAGGCCAGCGCCACGGACGGTACGCTCTCCAGCGTGATCTCCAGCAGCACCCGGGCCCGCGCGCAGCGCAGGCGGTGCAGGTGGTCCAGCGGGCTGTGGCCCAGTTCCTGCTGGAAGTGGCGCAGCAGGGTGCGCGGGCTGGTGGATGCCGCGTCCGCGAGGGCCTGCAGGTCATAGGGCTGCTCCACGCGCGCCTCCAGCCAGGCGATGGCGTGGGCCAGCACGCTGTTGCGTGTGGCGGGAATGCGGCGGTCCTGCAGGGCGGCGCGGGTGGCGCGTTCACGCTGGGCATCGGGCTGCAGTACGGCGGCCAGCGCTGCGGCCAGGTCGTCACCGAAGGCATGGCGTGTGAGCGCGACGGCCATGGGTGCCAGGGCCTCGGGGTGGGAGGCGCTGAGCCAGGGCCTGTCGTCCACGAAGGGTTGGCCCTCGGCCAGTTCGATGCCCGGGAAGTCCAGGCCGAAGCCACCCATGAAATACCAGGGCAGGGCCACAAGCCGGCCCTGGCAGCGGCCGCCCGCTGCCGCAAACCAGGCGGCGCTGCCCAGCGTGCAGACGGCCAGGCCCTGGTCGAAGGCCGTGGTGATGCGGCGCACCAGGGCCGGATGCGCGGCGACGATGTCGCGGATGGACGGGATGTCGGGGCAGTGCAACGCGCTCACGAAGACGGCCTGCGCGGGCCCTTCGGCTGCCGCGCCTTCGGCCGCATGCGGCATGGCGGGCAGGGGCCGGCCCTGGCCATCGACCCAGCGCCAGCCAAAGCGCGGTGCGCGCCGGCCCAGGCGCAGGCTGGCGACCAGGTTGGCGCTGCGCAGCATCTCCACCAGGTGCGCGGCATGGCCGATGGCGCTGTGCTCCAGGCAGGGCAGCTCGATGATGAAGGCTCGGGGCATGGCGGTTCTGGCTCCTTGAATGGCGATTTTGACGTGCCCGTCATACGTGCTTCACTTTTAGCATGGCTGCTTGTGCCACTTTCCAGGACCACGAAGATGCTCCACACCAGCGCCGAGACAAAGCCTTCCTCCTCCCCGCGCACAGGCCTGCGCTCCATCGCCCTGGCCGGGCTGCTGGCCTGCGGCCTGCCACTGGCGGCCAGCGCCCAGGGGCTCGATGCACAGGGCCTGGCGGCCCTGGATACCGCCATCCAGCCGCTGACGCCCAAGATGGTGCAATGGCGCCGCGACATCCACCAGCACCCCGAACTGTCGGGGCAGGAAGAACGCACTGCCAAGCTGGTGGCCGATCACCTGCGCCGCCTGGGCATGGAGGTGCAGACCGGCGTGGGCGGCACGGGCGTGGTGGGCGTGCTGCGCGGCGGCCAGCCGGGCAAGACCGTGGCGCTGCGCGCTGACATGGATGCGCTGCCGGTGGCCGAGAAGACCGGCCTGCCCTTTGCCTCCAAGGCCAAGGCCCAGTACATGGGCAAGGAGGTTTCGGTCATGCATGCCTGCGGGCACGATGCCCACGTGGCCATGCTCATGGGCGCGGCCGAGGCGCTGGCCGGCATGCGCGCGAAGCTGCCCGGCACGGTGAAGTTCATCTTCCAGCCCGCCGAGGAAGGCGCCCCGGTGGAGGCCGATGCCCACGGCCATGTGCCCAGCTTTGGCGCCAAGGCCATGGTGGAGGCCGGTGTGCTCAAGGACGTGCAGGCCATCTACGGCCTGCACATCACGGCCAACCTGCCCTCGGGCATGGTGGGCTATCGCAGCGGGCCGCTGATGGCAGGCTCGGACAGCCTGAGCATCCAGGTCGAGGGCCGGGGCGGCCATGGCTCGTCGCCGTGGAATGCGGTCGATCCCATCGTCGCGGCCAGCCAGGTGGTGCTGGGCCTGCAGACCGTGGTTAGCCGCCAGCTCAACATCAGCCTGGAGCCGGCCGTGCTGACGATCGGCTCCATCCAGGGCGGCACGCGCTACAACATCATCCCGGACAACGTGGAGATGCAGGGCACGCTGCGCACCTTCGACGAGGACATGCGCCAGGAGGCACACAAGCGCATCACCGCCACGGCCGAGCAGATCGCGGCCTCCAGCGGCGCCAAGGCCAAGGTGCGCTTCGGCCCCGTGGCCTATCCGGTGACCACCAACCCCGCCGCACTGACCGAGGCCTCGCTGCCCGCGCTCAAGCTGGCCATGGGCGGCAAGGCCATGGTGATTTCCAAGGTCAGCGGCTCCGAGGATTTCTCGGAATTCCAGAAGGTGGTTCCGGGCTTCTTCTACTTCCTGGGCGCGCCGCCGGCCGGCCAGGACTTTGCCAAGGCACCGTCCAACCACTCGCCGCTGTTCGACATCGACGAGAAGCAACTGCCCACGGGCGCGCGCTCACTGGCCGCGCTGGCCGTGGACTATCTGCAGCGCAACCCATAGTTATTGGACTCCCCCTGAGCGGCGGATGCCGCTTCCCGTGGCACGGCGCCCCCTCTCTCGTTACGCGGGAGGGGGACGGCACCCTCGCTGCGGGGCGGCGCGGCCGGCGTAGGCCCTTGCTCGGTGTCCCTGGCTTGAGATCGAGTCCGTGCGAACCGCGTCGGCTTTATTTGGCGCTAGCGATTGCCGATGAGCCTTTCCACCACCGGGCGATGGCGAGCCGGAAGGGCAGCAGCAGCGCCACGCCCAGCACCAGCTTGACGCCCAGGTCGCCCAGGGCCCAGGTCACCCAGGGCTCGGCGGCGCCTGCGAAGGCGATGCTCCAGAACAGGAAGGTGTCCAGGCAGGCGGCCAGCAGCGTGGCCACCAGGGGTGCACGCCACCAGCGGCCTGCACGCAGGCGGTGGAACACGCCGATGTCCAGCCACTGCGAGGCAATGAAGGCCGCGCCCGAGGCCAGCGCGATGCGCGGCGGCGCCAGCACCAGCGAGGCGGCAACGGCCACGGCAAAGCCCACCCAGGCCACGCGCCGGGCCTGCTGCGGGCCGAAGCTGCGGTTGACCAGCTCGCTCACCAGGAAGGCGAACGGATAGGTGATGGCGCCCCAGGTCAGCCAGTCGTTGATGGCGTACTGCACCAGGATGTTGGACGACAGCACCACCACGCCCATGGCCGCAATGGCGGCCAGCAGCTGGGTGCGCGAGGGGGGGGTGAAACGGTGCGGACGCGGTGTCATGCTGCGCCACCGGAGCCGCGTGCGCCCGACGAGGGCAGGGGCAGCCCGAGGATGGCGCAGGCCACGGCCTCGCCCACCTTGACGCCGTCCACGCCGGCCGACAGGATGCCGCCCGCGTAGCTGGCGCCTTCGCCGGCCGGGTACAGGCCGCGCGTGTTCAGGCTGTGGAAGTCCGCGCCGCGCTCGATCTTCACGGGCGAGGAGGTGCGCGTTTCCACGCCGGTGAGCACGGCGTCGTGCATGTCGTAGCCGCGGATCTTCTTGCCGAAGGCGGGCAGCGCCTCGCGCATGGCCTCGATGGCGTAGGCCGGCAGCACGTGGTGCAGGTTGGTCAGCGTGATGCCGGGCTGGTAGGAGGGCTCGACCTCGCCCAGCGCGGCCGATTCCTTGCCCGCGATGAAGTCGCCCACCAGCTGGCCCGGCGCGTTGTAGTTGCGTCCGCCCAGCAGGTAGGCCTTGGTCTCCAGCTGGCGCTGCAGCACGATGCCCGACAGCGGGTGCAGCTCGCCGTCCTTGAGGTCTTCCACGCCATGGGTCTTGCCGTCGAAGGCCCAGGCAAAGCTCTTGGCATCGCGCGGATAGTCGGAGGGGTCGATGGCGCAGACCATGCCCGCGTTGGCATTGCGCTCGGCGCGCGAGTACTGGCTCATGCCGTTGGTGACCACGCGCTCGGGCTCGCTGGTGGCCGCCACCACGGTGCCGCCCGGGCACATGCAAAAGCTGTAGACCGCGCGCCCGTTGCTGGCGTGGTGCACCAGCTTGTAGTCGGCCGCGCCCAGCAGCGGGTGGCCGGCATGCCTGCCCCAGCGCGCCCGGTCGATCAGGCCCTGCGGATGCTCGATGCGAAAGCCCACCGAGAACGGCTTGGCCTCCATGTGCACGCCGCGTTCGTAGAACATGGCGAAGGTGTCGCGCGAGCTGTGGCCCAGGGCCATCACGGCATGGTCGGTCTCCAGCCACTGGCGCTCGCCGCTGTCCTGGTCCAGCACCTCCAGGGCGGTGAGATGGCGGTCCTCGCCCTCGCCCTCGATGCGCATGTCACACACGCGCTGGCCGAAGCGGATCTCGCCGCCCAGGCGGATGATTTCCTCGCGGATGCCCTCGACCACCTTCACCAGCTTGAAGGTGCCGATGTGCGGGTGCGCGGCATAGAGGATCTCGGGCGGTGCGCCGTGGGTGACGAACTCCTGCATCACCTTGCGGCCCAGGTGGCGCGGGTCCTTGATCTGGCTGTAGAGCTTGCCGTCGGAGAAGGTGCCTGCGCCGCCTTCGCCGAACTGCACATTGGACTCGGGCGTCAGCTCGCGCTTGCGCCACAGGCCCCAGGTGTCCTGGGTGCGCTCGCGCACCGAGCGGCCGCGCTCGATCACGATGGGCCTGAAGCCCATCTGCGCCAGCACCAGGGCCGCAAAGATGCCGCAGGGCCCGAAGCCCACCACCACGGGCCGGCGCTGCAGGTCGGCAGGCGCCTGGCCCACGGCATGCCAGCGCATGTCGGGCGTGGGGTTCACATGGGCATGGCTGGAGAACTGCTCCAGCAGTGCGGCTTCCTGGCTCTCGTCGGCCAGCGTCAGGTCCACGATGTAGACCGCCAGCAGCTCGGACTTGCGCGCATCGAAGCTGCGCTTGTGCACGTGCACGGAGGCAATGGCCTCCTCGGCAATGCCCAGCTGGCGCGCGGCCAGGGCGCGCAGCGGCTCCAGGGGCAGATATTCGGTGTGGCTGTCGGGGTGGTATTGCACCGCCGACAGGGGCAGTTTCAGTTCAGAGACGCGGATCATGGCTTGTACCTATCAAGCAGAGGGCCGGCGATGGTAAGCCAAAGTGGGCGACCGCACAGGCTGCGGGCCGCACAGCCTTGGGGTGTGCTCGGGTTCGGATTTTCCGCCAGATATTCCTGGTCCTGGTGCCGTCCCGGTCCGGGCACGGACCTTGCATGCAGGGCCGGCCATCCGCGAGCGGGGTCCTTCAGTCCCGCTCTGATGGGGTGGCTGCATCTGCGCGAAGTGGTGGTGGAACGGATGTAAGCTCGCGGCAAGCCTGCGGGCGGGTGCTGCCCCAGGTGAACAAGATCAACGCATTCCACGCACCACAAGGAGACATTTCATGAAGCAACCCCCTTCCAGGCAACGCCTGCCTGCATGGCAGTGGATCGGCCTTGCGGCCGCCACGCCGCTGTTCCTCGCATCGTGCGGAGGCGGTGGCAATGGCGGATCGGGCCAGGACGACCTGGCCGCCTGTGCCATCACCTCGGGCGATGGCAGCGTGGTCGTGGGCTCGGGCCTGCCCGGTGATCCGGCCGCACCCGAACCCTCGTCGGGCTACCGCCTCGGCAAGAAGGCCCTGCACACCTCCAAGTACATGGTGGTCACGGCCAACCCGCTGGCGTCCAAGGCCGGTTGCGAGGTGCTCAAGTCCGGCGGCTCGGCCGTGGATGCGGCCGTGGCCGTGCAGATGGTGCTGGGCCTGGTGGAGCCGCAGTCCAGCGGCATCGGCGGTGGCGCCTTCATGCTCTACCGCGATGCAGCCACGGGCAAGGTCGTGGCCTATGACGGCCGCGAGACCGCGCCGGCCGCCGCCACCGAAAACTACCTGCGCTACGTGGACGACACCGCCGACCAGACCGCGCCCAAGCCCTCGGCGCGCGCCAGCGGCCGCTCCATCGGCACGCCGGGCGTGGTGCGCATGCTGGAACTCGCGCACAAGGACTACGGCAAGACCGCGTGGCCCCAACTGTTCAATTCGGGCATCGACCTGGCCAGCAAGGGCTTTCCCATCAGCGGCCGCATGGCTGCGGCGCTGGACGGCTCCAAGGTGGAACTGGCGCGCGACGCCGATGCCGCCAAGCTCTACTTCGATGCCCAGGGCAAGCCGCTGGCGCTGGGCGCCAAGTTCGTCAACCAGCCCTATGCCGACACGCTGCGCAGCATCGCCAATGGCGGTGCCGATGCCTTCTACCGTGGCGACCTGGCCCAGGCCATCGTCAGCAAGGTGGGCGTGACGCAGACCGTCTCGGACGGCGCACCCATCACCCCCGGCAAGACCACGCTGCAGGATCTGGCCAGCTACGAGGCCAAGCGCCGCGAGGCCGTCTGCACCACCTACCGCGCGCGCTACATGGTCTGCAGCATGCCGCCGCCGTCGTCGGGTGGCATCGCCGTGGCACAGGCCATGGGCATTCTGGAGAACTTCGACCTCAAGGCCTATGCGCCCACGGCCATCGATGGCGAGGGCGGCAAGCCTTCGGTGATGGGCGTGCACCTGGTCAGCGAAGCCCTGCGTCTGGCCTATGCCGACCGTGACAAGTACGTGGCCGACACCGACTTCGTGCCCCTGCCCGGCGGCTCGCCGGCCCTGATGCTGGACAAGAGCTACCTGCGCCAGCGCGCCGCGCTGATCTCCACGACCAAGAGCATGGGCACGGCCCAGGCAGGCAACTTCGGCACGCCTTCGCAGGGAGTGGTCGATGTCAAGGAGGCCGGCACCACGCACATGAGCATCGTCGATGCCAAGGGCAACGCACTGAGCATGACGACCACGGTGGAGTCCAGCATGGGCTCCTTCCACGTCACGCGCGGCTTCGTGCTCAACAACCAGCTGACCGACTTCGCTGCCATCCCCAGCACCACCGACGGCCCGGTTGCCAACCGCGTTCAGCCCGGCAAGCGTCCGCGCAGCTCCATGGCGCCCACGCTGGTGTTCGACCTGAAGACCGACGGCACTGCCGGCGACTTCAAGATGGCCACCGGCTCGCCAGGCGGCAGCACCATCATCCAGTACGTGACCAAGACCCTGGTCGGCGCGCTGGACTGGGGTCTGGATGCCCAGCAGGCCACGTCGCTGGTGGACTTCGGCGCGGCCAACAGCCCGACCACCAACGTGGGCGGCGAGCACCCCAACATCAACACGGCCAATGGCGGCAACGACGATCCGCTGGTCAGCGGCCTGCGTGCCCTGGGCCATGTGGTGTCCATCAGTGCGCAGTCCAGCGGCATCGGCACCATCTTGCGGGTGCAGCGCAATGGGCAGGCGCAGCTGGAAGGTGGGGCTGATCCGCGCCGTGAAGGGCTTGTTCTGGGCGATACCGTTCGCTGATTTTGGTCTGATGATTGGCTGAGGAAGGCGCTGCTGGCAGGGATGCTGGTGGCGCTTTTCTTTTATGGGGTCCATAGCCTGCCCCTGCCGGGTGGTTGTTTTTCGAGGCCGGGTTTCGGCCCGGCGGCCGACCCGCTTTCTTGTCGCGCGACAAGAAAGCGGGGCAAAGAAGCGCGCCCCAAACTGCCCACGACCCTCCGCTTCGCTGCGGGCGACCTGCGTTGGGCGGGATGCGGGGTGTGCCGCAGAACTCACTCCTTGCGCCTGCGGCGCAATCCGTTCAAACAACTGCGGCAAGCTAGACAACGAAGCAGCCCTGTCCTTCGGCAGGGCTGCCACCCCGCATCCCGCCCAACGCAGGCGTGGGCAGAAGGGGGAGGCTGGGGGTAGCCAACAGCCAACAGCCAACAGCCAACAGCCGGCGCCATCGCTCCGCTCGGCTTCAAACGGGGGCCGAGCGAAGCGAAGGCCCGCACCACCTCCCCGTATGTCAGCGCCTGCGGCGTGGTGGTTGCGGGGTTGCAAGCCTGCCGAAGGACAGGACTGCTTCGTGATCTGACTCGCCGTGATGTTTGAACGTAGCGCGCAGCGCGAAGAGAGTTTCACGGCGAACCCCGCAACCGCCAC
>JGI24771J26695_1000343_pt1 | contig 15958 bp, 19 predicted proteins | sample LakSupMetagenome_FD_26695 | JGI IMG/M metagenome (IMG submission 26695)
GTGTTCTGTACAGACCGTTGTGTGAGCGGATAATGCTCCCTAAGGCTGCTATTTCTGTCTCGTAGAGAGGTGGGGGTCTGGGGTATGGGAATGGTGCGAGCGCGTGTGGATAAGTCGGAGCTTGAACGCTGGCAGGCACTAGACGCTGCGGCGGTCCTCGACGCGCTCGCGGATCACGTCAAGGCGGATCGAGACTTCAAGCTGCGACAGGCGAGCGGCACGGAACGCGTGCACTTCAGCGCCGCCGGCCGTGACTGGGAATTCCTACTTCTCGGGCCCAAATGGTTTGATACACGCATGCGGCGCGGCGGTGGCGGGGCAATCGATCTCGCAATGCATGTCTTCGGCGTGACCTTCACGGACACCGTGAAACTGATACGGCAAAAGGGCGTCTGACATATGCGGCTTGTGTTCGCAACGTCCAGCTACGTCTACGGCGGACGCGCTCGACCGGGATTCCCGATCATTCTTGGTGACGACATGCGCCCACTGCAGCCCGCTCAGGCGTTCCTGACGTGGCAGCTCCTAGCGCGCGGAAGATTGCTCAGTCCCCTGACATGGGAGGACTACGGCCGCAGGCTCTGGGACTACTTCGCGTTTCTTCATGCCAACGAACTGGAATGGGACGACGTGAGACAAAGCCCAGGGTTAAGTCCGGTGGCGCGTTATCGAGACTGGTCTGTCTCGGAACTGAAGCTGAGACCGTCGACCGTCAACGGTCGCCTTCGTCTGGTCATCTCGATGTACGAGTGGGCGAAGTCCGAGCGCCTGATCGATCGCCTTCCGTTCACATACGCGGAGGTTGCCCGTCTTCCTCAGGAAGAATTGCTGGCTCACGCGCGAGCACAGGGTGGGCGTAAGTCAGTCCCGGCGCTTCTGGAGCGCGAATGGACAGCTCTTCCTGAGTTCCTATCGCGCGATCAGATTCGAACCTGTGTTGTTCAGCCGCTTGCTGCAGGTCAGCGAATTCTCTTCGAGCTGATGGCCCGAGTTGGTCTGCGCGCGTGCGAAGCGCGAACATTCCCCAAGAAATACGTGTTCGATCCCCGCAAGCGCGATGACTGCGGGCCTCACGAATCGATCCGTGTGCTCCTAGATCCCAGAGATATGTGGATCAAGTTCAAGAAGGCGCGCGCGGTGGACGTACCCTACGCCCTGATGCTCGATATGCACAGATACACCCTGTATGAGCGCAACAGGCTGGTAGAGCGAGGAACGGATAGTGACGCGCTGGTGCTGAACAACCTGGGACGCCCGTACACGCGCGGAGCACTCGTTGAGTCCTTCAAGCGACTCTCTGCAACAACAGGATTCCGAGTTAGGCCGCTCCAATTGAGGCACAGCTACGCGATACATACGTTGGCTCATCTCAGAGGAAATGCAAGCTACACGGGTGATCCGCTGATGTATCTGCGGGACCGGCTCGGGCACAAGAGTGTCCAAACGACCATCGTGTATCTGCGCCAGCTTGAGCAACTCGCTGGCGGCGTGGCGTTGGCGCTTGACGCTGAGTTCAACCAATTGTTCAAGATCGACGTTAATTACAACAAAAAGCTTAACCGTAGTGGCGATTCCCGCTAGGGAAGGCCTGCAAAACCTCAGCCCCCAAGCCCGACCATCCAAGACAATGACGCCATGGACTGGGCTGCTGCCGGTTTCGATGGCACCTTGTTAAGGTGGCAGATGAAACTGGAGGTGGTTAGAGATGCTCAGTCCCCCAGTGAGATGAGGCGCTAATTGATGCTATTTCATGAGTATTTCTTTGTTTTTAACTGTTATTGATTATTTTTAATGTTGATCTGTATCTTTCTGTAAGACTACCAAAAATCACGTCTATTTATTTGCTCAATCAGTGTGGATGTCGCAGATATTTCCTCAGGAAATAGTGTTGGTTGATGCTCTTGGTTGTGTCGAGGTGGATCGCTAAGTTCATGAGCCCGTGACACCACTTGATTAATCAAGCTAGTGCGTGGAACGAAGACGTAGCGGACCTCGCAGTCCAGTCCATGTGCAAGCTTCGCAAGGGTCTTTAAGGTAATAGAGCCATCAACCTCGGCCTGCTCAAGTTTGCGAACCCCCTGAGCGGATATCGCAACTCGTATACCCAGCACCTTGGAACTCATTCCAAGCGCAAGCCGGACGGTTTTTGTCCATCCACATCGTGGGATGGGGTGCCGCTGTAGTTTGGCGAACTCGGATAGCTGACGGTCCAGCTCTGCCAGTCGGTGAAGGTCAAGGCGGTTCTTCAATGCAAGTACCTGTTCGATTTGGGCAACCGATAGGTTGCCAAGATCAAGCCTCCGAGCAACGGAGAAGTTGCCATTTGCACGGCCATACGACCCCAGGCGCTGTTTCGGCCCGCTTGTCAGTTATCTTCGCACGCCTTGGATCCCATGGGACCAAGTGGTCTCATAACAAGTTGGATGTCGGAACATGCTGAATGTAGAAAAAACGAGCCTTGGACAGTTTGGAGAAGCAGAGCTGGCCACCCTTGTTCAGTCCCGGGGGTGGAGATCAGTCTTGCCATCAGCACTGACCGATCAACAGCTTCTGCTCGTTGCAGACCAACTCCGAGACCTTTTGACTGGCGAGGTCAGCGGTGGCGTTGGATGCCCTCCCAAGGCCGCGCTGTCGGTGACCTTGTTGCTGCTCTCAAAGGCCGGGATACCTGGTAAGGCCCTAACAGACTTAGATATGGCTACCTTGCATGAGGCGATGACCATCTTCTGCATCAACGTGGACCACGAAATCGTGAGCCGCATGCTGCAGCGTAGGCGGGTCGAAAAGGAACCAAATTTGGTACAGGGGCTGCGAGAGCTGGTTCGGCAGCGTCCGTGAGGTCGGTCCGTGGGGTTTAGCGGGTTGCCAAGTCTCCCAAGTCTCTTTCAATCGCTTGCAGGAGACTTTGGACAGACTTGGCGTCGACGCCTGGACAGTAGGCTGCAACGAGCAAGGTCAAAGGGTGAATCCGAAGAGCGGCAGCCAAGTTTTCGACAGTCTGGATGCTGGGCTGTTGATGGCCTTGTTCGATGCGGCTCATGTGCCTGCGACTTGTGGCCAAGAGCAGGTCCTCTTGGGTCAAGCCCTTGGCCGCGCGCAGGTGCCGGAGCGCACGGCCAAAGTCGGCTTGAAGAGGAACGTTCTCGGGAGACATCGCCCCGATTTCCTCGCAATGAGACTAAAAAGACCACGACCAAATGGTCTCATAAGCTTCTCTAAAGCTACTTTCGCCTTGTGGCTTGCGTGAGGTCTTGAAGCTATGCGAACACTTTTTCTTGACTTCGATGGGGTGCTGCACCCCGAGTTTTGCCATGAGTCCAGGCACTTTTGCTGCCTTCCGGCCCTTGCTGAGGCGTTGGAGCAAGTCCAAGATTGCGAGGTCGTGATCACTAGCACGTGGCGCCTAGGAAGGTCTTTGGAAGACCTTCGTTCGATCTTGCCGGTGAGGTTGGCAAGCAAAGTGGTAGGCGTCACGCCGCGCTATTGCGACCTGATTGATATCCCTCCCACTTTGGTGAGTTATGCACGTCACGCGGAATGCTGGGCTTGGCTGTCGTCAACGCAAAGATCACACTTGCCTTGGCTAGCGATTGATGACCGACCGTGGCTGTTCAAGCCATTTTGCCCAGCACTTTTGTTGGTAGATGGAAGAACGGGGTTTACGTGCGAGGCTGGGCTTCAGTTGCTTCTACGGCTAAGTCGCATGTAGCTCGTGCGAGCTGGGAGGCGTGATGCTCTGGATCCCTCAGGGGGCCACATTTATGCCGGTGGCGCACCTATGCGTTACCGTCAGATCCAGTACTCCCCTTCTTAGCTGAAGACGGCAAGGCAATGGCCGGTTTGGGTCGATAAAAGCCTTGCCGTCCGCGCGTGTAGTCATCGGTGAACTCAACAGCGCCTAGATCGCGGGCCGTTGCGGCGTCCACCACTTCGTTTTCAAGAACGATGATTTGCCCAGGCCCTTTGAAGCGTGACAACCAGCCGTAGAAGCTTGCGTTTACCGTGGCCGTAGGTATGTCACGATCTGCATTGTCTGTGGACTCTTTTTGGGCGTAAGCCTTGAGAGGCGAGTCCAGCACGACCACTCCCAGGTGAGGATGGCCTTCCTTAAGTGCATGCTGCATCAACGCAATGGTCATAGCTGAGAGGAAGAGGCCGCGCTTGCCCGCTCCGTAGCTGAGGCGCCGGCGACCGTCGACAAGTAGGTCGCAGGCAGAGGCGTCGACGTGCACCGACTTTATGGAGGTGAACCCCCAGTCGTTGAGCATCTGGCGCGCGATCGCACCGACCTGGTCACCGTGAGATCCCACGTTGCGAACCAAGGCAGTTCGCTTCTGCTTCGTATCCTGCTCGAGCTGGATGATCAGATTTTTAAGCCGAATCGACTCATCGAACGCGTCGATCAGCAGCGACAGGCTAGTGTGAGCCTCGGCGAGTTCGCGCGGATCTGAATCGAATTCGTGCCCTGCGGCACGCAGGACTGACGCCTCTTGATCTTCCAGCTGTTTGAGCGATGCCGTTAGACGCTGCACATGGGCAGTACAAGTGACAATCCTTGCTTGCTCCTGGGCTAGAGGAGGCTGAAGACCGACTCGAAGCTCTCGAATTTTTTCAGCCTCAGCCGCAAGGGCATGGCGATACTTTGTTGGAGCCCTGGGTTTCAGATTATCGGGATCGATGTGTTGCTCAAGCGGAGTACTGCAGAGCGGGCACGGTGTCTCCTCCAACATCTGAAAGAAGACGATACCCTCGTCCGCAGCTCCCAGCCGCGCCAAGTCGCTTGAGTACTTCTGATCCAGGAGCGTGAAGCGCTCGTGGATTGATGTAGCGCTGGCCAGTCGCATCGATGCTGCGGTAAGAGCCTCTCCTTCCGTAGCGATTTGCTGACGCAGTTGCTTCAGAGCCGACGAGCGCGCCTGAAGTTGCGTTGTCAACATGTTGAGCTGTTCATCGACCCGTGCGAGCGCCGCTACCGCTGATTCCCGATTTGCGTCATCGGGAATGCTGGCCGCCAGGCGCGCCAGTTCAGACTGGGCCGCCGCTAACTTGCCCTTGGCTTGGTCTTTTTCGGTGTTGCTCTTGTACAGGGCAACTGCGGAGTCGTCGATCCCGCTCAGGAACAAAGAGTAGGACGAGACGTGCTTGTCCGAGCCATGGCCTTTGCCTTTAGTCGCGTCTCTAGAAATCATTCCAGGCTGGGAAAGCAACGCCCAATGTCTCAGGTCGTCACCGGTGATGGCTCCTTTTTCACTTCGCGTGCGTAGGACCAGCTTGCCCTCAGCGCCGGACAGTTTGACGAGCAGCTCCCCCAGATCCTGGAAGACGTCTTCGAGTGGGTTCGGTGCGCCGTCCACCACCCAAAGCTCGTCCAGCCGGACAAGGACACGCGCAGGACCGCCGGCCATCGCCTTGCGTACGATGTACTCGTGCTCGCCATGCAGGAAGGCAAGCTCCAGCAAGTCATAGCCCTGTGATTCCGGAAATTGCTCCAAGCTACCTGTGCCACCTAGTAGGTACCAGATACAGTCCCAAATGTGCGATTTGCCCGTGTCGCTGGGGCCGCGAATGAGGGTGCGGTGGGCATCAAACAACACATCGGCAGGCATCAGGCCTGGACCACTCACCGACAAATGTTTCAACGTTATTGCCATTGGTGCCCTCGCGCTTCGGCTCCTTCGAATTCGGCCCCCCACAGGTGGCCTTGTTGGGCGAATTGTCTGGTCATATCTTGGGAACTCACCGTTGCGAAAGTGGCTGCTGCCCAGCGACAACGCCCTTCGAGTTCACGCAGGTAGGGGGAGGTAAGTGCGCCGACCATCGTCCTCGCGGTATCACCGGCAAAGTAAGTGATCCCGGTCTCGTCCATCGTCACGGCTATGAGGCCGCGAGTACTCATCAGGTAGAGGCCTTGGGCGATAAGATCGCGGCGGCTCAAGTACTCGCTGCCGCGATAGGGTACTGGCGTGTGAAGGCTGGGCGGCCCGCCCAAATCGTCGGAATACACGATGGCGTAGTCGAGCAGGACCAGCTTCTGGAGGTCGGCGCCAACCGGCTGCAAGGAATTGAGCATGTACACCATCCGAAAGCCCAGTTCGAACGGCGAGTTGAAGGTTGGAAGGAGCTTGGTTTTTTTCATTTGACCCACTTGAGCCTACCGTCATTGGCCAAGTGATGACAGGTGCCAGGCAGGTCTCCCCCACGAAGCTGGGGGGACAAGCGGCTCTCCTGGACCTGCAGCGTTGACGCCTTTTCAATGGCAGCATCGACACGGTCCATGCCTGTCTTATGACGAAATTGAGCGACCGTGGGCCGGATGCCAGCATGGACCATGTCAAGTAGCTTTTCAAACTCAAGCTCGTGAGGGTAGATGTCACGGCTGAACCGCTGAAGGCCCTCCGCGCAGTAGAAGGTCTGTCGGTGCGAATCGAAATGCTCTTCGTATTTGCTGCCGGGCACATCTGAAAGGCTGACAGGCGAAGTTCTATCCTCGGTATAGGCGCGCAGGAGCTCATTGACATACACGCTCTCGTGCCCTGCAGGCTGGGCCGGCATCGGGTCATCGTCTCCGCGTTGGGGCACGATGCCGAATAGGCCGTGATGGGCTGCCTTGTCTAGCGCGTGCCAAGCGAGGAGATCGTGCACAGGACACTCGATAAAGCGGTCGAAATCAAAATCATCGATAGCGGCCTGGACGTCCTGCGTCAGCTCTGCTGCTCTGGCTTTCATGCCGGTGTGTTCATTCTTCCAGGCATCGATGAATTTCGCCTTGAAGAAAGCTGCACCAGCAGCCATGGTGTTGTGGAGGTCGTTGCCGACCGCGCGTGGGCTACAGAAATAGTAGCAACTCGGCCTAGGGTAGGTCTTCAGAGATAGCTGCTTGAAGAACTTCGCCATCTCCGGAAAGACGTCGCTGTGCGTCAGTCCTTGTGCGTAGTGCTTGGCTTGATACAAATCCCACCCATCCCGCACCAACGCTTGACCATATCGTGCCTCAATGTCTCTGCCGCCATCTCCGGCCCCGCCCAGGCGCTTGACAGCTGCATATTGGCCCCCGGCGGCAAGCGCGCGTTGGCGTGTAGCCGTCAGGATCAAATCCTCCCATTGATCAGGACTTAAGAGAAGAACTTGCGAAGACGGCTGAATGACGCCGCCCTTGGCGACGTGCTGCGTCCTCCTCGATGTGCGACTTGTAGCGGGTTTGGGTGCCATGAGAATTTACTTGTCCCTAGCGCGGAGCTCTCTGTAGTCACGGGCCGATACAGACGCAATCACTGTTACGAACGATTCTGCAGATCGCTGCGTCTCCTTATCTACATTTGCTAAATGTAAGTCAATTGATTACATGGTGGAGAGGATGCAGAGTTGGTTTGCAGGCTTTGGCAAGATGAGAGTCCGCTTTGAACGGCGGCTGGATGTCTGAGAAGCACTGCTGAAATTGGCGGCAGAGATCATCCGGGAACGCTGCGTGGAACGGTGGTGTTAGTCAGTCTTATCACAGGCACTCTGCCGATGGCGCTGCTTCTCCGCCAGGTAAAGTTTGGCACATGCGTCACAAGCGGCGTCCTCAGGCTCGCAACCTGGACCTGACCAACCTCCGTCATCGCCGCGAGCACACGGACATCGATCCCGGCGAGCAACGGCCCTCAATTGAAGGTAGCGCCCGCCGAGACAGGGCTGCATGTGATCCGACCCGACGCATGCACACCCACATCAATGACGCGCAAGCCATCGTATTTTTCGGTTGGACTTCTGTAGATGGACCTGCGCAAATGTCACTGGTTTTCACAGTGGCTATCTAGACTTGCGGGTGAGAGGCTGTCGCAAGACCGCATGCTCTGGAAGTCGCATATCCAAGTTCAAATCAGGAGGATTGTCTCTACAAATCCCGTGAAAATCCCATCGAACCTTCCGCGTCCCCCTAGGTAGAACGACGTAGCCGTCCAGCTGGTCGGTATTGCGGTTTGTGATGTCCGTAACGACAGCCTCATATCCACCGCGTGTCTTGGTGGTGACTTCAGTTTCAAGTTTCACGATGTGCGTTCCAGAAATCTTGCATTCTGCATCAACTGTGACTTGGGGTCGAAATTCATTGAGTACCGAAATCTGAAGTACTGCAATACAGGCAGTGTGCCCGTTCACTGATGGCCTTCAGCACCTGGCGCGGCCAACACTGCGCCCGGATTCTGATCACCTGACCCAACGCGGCTCAGCACTGATGCCAGCGCAAGTGTCGCAGCAAACGCCTCGAAACAACCGGGGCCTCTGTCTACGTGCAAAAGTCACGCATCCATTGGCTCGGCCTGCGGCCTTTCATCGGATGTTTAGATGTACGGTCCCTGGAAGTCTTGGTGCATGTTCAAACCGGAACAGGAAAAGCACTATGGCAATCCGCCTGCATGACAGGGGCCGCATCACGCCTCGTATCCGCGCTGAACTCCAGCTAACAACCGGTGCGCATCGGTCCTCGGCCAAGCTCTACGGCATCAACCCGAAGATCGTGGCGAAGTGGCGTGCACGCGCCTCTGTGCTCGATGAGTCGGCCAACTGTCAAAAGCGCCTTGTCCAGTAGCGCTTGGCAGCTTTCGACATAGAGCAGGAGACCAAAGGCCCCCAGTTTGGCCAACAGCGTCAATGGCACCGCGCTGGCGCGCACAGCTTCAAGCATATGGCCGCTTACCATCGAGCACTGGGTAGGCCAGCCGTTCATGCTCCTCGACAAGTGCGATGCTGTTCAGGGATGTCGTCAGAAGCGGAAAAGATAGCCTAGGGTCGCTTCGAGGCCTGTCTCAACTGCACGCTTGTGCTGCTTCTCCTTGACTGCTCGGCTTCCAGTTACTGGAATTTACCAATATTAATTGGTAAATTCGTAATACCAAGAATTTCAAGTAAAAAGATTTGCCGAGGAAATTAATTATGAGAACCGAATTTTCAATTCGAACCTCTGACCAGCTAACGGGGGTACTTCAAGCTTTCCGCAAAGAGTCGGGAATGTCGCAGACCGACGTTGCTAAGCGCATGGGCCTAACGCAGCAAAAGCTATCTCACCTAGAACTGAACGCGCAAAACGTCAGCGCAGATCGCATACTCCGGCTTCTAAGTGTTCTAGGCGTGGAGCTCGTGCTACGCCGCCCCGACGCGGCCTCGCAAACCGCAGCCAGCAGTAGTACCGATCCGTGGTGACCGATGTGACGTTTTCTCCGAATTCCGGTCATCTCAGAACTGGAGGTCGGGTTGCTTTCTGGCGTCGCCGAACGGCCCGAAGTAGAGACAATGAAAGGTCGAGATTTTCGGAAGAGTGGATCGTAGATGCACTGCGTCCGGACGTGGCCGACCTGACCTTGGAAAAACAGTTCTTGCCAGAGGTCGGCCGAAAAAAGCTCTGAAGGCGGTCAAGCGGCGTGAGCTGGCAGCCTGGATGCAAGAGCGCTTCAAAGTGAATGTACGAAGGTCCTGTCGGTTGCCTGAAAATGCCGGTATGACAAGCATGTCCGCAGGCATCTCGGCCCCTTACATCCCTGCGTCTTCGCCTCGCAGCGCTGACGTAGTTTTGTATCTTGATCTTGACGGCGTAGTTCACCACGAAGCCGTGCTTTGGCACCCCCGATGTGGCATCTACATGAGCCCATATCAAGCCACCGAGCACTCCTTGTTCGAGTGGCTTCCCCATTTGCTGGAAGAACTCGCCCCGTACCCGCATGTCTCCCTTGTGCTCAGCAGTACCTGGTGTATCCGCCCTGGATATGCCAAGACGCTGCAGCGGTTGCCGGAGCAACTGCGTGCCCGTTTCATCGGTGGCACTTTTCACAAGCGTGTTCATGGAGCGGATCCCTGGCTCCTGGCGAGCTTTAGAAACACTTCGCGTGGCCAGCAGATCTTGGCAGACGTGACACGCAGAAAGCCCAGGCAATGGCTCGCCTTGGACGACGACATTGAGGACTGGCCCACCGCTATCCTGGACCGCCTGGTGGCGTGTGATGGCAGGACAGGTCTTTCCGATCCACAGACGCGCCGGGCGCTCCAAAACATGTTGCAGAGATGTCATGCAGCGTAAGTGAGCAACTGGTAATCAGTAATACGGGGGCAACATCAATTTGACGCTCGGATATCTCAGTCCCGAACGGTTCGGGCAAGCTCAAGAAGCTTAGGTCAGTGTCAACGAGACCGGCAGCAGCCCAATCGGACCATGCCGGGTCTTTGGCCGCGCGCAGAACGCCACCAAGCTACGACAACATGCCCATCGACCCCATAAGCAACCGCATCACCCAGGCGGCCGTTCCTAGCGCCAAGACGCTGGCCAGCCAGATGCCGACCATCCACAGCAGCCGTCTTGCCCAGCCATACCCAGGAGTGATTGGCTTGTCGGCCATCAGTGGTACCCCTCGCCGACCTTGACCTTGCCGCGGAATACGTAGTAAGACCATGCCGTATAGGCCAGGATGATGGGGATGATGAAGAGCGCCCCTACCAACGCAAAGCCTTGGCTTTGCGGCGGCGCGGCTGCATCCCAGATCGACATGGTGGGTGGCAGGATGTTGGGCCAGATGCTGATCACAAGACCTGAAAAACCCAGGAATACTAGTACCAATGACCACACGAACGGCCCAGCATACGGCGCTTGCCGCAAGGAGCGCAGGATTGCGAAGGTGGACAGACCTACAAGAAACGGAACCGGCGCGAAGAACAGCAGGTTCGGCAGTGAGAACCAGCGCTGCGCGATGGCAGGGTGGCTTAGCGGTGTCCAGATGCTCACGGCTGTGATAACGGCCACCGTGGCCAGCAGCAACGGCCTCGTGGCACGGATCACCCGCTGCTGCAGCGCGCCCTCAGTCTTCAGGATCAGCCAAGTTGTTCCGAGCAACGCGTAAGCCACAACGACCCCGATCCCTGTCATCACACTGAATGGACTGAGCCAATCCATCACTCCCGAAGTTGCGGCACCATTGACGACATGGTGGCCATGGATGAATGCCCCTAGCATTGCTCCCTGGAAGAAGGCTGCGACATAGGAGCCCACCATGAAGGCCCTATCCCAGAAAGGCTTATGCGCCGCGTCGGCCTTGAAGCGGAATTCGAAGGAGACGCCTCGCCAGATCAGTCCGACCAAGAAGCACATGGCCGGGACGTAGAGCGCGCTCAGCAGGATGGAGTAGACCTTGGGGAAGGCAGCCATGAGGCCAGCTCCGCCCAGCACCAGCCAAGTTTCGTTGCCGTCCCAGACCGGGGCCACGGTGTTGACCATGGTGTCGCGCTCGTCGCGGTCACGGATGAAAGGAAACAAGATGCCGATGCCCAGATCGAAGCCGTCCATGATGACGTACATCATGATGCCGAAGCCGATAATCAGGAACCAGATCAGGGGAAGGTCGATGCCCATGCAGTGCCTCCGTTACGTATCGTTGGAAAGGTTGGGCAGAGTCGCATCTACGGCCGATAAGGGTCGTGCGGGTCTCTGGTTAAGGGCTGGGGTGTGTTCAAGTGCCCCCTCGGCATGGGCTTGGGGGCCTTGCGCGACTAGGCGCAGCATGTAGGCAATACCCATGCCGAAGATCACGATGTACATGCCCACCAGCACCACCAGGCCGATCGACAGCGTCATGGCGGAGTGGTTGGAGACGGCATCCTTCGTGCGCATCAGGCCGTAGACCACCCAAGGCTGGCGGCCGATCTCCGTGACGTACCAGCCGGCCAGAATAGCGATCAGCCCAGAGGGACCCATCCACAGCGCGAAGCGCGCCAGGATAGGGCTGTCGTAGAGCCCTCCGCGCCAGCGCTTCCAGGTGCTGAACAGGCCCAGCAACGCCATCAGCGAGCCCAGGCCCACCATGATGCGGAAGCACCAGAACACGATGGTGGAGTTGGGCCGGTCGTCGGGCGCGAATTCCTTGAGTCCCGGGATCTGACCGTCCCAGCTGTGCGTCAAGATGAGGCTGCCCAGGCGGGGGATCTCCACTTTGTAGCGTGTGGTCTCGGCCTGCATGTCTGGAATGCCGAACAGGATCAGCGGGACCCCTGCGCCGGGCTCGTTGTGCCAGTGGCCCTCGACGGCTGCGATTTTGGCGGGCTGGTGCTTGAGCGTGTTGATCCCGTGTGCGTCGCCAATCACCATCTGCAGTGGGGCGGTGAACAGTACCATCCACAGCGCCATGGAGAACATGCGCTTGACCGCTGGCGTACGCTTGGCTCGCAGAAGATGCCAGGCACCCGACGCGGCAACGAACAAAGCAGTGGACAGCATGGCCGCCGTCACCATATGAGCGAGCCGGTATGGGAACGAAGGGTTGAAGATGATGGCGATCCAGTCCGCCGGCACCACCACACCGTTGACCACCTCATGTCCCTGCGGCGTTTGCATCCAGCTGTTGGAGGCAAGGATCCAGGTCGCCGAGACCATAGTGCCCAGCGCGACCATGACTGTGGCGAAAAAATGCAGCCCGCGCCCAACCTTGTTCCAGCCGAACAGCATGACGCCCAGGAAACCGGCTTCCAGGAAGAATGCCGTGAGCACCTCGTAGGCAAGCAGCGGACCAGTGATGCTGCCTGCGAACTGAGAGTAGAAACTCCAATTGGTGCCGAACTGGTAAGCCATGACCAAACCAGACACCACGCCCATGGCGAAGTTGACGGCGAAGATCTTGGACCAGAAGTGGTACAGATCCAGGTAGGTGTCATCCTTCTTCCACAGCCACAGGCCTTCAAGCACGGCGAGGTAAGCGGCCAAGCCGATGGTGATGGCCGGAAAAATGATGTGGAAGGAAATCGTGAAACCGAACTGGATCCGTGCCAGGTCGAGCGCGCTGAAATCGAACATGTTCAGCCTTTGCGTGAGACGCTGCAGCGCGCCAAAGCTAACGCGCTCGTCAAAGGCGCCATACGTTCCAGCAGGTCTTGGCCTCCCAAGTATTCATCCTCGCGGAAGAACACACCGCGGGCGTGGAGAGCCGCAGTACACAGTGCGGGGGGCATTCGTTTTTCAACTGCGAGGCCAATCTGCAGACCATCCTCCTCGCTGCGCAGCAGCACCCATGCGAGCTGCGCCTGCAATTGCACTGGGGCGACAATGGAGCAGCCTGTCGATTGCAGATTTGGCACATCATCGAGCGCGCCGTCGAGCAGCCAGCCCCGGCCCGTATCGCGGCCGATCAATGGTTGCGCCGCGACAGCCATGCTGCCGGCACGATCGCCGGCCAGAAGATCTGGCAGCAGATATTCCATGAGGGCAACGTTGCGCGACTGCACCAGCGCCTCGATCGCAGAGCGCTGAGCCCAAAGGATGCCGGCAGCCGCACGGTCTGTTCGGGCCAAGTGCATTCCGCCCTCTGCCAAATCATTGTGAGTGCCGGGCAGACCGCCAAGTTCAGTAGGCACAGCGCAGCGTAGCAGGCCGGACGCAGCGATTTCTCGCAACAATCGTAGGCCGTCTTCAGTCGGAACCGTCGACGCAGTCTGAGTCGCGGGTGTGGAGCTTGAGTTCATGCCAGCGATAGTGCGCCGATTACAGCTGATACGATAGACTCAGAATTATTCTTTTTTTACCGGATCAGATGAACAGTGGCACGCCGCCCCGTTATCAACAACTGGCCGATGATTTGGCCGATTCCATCGCTAGCGGGTTATTAGTTTCTGGCGAGAGGCTGCCTTCGGTTCGGACGACATGTCGGGAGCTTGGTGTTAGCCCGTCCACTGTGTTCCAGGCTTATGGCCTGCTGGAGATGCGCGGCCTGATCGACGCGCGCCCGCGCTCGGGGTACTACGTGCGTGCCACGCGTCGGCCGTCGTACGCTGCTCCGCAGGCGGCGGCTGCACGCGCGAACGCAACGCCTGTGGCTGTCAGTGAACTGATGTTCCAGCTTCTGCACGGCAGCCAAGATCCGGATCTTGTGCCGCTTGGTTCGGCCTTTCCTGCATCACACCTATTTCCTTTCGCCGAGTTGGCGCGCTGTGGTGCGCGTGCCATGCGGCGCCAACTTCCGCAGCAGATCACCAGCGCGCTGACAGATGGGGATCCCAGCTTGCGACATGCGCTGCGCCGCCGATATGCCCTGCACGGCATACCGCTCGCCGAGCACGAGTTGGTGGTGACCAATGGCGCGACGGAAGCGTTGAATCTGTGCCTTCAGGCAGTCACACAACCTGGCGATGTGGTTGCCATCGAATCGCCGACTTTCTATACCGCTTTACAAGTGCTGGAGCGCCTGGGTCTTCATGCGGTGGAAGTCCGCACCGATCCGGTTGAAGGCGTGGACCTGGATGCGCTGGAGGCGCTGCTTCAGGCGCGCCGGTTGTCCGCCTGCTGGTTCATGCCCAGCTTTCAGAATCCGCTTGGTGCTTTGATGCCCGTTGCACGCAAGCAGGCTTTGGTGCAGCTTTTGGCGCGGCACGGTGTGCCGCTGATCGAGGATGACGTTTACGGCGAGTTGTACGGTGGCAGCCGGCGCCCGCCCCCGGCTAAAGCCTTCGACACGGAAGGTTGGGTATTGCACTGCTCCTCATTCTCTAAATGCTTGGCGCCAGGCTATCGTGTGGGCTGGGCCGCAGCAGGACGGTTCACGGCCAAGGTTCGACACCTGAAGATGATGAGCTCGCTGGCCACCTCTTTGCCGCCGCAGCTTGCGTTGGCCGAGTACCTGAACCAGGGAGGCTTCGAGCGGCATCTGCGCCAGTTGCGGGAGGCACTGGCGACGCAGCAGATGCGTGCGTTGCGCCTCATCGAGCTCTGTTTCCCTGCCGGCACCCGTGTTACGAGGCCTGCGGGCGGCTATTTTCTATGGCTGGAGCTGCCGCAGTCCATCGATACCATGGAGCTGCACCGACTCGCCATGGCGGAGTCCATCAGTACCGCGCCTGGCATGCTGTTCTCTGCCGATGGCCGATTCAGGCACCATGTTCGACTGAATGTAGGGCATCCGGGGGACAAGCGCTTTGCACAGGCAATACGGCGTGTAGGCGAACTGGCTTCGGGGTTAGAAGTCCCAGGGCCTGCTGTTAAATAGCCGCTTAATGTCACGCCTGAGGCCTCAAGACCAGTGCAGACAGTAGCTTGCCAGCGCCAAAACACACCCCGCGTAGGCGTTTGATACTGGACTACATCGGTACTGTGCCGTTTCAGAAAAATCGAGGTGGACTGCTCCTTGATCGTGCAGTGATCAACGCTGATGTCACTCATTGCGCCCATCGCTCGTAGTGCGCGCGTGGCTTTGCGTGGGCGCACACCAGTTCCCATATAGACCATGCTGAGCTTACACCGCCCACCTCCTTGTGGAAACTCAGCTATCCAGCAGTGGAAGAAGAGCTTTAAGGTGTGAGGTTGGCCTATGGAACGGAGTTTTGCAGACCCCTTAGATCTGCTCCTTGAGCCAGTCGCGGAACAACTGCACTTTTTTCGACTGGCGCTGCAGCCTGGGTGTGACTAGGTAGTAGGAGGCGCCGGTGCGCATGGGCAGTCCGAAAGGCGCGACCAGCCGGCCGCTATTGATGTCGTCGGCCAGCAGGGCAGTCTGGCCAATGGCGATGCCCAGGCCATCGGCGGCGGCTTGCCAGGTCAGCACCGAGGTGCTGAAACGCATGGTCTCCACGCCGTCGATCTCGTCCTCATAACGGCACAGCCGGACCCAGGTCTGCCAGTCGGCCTTGCGGTAGTGCGAGACCAGCAGCCGCTTGCGTAGCAGGGCCTGGGGATAGGCGATCTCGGGGGCATTGGCATGCAGGAAGGCGGGGCTGCACACGGGCTCGATCACGTCCTCGAACAGGAATTCAGTGTCCACTCCCTGCCAGGCGCCATGGCCCATCTGTATGGCCAGGTCCACATGGTCGCGATCGAAGTCCTCGTCCTTGACCGAGTTGGTGATGACCACGGCGACGTCGCCATGGCGGGCGTTGAAGTCCTGCAGCCGCGGAATCAGCCACTTGGCGGCGAAGGTGGTGTAGGTCTGCAGGCGCAGCGTGTTGTCGGAGCCGCTGC
>JGI24771J26695_1000349_pt1 | contig 15070 bp, 13 predicted proteins | sample LakSupMetagenome_FD_26695 | JGI IMG/M metagenome (IMG submission 26695)
CAAGAGCGATGCAACATGCCGCCTGCTGATGACCTGCCCCGGCGTCGGCGTCATCGTCGCAACCAGCTATGCGGCCGCGATCGAGGCTCCGGAACACTTCCGGCACTCGCGATCAGTCGGGGCCTACCTTGGGCTGACACCTGTCCGGCACCAGTCGGGCCAGGCTGATCACTCGGGCGGCATCTCCCGGCGCGGCTACCGGCTGATGCGAACCTATCTGTTCGAAGCGGCCGCCAGCCTGCTGGTGCGCGTGCGCCAGGACTCGGCACTGAAGGCGTGGGGCCGCGATCTTGCACAGAGGATGGGCTTCGAACATGCGGCCGTAGCGGTAGCCCGCAAGATGGCTGTCGTGCTGCACGCGATGTGGCGCAGCAACTCGCCCTTCCAGGCGTGGCCGGCGGCGGCATGATAGGGGTAGACGGTGGTGATCTGTCTGTTTCGGGCGCGTTCATTGCTGTCATCGGCAGCTTCGGGCTGATCCGAACTTTGCACGATCAAACGGTTGTCATGACGATCGATCGGGTGCGTTTGAGGTTGTAGGCGATGGCGGTGAGGTGAACCTGAGCGGTGGCTTTGGCGAGGCCCCGCCATCGCATCGGCGCAGACCATAGCAGCGTTTCCAGCCTGGTGGCGGCACCCCCGTCAGCGCAACACTCAAGGTAAGAAGCAGGAGATCAAGGCCGGGCGCATCCCTGCGGCTTGGAAGGAACGGCCGGTCAAACTCCGACACAAGGATCGCGACGCGCGTTGGACGGTCAAGTTTACCAAGGCCAAGCCGCAGGAGGACGGCACCGAGCCGCCGGTCGACATTGCCATCCCGGCCTTCGGCTACCAGAACCACGTCTCGGCCAACCGCGAGCATGGGCTGATCCGGCGCTGGCTGATGACGGATGCCGCGGCCTATGAAGGAGCTCTCGCCTACGCGAGGGACTGCTCGATCCCGGCAACACGGCCCGCACGGTCTGGGCCGATACCGCCTATCGGTCTGCCGCCAACAAGGCCTCCCTCGACAGGCATGGCTTCGTCAGATCCATCGCAAGAAGCCGGCGGGCCGCCCGATGCCGGCGGCGACGCGCCGGGCCAACAACGCGAAGTCGAAAACCCGCTCCCGCGTGGAGCACTTCTTCGCCGAGCAGAAGGTCCGGATGGGCCTGTTCGTGCGCACGATCGGCATCGCCAGGGCGAAGACGAAGATCGGCATGGCCAATCTCATCTACAACCTGCGCCGCCTGGCTCACGCGGGCCGCGCCGGCATAGGGCACGTCAGGGAAGCAATGATCCCGCCGTTAGCGCCCATACAGAACGAGCAGGCGGACTGTCCCGCCGCTCGAGCCGCCCAGGAAGTCCTGGATGCCGCCAGACCCGACTTTAAGAAGGAGTTCTTCGAACCCTCCAGTTTATGCAGAACTCAATGTCACTGCGAACGGCGTTACGGCCATCGCATCATGACAAAAGGCGCTCCTGGGAGCGCCTTCCGCCTCATAGTGTCGCAGCCGGCTATCCAGACTTGTCGCGGTGACCATGTTGGTCGAGGTCGCCTGGCTTGTGCCCAGGGTGATCATGGTGCTCGCCGGGCTTCTCAGCTGGCGAGCTATCGCGATGTCCATGCTCATCAAGATCGCCGGGCTTGTGACCGGGGNGGTTGTGATGCTGACCGGGTGTTTCCTTGACCGACTTGTCACGATGCCCGCGTTCGTCGAGATCGCCAGGGGTATGGCCGGGATGGTCGTGATGCGGGCCGGGTTTTTCGTGTGGCATGGTAGTCTCCCTTTCGAGGTGCTCTAGAAACCGCAGGCCGGGCTCGCTTGTTCCCTCTTGACGAAAATGTTTGGCAGGGCTCGAACCTCTAGCTACATCAGATCCCACATATTCGGTCGAGTGAAAATTCCATAAAGGCTACGGCCGCAAGACGGTGACGAGGGAGATGGCCGGATCGAGCGGGACATCCCCCGCGATCGGCAGGCGACCTTTCGATCCGCAACTGATCGCCAAGCATCAGCGCCGCTTTCCGGGCTTCGACGACAAGATCGTGTCGATGTACGCCCGTGGCATGAGTGCCCGGGAGATCGTCGGGCACCTGCGCGAGCTCTACGGCATCGAGGTTTCGCCCGATCTCATCAGCGCCGTCGCGGACGCAGTTCTGGAGGAGATCGCCGCCTGGCAGGCACGGCCGCTGGAACCGGTCTATCCCCTGGTCTTCTTCGACGCCCTACGCGTCAAGGTCCGCGACGAAGGCATCCTCCGGAACAAGGCCGTACACATCGTGCTTGGCGTCCGCGCCGACGGCGCCAAACAGATTCTCGGTCTGGAGCAGAACGAGGGCGCGAAGTTCTGGCTGCGCGTCATGACCGAGCTGCTGCGCGGCATCGAGGATATCCTGCTTGCCGTCGTCGACGGGCTGAAGGGCTTTCCCGACGCGATCCGGGCCGTGTGCCCGGAGGCCATGGTCCAGACCTGCGTCGTTCACCTGCTGCGCCACAGCCTCGACTTCGTCTCCTACAAGGATCGAAAGTCCGTCGCAGCCGCGCTGAAGATGATCTATCGCGCCGTCGTCGCCGAGGCCGGAGAGGCCGAGCTATGCACCTTCGAGGAAGGCCTCTGGGGCCGCCGCTATCCGGCCATCGCCCAGAGCTGGCGCCGGGCCTGGAGCGAGGTTGTGCCGTTCTACGCTTTCCATTTCGACGTGCGTCGAATAAGATGGCGAGCTTTCTCGCATGCGACGTGGTATTTTCGGCTTTGTACGGACGACCTCGTGGCGAAGAGCGGAGCGCCGACTGCAAGCTCCGCCAGGCCGCCTCACTCGTGCCTCGTCGATTTGAGGCGTCCGTGCGCCTCTCCTCCCGGCCGCGTCTTCCATTGGGCAACGAAGTGCTCGTAGGCACGTTCGGCGTGGCGAGCCACCGTCATCTCCTGGTCCCGCAGCGCCTTGATGTTGTAGNCATGGGCGGATCCCGGGCTGATTGCCCTTTTGCGGCGGCTTGCCGGCTTGCAACTCCATGGCCCGGCGCTTGCTGGCAACCAGGGCCGGGCGCGCCCATCGATAGTCCGCCTGTTTCGTCAGCAGATGCCAGACCAGGACCGTGAGCTTGCGGGCGACCGCAACCGCCGCGACCTGGTGACCGCGCCTGGCCCGGATCCGGACGAAGAAGGCGTGCAAGGGCCCCGGCGCCTTGGCGGCCGCCCAGGCAGCTTCGACCAGCATGGCGCGCGCATGGCTGCGGCCGATCTTGCTGATGCGGCCATGATAAGCGACACCCGTGCCCGACTGGCGGACGCGGGGATTCAACCCGACGTAGCTCACCAGCTTTTGGGGTGTCTTGAACCGGGTGATATCGCCGATCGCCGCCGCCAGCGCCGTTGCGACGGCCAGCTTGATCCCGGTGACGGTCATCAGCCGCGCAACTGTCGAATCCTCGATCGCATCCTGCGCAATCTCGCGCTCAAGAGCCGCAAGATCATCGCCGAGCCTGTCGAGCTCCCGCAGATGACGCGTGATCGCATCGCATTCGTCCGCCGGAAGTTACTGTCTGGTCAGCCAGGAACGCCCCCGGCCGCCGAACAGGTCCGCGTGCGGACATTTCGGAATCAGGTGCGCATGCAGGATTCCGTGCACCTTGTTCTTGATCCGGGTGCGATGACGAACCACCTGATAGCGCCGTGCAACCGNCCGCCGCAGCCGCTCGGTCTTCGCGTCCGGCGTCCAGATCTCCGGCAGGAAGCCGGCCGCATAGAGCGTTGCCAGGATGCCGGCATCGACCTTGTCCGTCTTCACCTGGGCATGGGCGATCGCCTTCACCTGCAGCGGGTTGGCGATCACCACCCGCGCGACGAGCGGCGACATCGCGCGCGACACCGCCATGCAATTGCCGGTCGCCTCGATCACGACCGCGTCCGTCGGCAGCAACCTCTTGCCAAACCCTTCCAGGGCCGTTCGGGTCATGTCGACCCGCCCGGCATGTCTCAACTTGCCGTCCTCCCAGATCACCACTTCGCCAAAGGTCCGGTGGATATCACGCGTCGCATCGGCCCCTCCTGTCAGCATGACGGGGGAGCGGCGGGCGACACGACACCTACGGATCCGCGCTCTCGGCGCAACCGGGCGAGTCGCAGAGGCGGCCAGCTACAAACGCGAGCTCGCAGCTCATCGTATACATCGGCCTGCCCGCACCTTCGTGCTCCCGGTGCCTCTGTCCCGGATGCTCGCAGCATACGCCACATCGCAACGACGCGGCAGGACGTCCGCACCGGCCATCCTCATTCCAGTAACCAACGCCATAGAAGCTCTGAACGCCAAGCTGCGCCGCGCGGTGCGAGCCAGGGGGCACGAGCAGATCAGCTACGCAATGGGACATGCCCGCCGTAGCCGCCACGGCGATCCGTAACGATCTCTGCGCCCTGCATGCTCTGCATCGCTGACGATGGCCGCACCAAGAGCATTCTCTGATTGGGAAAGTCCTGGGCAGGATCGGCAGAAAAAGCTTCACGCATTTGCGCAACTGGTTCTCATGGACATCCAGTTCCCAAGATGCCTGCCCACACCAACCCGCGATCCTTGATCAGGCGCGCCGAAACCGCCTGGTAGGGAATTTTGGAGGCCCACATCTCATCTGGCGAAACTTCGGTGCCCGTTGACAGAAATGGAAGATGGACTACAATNCCCGCCAGCTGGCGCTGAACGAGCTTGTAATTCAGCCCGGCAAGCGCCAAACCAAGAACAGGGTCCAGTCAGTTATAATGAGGGCAAACTTGGCGCAACGCCACTCTTTCTACTTGCCTCAAAATGTCGCGCTCGCTTTCGCTACCTTGGTTATGTTGCCGCTGCAGATTGCCACGGCGCAAGCGACAGCTAAACGTCAGGGTTCGGGCTCGCGTGCACATTACTCGTGCCCTGGACGAAGCTCCTAGGCATAGCGAAAACGGCGTACAACAGCCGTCGCCAAGGCGACTTCGGATATACCATGGTGAGGCAAATAGAACAAGCGCAAAATCGAAAATCTCGAAGCTAAAGGCGCGTTTTAAATGCTAGTACAATTTACAACCGATCTGACGCTTGGCGCGCTCGTCGCAGCTCTCGCTGCGTATCGCGTGATTTCCCTGGCCCAGCGCGAGTTGTTTGATTTCGCGCTGAATTGGTCGAACTCCCGAGCCCGCTATGCAGAAGTGATTGCCGTTCTTCGGACGGCTTAAGCATTCGACCGCACCGAGCCCCTGAAATCTCCATCCGCAGGTCTTTGGATCAGCGTCCATTTCCCAGCGAACTTCAGGGCTCCCCCTGTAATCCCTACCGCGCTGTTGGTCCTGTCGGGGCGAGATGGAAGCGCCTCAATGCTCCCGCGTAAGCTAGAAAGAGATGCAATGACTCCTGAACAGGCTCGAGCAGCACGCGTCGTTTTGAATTTGGATATGAAGACAGTTTGCAACCAAGCTCACATAGGAAAGCGGACGTTGACAGAGTTCGAAAGAGGCGCTCGTACGATAAGCGATACTACTATGGCACGCCTTAAAGGTTATTATAATACTCAAGGGGTCAGTTTCAATTCGACAGATAATGGCGATGAAATTATTTTCATTAATCGATTTAATGACAAGTCAAAGATTTGTGACGCGAACGTCAGGCCAAAGTTGGAATACAATGATATGTTTCATCTATATAAAATTTCGGATGACGTTGCAAACTTAGCCAGCACTATCTTAGGAATTCAATCATCTATCAATATCTCGCGCGATGTCATCAATTTAGCGTTGACCGCTGCGGGCATTAGTCAAAAAGGCCTCGCGGCAGAATTGCAATGTTCGCCTGCGTTTATCAGCGCTATATTTCTGCAAAAGAAATATATTTCGATTGATTTGGCGAAGAAGGTCGAGAGCAGTTTTGGGTTGCGCGGAATGTCGGAGGCCGTCTCATTTGAGCGAAATGTAAAGAAATTATTGTCTGATATGCTTCGTTCTTCTGAGCATATTGGTCGCGAGCTGGAGCGTTTCAGGACGGCGATTTCTCTGATCTAAGAGCCCTCTCTGATTGGGGTCGTTGAGGTCAAGCTGCTCGTTCTGGTCTCACCGTCTCTGGCTTCTCCGGCTCGTGTCGCCCATGGGTCACACGCTTCTCTTCGCGGTCGGCGCCGGGCCGCCGCATGATGGGGTCAGGAGGGCGAGGCGTCTCAATCTGTTTCACGACCTTGGGGTTTGCGCCCGCAGGTTCTGGACTCTCAACGAGATCGCCTTGCCCATCGTCCCCACGGGAACGATCCGGTTCACCCTTTCGGGTTCATGCGTGGCGTTTGGTCCTCCCGCTTCGGCGCTGCGGCGTCATGCTGCGGCTGGAGCACCAGGCGCAGGCTCCTTGCCCCAGCGGAACTCGGCGCCGTCGCTCCACATGCGGTGGAGGATGACGGCGAGCTTGCGGGCAACCGCGACGCGGGCGCGGGCCATGCCGCGATGCCTGGCGATGTTCATTCCCCAGGCCCGCAGGCTCGACCATTTCTGGCTCCGTACCAGCAGCGTATGCGCCGCCTCGTAGAGCGCCGTGCGGGCAAGCTCGTCACCGCAGCGGCTGATCTTGCCCTGGATGTCGGTCTCGCCCGACTGGTAACGCGCCGGCGTCAGACCGAGATGGGCGCCGACGTCGCGCGACCGTCTGAACCGGCCCGGCCGGTCGATCGTCGCCCGAAAGGCGAGCGCGGTGATGGGGCCAACGCCCGGCACGCTCATCAGCCGCCGGCAGACTGCCTCCTTCCTGACGAGATCCAGGACCTGCCTGGTCAGCCGGGCGAGCACGGTCAGCATGGTGGCCAGCACCGTCAGAAGCGGCTCGACGAGAGGCATCACGAGGGGATCGTCACCTGCCAGTTCGCGTACGCGGCCGGCGAAGGCTGCCCGACCCGGCGTGCCGAGCTTGAGGCCGNCCTCGCGCAGGATCGCCCGCACCACGTTCTCGATCGAGCGCATTTCGCCCAGGACCGTGCGGCGCGCCACCAGCAGCGAACGCCACAGCCGGCACTGGCGGCTCTTGACATGAACCTGCCGGAACCAGCCCGTCCGCATGATCTGCGCCAGGGCGCGGGCGTCATTGCGGTCCGTCTTGTTGGGCATCGTCTTCATCGCGGCATTGGCCTGGCGCGTCTCGATGCAGGTCGCCGCAAAGCCCAGCTCACGCAGACCGTCGTGAAGCCAGGCTGTCAGCGAGCAGGCCTCGAGCCCGATGCGCTCCAGCGGCAAGCCGAGCTGGTTCAACGCCCCGGCCAAAGCGGCAGGCTCGCTCGCCGCGCGCGCCTCCTTCACGATCCGGCCCGTTCCGTCGACAACGCAGATCGCGGTCTCTTCCAGCGACACATCCAGTCCGGCATAATAGTCCATGGCTGCTCCTTCCCGATGCTTGTGGCCGCTCAACACGGACCACGTTCCAACATCCCGAACGGAGCAGCCACCTCAGGCTCAGACCCCAATCATCCCATCTGTTTGGAAAATCGGGTGTCGTGGGATTGAACGAACCCGCTGACGCGGGAGAGCTGCGGGGTTTGTGACGGGAAGCTCCTGCTGGGAGGTTTTGGGTGTTGACGCCACCCAGCCCAGCAGGAGCTCCCGATGCCCGAAGTCAAGCCGATGAGCGCCCTTCGTCGCCGCATGATCGACGACATGACGCTGCGCAACCTGTCGCCGGCCACCCAGCGATCGTATCTGCACGCGGTGACGAAGTTCAGTCGTTATTTCGGCTGCCCGCCGGACCGGCTCGGGCTGGAGGATGTCCGCTCGTTCCAGGTGTATCTGGTCTCGCAGGGGATATCCTGGCCGGCGCTGAACCAGATCGTGTGCGCGTTGCGGTTCTTCTACGGCGTGACGCTGGACCATGCCGAGATCCCCGAGCGGATCGTTTATGCGCGCACGCCGCGCAAGCTGCCATCGATCCTGAGCGCCGATGAGGTCGTGCGTTTTCTGGAAGCCGTGCCGTCGCTGAAGACGCGGGTGGCGCTGACCACGGCCTATGCCGCGGGCTTGCGCGCCTCGGAGGCGGTGAGCCTGCAGGTGGCCGATATCGACAGCAGCCGGATGGTGCTGCAGGTCCGGCATGGCAAGGGCGCCAAGGACCGCACCGTCATGCTGTCGGCGGCGCTGTTGGTCATCCTGCGCAGCTACTGGCGATTGGCACGCCCGGCGCCATGGCTGTTCCCGGGCCGCAGCCCGGACAAGCCGATCGATGTCCAGGTCCTGACGCCGCCTGCCGCTCGGCGGCGAAGGCGGCAGGGCTGACCAAGCGGGTCAGCGTCCACACGCTTCGTCACAGCTTCGCCACCCATCTTCTGGAGAGCGGAACCGATATCCGGATCATCCAGGTGCTGCTGGGCCACAGCAATCTGTCGACGACGGCGCGTTATACCCATGTGGCGACCGCGACGATCGCCAGAACGCAAAGCCCGCTGGACCGCCTCGACCTGACTGTGACGCCGCCCGCTTGAGCGGCGCCTATGCGCCCCGATCTGGAAGTGGCAGATATCTTTCGCCGCCACGGCCCTGCCTATCGCCGCGATCGGCAGGGCTCGCTCGGCCGCGTCGAGACGCGGGTCATGCGCGCCATCGAACTGTGCCGCACGGCTGAGCTGGGGGGCCATCTCGAAGCCTGCGGCGATTGCAGCCATACCCGCATCGCCTACAACAGCTGCCGCAACCGGCATTGCCCGAAGTGCCAGGGACCGGCCCGCGAGGTCTGGCTCGACGAACGGCAGAAGGACCTCCTGCCCACGCCCTACTTCCACGTCGTGTTCACCGTGCCGGCCGCGATCGGGGCGGTCGCCTTCCAGAACAAGGCTATCGTCTATGCCATCCTGTTCGAAGCCGCGCTCTGGACCTTGAAGACCATCGCCGCCGATCGGCGGCATCTGGGCGGCGAGATCGGTGGCATGGCCATCCTGCACAGCTGGGGGCAGGCGCTCACGCATCACCCCCATCTCCATTGCCTCGTCCCCGGCGGCGCATTGGCGCAAGACGGCAACTGGATCGCCTGCCGGTCCAACTTCTTCCTGCCCATCCATGTCCTCTCGCGCCTGTTCCGCCGCCGGTTCACCGAGCGGCTCGTCCAGGCGCATGATGCGGGCGAGCTCTCTTTCTTCGGGGAGCTCGCCGCGCTGGACAGGCCCGAGGCCTTCGCCAGCATGGTGACCGAGCAACGGCGGATCAACTGGATCGTCTACGCCAAGCCGCCCTTCGGCTCGCCGCAGCACGTCCTCGCCTATCTCGGCCGCTACACCCACCGCGTTGCGATCGCCAACAGCCGCCTCGTCAGCCTCGAGGATGACGCCGTCGCCTTCCGCTGGCGCGATTATCGCCATGGCAACGCGGTGCGGGTGATGACGCTCCATCCAGCCGAGTTCATCCGCCGCTTTCTGCTGCACGCTCTGCCCGACGGCTTCCACCGCATCCGCCACTTCGGCTTCCTCGCCAACGGCCACAGGCGCTCCAGGCTGGCCCTCATCCGCCAGGCCATTGCCGCGACCATCAGCAGGCGCACGAACGACCATGACGCCGGGATCCGGGAGGCCGCCTGTCCATGGCGCCTGGCATTCGATCCCACGCTTTGTCCTTGCTGCGGCGGCACCATGCGCGTCATCGCGACCTTCCCGCGCTGCCGGCCTGGCCCGGATACCTCATGAGCAGAGGCCAGCGGCATCCCGGTCATGATCCTGTCGCCCTGCGCGCCGGTGTCGCGCGGGAGGCAAGGCCCTGCGCCCTGCGCCGTCCCGCAACCAGCAGGCCCATCATCGTCGCGGCGATCGCGCCCGTGCCCCCATGGCTCCAGGCCGCGCGCGCCGCGCTGCCGGCCAGCAGCGTCCGTCAGCCCGTTCCCATCAGGACTGCGATCGGCCCTGTCGGCGGCCCCTTGAGCAGCCGCCCGAACGCACAAAACCCATAGGCTCCCGTGCCGGCGGCTTCGTTCAATCCGGCTTCAATGAGGTCGCGCACCGCGCCTCGCACCTCAATCACAGCCGCGCGACCTCACAGAACCCTCCAGATTCCCAGATTGGCCAGGGCGTGATTCATATGTGGACGCCCCCTATGGCAACGACTTTTTTGTCGAGATGATTTGATCGGTTGCTTTCATATGTCCGGCCTGTTTGTGCGGCGTGATGTTTGCCACTGGCCCTGATGGAAATCCGCCGGCGAGGTCCCTATCAAGATGACGCGCTGCTGGCGCGCATTGAATCAGACGGGTTGGCCTCGTCATTGGCTCGATCGTCCCTCATCATCGACTGCCGTCACCAATTCTGTTCAGCTCCTTTTGTCGGTCGCTCAGGCTGCGAGCTGGTAGGGCCTGTAGGTCTCCTTCCGCGTCAGCAGCACCCATGCAATCCGCGCAAGCTTGTTGGCGAGCGCGATGGACACGACCCTGAAGGGCTTCTTCTCCATGAGCTTCCTGATCCAGGCGGCCATGGGTGTCGGTTTGTCCTTCGTGTGACGGATGACGGCAGTGGCGCCGACGACGAGCAATCGGCGGAGGTAGCGGTCTCCCTGCTTCGAGATGCCGCCCAGCCTCATCTTGCCGCCTGTCGATTGCTGCTGCGGCGTCAGGCCAAGCCAGGCTGCGAACTGCCGGCCGGAGCGGAACTGATCGGGATCGGTGACGGTGGCTGCTACTGCGGTGGCGGTGATGACGCCCAGGCCAGGGATCGCGGCAAGCCTGCGGCTCGCTTCGCTCTCGACATGCCAAGCAGCGATCTGGCGATCGAGCGCCGAGATCTCCTGCCCAAGGGCAACGATCTGGCGCAGCATGATCGCCAGCGCTACGCGGGCGAAGGATGGAAGCGCATCCCTGTCAGCGAGCGCCTGCTCGGCGAGCCTCGCCAGATTGGCGATGCCGGGATTGGCGACAAGCCCCAGTTCGGCCAGGTGCGAGCGCAAAGCGTTGGCGACCGATGTTCGCTGGCGGACAAGCAGTGATCGGGCCCGGTGGGTCATGAGGATGCTCTGCTGGTCGACCGACTTCACGGGAACGAACTGCATCGTTCGCCGCTGCACCGCTTCGCAGATAGCTTCAGCGTCGATGGCGTCGCTCTTGCCGCGCTTGACGAAAGCCTTGACGTAGGACGGCGGGATCAAGCGAACCTCATGGCCCATCGCCGAAAGCGTTCGCGCCCAATGGTGCGCCGTGCCGCAGGCCTCCACGCCGATCAGGCACGGCGGAAGCTTCGAGAAGAACGGTAGCATCTGCTTGCGATGCAGCTTCTTCGTCAACACCGTCGCACCGGTCGCATCGATGCCATGCGCCTGAAAGACGCTCTTCGCCAAGTCCAGACCAATCGTCGTGATCACCATGGGGCGCTCCTCCCGATCCGAATCGCCGGGTCAGCACCATTGCTGCCGGCGCTGGGCGGGGGCGTCCACATCATCAAGCTCTGGATGTGGACGCCAGAGAAGCGGAGCCGGATGGCCGAGATCGCGCGGAAGACGAAGCGCTATCCGTCGGATCTGACGGATGCGGATTCCGATTCATTCCGGCCGGGTATTCCGATTTGAAGCCGGCCACCGTTCCGATCTGATGTCGGCAACCATTCCGATTTGAAGCCGGCCGGGGTTCCGATCAATCCCCGGCCGGTTTTCGGTGAGTTTGGCGTTTTCGTTTGGGTCAGCCCCTCGGGCATCAGGCCCCTCGCAAGCGAGGGGATCCGGATGCCGGCCAAGAGAGAACTGACCATGCGACAGATACGACAGATGCTGCGGCTTGCCCGAGACGGGGTCAGTGCGTGGGAGATTGGACGCACGCTCGGCGTGGCGCGCAGCACGATCCAGGACAACCTCAAGCGCGCCACGACCGCCGGGCTTGCCTGGCCATTGGCCGGCGATCTGACGGACGCCGTTCTCGAACAGCGCCTGTTCGCCCATGCTGGCGTGAAGAGCGGGTTCCGCCGCCGCGCCGAGCCGGACTGGGCCTGCCTCGCCTGCGAGTTGAAGCGGCCCGGCGTCAACCTGATGGTGCTCTGGGAGGAGTATCGCGACGCTCATCCCGACGGCTATGGCTACAGCCGCTTCTGTGATCTGTTCCGGGAGTTCGAACGCCGCCTGTCGCCGACCATGCGCCAGGATCATCCCGCCGGCGACAAGGTCTTCGTCGACTACTCCGGCAAGAAGCTCTCGATCGTCGATCGGACCACCGGCGTCGTGCGCGAGGCCGAGATCTTCGTCGCCGTGCTGGGGGCCTCGAACTACACCTATGCCGAGGCGACCTGGACGCAGACGCTGCCCGACTGGATCGAGGCCCATGTCCGGATGTTCCGCTTCCTCGGCGGCGTGCCGCGCCTCGTCGTGCCCGACAATCTGAAGTCCGGCGTCCAGAGGGCCTCATTCTACGATCCCGAGATCAATCGCAGCTATGGGATGATGGCCGCCCATTACGGCGTCGGCATTCTTCCGGCCCGTCCGCGCAAGCCCCGCGACAAGGCGAAGGTCGAGGCTGGCGTGCGCTTCGCCCAGAGCTATATCCTCGGACGGCTTCGGCGGCAGACCTTCTTCTCGTTGGCCGAGGCGAACGCCGCGATCGCCGCCATGGTGGAGCGCATCAACGCCCACGTCATGCGCAGGCTCGGCGTCAGCCGCCGGCATCTGTTCGAGACCGTCGAGCGGCCCGTGCTGGCGCTGCTGCCGGACGCCGACTACCAGTTCGCGGAATGGCGCCTGGCGCGGGTCTCCCTCGATTATCATGTCGAGTTTGACGGCTTCTTCTACTCGGTACCCCATGGCCTGATCCGCGAGCAGGTCGATATTCGCGCCACGACCCGGACGATCGAGCTGTTCCACCGGGGCCAGCGCATTGCCGCTCACCAGCGTCGCCATGGCGGGCGTCGGCATGGCACCGATCCCGATCACATGCCCAGCGCGCATCGGCGCTACGCCGAGTGGACGCCCGACCGCTTTCGGCGCTGGGGCGCCTCGATCGGCCCCAACACCGAGGGGCTCGTCATCGCCATCCTGGCCAATCGGCCCCATCCCGAACAGGGCTTCCGCACCTGCCTGGGCATCCTGCGCCTGTTCAAGGACATCGCGCCTGAACGCGCCGAGATCGTCACCGTTCGCGCCGTCGCCATCGGCGCGCTCACCTACAAGAGCATCAGCGCCATCATCGCCAACAAAACCGACCGCAAAACGTCGACGGACGACGTGGCCATCGACCATCCCAATCTCCGCGGCCCCGGCTACTTCCATTGAAGGAACGACCACCATGCTGATCCATCCCNCCCTCGATCTGCTCGGCAGCCTCGGCCTCCACGGCATGGCCAAGGGCTTCCGCGATCTCGAGGCCCAGCCCGAGGCCAACCGTCTCGAACATGCCGAATGGCTCGCGCTGCTGCTCGAACAGGAGAAGACGCTGCGCCAGCAGAAGCGCTTCGAGAGCCGGGCCCGCGCCGCCAGATTACGCCATGACGCCAGTGTCGAGGACGTCGATTATCGCGCCGTTCGCGGCCTCGATCGCACTCTCTTCCTCAAGCTCGCCGCCGGCGACTGGATCCGCTCCCGGCACAATCTCCTGATCACCGGCCCCTGCGGCATCGGCAAAAGTTGGCTCTCCTGCGCGCTTGGCCACAAGGCTTGCCGGGAAGACTTCTCCGTCGCCTATCACCGCGTGCCGCGCCTCTTTGCAGCCCTGGCGCTGGCGCGCGGCGACGGGCGTTACACACGAATGTTGCGGGCGATCGCCCGCCTCGATTTGCTCATCCTCGACGATTGGGGCCCCGAGCCCCTCGATGCCGAGCAGCGTCGCGATCTCCTCGAAATCGTCGAGGATCGATACGAGGCGCGGTCGATCATCGTGACCAGCCAGTTGCCCGTCGATCGCTGGTACGAGCTCATCGGCAATCCCACCATCGCCGACGCCATCCTCGACCGTCTCGTTCACAATGCTTACCGCATCGACCTCAAGGGCGAGAGCCTGCGAAAGACCAAGCAGAGCACGATCGCTCAGCCGGCCGCTTGACCTTCGTCGAACCGCAAAACATCATCCCGTAGACCCATGCGAATGAGCCAAGGGTGGCCGGCTTCAAATCGGAATACCCGGCCGGCTTAAGATTGGAATGCATGGCCGGCTTCGTCGGTATCCGCAGTTCATGGGGTTTTGCAATGTCTTGCGATACGTCGTGTGAGCATGCGGATGCTGGCGATGTGAGCGAAGGCGGTCGCGCTTTCGATGGATTTCTCCCAGTCCTTTGCGAGGCGTCGGCAGCGTCCGAGCCATGCGAATGTCCGCTCGACATGCGCTGATCGCGACCCGACCGGTGGTGAGTATCATCCGAGCTACTGGGGCGGTGCGCGATGCGGTCAGATAGCCGCGTCCTCACCCGCGATGGAGAACTTCCATGCCTCATTACGCAGCCCTCGACGTTTCGAACGAAGAGACGGCCATCCATGTCGTCGATGAGACGGGTGCCACGGTCTGGCGCGGCAAGCGCGCCAGCGATCCCGAGGTTCTCGCCACAGCGCTGCGGCGCCACGCACCTGAGTTGGTGCGGGTGGGCTTGGAGACCGGTCCGCTGACGCCGTGGCTGTATCATAGCTGCAAAGCACTCGGCCTCCGATCCTCTGCCTGGACGCGCGTCATGCCCGAGCCGCGACAGCTCTGCAACGCAACAAGACCCGACGCGAGAGATGCCGAGACCCTTGCCCAGCTCGTGCGCACGGGCTGGTATCGGGAGGCTCGCGTCAAAAGCTGTGCTGCCCATGCCGTGCGCCACCTCGTCGGCGCTCGCGCGCAGCTGATGGGCGTGTCGATCGATCTCTCCAATCAGATCCGCAGCACGCTCCAGACCTTCGGTCTGATGGCCGGAAAGGGCATGGGGCGCACCTTCGAGGCCCGCGTGCACGACCTCATTGAGGCGCGTCCGGCGGTTGCGGCCATCGTCGAACCGCTCCTGGCCGCCTGGCGCGCGGTGCGGACGCAGATCGGCATCCTTGATCGCCGCCTCATCACCCTGGCCAAGAGCGATGCAACATGTCGCCTGCTGATGACCTGCCCCGGCGTCGGCGTCATCGTCGCAACCAGCTATGCGGCCGCGATCGAGGCTCCGGAACACTTCCGGCACTCGCGATCAGTCGG
>JGI24771J26695_1000363_pt1 | contig 13546 bp, 10 predicted proteins | sample LakSupMetagenome_FD_26695 | JGI IMG/M metagenome (IMG submission 26695)
CCCGCGACGACTTTGTGCCAGGCGCGGGCTCGAGCTCGTACAGCGTCACAACCGGGCCGGGGCAGGCCTGAACCACCTCGCCACGGACGTTGAAGTCCTCCAGGATCCCTTCGAGCAGGCCGGAATTCTGCTGGATGATCTCGATCGGGATCGCGGTCGCGATCTGCGGCGGCTCGGCCAGGAATTCGATCGGCGGCAATTCGAAGCCCATCGACGCGATCGGCTTGGACACCGGCATGGCCGCGCGAAGCTTCGGCGCCGCCGGCACGACCGAAACCTTCGGCTGTGCGGACGCCGGCGCGGTTTCAGGCTCAGCCATCTTCGGAGCAGGCGCAGCGGCCGGAGCAGGAGCGAGCTGGCCCATGATCCTGCGGCGCGGAGCCTGCGCCTTGGGCGCGGGCTCCGGGACAGCAGGAACAGGCGCCGGCGTAATGACCTGCAACGCCGGCGGCGTCAGGCTCAGCTCGAAGCGATAAGGTTGCGTCCAGCCGAACGTCATCGTCGCCTGTGTGGCGGCCGGAATCGGAGCAGGCTCCGGAGGCAACGGCTCGGCCGCCACCGGCACGACCGACCGGGTCACCTCCGCCGGCGCCCTTGCTGCGAGAACCGGCGGCACGCTTTCGAACGCGGCTTCGTCCTCCTGCTCGGCGTCCGGGATGAACTCCCAGAAGGCGGCGTCGGAAAGGAAGGCGAACGGGGTCGTCGCCGCCTCGGCCGGGCTCTCCTCCGGCAGCGGCGCATCGAGGTCCGGCGCCGTCAGCGCGTCCTCGCCCGCCCCAGCCATCTCGGCCTCACCCTGCGGCGCCACCTCGGGCACCGGAGCCTCCAGGGCCCCGCCGCCCCAGACCTGCTGCAGCATGCGCTGAGGGGTGCGCCAATAGCGGACGCGGCCGGGATCGACGGGCGCCTCCGGCTCGGGCTCGGGCAGCGGAATTGCCNCCTCGGCGGCGACACGCTCGACCTCCTGCCGACGAGTCCTGTCGGGGGTACGCCCGTAGCGGACGAGCCCTGGCGCGCCGGCGCGATGATCGGCCGGAGCCGGCGCCGGAATATCAGCGAAATCAGACAGTTGTTCCGAGATCCGAGCCGCGGGAGAAGCGCTGTTCGTCTGGAGATTGCGATGGATTCGACGCATGGATCAACGCTGGCCCGACACTCACTCGACTGAGCATCGAGAGGTACCGGCGCAGGGTTAACAGCCCCTGAATCCGGCCTGCGGATTCACAGGTCAGCCAGCCTGCGGCCTGCCGAAAGGTCAGCTCTTCAGCGCCGCATCCAGCACCCTGACGACATGCACGGCCTCGCGGCCTGCGCCGTCATGGATCTGATGGCGACAGCTCGTGCCGTCGGCGACGACGAGATCGCCTGCCGCAGCCTTGCGCACCGCCGGCAGTAGCGAGAGCTCGCCCATGGCGAGCGAGACATCGATCGTCGCGGCGCCATAGCCGAAGGCGCCGGACATGCCGCAGCAACTCGATTCGATCGGCTTGACCTCGAGCCCCGGCACCGCCCGCAAGGTCTTCTCGACCGCGCCCATCGCGTCGAAGGCCTTCTGGTGGCAATGCCCGTGCAGATGCGCGACGCGTCCGCCCTGGTCCCGCAGCGGCAGGCTGGTCCTGCCGGCGGCCAGGTCTGCGGCGAGCAGTTCCTCGACCAGCAGCGCCGCCTTGGCCAGGGGCTCGACCTCGGCCTTCGGCAGCAAAGCTGCGAACTCGTCGCGGAAGCTCATCAGGCAGGAGGGTTCGANCCCGACCACCCGCGCCCCCTTGGCGACGAAGGGCGCGAGCGCATCGAGCGTCCGCCTTGCCTCGGCCCGGGCCTCGTCGACCAGCCCGGCCGAGAGAAAGGTGCGCCCGCAGCAGAGGGGCCGGCCTCCCCCCGCGGCTTCGACGCGATGCAGCCGATAGCCGCCGGCAAGCAGAACACGCTCGGCCGCCTCCAGATTCTCGCGCTCGAAATAGCGGTTGAAGGTGTCGCCGAAGAGCACGATGTCGCGGCCATCGCCTTTCACGCCTGAGGGATCGGATCGCATGCCGCCCTCGCGCCAGGGCTTGCGCCAGACCGGCAGCGAGCGCCGCGCCGAGAAGCCGAGCCAGCGTTCGCTGAGCCTAGCCAGCAGCGGAATGCGGTCGCGCAGGTTCATCAATGGCGCGAGCTTCGCCGCGAACGGCGCGTAGTGCGGCAGGAAGGCGATCAGGCGCTCCTTCAGCGGCAGGCCGTGCTTCGCGTGGTAGTGATGCAGGAACTCGACCTTCATCCGGGCCATGTCGACGCCGGTCGGGCAGTCGCGCTTGCAGCCCTTGCAGGAGACGCAGAGATCGAGCGTCTCCTTCATCTCCGGCGAGGTGAAAGCGTCCGGCCCAAGTTGGCCCGAGATGGCGAGGCGCAGCGTGTTGGCCCGGCCGCGGGTGAGGTGCTGCTCCTCGCGCGTCGCGCGCCAGGACGGGCACATCGTGCCCCCGGCCATCTTCCGGCAGGTGCCGTTGTTGTTGCACATCTCTACGGCGCCGCCGAGGCCGCCCCAGTCGGACCAGTCGAGCGCGGTCTCCACCGGCACCGGCGTTGCGTAGCCGGGCGGAAAGCGCATTAAGCTGCGGTCGTCCATATGATAGGGGCGGACGATCTTGCCAGGATTGAGGTGGTTGCCGGGATCGAAGCCGTCCTTGACCGCCTCGAAGGCGCGGGTGAGCGGCCCGCCGAACATCGGCTCGACGAAGTCGGAGCGCGAGATGCCGTCGCCATGCTCGCCCGAGAACGAGCCCTTGAAGCGGCGCACCAGCTCGCAGGCCTCCTCGGCGATGCCGCGCATCGCCTTCACCCCGGCTTCCGTCTTCATGTTGAGGATCGGGCGGACATGCAGGCAGCCGACCGAGGCATGCGCATACCAGGTGCCGCGCGTGCCGTGCTTCTCGAACAGGGCGGTGACGGCATCGGTATAGTCGGCGAGATGCTCGAGCGGGACCGCGCAATCCTCGATGAAGGAGACCGGCTTCCCGTCGCCCTTCATCGACATCATGATGTTGAGGCAGGCCTCGCGCACCTCCCAGACCGGCTTCTGCCGGGCCGGCTCGATCACCTCGACTACCGCATCCGGGAAGCCGTGATCGGCCATGCACTGGTCGAGCCGCTTGAGGTCCCGCTTGAGCTCGGCGAGATCGTCGCCGGCGAACTCGACCAGCAGCAGGCAGTTCGGCTTGCCCTTGGTGATATCGGCGAGCGTGCGCACGAAGAGCGGAATATCGGCGCCGAGCACCAGCACATTGTTGTCGACGAGCTCGACCGCGACCGGCCCGAGCGCGACGAGATGCTGCGTCGTCTCCATCGCCGATCGGAAGTTCGGGAAATGGCAGACGCCCATGACGCGATGCTGCGGCAGGGTCGAGAGCTTCAGCGTCGCCTGCGTCGTCAGCGCCAGCGTGCCCTCCGAGCCGACCAGGAGATGCGACAGGTTCGGCCGCGGCACGATCAGCTCGTCGAGATTATAGCCGCCGACGCGCCGCTGCACCTTGGGGAAGATCGCCTCGATCTCGTCGCGGTGCCGGTCCGCCAGCGCCAGCATCGTCTCCATCAGGGCCCGCGCCCGCGGCGAGGCATTGTCGCCGACCGGCCCCTCGCCGAGCGCGAACGGCTCGCCGTCATGGAACATCGCCTTCAGGCCGACGACATTGTCGACCGTCTTGCCGTAGCGCAGCGAGCGCGCCCCCGAGGAGTTGTTGCCGACCATGCCGCCGATGGTGCAGCGGCTCGCGGTCGAGGGCTCGACCGGGAAGAACAGGCCGTCCTTCTTCACATGGCCGTTCAGCGCCTCCAGCACGATGCCGGGCGCGACCGAGACGGTGCGCGCGGCCGGGTCGTAGTCACGGATCGCATTGAAATACCGGCTCATGTCGAGAATGAGCGCATCGCCGATCGGCTGGCCGTTCTGCGAGGTGCCGCCGCCGCGCGCGATCACCGGCACGCCCTGCTCGGCCGCGATCGTCAGCGCCGCGGCGATGTCCGCCTCGCTCTTCGGGAAGGCGACGCCTTGCGGGACGATCTGGTAGATCGAGGCGTCGGTGGCGTAGCGGCCGCGGGTGAAGGCGTCGAAACGCNCCTCCCCTTCCAGCGCCTGCGCCAGTTTCCGTTCGAAGCCGAGATTGCGGCTGTGCGGGCGCGGCAGTGTCGTCTGGTTCATTCCGCGGCCTCGGCGGTCTTGGGGTGGTTCTTGCCCCGCAGCGCCGCGATCAGGTCGCCCATCGGGCCCCAGAACAGCAGCAGCAGCGCGAGCACCACGAGCGTTCCGACGAGACCGTTCGCCCAGAACACGTTCAGCGAACCGCCCGAGCCGAGCAGCGCCTGGCGGAAGGCGTCCTCGGCCCGGTCGCCGAGCACGAGGGCGAGTACCAGCGGCGCCAGCGGATAGTCGAGCTTCTTGAAGACATAGCCGACCACGCCGAAGATCAGCATCAACCAGATGTCGAAGGTCGAGTTCGAGATCGTATAGGCGCCGATGGCGCAGACGATCAGGATCACCGGCGCGACGAAGGAGAACGGGATCCGCATCACCGCGGCGAAGACCGGCACCGTCGCGAGCACGATGACTAGGCCGGCGAGATTGCCGAGATACATCGAGGCGATCAGGCCCCAGACGAAATCCTTCTGTTCGACGAACAGCATCGGCCCGGGCTGGAGCCCCCAGACCAGCAGGCCGCCGAGCAGCACCGCCGCCGTCGCGGAACCGGGAATGCCGAGCGCCAGCATCGGCAGGAGCGCGCTGGTGCCGGCGGCGTGGGCGGCCGTCTCCGGCGCCAGCACGCCCTCGATCTCGCCCTTGCCGAAATTCTTGCCGTTCTTCGAGAAGCGCTTGGCGAGGCCATAGCCCATGAAGGAGGCGGCGATGGCGCCGCCCGGCGTCACGCCCATCCACATGCCGACGATCGAGGAGCGCAGCAGCGTCGCCCAGTAGCGCGGCAGGCCGGCCCAGGTCCGCAGCACCACCATCAGGTCGATCCTGGCTTGCTTGCCCTTGAACACCAGCCCCTCCTCGACCGTCAGCAGGATCTCGCTGACGCCGAACAGGCCGATCACCACGATCAGGAAGTCGAAGCNGCGCATCAGCTCGGTCGAGCCGAAGGTCATGCGCAGATCGCCCGAGATCGAATCGAGGCCGACCGCCGCGAGCAGGAAGCCGATGCAGAGCGAGGCGATGATCTTGGCGCGGTTCTCCCGGCCCATGCCGATGAAGGAGCAGAAGGTCAAAAGGAAGACCGCGAAGAACTCGGCCGGCCCGAAGCGCAGTGCGAACTGCGCGACCAGCGGCGCGACGAAGGTGATCAGCACGACGCCGGAGAGCGCACCGATGAAGGAGGCGGTGAAGGCCGCGGTAAGCGCCTCCGCCGCCTTGCCCTGCACCGCCATCGGATAGCCGTCGAAGGTGGTCGCGACCGACCAGGCCTCGCCGGGGATGTTGAACAGGATCGAGGTGATCGCGCCGCCGAACAATGCGCCCCAGTAGATCGATGAGAGCAGGATGATCGCCGAGGTCGGGTCCATGCCGAAAGTCAGCGGCAGCAGGATCGCGACGCCGTTGGGTCCGCCCAGGCCCGGCAGCACCCCGACGATGATGCCGAGGATGACGCCGACCGCCATGAAGCCGACATTGTGCCAGGAGAGCGCGACCTGGAAACCGGCGAGAAGCGCGGAGAAATCGTCCATGTCCGCTCCTCAGTAACCAAGCGCGGCTTCGAGGGGGCCCTTGGGCAAGGGCACGCGGAACTGCAGTTCGAAGATCCAGAAGCAGACGACCGGCACGAGCACCGCAGTCAGCAGGATCGACCACCAGCGCGAGGTGCCGACCACGCCCATGAAGACGATGATGAACAGCGCCGAGGCGACATAGAGGNCCAAGGGGGCGATCAGCGCGACAAAGAGCAGCAGCGGCCCGAGCACGCGGACGACCTGGCCGAGTTGCGCATAGGTGACGAACACCCCGTCCTCGCGGCGGCAGGCGTTCCACAGGATGAACAGTGAGGCCGCCAGGAAGATCCAGCCGATCCGGGCCGGGAAGAAGCCGTTCTGCGGGCCGCCATCCCAGCCGGCACCGCGGCCATAGGAATCGTAGAGGACGAGTCCGCCTAGGGCGATCAGGAGCAAGGCTGTGGCGATCTCGACCGGGCGGCGCGAGAGGCCGCGCTCCGGTGCATCATTCTCGGAAGGCAATGACATCGATCACTCCCGCTGGTCATCCCGGACAAGCCGCGTCAGCGGCGCTGCTGCCGTCATTCCGGGGCGGCCCGAAGGGCCGAACCCGGAATGCGTGAACACTCGACAGTTGAAAGCTTCGTCATGCACGCCCTCGTGGCGAGCATCCACGTCTCGAACACCGAATGTGATCAGCGCAGCGAAGGCTTGGATGGNCGGGACAAGCCCGACCATGACGCAAAGGGCCCTGTTCGCGCCCGAAGCCTCACTTCGCCATGAAGCCGGCTTCGGTCATCAGCCGGGCGTGCTTCGCCTCGTCCGCCTTGAGGAAGGTGACGAAGGCCTCGCCGTCACGGTAATCGGGGACGAGTGCGTTGCGGGCGAGATAGTCCTTCCACTCCGGCGTCTCGGAGACCTTCTTGAACATCGCCGTGTAGAAGGCCTGCTGGTCCTTGCTCACCTTGCCGGGCATGAACATGCCGCGCAGCATCTGGTAGCTGACATCGAGCCCCTGCGAGGCGCAAGTCGGGATGTCGGCCCAGGACTNCCCATCCGCGACCTTCTCGGTATAGGCCATCTTCTGCTCGGCGAAGACGCAGAGCGGGCGTGTCGCGCCGCCGCGCCAATTGGCGAGGTCCTCGGCCGGATTGTTCGTGTTGGCCTCGACATGCCCGCCCGAGAGCTGGGTCGAGGCCTGGCCGCCGGAGGTGTAGGGGATATAGGCGAACTTGGTGCCGGCCACCTTCTCCATGGCGAAGACGATCAGGTTGTCCTCTCGCTTCGACGAGGTGCCGCCGATCTTCAGCGGGGTCGCTGCGCCCTTGGCTGCCGCGATGAGATCGCCGGCGCTCTTGTAGGGGGCCTTGGCGTTGACCCAGAGCAGGAAGGAATCCTGCGCCAGCATCGCCACCGGCGTGTAGTCGGTCCAGTTCAGCGCCAGCTTGGTCGCCATCGGCGTCATGAAGATGCCGCTCGAGGTGGTGATCAATTTGTGGGGGTCGCCAGCCGACTTCTGGATGTCGAGCATGCCTTCGGCGCCGCCGGCGGCCGGCTTGTTGACGACGATGATCGGCTGGGTGGTGAACTGGTGCTTCTGGATGATGCCCTGGATCGTGCGCGCCATCTGGTCGGACGCCCCGCCCGCTGAGAACGGCACCACGATCTCGATCGGTTTCGTCGGTTCCCAGGCAAAAGCCGGCGCGACGACTCCGAGCGGCAGGACTGCGGCAAGCCAATGGTGCTTCATTGTGGCTCTCTCCCTAGAGCGCGCTCTGGTGGCGCTATGGGAGGGAGCCTAAGGCCAAAAAATTTTGCATTCAATCTAAAAGTTGAGAGCGCTCAAACTGACGACCATATTTTTGCCAGCGCCCGATTTCCTCACTCGTCCGAGCTCGCACCAGNCGGCTGCGCTGCCTTCAGCTTGTTGCGCAGATGTACGAACAGGATGTCACTGAGCTCGGAGCCCGCACGCCGGCGCAAGGCGTCGAGAATCGCCTCGTGCTCGCGCATCGCCTCGCCCAGCCGGTCACGGTCCTTGGCGAGATTGGCGGAATAGCGCACGCGGCGAATTCGCCCCGCCAGGCCGGCATAGGTCGCGGTCAGCGTGGCATTGCCGGCAGCCGCGACGATCAACTGATGGATCGCCTGGTTGCAATGGAAATAGCCATGCATGTCGCGGCGCAGATAGAAATGATACATTTCGTGGTGAATCCGCTCGATTTCAGCGAATTCCGCGTCCGTTATCCGCTCGCAGGCCAGCCGGCCGGCCAGCGCCTCCAGCCCGCCCATGACGTCGAAAAGCTCGCGCAGATCGGCAGGGCTAAGCTCGCGCACACGCGCGCCGCGATTGGGCAGGAGCTCGATCAACCCCTCCGCCGCCAACACCTTCAGCGCCTCGCGCAGGGGCGTGCGCGAGATGTTGAAGCGCTCGCACAATGCCCGCTCGGGAACGCGCGCCCCATCCTCGAGATTGCCCTCGACGATGAAATCGCGCAGCGCGACCAGCAGCTCGCCATGCAGCGTCCCGGACGGCCGCACCGCCTCGGCCGACTCGCGAGCCGCCCCCTCATGTTCATCCAACGATATCTCGCTCATACTCACTCGCTAAGACGCGGCCAGCAGGCTGTCGAGCCCTCGTTTTCCAGAATGCATCCGACAATGAGATTGATCTTATAAAAAATGAATGCAAAATAAAATCAGACGGCAGCACCACCGCGCGCCGATGGGAGGATAACAACATCATGCAGGGTCGTCACTTTCTGCACATTCCCGGCCCCAGCCCGATTCCGGACCGCATCCTGCGCGCCATCGCGATGCCGATCATCGACCATCGCAGCGCCGAGTTCGCAGCGCTCGGCAAGGAGGTCCTCGAAGGCAGCAAGGCCGTCTTCAAGACGAAGCAGCCGGTGGTGATCTATCCCGCCTCCGGCACCGGGGCCTGGGAGGCGGNGATCACCAACACGCTCTCCCCCNGCGACACCGTGCTGATGGCCGAGACCGGCCACTTCGCCACGCTGTGGAAGAACATCGCCACGCGCTTCGGCGTCGAGGTCGAGTTCATCCCCGGCGACTGGCGCCGCGGCGCCGATCCGGCGGCGATCGAAGCCCGGCTGGTCGAGGACAAGGCCCGCAAGATCAAGGCGGTGATGGTCGTCCACAATGAGACCTCGACCGGCGCGACCAGCCGCATCGCCGAGATCCGCAAGGCGATCGACGCCGCCGGGCACCCCGCCCTGTTCATGGTCGACACCATCTCCTCGCTCGCCTCGGTCGACTACCGCCATGACGAATGGCAGGTCGACGTCACCGTCTCGGGCTCGCAGAAGGGGCTGATGCTGCCACCCGGCCTCAGCTTCAACGCCGTCTCGGAGAAGGCGCTGGCGGCCTCGAAGAGCAACACCCTGCCGCGCTCCTTCTGGGACTGGCAGGAGATGATCAAGTTCAACGCGACCGGCTTCTTCCCCTATACGCCCGCGACCAACCTGCTCTACGGGCTGAAGGAAGCGCTCGTCATGCTGCGCGAGGAAGGGCTCGACAACGTCTTTGCCCGCCATCAGCGCCTTGCCAGCGCCTGCCGCGCCGCGGTCAAGGCCTGGGGGCTCGAGGTGCTCTGCCAGAACCCGGCCGAGCAGTCGCCCGTCCTCACCGGCGTGCTGATGCCGCCAAGCCATGATGCCGACCGCTTCCGCAAGATCACGCTGGAGAAGTACAACATCTCGCTCGGCTCCGGCCTCGGCAAGGTCGCCGGCAAGGTCTTCCGCATCGGCCATCTCGGCGAGTGCAACGAGCTTGCCCTGCTCGGCGCCCTCTCCGGCGTCGAGATGGGCCTCGCCGCGGCGGGCGTGCCGCATCGCAGCGGCGGCGTCGCGGCGGCCATGGCTGAGTTCGAAAGCGCTGAAGCTGGCAACCAGGCGAAGGCCGTCGCCTGAGCTTCAGACAGAAGCAGCCTATCCCAACTCCGTCATGCTCGCCCTTGTGGCGAGCATCCACGTCTTGAACACCAGCCTCGATCAGCGAAGACGTGGATGGTCGGGACAAGCCCGACCATGACGGCAAAGACAGCCTGAGACCTACTCGGCCTCGGCCACTTCGACGGCCTTCGCCCCCTGCCCGCGCACCGCGCGCAGCAGGTTCTCGCGCAGCCTGACCACGGCCTTCTGCACCACCGGAAAATCCTCGCCGAGCCCCGCCGCTGCCACCAGATTCATCGGCAGCGCCTTCTCGCGCAGCTTGCGCCCCTCCGGCGTCAGGCTGACGCGCACTTGGCGCTCATCGGCCGGGTCGCGCCGGCGGCGGACATAGCCGAGCGCTTCGAGCTTCTTCAGGATCGGGGTCAGCGTGTTCGATTCCAGGAACAGCTTCTCGCCCAGGCTGCCGACGCTCTGATCGTCCTCCTCCCAGAGCGCGATGATCGCGATGAACTGAGTGTAGGTCAGCCCGAGCTCGTCGAGAATCGGCTTGTAGGCCCGTCCATAGGCCAGATTGGCCGAATAGATCGCAAAGCAGAGGAAATTCGCCAGCTTGGGCACATTCGGATCGTTCGGGGTCGGAGTGGGCATGGCCGGGCCTCGTCGTGAGCGTATCGGTGCCCACAATACATATATCGCATGCGATTAAATCGGAAGGCTTGACATCGTTTCCGCCCCCCACATATAAGATCGCACCCGATTAGATCGGATACGATCTAACGAAACAGAAGGAAGCCCGACATGTCCTCCACCGACAAGGTTCTCTATACCGGCCGCACCCACACCACCGGCGGCCGCGACGGCGCCGCCCGCAGCTCGGATGGCCGCCTCGAGGTCAACCTGACCTCGCCCGGCGCTCCCGGCAACGGCACCAATCCCGAGCAGCTCTTCGCCGCCGGCTGGTCGGCCTGCTTCATCGGCGCGATCGGGCTGGCGGCGCGCGAGCGCAAGGTCGTCGTGCCCGCAGACACCGCCGTCGATGCCGAGGTCGACCTGCGCCATGGCGAGCGCGGCTATGCCCTGCAGGCGCGCCTGAACGTCGCCCTGCCGGGGCTTGATCGCGAGACCGCCCGCGCTCTGGTCGATGCCGCGCACCAGACCTGCCCCTATTCCAAGGCGACCCGCGGCAACATCGAGGTCGAGATCAACCTCGTCTGACTCCATCGGACGGCGCCGCGCGGAGATCCCCGCCGGCGCCTCCTCCGACCATTCCCCCGCGCATAAGGCATTCCCCATGGCCCAGACCTCCGACACCATCGATCCCAGCCGCCGCCTTTTCGTCGGAGCGATGGCGACAGCGCTCGCCGCAGCCGGGCTCGGCCTGAACCGGTCGGCGTTGGCGGCCTCGCCCGCGCTGTCATCCTTCGGTACGCTCAAGCAGATCGATGCCGGCGTGCTCAGCGTCTCCTATGCCGAACAGGGCCCCGCCGACGGTCCGGCCGTCATCCTGCTGCATGGTTGGCCCTATGACATCCACACCTATGTCGACGTCGCCCCGCTGCTGGCGGCCAAGGGCTACCGGGTGATCGTGCCTTCGCTCCGTGGCTATGGCGGAACCCGCTTCCTCGCGGCCGACACGCCGCGCAACGGCCAGCAGGCGGCGCTGGCGGTCGACGCGATCGCGCTGATGGATGCGCTCAAGCTCGACAAGGTCCTGCTCGGCGGCTGCGACTGGGGCGCGCGCACCGCCTGCGTCGTCGCGGCGCTGTGGCCGGAGCGCGTCAAGGGCCTGGTTTCGGTCAGCGGCTACCTGATCGGCAGCCAGAAGCTGAACGAGGCGCCACTGCCGCCCAGGGCCGAGCAGCAATGGTGGTACCAGTTCTATTTTGCCACCGAGCGGGGCGCGGCGGGCTATGCTCGGAATACCCGCGATTTCGCCAGGCTGATCTGGGAGACCGCCTCGCCCAAGTGGGCGTTCGACGACGCGGTCTTCGCGCGCTCGGCAGTGTCCTTCGACAATCCCGACCATGTCGCGATCTCGATCCATAATTACCGCTGGCGCCTCGGCCTGGCGCAGGGCGAGGCGCAATTCGACGCCTTGGAAGCGAAGCTCGCGGCCTTTCCGCCGATCGCCGTGCCGACCTTCACCCTGGAGGGCGACGCCAATGGCGCACCTCACCCCGAACCAGCCGCCTATGCCAAGAAATTCTCCGGCTGGTACCGGCACCGGACGCTCGAGGGCGGCATCGGCCACAACTTGCCGCAGGAGGCTCCAGCTGCCTTCGCGGAGGCGATCATCGCAGTCGACCGCGCCTGACATTCACCTTGCGAGGAGCGGCTCGGGAGGGTTACCCGAGCCGTTTCCGGATACCGACAATTGCAAGGAAATCCCGAGGGCCGCTTTTACTCCTCCTCCCTTACGATCCCTGCGATTTTAGGGAGGTATTGATGGCCTTGAAGATGATGCTCGCCGGCGCGGCCGCCATGATGCTGCGGCAGATTCCGCTGGTGGCGCCGGTCGAGCAGGCACCGGTCGTGTCGCATGCCCTGGACGAGCTGCCGATGGAGCCGGCTCCGATCGAGCCGTCCTGGGTCATCGCCNGGGAGCCGACCGCCCGCGTCGGCCTGCATTCGCGCAGCGGCGACGACGCCGCCTCGACTGCGGTCTGGGATTGCACCGCCGGCGAGTTCCGCTGGTTCTTCGACTGGGACGAGACCGTGATGATCCTGGAAGGCGAGGTGCACGTCACCGCGCAGGACNGCTCGCAGCGGACGCTGCGCCAGGGCGACATCGCCTATTTCGCCGGAAAGACCTGGGCGACCTGGCGGATCGACACTTACGTCCGCAAGATCGCATTCTGCCGCAAGCGCCTNCCGGTGCCGGTGGCGCTGGCCTACCAGCTGCGCAACATGCTGCGCGGTGACCGCGGCTCGCAGGGCGGCCTTGCCGCCTGAGCGGTTCAAAGNCCCGTTCGCCAGAAGAAGGAGCCCGGCCGATCTGGCTGGGCTTTTTCGTTGTGAGCTGAGTGCCGGGCGCCTTGGATTGGTCTCTGGCGCTGGCTTGCTCCCNCTCCTTCAGAACCGCATCTCGACGCGGCCCTTGAGGGCGTGGTCGCGGGAGCGTTCGCCGATCGCCGCCGAGTAGGTCAGGCCGAGCGCGGTGGCCTGCGAGATCCGCCAGTCGAGCCCGGCCTCGGCGACGAGGGCCTCGCGGTCGATCGGGGCGGCGAAGACCGTGGCCGGGGTGGCGCCGGCGATGAAGGCGGTGCGGGCCTGCGGGGTGAGATCGCCGAAGCCATGGCGCCAGCCGAGCATGGCGCGGGCGAACAAGGGCATCGCCCCGAGCTGCGCCTCGGCGCGCAGGCCGAGCGTGCTGAAGCCGAGCGTCTGCTCGGAAGAGAGCACGTGCAAGGCCGCAGCCCCACCCCGCTCTGTGCCAGCGTCAGTGCTGACCCGGATCAGCGCCAGCTGGGCAAAGGGCTCGATGGCGACGCCGCTGAAGGCGAAGCCGTAGCCGAGCTCGGCGAAGCCTTGCATCACCGACCCCGGACGCTGCAGCCGCAGGAGATCACCGAAGCCGCGGATCGCGACCTGGCGGCGGATGTCGCTCTCCGACCATGAGTAGGCCGCGCCGGCATCGAGCCTGACATTGCCGAAGCGGGCGCCGGCATAGAGCGCGGCATGGCCGCTCTCCAGCCGGCCGCTCGACAGGCGGGCGTCGAGATCGAAGCGCGACTGGCTGTAGCCGCCGGCGACGCCGACCTTCAGCGACGAGCCGGGCGCTTCGTAGAGCATCAGGTCGGCGCCGAGCAGCGCGCCGCCGCTGCGGCGGCTCATGCTCGCGGCATTGCCATCGGCATCGGTATTGCCGGTGCTGCCGAAGGCGGTGCCCCAGAGGCCGTAGCGCGGCTGCGGGATCGGGGCCGGCATCGTGATCGCGCCCTTGCGGCCGGGCAGGT
>JGI24771J26695_1000366_pt1 | contig 12614 bp, 11 predicted proteins | sample LakSupMetagenome_FD_26695 | JGI IMG/M metagenome (IMG submission 26695)
GCCAACGAGGCGCGCGGTTACCAGCGCCAGGTCAGTCGCGCCGCGGCGCAGAAGGCCGTGGGCGACCTGCAGGCCAAGGGCGCGCAGTTCAACGAACTCACCGCCGCCGAGCAGGCCCGCATGCGCACCGTCGCCAAGCCCGTCATCGACAAGTTCGCCGCGCAGTACGACCCCGCCATCGTCAAGCTCTACAACGACGAACTCGCACGCATCCGCAAGTAAGCCCCTCACCGAAGCTCCCCATGAAGATCCTCGTCCTCCACGGCCCCAACCTCAACCTGTTCGGCCGCCGCGAACCCCACATTTACGGCAAGACCACGCTCGCCGAAATCAACGCGCAGCTGCAGGCGCTCGCGGGCGAACTCGGCGTGACGCTCGAGACCATCCAGTCGAACCACGAAGGCGACCTGATCGACTTCCTGCACACGCACATCGACGACGCGCAGGGCGCGCTGGTGAACCCCGCGGGCCTCACCCAGCACGGCGTNCCGCTGCACGATGCGATCAAGGCGATGCCATTCCCGACCATCGAGGTGCACATGTCCAACATCGCCGCGCGTGAGGCGTGGCGTGCGCATTCGATCATCTCGCCGGCGGTCAAGGGCACGGTGCAGGGGCTCGGCCCGCTCTCGTACCTGGCCGCGCTGCGCGCCTTGGTCGAGATGCAGAAGCAAGCCTTGGCCGCGGCTGCGCCATGAACCGCTGGATCGACCGGTGCTGCACCGGCATCGAGGCGCTGATCGCGGCCGCGCTCGCGGTCATGGTGGTGCTCGTGTTCGGCAACGTGGTGCTGCGCTACGGCTTCAACTCCGGCATCACGATGTCGGAGGAAGTCTCGCGCTGGCTCTTCATCTGGATGACCTTCCTCGGCGCAGTGGTCGCGCTGAAGGAGCACGGCCACCTGGGGGTGGACATGGTGGTGCAGAAGCTGCCGCCCATCGGCAAGAAGATCTGCCTGGCCGTCGGCCACCTGGTGATGCTCTACATCGTGTGGCTGCTGTTCCAGGGCAGCGTCGCGCAGGCGCGCATCAACTGGGACGTGACCGCGCCGGTCACCGGCGCGTCGATGGCCATCGTGTATGCCTCGGGCGTGGTGTTCTCGGTGCTGGCCGGCTTCATCCTCGCGCTCGACCTGTTGCGCCTGCTCATGGGACGCATCGCCGAGAGCGATCTCGTGATGGTGCAGGAGTCCGAAGAGGCGGTGCAGCTGCAGCAGATCCTCGGCAGCCAGGGCGCTGACCAGGGCAGTGTTCAGGGAGCGCGCAAATGACCATCCTCGTCTTTGTCGGCTCGCTCCTCCTTGCCATGGCGATGGGCATTCCCATCGCGTTCGCGCTGCTCGCGAGCGGCGTGGCGCTCATGTGGCACCTGGACCTGTTCGACGCGCAGATCCTCGCGCAGAACGTGATCGGCGGCGCGGACAGCTTTCCGCTCCTGGCCGTTCCCTTCTTCATGCTGGCCGGCGAGATCATGAACGTGGGCGGCCTCTCGAAACGCATCGTCGACTTCGCGCTCGCGGTGGTCGGCCATGTGAAGGGGGGTCTGGGCTACGTGACGATCATGGCCGGCTGCCTGCTCTCGGCGCTCTCGGGCTCGGCCGTGGCCGACGCCGCAGCGCTCACCGCATTGCTGCTCCCGATGATGGTGAAAGCCGGTCACGACAAGCCGCGCGCGGCCGGCCTCATCGCGGCCACGGGCGTGATCGGGCCGGTGATCCCGCCGAGCATCGGCCTCGTGATCTTCGGCGTGGCGGCCAACGTGTCCATCTCCAAGCTGTTCCTCGCGGCCATCGTGCCCGGCCTCCTGATCGGCGCGGCGCTGTGGCTCACCTGGGCCTGGCTCGTGCGGCGCGAGAAGATCGTGCCGCCGCCGCGCAAGTCGTCGGCCGAGATCTTCGCCACGTTCCGCAAGGCGATCTGGGCGCTGATGCTGCCGGTGATCATCCTCGTGGGCCTGCGCATGGGCGTCTTCACGCCGACCGAGGCCGCGGTGGTGGCCGCGGTGTATGCGCTCTTCGTTTCGACGGTGATCTACCGCGAGATCACCTGGCGCGACCTCTACGGCATCTTCGTGAGCGCGGCCAAGACGAGCGCGATCGTGATGTTCCTGATCGCCGCGGCGATGGTGAGCGCCTGGCTCATCACGGTGGCCGACCTGCCCTCCAAGATCGTCGGCCTGCTGGAGCCTTTCATGGGCAACCAGATCCTGCTGATGGTCGCGATCATGGTGATCGTGATGGTCGTGGGCACCGCGATGGACATGACGCCCACCATCCTGATCCTCACGCCGGTGCTCATGCCGGTGGTGAAGGCGGCGGGCATCGATCCGGTGTATTTCGGCGTGCTGTTCATCATCAACAACTCGATCGGACTGGTGACGCCGCCGGTGGGGACTGTGTTGAACGTGGTGGCGGGCGTCGGGAAGATATCGATGGACGATGTCACGCGCGGCGTGGTGCCTTTCATGATCGCGGAGTTCGCCATCCTGTTCGTGATGGTGGCGTTTCCGCAGCTGGTGATCGCGCCGGCGCGGTGGTTCGGAGGCTGAGATGCCATTCGCTTCTTTCTCCGCCATGCGGCCCGCATGGCTGGCCGCCCTCGCGCTTCTGGTGCAACTGCCCGCCTTCGCGCAGGACCCCGAGCGCGAGGTGTTGCCCGAGCAGCGCCAGGCGCTGGCCTTCGTCTCGCCCACCGGCCTCACGCCGCTCAACGGGAAGATGCTCTTCAGCGCCTTCCACATCGCATCGGGCCAGGAGCTGTGGATCACGGACGGCAGCAGCGCCGGCACGCGCATGCTGAAGGACATCCGTCCCGGCTTCCGCGGCTCTTTCCCGGCCGGGCAGACGCTGTTCAAAGGCCACGTCTACACGACGGCCACCGACGGCACGAGCGGCCTCGAACTCTGGCGCACCGACGGCACGGCCGCGGGCACCACGCAGGTGGTCGACCTGCGGCCCGGCGAGGAAGGCGCGATGCCCAGCGAGCTGACCGTGTTCCGCGACGCGTTGTACTTCGTGGCGGACGACGGCAAGACGGGGTTCAAGTTGTGGAAGACCTCGGGCACGGCGGAGACGACGACGCGCGTGTCTTCGATCGACCCGGGGCCGCGCGCTGTGACGCGGCAACTCACCGTCGCGGGCAAGCGGCTGTTCTTCACCGCAACCACGCGCGAGCACGGTCACGAACTCTGGGTCACCGAAGGAACGCCGGAGACCACCCGCCTGGTGAAGGACGTTCGCCCGGGCCTCGAAGATGCGGGCATCCAGGCGCTGACCGCCGTTGGCGACGACATCTACTTCACCGCGCACGATGGCGAGCACGGCATCGAGTTGTGGAAGAGCGACGGCACCGAGCGCGGCACGCGCATGGTGAAGGACCTGCGGCCGGGAACGGCGCCCTCGCGGCCTTCGCACCTGGTCGCAGTCGGCCGCACGCTGTACTTCGCGGCCGACGACGGCGCGCACGGCACCGAGCTCTGGAAGAGCGATGGCACCGAAGGCGGCACGACGCTGGTCAAGGACATTCGTCCGGGAACGAGCGGGTCGATCTCGAGCCCGCTCGCGGCGATGGGCGACCGCGTCTACTTCGCAGCGACCGACGGGGCGTCCGGCGCGGAGTTGTGGCGCAGCGACGGCACCGCCAAGGGCACCGTGCTGGTGAAAGACATCGCACCCGGCGCCGAGAGCGGATCGCCGGCGCGCTTCGCGGTGATCGGTTCGCAGCTGTGGTTCTCCGCGAACGGCGGTGGCGCGACGGGTGTCGAGCCATGGCGCAGCGACGGCACCCCGGCCGGCACACGCGCGGTCGCCGACGTGGCCGCCGGTGCGCGCAACGCGCTGCCGCTGGGCTTTCGCGCGCTGGGCGACGCAGTGCTCTTCGCCGCCGACGACGGCCACGGCAACGAGCGGCTCTGGACGCGCCGGAAAGATGGCCGCGTGGCGCTGATCGGCGATCCGCTCAAGGAACGCCTGCGCTGAAGGCCTGCGTGTCCGCGTAGTCGCGCAGCGCCTTGGTCATCGCTGCGGCAATGGCCGGATGCGCGGGGTCGTGCCCCGCGCCCTGCGCCCATTGCAAAGCGGCCCGGCCGTGCAGGATGTTCGCGAGCGCCTGCGCGCCTTGCGGCGGGCACAGGGCGTCGTGCGTCCCGTGCACGATGAGCGTGGGGACCTCGGGCAATGCGGCGCATCGCTCCAGCAGCGTCGGCGCGCCGAGCCAGCATCCGTGGTGAAGGTAATGGCTCTGCACGCGGTAGCGCGACACCATCCGCTGCAATGCGGCGCCATCGCCCGGCGGCGCGGCACTCCCGCCCGACATGCGCTGCTCCCAATCGGACCAGCACAGCGCGACCTCCCGCTGCCGCTCCCACGTTCCCTGCGCGAAGATGTCCGCGAGCACCGTCGTGATCGGGCATTGCCGGCATCGTGCTTCGTTCCACAGCACGTGCCACTCGGGGCCGCCGTGCCGCTCAGCCTCTGCAAAGAAATCGTGGATGTCCGAGGTGCGAGCCAGGAACACGTTGCGCAGTAGGAGCCCCGCCACGGCCGAAGGTTGGTCCAGCGCATGCAGGAGTGCCAGCGTGGCGCCCCACGATCCGCCCACGACGAGCCATCGGTTGATCTTCAGATGGTCGCGAAGGAGCCGCAGGTCATCGAGCAAGTCGGCGAGCGTGTTGTGCGCGATCGACCCTGCGGGCGTGCTGAGGCCAGCGCCGCGCTGGTCGGGGCAGATGATGCGATAGCGCGTGAGGTCGAAGCCGCTGCGCAGCAGCGGCGAACTCCCCGAGCCGGGCCCGCCGTGAAGCACCAGCGCAGGCAACCCGCGCGGATTGCCGTGCTCCTCGACATGCATGACATGGCCACCGCTCAACGGCAGGCGATGAACGATCGTCATGCGCGAACCAGTTCAACCTCGCGCATTGGCATCCGTGCGGAAGACGAGTTCGCCCGCACGCCGCGCGCCCGGAACGAAACGGATCGGCGCACTGACCTCGCGCGGGTCCACCGCCGCAGCGACCATCGCCTCGACCTCGGCATGTTGCGGACTCTTCGGGCAGACCGGGTCCGTGGCCGCCGCATCGCCGGTGAGGAGAAACGCCTGGCAGCGGCAGCCGCCGTGGTCCTTCTCCTTGTCTTCGCAGCTCTGGCAGGTGCTGCTCATCCAGCCGGTGCCGCGGTAGGCGCCGAACGCCGGGCTCTCCTGCCAGATCTCGCGGATGGAGTGATCGCGCACGCTCGGGAAATCGAGTCCCGGCAGCATGCGCGCGCTGTGGCACGGCAGGGCCACGCCATCGGGCGCGACCACGAGGAACACGCTGGCCCAGCCGGCCATGCAGGGCTTGGGCTTGCCCTCGGCGTAGTCGGGCACGACCCAGAGGATCTTCATGCGGCCGTCCAGGCGCGGCCGGTGCTCGTCGACCACCGCCTCGGCGGTGGCCAGCGCGGCGCGCGTGGGCATCAGCATCTCGCGGTTGCGCCATGCCCAGCCGTAGTACTGCACATTGGCCAACTCCAGGAAGTCCGCCTCCATCGACTCGGCCATCTCGATGATGCGGCCCACGTGCGGCAGGTTGTAGCGGTGCATCACGCAGTTCAGCACCATCGGGTAGCCGAGGTCCTTGATCGTGCGTGCCACGCGCTGCTTGAGGTCGAAGGTCTTGGTCGAGCTGAGGAAATCGTTGAGCTCGCGGCTCGAGTCCTGGAACGAGAGCTGGATGTGGTCGAGCCCGGCTTTTTTCAGCGCTTCTGCGCGCTGCGGCGTGAGGCCCACGCCCGAAGTGATGAGGTTGGTGTAGAAGCCCAGGTCGTGCGCCGCCGCGACGAGCTCCGTGAGGTCGTCGCGCACCAGCGGCTCGCCGCCCGAGAAGCCCAGTTGCACCGCACCCATCGCGCGTGCCTCGCGGAACACGCGGATCCACTCGTCCGTGCCGAGCTCCTTGCTGTATTGCGTGTAGTCGACAGGGTTGGAGCAAAACGCGCAATGCAGCGGGCAGCGGTAGGTCAGCTCCGCGAGCAGCCACAGCGGCGGCTTCGCTGCCACCGCGCGGTGCAAGAGATCACCGGATCCAGTGGCGTCCATGGGCCTGCTCCAGGAACTCGATCACGTCGGCCCGCAGGTCGGCTTCGCCGAAGGTGGTCTCCAGGTCGATGACGAGCGCGGCCACGGAGGTCTTGCCGTCGCAACGCTTGAGGATCTCCGCCGCCGGCCCGTTCAGCTTGATCATGCCTTCGGGGAACAGCAGCACATGGCATTGCTGCGCGTCTTCCCATTGCAGCCGGTACATCGTGCCCAGCGACGGCTGCGCGCTGTCGGTCCATGGCGTGGTCATGGCTGCTGCTCCTTCGCAAGATCGTCGGGATAGGCACGCTCGATGGCATCGAGCATGGCCCACAGGATGTCGAGCTTGAAGCCCAGGATCTGCAACGCGCGCTCCTGCCGCTCGCGCGTGGTGCACCACTGCATCGCGACCTCCAGGCCGTGTTCGACGTCGCGGTCGGCCAGCGGGATGCGGGTGCGGAAGTAATCGAGGCCCGAGGTGTCGATCCACGGGTAGTGCGTGGGCCAGCCCGCGAGCCGGTCCTTGTGGATGCGCGGCGCGAACATCTCGGTGAGCGAGGAGATCACCGCCTCCTGCCACGGTGCGGTGCGTGCGAAGTTGACGTAGGCATCGACAGCGAAGCGCACGCCGGGCAACACCAGCGCGTGAGATTCCAAGGTGTCGCGCTGCAGGCCGGTGGCGATGCCCAGGCGCGTCCAGATCTCGATGCCGCCCGCATTGGCGCCTTCGTGGCCGTCATGCCCATCGTGGTCGAGCATGCGCACAACCCAGCGCCGGCGCGTCGCGCGGTCGTCGCAGTTGGAGAGGATCGCCGCGTCCTTCACCGGGATGCGGCATTGGTAATAGAAGCGGTTCGCCACCCAGCCGCGCACCTGGAACGGTTGCAACTCGCCTGCGTTGAGCCGGCGGTTGAACGGGTGATGGCTGTGGTAGCGCGACTCCATGGCGCGCAGGTTCGATTCGAAGACCTGCGGGGACCACGGGTCCCGCTGTTGTTGCTGTTGCTGCTGCGTCACTTGTTCATATCTCCAGTTCCATGCCGTCGAAGGCGACCTCGATGCCGCGGCGCGTGAGCTCCGCGCGCTCCGCGCCGTCTTCGTCGAGGATGGGATTGCTGTTGTTGATGTGGATGAGCACCTTGCGTTTTGCAGCGCAGGCGTCGAGCGCTTTCAGCATGCCGGGGCCGTGCGGTCCATCGCATTGCGGCAGGTGGCCCATGTCGGCGGCGCGCTTGGTGCCGAGGCCCGCGGTGAGCATCTCGTCTTCGGTCCAGAAGGTGCCATCGACCAGCACGCAGTCGCAGGCATCGAGGCTCTTGCGCTCGGCATCGCCGACCTGCGCGAGGCCCGGCGCGTAGAGCACGCGCTTGCCGGTGGACGGGTCTTCGATGAGCACGGCCGCGTTGTCGCTGCGCGCTTCGGTCTGCCGGCGCGGCGAATACGGCGGCGCCTTGCCGGGAACAGGCACGGCCTGCAGGCGCAGGCCGGCGATCTCGTGCCACGCGCCACCGCCGGGCTCGAGCGGCATCGGGTGCCAGGTCACGCCGCAGTATTTGTCGAGCGCGTTCAAGAGCGGCAGGCTGCCGGTGAGGTCTTCGTACGACTCGGGCGTGCAGTAAAGCTGCAGCCGCGGTCCTTCGCGCAGGCTCAGAAGGCCTGCAACGTGATCGATCTGCGAGTCCATCAGCACCACTGCCTGGATCGGCGAGTGGCGCACGCCGTGGCGCGGCTGCAGTGCCTTCGACGCGCGCAACTGCGCGCCGATGTCGGGCGATGCATTGAGCAGCACCCAGTCGTCGCCATTGGCGGACACCGCGATGGAGCTTTGGGTGCGAGGGCTTGCACGCACCTCGCCGGTTCGCTGGCCCGCACACAGGCGGCAGTTGCAATTCCATTGCGGGAAGCCGCCGCCCGCCCCCGAACCTAGAACCAATATCTTCATATGCCCAAGAAAAAACGGCACCGGTGGAAGCCGGTGCCGTTGTGGTCCGCTCTCAGCGAGCGGAGATGTACATCGTGATCTCGAAGCCGAAACGCATTTCTTCGAACTCAGGCTTGCACCATTTCATCGCATTGCTCCTTCAGGGTTGGGGGATTGAGGGACCGTATCAATATACGACGATCTTGCCCGTAGGACGCGGGCTATGACAGTCGTTGTAGAAGTACTCGCCGGGCGCATCGAAGGTGTGGGTCGCCGATTGGCCCGGGGCCAGGCGGAAATTGAACCGTCCTTCGAAGAACTGGGTCGCGCAGTGCGTGTTGGCATTCGCCGCCGGATTGGTGAAGGTCACCGTGGTGTTCGCCGGCACGCGCATGAAGGTCGGTGTCATCGCGTTGACCGCCGTCGACTCCGTGGCACCGGGCGCGTTCGCGGGCGTTTGCACACGCGCGAGGAACACGGTGTTGGGCGTCGGCAGCGCGGCGCCCTCCACCGCCGAACCGGACACCGGCCGACGCACGACGGGCGGTGTCGGCGTTGCGGGCGGCTGCACCGTGCCGCCGACCTTGAAGGCCCACAGGCGGTCGCCGCGCGGCGCCGAATCGCCGTATGGGATGCTCGTGCCGCCCGCGTACACCGCGACGTACTGCTCGCCGTCGATCTCGTAGGCGATCGGGCTCGCGCTGATCGCCGCGCCGGTCTGGAAGCGCCACAGTTCGCTGCCGTCGTTGGCATCCATCGCGAGCAGGTTGCCGTCGGGCTGGCCGATGAAGAGCAGGTTCGACGCGGTGGCGAGGATGCCGTTGCCGTGCGCGAGCGAGTACGGCATCTGCTTCTTCCACTTCACGAGGTTGGTGCTCGGATCGACCGCCACCACCGCGCCCGTCATGTAGGTGCCCGGCGGGCGCAGGCCGTTGCTCGACTCGGTGAGCGAGTGCGCGGCCGACACATAGCCCATGCCGGTGTAGACGAGGCCGGTGCGCTGGCTGAAGGCCTGGTGGTTCCAGTTCGCGCCGCCCCCGTGTCCGGGGATGGAGAGGATCGGCACGTCCCAGTGCGCGTCGTACAGGCACCCCTTCACGTAGTTGGGCACGGCGCGGTTCGGGTCGCCGGGAATGGCAGTGCCCAGCGGCTGGTCGACGATGCAGGTCTCGGTCCACGCGCCCTGGCGCGGCAGCGGCTGCGTGGGCCAGCTGGCCTGGCGGGCGTCCTGCTTCACGGGTACTTCGTCGATGCCCAGCGGCGCGCTGCCGTCCTTGCGATCGAGGATGTAGTACATGCCCGTCTTGCTGCCGTAGATGACGACCTTGCGATCCTTGCCGTCGATCTTCACGTCCGCGAGCACGGGGGACATCACGTTGTCCATGTCCCAGATGTCGTGGTGCACCGACTGGAAGTGCCACTTGTATTCGCCGGTCTTGAGATCCAGCGCAACGAGCGAGTTGGCGAACAGGTTCAGGCCCGGGCGCGCGGAACCGTTCTGCGAGGAGCCGCCGCGCACGTTGCCGAAGGTCCAGTAGATGAGGCCGAGCTCAGGGTCCACCGCGGGGTGGATCCACGGCGTGGCGCCCGCGCGGTCCGATTCGGCCGCGCCGCCCCAGGTGTCGTAGCCGATCTCGCCGGCGCGCGGCACGCCCCAGAACGACGTCAGCACCTTTCCGGTGAGCGCATCGGCCGAGAACGCGGCGCCGCGGTTGCCGTCGTTGGTGCCGAGGAAGAGGCGCTTGTCGTGATAGACCAGCGCCACCTTCTGCAGCGCGCCCTGGTAGTCGGGGTCGGTGGCGCTGCTCGGGTATTGCTTGATCCAGGCGATGGCGCCGGTGTCGGTGCGCAAGGCCACGAGGCGGTTGCCGGTGGCGACGGTGAACACAAGGCCCAAGTCCTTCGCGACGGCCACGCCACGGCGCGTGATCGAGCCGTAGGGCGTGGTCCACTTCCACTTCGTGAGGCCCGTCTTGCCATCTACCGCGATCACGTTGCCCACCGCGGACTCGATGTAGATCGTGCCGTCGACCACCACCGTCGTGCTCTGGTTGTTGCCGCTGGCCATGCCGCCTTCGATCTGGTTGACCCAGGCGCCGCCGAGCTTGGCGACCTGGGCCTTGTCGATCTTCGCGAGGCTGGAGTAGTTCTGGTTGCCCAGGTTGCCGCCGACTTTCGGGAAGTCCTTGTCGCCCGCTGTGCAGCAGTCCGACAGGTTGGCCGAGGGCGTTGCGGGTGCGGGCGGCGGCGGTGGCGGCGTGCCGGGCCCCGGAGGCGGCGGCGCGGGCGGTGCCGGTACCACCGGGAACGAAGGCGAGCCTCCGCCCGAAGAGCCGCCGCATGCGGTAATCAGCAACGGCGATGCGAGCACGCCGCAGGAAATAAGCAGCGTGACCAATGATTTTTTCTTCATGGATGTCTCTACTCGTTGAAGGTTGGAACGGGTGTGTTCGAGCAGGCGGGTCGCCGTTACTCGGTGCAGAAAGGCGTAAGGCCCATCGCCGACTTGACGCCCTGCACGACCAGCTTCTGGAACTCGATGGCGCCGACGCCCGAGAGGTCCGCGGTGAACGAGTGCGCGTTGTGGCCGAGGGTCGTGAGCCATGCGCGGCCGCCGTCGTAGTACTGGCACCAGGCGACCGGATGGAAGTCCGCGTGGCCGGGGTGCGGCGCGGAGGTCAGCGGCTTCAGCGTGGACGTGTCGACCTTGGCGAGGAACTTCACCTTCGTGGGGAAGGGCGTGAGGTTGTACCACTCGTCCTGGAAGGAGAAGCGCTTGGGTACGTCCTTGGTCGAGGGGTCGTCCGAGACGATCTCGACATCGCCTGCGCGGTTCGGCCCGTGGTTGTAGAAGTTCGCGTTGCCCAGCAGGCCTTCGTAGTACGGCCAGTTGTATTCGGCACCGAATGCGTTGTGCAGGCCGACGAAGCCGCCGCCGCGGCGCATGTAGTTGCGCAGCGCGGTGCGTGCGGCATCCTGGCTCGTGCTGACCGCGCCGTTCCACAGCGTGTCGCGGTTCGAGCTCGCGAAGATGATGGTTTTGTAGTTGTTGATGCGGCTGCTGAGGACCGCGACGTCTTCGGTCCAGTCGACCGTGATGCCTTCGGCCGTGAGCATGCGCACGAGGCCGGCCTGCATGATGTTGTCGGGATTCATCACCGGATTCAGGCCGGAGCCCATCGGTGTGCCGAGCACGGCGTGGCGCGGACCTGCGGTGCGCGAGTAGACCAGCACGCGATCGGGCGTCGTGGCGAACGCGCCCCAGTCGTTGTAGCACTTGGGGTTGGTGCCGCGGCAGACGTTGTAGTAGGTGTCGAAGCTGTCGTCCGCCTCGGCCACGGGGTCGGTCGGCTGTACCGGCACTTCGTCGGTCGGTGCTGTGGGCGTGGTCGGTGCGGCCGGCGCGACAGGCTGGATCGGAAAGCCCGCGAACGACGAGCCGCCGCCGCTGCCGCCACCGCAGGCGGTCACCGCCAGCGCGAGCGCCGCGGTCGATGCAAGTCCGAAGAGGAAGGATCTGGAAGATTTCAAGGGTGTCTCCTTTTTTTGGTCGAAACGGGACCCACGGGGGCACTGCCCCGAGAGCGGATTGGCTGCTCGGCGGCGGCCGGCAGGAGCAGCGTGTGGATGAGGAATGCCGGCCGGAGAGGTCGGCGTCAGCCCGTGGCGTTGTTCGCGGCGAGCGCGAGTGGCCGGGCGGTCATGGCTTGCGGATGCGAGCGAGTTCGTCGTTGTAGAGCTTGACGATGGCGGGGTCGTACTGCGCGGCGAACTTGTCGATGACGGGCTTGGCAACGGTGCGCATGCGGGCTTGCTCGGCGGGCGTGAGTTCGTTGAACTGCGCGCCCTTGGCCTGCAGGTCGCCCACGGCCTTCTGCGCCGCGGCGCGACTGACCTGGCGCTGGTAACCGCGCGCCTCGTTGGCCGCGTCGTTCATCATCTTCTGCTCGGCCGGCGTGAGCGAGTCCCAGAACTTCTTGCTCACCAGCACGATGTTGGCGGCGTACACGTGGTTCGTGGCGCTCACGAACTTCTGCACCTCGTAGAACTTGTTCGAGAGGATCACGGCGTACGGATTCTCCTGACCGTCCACTGCCTTCGACTCCAGGGCCCCGTACAGCTCGGCGAAGGGCATCGGCACCGGGTTGGCCTTGAAGGCCTTGAAGGTCTCCAGGAACACGGGATTCGGAATCACGCGGATCTTCAAGCCTTCGAGGTCCTCGGGCTTGGTGATGGGGCGCTTGCTGTTGGTGACGTTGCGAAAGCCCAGGTCCCAGTAGCCCAGGGCAACAAGGCCCTTCTCGGGGAGCTTGGCGATGAGCGCCTGGCCGAGCGGCCCGTCGAGCAGTGCATCGGCTTGGGCGAAGGAATTCACCGAGAAGGGGAAGTCGACAAGCCCGAACTCCTTGACGATGCCTGCGAGCGATGTGGTTGCGGGGGCCGACATCTGCTGCACGCCGCCCTGCAGGGCAGATTGCTGCTGCATCTCGTTGCCCAGCTGGGAGGCGGGGAACTCCTGGACCTTCATCTTGCCGCCGCTCTTGGCAGCGAGCAGTTCTGCGAATCGCTTGACGCCGAAGCTCACGGGGTGGTCGGCGTTGTTCAGGTGGCCGAAGCGGATCACGCGCTCCTGCTGCGCC
>JGI24771J26695_1000368_pt1 | contig 12149 bp, 14 predicted proteins | sample LakSupMetagenome_FD_26695 | JGI IMG/M metagenome (IMG submission 26695)
CTCGTCCGTCAGACCGATCCACTCGCCCAAGGCTTCCTCCAAAAAGAAGCCTTGAATCAATCCGCGAGTCTCTGGTCAAGCTTTGTCCACGAGGCCTAGTCGCCCTATTGTCCGTCCCGCCAGCAGCGGTGCGCCGCTTTCAGGCGACGGAAACAGCCGCTTCGATGGCCTGTTGGTAAGGTGTCGTCGGACGGCCGAGCAATGCCTGCAACTGGCGGCCATGGTCTTCCAGTTCACCTCTGGACGCGCTGATGTCCGACTCCGCAATCAGTTCGGCCAAGACATCGGGAAGTCCCATGCCGACAAGGGCCTGCTTGAACTTTGCCTTGGGCATGTCCTGATAGTTGACTGGTCTGCCCGCTGCTGACGCGATGGTGTTTGCTAGGTCGGTGAGGTCATAGCTCTCGTCTCCGGCCAGTTCATAGATGCGTCCCGCCTGGCCTTCTGTCGTTAGAACGACAGCATCGGCCTCCGCATAGTCGGCGCGCGTGGCCGACGAGAAACGTCCCTGTCCCGCGCTGCCAATAACTGCCCCGTACTGAAGTGCAGGTGGCACGGAAGCCGTGTGGTTCTCGGTATACCAGCCGTGCCGGAGAAGGACGAACGGCAGGCCGGATGCTCGCAACGCGGCTTCGGTGTTTTTGTGATCTTCGGCGAGACCGGAGGTCGAGGTATCGGCGTGAAGCAGGCTCGTGTAGGCAAGCAAGCCGACATTGGCCGCTTTCGCGGCATTGATGACGTTCTGGTGCTGGGCAGCCCGGTCGTCCCCCGCAGTCGATGAGATCATCAGCAGCCGACCGATGCCTTCAAATGCTGATGACAAGGTGTCGGGGCGGGCATAGTCGGCAACGCGGATCTCGACGCCTCGCGCACTGAACTGCCTCGCCNCCTCATGATCGGGCGACCGGACGCCCGCCACAATGCTGCTTGCTGGGACCTGCTTTAATAATTCCCCGATAACGAGGCGTCCAAGCTGGCCGGTAGATCCGGTAACGAACAGTCGGGGCTGAGTGTCATGCGTCATTTTAATTCAATATCCTTCTACGTCGTCAGAGCAGCCTGAAGGGCCGCGTTTGGCCGCGCTCAGCTTTGCGCAGTGTGGAACGTGATGGAGTAACCATCGGGATCGCTGGCCACGAAGAATCTACCGAACGGGCCATCGCTCAGCGGGCTGAGCACCTTCCCGCCGCGCTCGACGATCAGGTCGTGGAAGGTGTCCGCATCGTCGCAGGCAACCCACAAGACCATGCCGGTTCCCAATGGGCCGTTTTCGGGCAGTGGCCGCAGCGGTTCGCGCAGTGCCAGGGCAATCGGCCTGGTGGTGAAGACGACAGCGCCGGGCGGATTCCGGTCTGCTGCCGTGAAGCCGAACACGTCCTTGTAGAACGCCGCGGAGGTTGCGAGGTCACGAACCTGCAACGCGATGAAGGATGGTCCGATCGGTATTGTCATTTTGTACGCTCCAGCATATTATCAGGTTCCTTATATCTATATCAGGCTCCTTATATGTCAATGCGTAAAATGACCCCTTCGAGTGGGGAGGGCTGGATCGGCTACAGTTTGAAAATCNCCCAACATCGTCTGCGACAACGGTTGGAGGCAGAATTGGCCGGGACTGGCGTCTCCGCGTCGCAGAATGCTGTGCTGCTTGCCATTGGCGACAATCCGCGAATCTCGAATGCTTCCCTGGCGCGCGCTGCCTTCGTGACGCCCCAGTCCATGCAGGGCATGCTTGTCACACTGGAGCGAGACGGGTTCATCGTGCGCACGCCGCATCCAGAACATGGGCGGATCATCATGACGGAGCTGACCGAAAAGGGCAAAGCAGCGGCACAGGCCGGCACGATCGCGGCCGAGGCTGTCGAGCGGCAGATGCTCGCCGGCCTGACCGGCGACGAGGCCAAGCTGCTGGATGACCTTCTGCGACGCTGCGCTGATGCGCTTGAGGGGGCTTGAGCTATGGCGTTCTGGATGGGTGTCGCATCGGCGCAGCATGCCCGCGGGGGACGCGATGGCGGCTTTGCTCAGCTTGGGCACGGCAAGCATATCGCGGTAAAGTCTCTCAGCAAGGGCGACTGGATCGTCTACTACTCCCCGCGCGAGGGCATGGGGGAAGGCGAGGTGGTGCAGGCGTTCACGACCATTGGTCGTGTGACATCGGACGCACCTTATCGCGCCGAGCAGGCGATGAACTTCAATCCATATCGGGTCGATGCGGACTATCTGAAGGACGCCGAGCCCGCTCCAATCAAGCCGCTTCTGGACAGGCTCCGACTGACCCGCGATCAAGGCGCCCACTGGGGCATGGTAATGCGTGGACCGAAGCGCAGGCTTGACGAAGAAGACATGCGACTGATCGCGGAAGCGATGGGCGTTCTAGGCCTCGTGGACAAAGCTTGACCAGAGACTCGCGGATTGATTCAAGGCTTCTTTTTGGAGGAAGCCTTGGGCGAGTGGATCGGTCTGACGGACGAGGAATGGGCGTTGATTGGGCCTTTGCTGCCGGCCGAGCACGGGCGCGGTTGCCGACCGGCGCAGGACAACCGCCGCTACTTTGAGGGCATGATGTGGTTGGCGCGGACGGGCGCGCAGTGGCGGCATCTCCCCGACGATTACGGCAAATGGAACAGCGTCTTCCGCCGCTACCGGCGCTGGCTGGAGGTCGGTGTTTTCGACGCCATGCTGGAAAGCCTGGCGGAGATGGTCGAGCGAGACCCCTCCGCCGACATGATCGACTCAACCATCGTCCGGGCGCATCACTGCGCAGTCGGCATAAAAAGGGGACTCAGCAAACAGAGGCGCTTGGTCGATCGCGTGGCGGCTTCACCACCAAACTCCATGCCCGCTGCGATGCCAAAGGCCGCCCGCTCGGCTTCGTCCTGACGGGCGGAGAGGCACACGACGTCAAGGGCTTCGCGCCGCTGCTGCGGATGGTCGCCGACAAGATCGAAGCGCTGCTGGCCGACAAGGGCTATGATGCCGACGCCATTCGCGAGGAGTTGGCGAAAGCCGAGATCGAGGCCGTCATACCGGCCAAGCGCAACCGCAAGAACCCTGCGCCGCACGATGCCGAGAAATACAAGTGGCGCAATCTGATCGAGCGACTGTTCAGCAAGCTCAAGAACTGGCGGCGCATCGCCACACGCTACGACAAGAGCAAGGAATCTTACCTCGGATTCGTCGCCATCGCCGCAGTCAAACTCTGGCTACCCTTTGTCCACGAGGCCTAGGCAGTGCCCTTGAAGGATGCGGCGATGCGTTTCACTGCGGTCGAAGCCATTTGGCTCGCGGCTCGATCGCATGGGCGAGCCGTTCGACCGAGCAAGTCGACGATCAATAGACACATCTCGAAGGGCGGCTGAATTGCTACGCGTCGTAATCACGCAGTCGCGCTCTGGCACTAAAGGCCCTCGTTCATCGCTCCATAAGATCGAGCAACTGCGGCGCGATGGCCTCGCGGCTTCGGCCGATGTGAATGGCCGTGATCCCAAGACGTTCTGCTCCGGCGACGTCGGTCTCGCGATTGTCGCCGACCATCACGGCGTCTGCGGGAGCGACACCTTCAAGCGCGCGGCGGAACATCTCCAGCGAAGGCTTTCCGATGATTGTCACGGTCGCCCGCGGCACGGCTGCTCGCAGTGCCGCCAGGAGNGTTCCGGTCTCGATCAAAGGCGTACCTGCGCGATCGGGACGCCAGCGGTCGGGATTGGCGACGATGACCGGCACGCCGCGATGAGCCGCGGTAATCACCTGCTGGAGCCGCTCGATGTCGAGCATGGGATTGTTGCACAGCACAACGACATCGGGCCTGGCATCGGTCAGGTGGAGGCCCAATGCCTCGGCCTGTCTGCGGATCGCCGGCGTGGCGACTGCGAGCACTCGCAAGCCTGAATAGTGGTCGCGAGTATAGGCGAGCGCCATTTCGCCAGCAAGGAAGCAGCGCGCTGCGGGCACATCCAGGCCCAGGGTGCCGAGATAGGCCGAGAGCGCCGCTGCCGTCATGGTCGAATTGTTGGTCACGAGCCGCAACCGGTCGCCATGACGGGCGACAAACGCCGCTGCGCCAGCGCATAGTGCGTCGCTCTCGACGAGGCAGCCATCGACATCACAGAGCACGAGCTTGGCACGATCGAGCTGCGTCCTCGCGGTCGCCAGCAAGTCGCCGTGTGTCGCCGAGTAGGGGACGATCATTCGACCCTCATGCCCAGCGCGTAGCTTCTTCCCGCCGTTTCCTCGGCGGTCAGCGAAAAGCGCGAGCCATGGTCGAGAAACGCGACCGCGTGGACGACGATACGATCCTCCGCGATCAGGGCGACATTGTAACCGGGCGGTTCGCGGCTCCCGACGATATCGCCGACGTCCTCGCCTCCCTCGATGCGCAACTGTCCGTCCAGCGAGAGCTGGTGGTTGAGCCCGCGCGTGCATGAAAACGGAATACCGCGCCAGCTCCCCGAAATCGGCCGGTGCAGATGACCGAAGAAGATGTGCCGGATGCGCTCGCGATGGGGCACCACGACCGATGCAAAAGCCTCGGCATCGGCGAGCGCGATGGCGTCCATGGCCGGAACGCCGACTGCGAAGGGCGGGTGATGCATGAAGATCAGGACATCGCCCGGCGCCTCGGCCAGGGCCTGCGCGAGCCAGGCGCGCCTTCGCTCGCAATAGGCCCCGGCATGACTGCCGGGCGAGGCGGTGTCGAGAAACAGGCAGGTCAGGTCGCCGAGAACGCGTTGGCCTTGGACGAAGCCATCCGCATCGACCATCGCGGGTGAGATCACCGCCTTGAACGACTCCCGGTCGTCGTGATTGCCGATCATCAAGATGGTCGGCAGCGGGCAGCCTGCCCAGACGCTGGCAAATGCCGCGTAGGCATTCCGCTCCCCCCAATGCGCGAGATCGCCCGTCACCACACACAGCGCCGCATCGTCGTGGCGCAGGGCGATGTCGGCGACGGCGCGCGCGAGACGATCGCGCGGATCGAGGCCATAAAGCGTGTGAGGGGCAGCCACGACATGGGTGTCGCTGACATGGACGATCTTGATCACGGGCGGCATTTGCAGAATCCGGGGGAAGAGCAAAGAGGCCGGCGGACGAAGTCCGCCGGCCCGAGGAGGNCTGGAAGTCACTTGCCTACGGGCAGGAGAGCCTGGGTGTCGCGGGCCATCTCGGTGAGGACTTCGTTGGCCTGCGCCGTGCGCTTGCCGTCCATCACCGACTGGAGATGATCCTTGATCACATCGGTGATCTTCAGGCCGTTGTCGCCTGGAAAGGCGTACCAGTTGGTCAGATAGGGCAGCTGCGCGAGCGCGGTGTACTGGTTGGGATTGCGCTTGTAGAAATCGGCAAGATGGTCGGCGGCTTTCGCGTTGGGGGCCATGTAGCCCGTGGTCTCGACCATGCCGGCGCCGCCGCGCGGACCGGTCCAGTACTTGACCACTTCCCAGGCCGCCTTGCGCTTTTCGGCCGAGGTCGCCGTGATCATCATCACATTGCCGCCGGCCGGCAGGCGGGACATGCCCGGCGTCAGGCCCGGAAAGAGCGACGTCTTCATGGTGAACCGGTCGCCGATCTGGCGGGTGAAGGCGTTCACATAAGCCGTCGTCGTCAGCAACACGCCGACCTGACCGGCCGCGAAGGCGGTCCGCATGTCGTTGCCGGAGATGTTGGGCGTCTTCGTCTCGGTCACCAGGCGGGCAAGCGTGCCGATCGCCTTGCGGCCGGCTGCGTCATCGAATGCCACCTTCGTCTCGCCAGCGTCCATCATGGCGCCGCCGTTTTCGAAGACCAGCGCCTGAAACAGCCAGTTGCCGGAGATCGACCACTCCGCCGCGATGCCGTGGACGCCGGGGCGCAGGCCCTCGATCTTCGCGGCCAGGCTGATCACGCCATCCCAGCTGGTCGGCAGCGCGGCGGGGTCGCCTCCGGCGGCCTTGACCAGATCCAGGTTGAAATAGGCGATCGGCAGAGACACGGCGAAAGGCAGGCCATAGACCTTGCCGCCGATCGAGCCGGCGTCCCGCATGGCCTTATGGAAGCCCTGCGCCTCGAAATCCGCCTCGGCCTTGATGAAATCGTCGAGAGGGGCGGCGACCTGCTTGTCGGCAAGCGCGCGGACACGGTTCAAGCCCTGGAAGGTGATGTCGGGCGTCGTGCCCGTGACCGCTTCGCGCAGGATGCGCTGCGTGGCGTCCTCATAATCCTTGTAAGGCGCGCGGAAGGTGACCTTGATCCCCGGATGCGTCTTGGCGAATTCCTCGGCGAGGCGGCTATGGGTCTCCTTGAAGACGTCGCCGTAAGGATATTGGACGACGATCTCGGTTACCGGCTGAGCCGCGGCCGGGAGCGTGAAGGCGAGAGCCAGGGCGAGCGCCCGGCATGAGTGTTTCGCAAGCATTGATAGGTCCAGTTCTGGAGGGGAAATCGACCACCGCGCCCACGGCGGATCGGGTGGAAAGTCACTTGATGCCGCTGAAGGCGATGCCTTCGATGAAACGGCGTTGGGCGAGCAGGAAGGAGGCGACGAGCGGCAGGACGATGATCGTCGCCGCAGCCATCAGGGGGCCGTAATGGGTGCCGGCATCGTCATTTCGGAACGCGACGACCCCGAGCGGTGGCGTGAACAGGGCGTCGCTCGACACGGCGATCAGCGGCCAGAAATAGTCGTTCCAATGCGCGACCACCGAGAAGACCGCGAAGGACGAGATCGCCGGCAGCGCGGCGGGCGCCATGACCCGCCAGACAATGGCGAATTCCGACATCCCATCCATCCGGGCCGCATCGACGAGGTCGCTCGGCACGCTGAGAAAGAACTGCCGCATCAGGAAGATGCCGAAAACCGAGATCGAGAACGGCGTGACCAGAGCTGCGTATGTGTCGAGCAGACCGGCGGCATGCAGGCTCACGAAGAGCGGCACCGCGATGACGTGGTAGGGCACCAGCAGCCCGAACAGCACGATCGCAAACAATGCCTTGCGCCCGCGGAACTCGGATTTCGCCAGGGCAAAAGCCGCAGGCAGCGCAACCACCAGCTGGAGGATCAGGATCGTCGCGGTGACGAGGGCCCCGTTCAGAAGATAGCGGCCGAGCGGGGCCATCCGGAAAGCCGCGCCATAGTTCTCGGCTGCCGAGAAATTGCGCGGCCACCAGTGGATGTCGGCCACCAGGATCTCGTCGGGCCCCTTGAGCGAGGTCGAGACCATCCACAGAAAGGGAAGCAACGTCAGGGTGGCGAGCACGAGAAGCGTCGCGTGACGCAGGACGGGGCCGAGCACCGACCGCCGCCGCTTGGAATGGCGGGCGGNCATTGGCTGTGAATCCTCTTCTCGGCGATGAAAACCTTGGCCAGCGTCAGCATCAGCATGGCCGTGACGAAGACGACCGCGATGGCGGCGGCATAGCCGGTGCGGAAGAATTCGAAGCCCTCGGCATACATCGTGTAGAGCAGCACCTCCGTTGCCTTATTGGGGCCGCCCTTGGTCAGTGCATGGACGGTGTCGAAGACCTGGAAGGACCGGATCGTCGAGATCACCACGACAAACAGCGTCACGGGCGCCAGCAGCGGCCAGGTGACGAGCTGGAAACGGTCCCAGGCCAGCGCGGCGCCATCCATCTCGGCCGCGTCATGCAGCGATTGCGGGATGCCGGAGAGTCCCGCGAGAAACAGAACCATGTTGAAGCCGAACTGCTGCCAGATGCCGATGACGGCGAGCACGCCGAGCGCGGTGTCGCCATTCTGAAGCCAGTTGACCGGGGCGAAACCGACAAGGCCCAGCGCGGCGTTGATGAGGCCGAATGTCGGATGGAGCATGAACTCCCAGACGATCGCCATGGCGATCAGCGAGCCCATGACCGGCAGGAAGAACACGGTGCGCCAGACCTGCGTCAGGAGGCTCGACCGACCCAGCATCAGCGCCACGCCCAGACCGAGCCCGGTCGATCCCAGAACGACGATGGCCGCATAGGTCGCCGTGTTGCCGACCGAACGCCAGAAGACGTGATCGTTCGCCAAAGCCGCGTAGTTGGCCGCCCCGACATAGCTCCACGCCTTGGCGCCCAGTTGATAGTCGGTAAAAGACAACCCGAGCACGGCGGCGAGCGGCATGATGAGCAGCAGCAGGATAAGCGATGCCGCCGGCGCGACGAGGAACCAGGAGGCGACCTCCTCATGCGGCCGGCGCCGTTTGGCGGTCGCTGGATGCGGGCTAGCGCCTGGGGTGAGGACGGCACTGGTCATGCCGCCCTCCTCATGAGCGGTGCGCGCAGCCTCACGCCCGCGCCATCGAAGGCCAGGAGGCGTTCGGGCGGGACCACGATGCCGCAGCGTTCTTCCAGACGCAGGCGGGGCGCATGGGGATCTCGCCGCACGATGATCGGCGCCGCCTGTCCTTCGATCGCCAGATGGACGTGGAGGTCGGCTCCAAGATTTTCCAGGTGTACGATCAGCCCGACGAGGCCACCTTCGGTGGGATCGACCAATGTGGCCGCCTCGGCCCGGAAGGCGAGGCGCAGCCCCGGCACCAGCGCCATGGCGGAATCGTCGAGGCGAGCGGCTAGGGCCCGCGCCGCATCCGCTCCGGCGACATTGATCTTCGGGCTGCCGATGAACTCCGCGACGCGCAGATCGGAAGGATCGGCATAAATCTCCTCGGGGGATCCGACCTGAATCAACTGCCCGTCCATCATGACCGCGATGCGGTCCGCCATCGTCATGGCCTCGGCCTGGTCATGCGTGACGTAGACGAAGGTGGTTTCGAGCCGGCGGTGAAGCCGCACGATTTCGCTTCGCATCTCGACGCGCAGCTTGGCGTCCAGGTTCGACAGAGGCTCATCCATCAGGAAAGCCTTGGGTGCGCGCACCATCGCCCGGCCGAGCGCCACGCGCTGGCGCTGACCGCCGGACAGCTGGCCGGGNTTGCGGTCAGCCAGATCGCCGATGCCGAGCATCGCGCAGGCCTGCGCCACCTCGGCGTCAATCTCCCGCCGGACAGCCCGAGAACGAGACCACAGGCGCCCGATGACCGGCAGGCGCTCGGCCGTCGTCAACCGCCGCATCGTCAGAGGCACGGCGACGTTTTCCGCGACGGTCAGATGCGGATAGAGCGCGTAGGACTGGAAGACCATGGCGAGGTCACGGTCGCGGGCCGGCAGGTGATCAACTGCCTCCCCAGCAAGGCGGATGGAGCCTTCATCCTCACGCTCAAGCCCCGCAATGATGCGCAGCATGGTGGACTTGCCACAGCCGGAGGGTCCGACCAGCGCCATGAATTCGCCCGGGGCGACGGCGAGGTTGATTCCCTTGAGCACGGGCCTGCGCCCGAAGCTCTTTGCTATTCCGACGATATCGATCCGTGACATTGGCGCCTTCCCGAGTTGGCAAGGCTGGTAAAATCTATTTTTGTATCTATCACGACATGATATAAATTCTGCTTATGGACGCTGTAAGCGCGAGAGTGACCGGGAATGGCGGAACGATCACCGAGTTGGGTGCAGTTGCGGGCTTTCAACGCGGTTTTCCGCGAAGGCTCGATCTCGCGCGCGGCCGCGCGCCTCGGTCTCACCCAGCCGGCAATCACGGCGCAGCTGCGTCTTTTGGAAAGCCAGCACGACGTGCTGCTGTTCGAGCGGACGGGGTCGGGAATGCGGCCAACGCCCCTCGCGCGACGGCTCTATGCCGAGACGGATGGGCTCAACACGATCGAGGAGGTCGCGACCGAAATCCTGACGGCGTCGAGGACTCTCGAAATCGGCGAGATCTCGATCATGGTGGGCGCGCCCAATCCGGCCATGTCCTTGATCGCGGCCTATCACCGGCGACATCCCGGCATCCGCATCGTCACGTCCTTCGGCAATTGGGGCGAGGTGACAGCGGCGATCCGCGAGCGACGCTGTGACGTTGCGATCGCCACGGAAGCGCCGAGCGACAGCGAAATCGCCTCGGCCTCGTTTGCGTCTCAGCGCATCGTCGCCATCGTCGCCCCGGGGCACCCGCTGGCGCAGCTCGATCAACCCGTCGGGCTGGCCGATATCGTCGGCCATGCAGTGATCTTCCGCCCGCCGCCTTCGCTCACCCAGCAGAAACTTGAGAGGGCGTTGACGCGACATGACCTGACCGTCGCCCCCCTCATGACGCTTGGATCCCGCGAAGCCCTGATCGAGGCCGTCGCGCAGGGGCTCGGGATTGGCTTCATCTTCGAACAGGCGACCAACCGGCGCGACGGCATCGTCCGCGTGCCCGTCGTCGAACTCGATGAGCGGTATCAGGAAGATATCTTCTGCCTGACGCAACACCGCCGTAGGCGNACCATTTCCGCGCTATTCGACCTGGCCGACGAATTCGCAGGCGGGCATGGCGAATGAGACAAGACGGTATCGGTTTCGCTCGAAGCGCTTGCCGAAGTTAGATCCAGCGCAGCTGATGGGGGCGTCGGAATGAGGTTTTCGGTACTGCGTTGCCGCGCTCCTGGGAAATTGAACTGCGCAGGGTTTCCCGGAGGCCATTTCGCTTAAGTGGCTACTGGTGGACGGCTGCAGGTATGGCTGACATCGGCGCGACGCGGATGTCAGCTAATGGGCAATGCCCAAATGTCAGCAAGTGGCGCGATCGAGCCGACCAGAGAGGGACTGACGATGCCAGCTCCCCACCTCGTTGCGGACGTTCCAGTTGCCCCTTGAGATGGCACTCGTTCGGGAAAATGCCAACATCTCAAGCCCGCTCATGCGATGCTTCGCGCCTCTCGTTCAGGACAGCGCGTCAGCGACGTAGTACTGTACTTCAAGCATTGTGCAGCCACTTTCCGACCGGAACGGTCCATGAGGCGTTCCCGGCGGTCGGCAGGAATACATCATCGCATCTGGGGTAGCAGCACCGCCGCCGATGGGCCCGATCGCACCCTTGATGACGAAAACCTCCTCCCAATAGTCGTGGACGAGGGGCTCGGTCGTCGCGACGCCTGGAGCAAAGCGGACGAGGCGGGTTCGAGCGCCCGTCTTGTTCTCCTCGTCCAGGTCATCGGCCAGCATTTTCNCCTCAAGCCCCGCCGGAAACCCCGGCAAGGGCAGCCAGCCGTCGTCGTCATCGAACGGCAGCATTTCGATGTGCCGACGGGGCGCTTTCGACATCCTGTGCTCCATGCGCTGACTAGCACCTGCTCTGCGGTCGCTCGGCTCCGCCGCCCCCTCAGCCCCGCGCCAGCTCTTGCACGACCTCAGGCAGTAGCGTGAAGAGATCGCCGACGAGGCCGTAATCGGCGACCTGGAAGATCGGGGCTTCCTCGTCCTTGTTGATGGCGACGATGACCTTGGAGTCCTTCATGCCGGCCAGATGCTGGATCGCGCCGGAGATGCCGACGGCGATGTAGAGTTCGGGAGCAACCACCTTGCCGGTCTGGCCAACCTGCCAGTCGTTGGGGGCGTAGCCGGCATCGACCGCGGCGCGCGAGGCACCCATCGCGGCGCCGAGCTTGTCGGCGACGGGCTCGATCACCTTGGTGAAGTTCTCGGCCGAGGCCAGAGCGCGGCCGCCCGAAATGATGATCTTGGCCGAGGCGAGCTCTGGACGATCCGACTTCGCCACCTCCTCGCCCTTGAAGCTGGAGGAGCCGTGGTTCTCGACAGTACTGACGCTCTCGACCGCGGCCGAGCCGCCTTCGCCCGCAGCCGCGAAGGACGCGGTGCGGATGGTCAGCAGCTTCTTGGCGTCGGTCGACTGCACGGTCTGGATCGCGTTGCCGGCATAGACCGGGCGCTCGAAGGTGTCGGCCGAGACGATCTTGCTGACGTCCGAGACCTGCATCACGTCGAGCAGGGCGGCGACGCGCGGCAGCACATTCTTGCCGATGGTGGTCGAGGGCGCGACGATGGCGTCGTAGCCCTCTGCGAGCTTGACGATCAGCGCCGCGAGCGGCTCGGCCAGCGCGTGGCCATAAGCGGCGTCATCGGCGAGCAGCACCTTTTCGACGCCGGCGAGCTTGGCCGCGGCATCGGCCGCGCCCTTGGCGCCCTGGCCGGCGACGAGGACATGCACCGGGCCGCCGAGCTTGGCGGCAGCCGTCAACGCCTTGGCGGTGGCGTCCTTGATCGAGGCGTTGTCGTGTTCGGCGATCAGCAGCGTGGTCATCAGATCACCCCGGCGGTCTTGAGCTTGGAGACGA
>JGI24771J26695_1000374_pt1 | contig 10728 bp, 10 predicted proteins | sample LakSupMetagenome_FD_26695 | JGI IMG/M metagenome (IMG submission 26695)
CCCTGAAACCTGTCGTATTCTTCCCCCGTCCCGCCCGACCAAGGGGGCTGTCGCGAGGCATCGTGCGGCCGGACGGGAGAGCGGTGTCCGTTCTGAACAGCCGTCGCGGGCTGGAATGGCGTAGGGGTCTTGTCCGGGCGAAGCCAGGTCCTGCCCGACCTGAAGGCACGGCGAGACACCTTAAGAGAACCGCGCGCGGGGTTCGGAGGCGGCAAGCATTTGGCCGCTTCGACATTTCGACATCGACATCGACATCGCGGCAGAACGCTGCCGCAGCCGGCCCCCGCGCACCCCTTGGGATCGCGCTTGCCTTCGAACCTTCGCGGCGGGAGCCGGCGGGGCCACGCTATCGCACCATGTCGGCGAGCGCATCGCGCATCGCCGCGCTGGAGACGTGAAACACGCCCTCATAGGGCAGGCTGAGATCGACGATCACGAACATGATGCTGGAGACGGAGAGCNCCCCGATCGCCAACACGGCAGCGCTCAGCGCCCGGCGCGGGATCTGCAGGCCGAAGCTCAGGAACACCAGGCTGAGCCAGAAGCTGACGATGCCGACGAAGAATCCACCCGAGGCCGTGTTCGCATCCTCGATGACGTTCCACCTCGCCGCCGAGACGGCCGCATAGGCGGCGCGGCAACGGGCCGCCGAGTGTTCGAGCCCGGCGGTCTCGAGCCCATCGACCTCGGCGCCGATCTCGTTCATCAGCCGCGCCAGCGTGCGATCCTCGCCGCGAACGGCCATGCCCGCTATGTCCGGCATCCCCGCGATCGCCGGTGCGGCCTCGTGCGGCCAGGTGCTCGCGATCACCGCAGCCGTGTACTGCCGAAGCTTCAGCCTGATCGGATCGGCGGCCTCCCTGAACAGGCTCAGGCACTGGTCGAGATTGGCGAGGCGCGCGGCATAGGCGGAACGGTGACTGCTCGTCACGTCGAAGCGATTCCGGGCCGTCGACAACTGCAAGGAGAGGATCAGCGCGGCGAAGGTGACCATCAGCCCGGTCACCAGCCTGATCGACTCCATGTTCTCGCTGGTCAGGTGCCGCTCATGCAGGCGCTTGCGCAAGGCGATGCCTGCCAGCGCGCTCAGGCTGAACAGCGCCAGGAACGCCAGGACCAGGAGGAATTCCATGCGCTCTCCTCGGCTCGGCCTATCGGGGACGCTCGGTCGGTGTGGGCCTCGGCTTTCGCATCGTCAATCGCTGTGGGCGCTTGGATGAAGCGGGATCAGGGTCCGACGAGCTGCCCGCCATCGACCACGATGGTCTGGGCGGTGACCCAGCTCGCCTTGTCCGAAGCGAGGAAGAGCACGACCTGCGCGACCTCCTCCGGCTTGCCCATTCGGCCGAATGGAATGCTGGCCAGGGTCGAGCGATAGAGTTCGGGGTTCGAGCTCTTCCGGTCCTCCCATGTCCCGCCGGGGAACTCGATCGAGCCGGGTGCGACGCCGTTCACCCTGATGCCCTGCTTCGCCAGCATCTTCGCCTGGCTCGCGGTGTAGTGCATCACCGCCGCCTTGATCGCGCCATAGGGCGCCGAGCGCGACGACGCCCGCAGCGCCGAGATCGAGGAGATGTTCACGATCGACGAGCCCGGCTTCAGATGCGGGATCGCCGCATGGCTGCCGCGAACGATCGCCATCATGTCGATGGTCAGCGACGCGGCCCAGCCCTCCTCGTCATCCGAATGGCCGAAGCCGGAGGCGTTGTTGACGAGGATATCCAAGCCTCCGAGAGCCGCGACGGCGTCAGGCACATAGGCCTCGATCGCCTTGGCGTCGGCGAGATCGACGCTGGCCGCGTGAGCGGTCACGCCGAACGCCTCGATCTCCCTGCGCGTCGCCTCGAGCGGCCCCGCATTGCGCGCGCAGATCGAAACCGACGCCCCTTGCGCGGCGAACCCCAGCGCGATCGCGCGCCCGATGCCGCGGCTGCCGCCCATGACGATGACGCGCTTGCCGGCGAATTCCTTGGCCATGCGGAGGATTCCTTGCTGATATATCGGGGCCTAGATAACCGCGGCGACAGGCTTGGTTTCAAGGTTTGACACCCGCTGCCTGCACATGGCAGCCCCCTCNCCCCGGCAGCCTATACTCCCGGAACATCTCCCTGAGCGCCGTCTTCTGGATCTTGCCCGTCGCGGTGTGCGGGATCGCCTCGACCAGCACGACATCGTCGGGCAGCCACCATTTCGCGACCTTGCCGGTCATGAAGGCGAGCATCTCCGCGCGGCCGGGCGTCCTGCCCGGCTTGGGCACGATCACCAGCAGCGGCCGCTCGTCCCATTTCGGATGGGCGACGCCGATCACCGCGGCTTCCGCCACATCGGGATGGCCGATGGCGAGGTTTTCCAGCTCGATCGAGGAGATCCATTCGCCGCCGGACTTGATCACGTCCTTGGAGCGGTCGGTGACCTGCATGTAGCCGTGCGGGTCGATCGTCGCGACGTCGCCGGTGTCGAAGAAGCCGCGCTCGTCGAGGATCGGCTGGTCGTGCCGGTAATAGGCGCCGGCGACCGCCGGCCCGCGCACCTTCAGGCGCCCGAAGGTCTTGCCGTCCCAGGGCAGGTCGGTGCCGTCATCGTCGGTCAGGCGGAACTCGACGCCGAACTGCGGATGGCCCTGCTTGACCTTGAGGTCGTAGAGCGCATCGCCTTCGAGCCCGTCATAGACCGGTTTGATCGAGCAGAACGAGCCGATCGGGCTCATCTCCGTCATGCCCCAGGCATGGTCGACTGTGACGCCGTATTTCTTTTCGAAGGCCTCGGTCATCGCCCGCGGGCAGGCCGAGCCGCCGATCACGACGCGCTTCAGCGTATCGAGCCTGCCGCCGGTCGCTTCCAGATGCTGCAGCAGGCCGAGCCAGACGGTCGGCACCGCCGCGGTCAGCGTCACCTTTTCGCCGTTGAGCAGGTCGAGCAGCGAGGTGCCGTCGAGCTTCATGCCGGGCATGACCAGCTTCGCCCCGGCCATCGGCGCCGAGAAGGCGAGCGACCAGCTGTTGGCGTGGAAGAGCGGCACCACCGGCATCACCACGGTCCGCGCCGACAGGCCCATATAGTCGGGCTGGGCGCAGGCCATGGCGTGCAGCACGTTGGAGCGGTGCGAATAGAGCACGCCCTTGGGTCCGCCGGTCGTGCCGGAGGTGTAGCAGAGCCCGGCCGCGCTGTTCTCGTCGAGATCGGCCCAGGCGAAATCGGCGTCGGCCTCGGCCAGCCAGTCCTCGTAGGGAACGGCGTTCCGGAGCGATGTCTCCGGCATATGCGCGGCGTCGGTCAGGACGATGTAGCGCTCGACCGTCGGCAGCTTGTCCTGCAGGCCCTCCATCAGCGCAACGAAGGTCAGGTCGAGGAAAACCAACCGGTCCTCGGCATGGTTGATCAGCTGGGCGATCTGCTCCGGGAAGAGCCGCGGATTGACGGTATGGGTGATCGCGCCGATGCCGCTGATGCCGTACCAGAGCGCCAGATGCCGGTCGGTGTTCCAGGCCAGCGTCGCGACGCGGTCGCCGAGGCGGATGCCCTCGCGCGTCAGGCGCTTGCCGATCCTGAGCGCGCTCTGGCGGATCTCGGCATAGGTCGTGCGCCGGATCGGCCCTTCGACGCTGCGGGAGGCCACTTCGCGGGTGCCGTGCTGGATCGCCGCGTGATCGATGATGCGGTGGATCAACAGCGGCCAATTCTGCATCAGCCCGAGCATGCGTTTCTCCCTGTCGTCTTGCTGTGCTTTTTGGCAGCATAGCCAGCGGACGGCTCGTGGCGAAAGCCCTCGCCTCCGACTTGGAGATGAGTTAGTTTACAAGTAAACGATCTAGGGATGAACGCCTTGTCAGTGCCGCGCCCAATCCCCGCCCCCGAGCCCATCGAGCCCGACCGCGTCTGGTTCCGCTTCATGCGCCTGCACCAGCGCATGCTCGGCCAGATGACCGCCCGCATTCGTGAGCTCGGCCTTTCCATCCCGCAATTCGACCTGCTCTCGACCCTGACCGAGCGCGAGGGCATCAGCCAGAGCGAGCTCGCCGAGCGGCTCTACGTCACCAAGGGCAATGTCTCCGGCCTGGTCGACCGGCTGGTCCAGGCAGGGNTGGTCGAGCGCCGCGCCATCGTCGGCGACCGGCGCTCCTATGCGATGCACCTGACAGCGGAAGGCCGGCGCCTCGCCGAGGCCGGCATGGCGACGCAGCGCGACTATGTCNCCCAGACCCTCGGCAAGCTGCCGACGGAGGACCTCGCCGAGCTCGACCGGCTGGTGCTCGCCTGGCGTGAGCGCGCCCGCGCCCTCGATACGCCCTGATGTTCGCCGGCCTGGCTTATGCCGGCGGCGGCAATCGCTGCTATTGGCAAGGCGGTTTCTACGAGACCGTCGCGCCTGAGATCGGCCTGAAGCCGCGCCGCATCGTTGGCGCCAGCGCCGGCGCCGGGGCGATGCTCTACAACGCGCTCGGCGTCGGCCCGACCGTGCGGGAGATGCTGCGCGAGGCCTGCACCGGCCGCACCTCCGAGGTCGACTGGGCCGCCTTCCGCCGCGGCGGCAGGCTCTTCCCGGTCGCGCAGATGTATCGCGGCATGCTCGCGACCCTGTTCACGCCCGAGCGGCTGGCGGCGCTGAAAGCCCAGGCCGATTTCCTGATCGCGATCTCGCGGCCGCCGCGCTTCTGGCCGCTTCCCGTGATCGCGGCGCTTGGCATCGGCGCCTATCAGCTCGAGAAGCGCTTGCGCCGCCCGGTGCATCCGACTGCCGGGCGCAGGCTCGGCTTCCGGCCCGACCTGATCCGCATCGCCGACTGCGCCGATCCGGAAGGGCTCGTCGACGCCCTGATGGCGAGCGCCGCGGTGCCGCCCTTCATGCCGGCGGGGAATATCGGCGCCCGCGCCGCGCTCGACGGCGGCCTGGTCGACAGCGCCCCGGCCTGGGCGCTCGCCGAGATGGAGGCGGCGGGAGAACAGACGCTGGTGCTGCTGACGCGGCCTTTCGCCGAGGTACCGCAGGTCGCGAATCGCACCTATGTCCGGCCTTCGCAGCTGATCCCGGTCAGCCAGTTCACCATCCGCAACTGGGATGGCATCCGCTTCGCCTATGAGCTCGGGGTGAAGGACGGCGAGGCGTTTCTGAGGACGATGGAGCGGCGGAAGGCGGGGTAGCCTCCACCGTCATTGCGAGTGTAGCGAAGCAATCCAGGAGGACTTGCCGCAGCACCCTGCCGCCCCTGGATTGCTTCGTCGCTCCGCTCCTCGCAATGACGGAAACGCACGGTGCAGGAAGGCCGTTTTCCTCCTCTGCTGCATTGGGCTACGAATCCTCTTCNCTCCCGCCGGACCCTCCGATGGCTTCGATCGATCTGACCGCCTCCGCCACCAGCCTGCGCGCCAATCTGCTCGCCCGCCGCTTCAGCGCCCTCGACCTGGTTGAGGCGACCTTCGCCCGCATCGATGCGCTGAACCCGTCCCTCAACGCCGTCGTCGCGCAGGATCGCGACGCCGCGCGAACGATGGCGGCGGAATCGGATCGGCGCATCGCCGCCGGCGAGGCCCGCCCGCTCGAAGGCCTGCCGATCACGATCAAGGACGCCTTCGACGTCGCCGGCCTGCCCTCCTCCGGTGGCCTGCCGGCCTACAGGGAGCGCATCCCGCAGGAGGACGCCGCCGCCGTCGCCCGCCTGCGCGCCGCCGGCGCGGTCATTCTCGGCAAGACCATGGTCCCGGTCTTCTCTGGCGACTTCCAGAGCTACAACCCCGCCCATGGCGTCACCAGCAATCCATGGAACCCCGACTATTCGCCCGGCGGTTCCTCGGGCGGGGCGGCGGTCGCGGTCGCCACGGGGATGAGCGCCTTCGAGCTCGGTTCCGATCTCGGCTCCTCCATCCGCTGGCCGGCACAGGCCTGCGGCGTCTTCGGCCTCAAGACCAGCTGGGGGCTGGTCTCGACCTGGGGGCTGATCCCGCCGCCGCCGAAGCGGCGCACTCTGCGCAATGCCGATCTCGTCGTCGCCGGCCCGATCGCCCGGGCGACCGAGGATCTCGACCTGATCCTGCCGGTGCTGGCCGGCCCGCGCGATCCGAACGTCGCAGGAGCCGCCCTGCCCGCCCCGCGCCGGACGGAAGCGAAGGGCCTGCGCGTCGCGATCTGGGCACAGGAGCCATTCGCGCCGGTGACGAAGCAGGTCTCGGACACCGTGCGCGAAGCCGGCCGGCACCTCGCCGAAGCCGGGGCGATCGTCGACGAGGCGGCGCGCCCCGGCTTCCGCTTCAGCGAGGCCTATGAGGTCTATGCGCTCTTGAACCACGCCGTCGTCGCCTATGGCCTGCCGCCCAAGGTGCGCGCCCGCATCCAGGCGCAAGCGGCGAAGTTCGCGCCGGGCGACCTCTCGCATCAGGCGCTGCAGGCTCGGGGAGCCCGGATGACGCCCGGCCTCTACCAGCAGCTCCACCAGCGCCGCCTCGCGCTGAAGCGGCAATGGGCCCGCTTCTTCCAGAACTGGGACGTGCTGCTCTGCCCGCCCGCGCCGGTCGCAAGCCAGAAGCACGACCATCTGCCCGATTTCCACGCCCGCCGGCTCGATATCGACGGTGTGGAACGCCCCTATCTCGACTTCCTGTGCTGGGCGAGCCTCGCCACCGGCTCCGACCTGCCTTCGCTGAGCGCGCCGGTCGGGCTCTCGCAGATGGGCCTGCCGACCGGCGTCCAGATCATCGCGCCCCTCAGTGAGGACCGGACGGCGATCGCGGTCGGCGCGATGCTCGAGAAGTCGGGCGGCGGCTATCGCGTGCCGCCGACGGTCCAAGTCTAGCTTCGCCGTCATTCCGGGGCGTTGCGGAGCAACGAGCCCGGAACCCAGAGCCGATGCCGTCGCCGGAACGGCGCTGCGATCGTCGCGCCATGATGATCGCGGACATCGGTTCTGGATTCCGGGCTCAGGCCTTCGGCCTGCCCCGGAAAGACGGCCTACACCCAATCCGCCAGCGACGGCCGGCGGTTGCCGTCGCGGCCGATCGTCTCCGGTGCGGCCAGCATTGCGTTCAGCACCGCCTCCTGCGTCGCCTCGGCTGCGGCGCGGAAGGGCAGGTCGATCCGGTTCTCGTTGAGCATCGTCAGCGGGACGAGATCGGCCTCGTCGAAATGTCCGATCCGGCCCGCGGTCGAGAAGGCGATGGCGATGTCGCCGCTGCCATTGCCCCAGAAGGCGCCGAGCCGCGCCAGCCCCGCGCCGCAGCGCCGGGCGATACGCGTGAGCTGCCGGCTCTCCAAGGGCAGGTCGGTCGCCAGGATGATGATGACCGAACCGCGCTCCGGCGGCTGGACCGGACTCGCGGCCGGCGGCACCGGGCGGCGCCCATCGGGCAGGACGAGATCGCCGGCATTGCCGAAATTCGCCTGCAGCAGCACCCCGACGGTGAAGCTGCGTCCGTCGAGCTGGATCAGTCGCGAGGCCGTGCCGATGCCGCCCTTGAAGCCGAAGGCGCTCATGCCGGTGCCGGCGCCGACCGCGCCCTCTTCGACCGATCCGCCGCTGGCAGCATCCAGCGCAGCTTCCGCGTCGGCCACCGTCAGGCGCCGCGCCCGGATATCGGAGAGGAAGCCGTCATTGCATTCGAGCACCAGCGAGTTGACCGTGCCGGTGCTGCGGCCGATCTCGGGATTATTGGCGAGCGCCCGACCGACCAGCGCCTCGATCCCGGCCGCGACCGAGAAGGTGTTGCCGAGCAGGAGCGGCGTCTCGATCTGGCCGAGCTCGGCGAGCTGCATCAGCCCGGCGCTCTTGCCGAAGCCGTTGATCACCTCGACCCCGGCCCTCACCTTCTCGCGGAAAAGGTCGCCCGGATGCGGCAGCACCGCGGTGAAGCCGGTGCGGATGTCGACCTCGCGGATCGTGCAATGGCCGACGGTAACGCCGGCGACATCGGTGATAGCATTGAGCGGACCCGGCGGCAGCGAGCCGCAGACCAGGCCGTAATCGCGCGCCCGCTTGCTCAAGGGAATCTCCAGTTCCGTCAGATGGCCGCGTTGAACACGGCTTCGATGTTGTGGCCGTCGGGATCGACGACGAAAGCGGCATAGTAATGCGGGCCGTAATGCGCCCGCAGGCCCGGCCTGCCGTTGTCGCGCCCGCCATGCTGAAGCGCAGCGCGGTGAAACGCGTCGACGGCCTGCCGGTCAGGGGCGGCGAAGGCGACATGGAAGCCCGGTCCCGGCGGCCGCTGTCCATCAGGGCGATGCTTCAGCGCCAACGCGTCGCCGCCACCCGCAATACCGTATCCGACGGCCTGATTGGCCTCGCCGGGCCGAAGGTCGCTCCAGACACGCGTATAGCCGAGCGGCGCGAGCACGGCATCGTAGAAGGTGGCGGCACGCGCGATATCGCTCACTCCGAGCGACAGGTGATGCAGCATCGGCCGGCTTGCCTCGCTCACGCCGCCGCCTTGACCTTCGCCACCGTCAGGCGCTGACGCCCGCCGGCAAGCTCCTCGCGCAGCACCAGCCGCTCGTCGGCCGCGATCAGGCCGAGCGGCACATCATGGTCCGGCATGACCGCAGTCGCCGACTTGTTGAGGAAGACGATCACCGGGCGGTTGCCGGCTGCGGCCCAGCGGCGCAGCTGGGTGAGATAGGGCTCCTTGCGCCAGGCCTGCGGCGCCCCGGGATCGAGCTGGACGAAGAGCCAGCTGGTCGCCGGGTCCATGGTCAGCACGAAGCGCGCCTTGTCCGGCTTCCATTCCGGGCCGAGGAAGCTCTGCGTCATCCAGAGGCAGAAGAAGGCGCGGCAATGGTCCGGCCGCGTCGCATGGATGCCGCAGCCCCGTCCGGGCAGGCAGTGCCGGCACCAGCTGCCGGCGACGCTTTCCACCGCCGGCACGTCATAGACCTTGCAGCACAGGGTGCAGCTGCCGCAGTCACGGCCGGGCGCCGGCTGGTTCGCCATGCGGGCGGGATCGATCATGCTGGTCCCCGTGAAAAGGCGCGGCACCATGCGCATCGGACGCGCGGCTGACAAGCCGGTTTGGACGCATTCGAAGAAGAGCGGCCTCTCGTGAGCCTTCTCTCCACCACCCGGTCATCCCGGGCGGAGCGAAGCGCAGACCCGGGATCCATTCCGGAACCTCACCCGGAAAAGCTCCGGAATGGATCCCGGATCGGCGGCTCCTTCCGCGGCTTGTCCGGGATGACCAGGACAAGTGGAATTAACGGTCTCAAGATTCCGACGCGCAACACCCGCCCCGCGCCAGACTCTGCCCCGATCTGCAGGAAAATCGCTCAGCGCTTGCGCCGGCCGCGGTCTATGCTCGCATAAATCACGCATAAACATCGGGAGCCGGGAATGCTGACCAACCTCGCCGTGCGCGACATCGAGACCCTCGTTCACCCCTACACCAACCTCGCCACCCATCGCGAGGTCGGCCCGCTGGTGCTGGAGCGCGGCAGGGGCGTCTTCGTCTACGACACCGCCGGCAAGGATTATATCGAGGGCATGGCCGGGCTCTGGTGCACCTCGCTCGGCTATTCCAACCAGGAGCTGGCCGAGGTCGCCTATGAGCAGCTGAAGAAGCTGCCCTTCACCCATCTCTTCTCCGGCCGCAGCCACGACCCGGCGATCGAATTGGCCGAGAAGCTGAAGGAGATCGCCCCGGTGCCGATCTCCAAGGTGTTCTACGGCGCCTCCGGTTCGGACGCGAACGACACCCAGGTCAAGCTGGTCTGGTACATGAACAATGCGCTCGGCCGGCCCAAGAAGAAGAAGATTATCTCCCGGCTGAAGGGTTATCACGGCGTCACCGTCGCCTCGGCCTCGCTGACCGGCCTGCCGGCCAACCACACCGATTTCGACCTGCCGCTCCCCGGCATTCTGCACACCTCCTGCCCGCATCATTATCGCTTCGCCCAGCCGGGCGAGAGCGAGCTCGACTTCTCGGCGCGCCTTGCCGCCGAGCTCGACGAGATGATCAAGCGCGAGGGGCCGGACACGGTCGCCGCCTTCATCGCCGAGCCGGTGATGGGCGCCGGCGGCGCGGTCACCCCGCCCGAGGGCTATTTCGAGGCGATCAACGCCGTCCTCGCCAAATACGACATCCTCTTCATCGCCGACGAGGTCATCACCGGCTTCGGCCGCACCGGCGAGATGTTCGGCACCACCACCTACAAGATGAAGGCCGATACGCTCTCTTGCGCCAAGGCGCTGACCTCGGCCTATTTCCCGCTCAGCGCGGTGCTGATCAACGAGCCGGTCTATGAGGTCCTCGTCGATCAGAGCAAGAAGATCGGCACCTTCGGCCACGGCAACACCTATGCCGGCCACCCGGTGGGCTGCGCCGTCGCGGTCAAGACGCTGGAGATCTACCAGCGCGACAGGATCATCGAGCATGTCCGCAAGGTCGCGCCGAAATTCCTGCAGCGCCTCACGAGNCTCGCCGAGCATCCGCTGGTCGGCGAAGCCCGCGGCGTCGGCCTGATCGGCGGCATCGAGCTGGTCAAGGACAAGGCCAGCAAGGCGCAGTTCGAGGCCAAGAAGGGCGTCGCCCTGAAATCGACCAGCTTCGCCCAGGAGGAAGGCCTGATCCTGCGGGNGCTCGGTGGCGACCGCGTCGCCTTCTGCCCGCCGCTGGTGATCAGCGAGGCCGAGATCGACGAACTGTTCGACCGCTACGAGCGCGCGCTCGCCAAGACGCTNGACTGGGTCAAGGCCGAAGGCCTGCTCGCGGGCTGATCCGCGGGATCCCCTCTCCCGGATGGGAGAGGGG